>Ga0307512_10003295_pt1 | contig 18993 bp, 13 predicted proteins | sample 14_EM_MG_FD_200267 | JGI IMG/M metagenome (GOLD analysis project Ga0307512, IMG submission 200267) | Populus trichocarpa ectomycorrhiza microbial communities from riparian zone in the Pacific Northwest, United States - 14_EM | ecosystem: Host-associated > Plants > Roots > Unclassified | place... | reverse complement strand
CTCGGCCAGCGGCACGGGGCCGCTCGCCGACAGCGGCACCACCCAGGGTGCTGAGACCTCCCGCGCGGGAGGCAGTGGCGGTTCTTCCAGGACCACATGGGCGTTGGTGCCGCCGACTCCGAGGGCGGTGACACCGGCACGCCGCGGTCCGGGCACCGGCCACGGGCGTGCCGTGACGGGGAGTTCGAGGGGGCCGTCCGCCAGTCGTAGCGCCGGGTTCGGGGTGTGCAGGTTTGGCTGGGGCGGCACTGTCGCGTCGCGCAGTGCCAGCACAGTCTTGAGCAGCCCGGCCATGCCGGCGCAGCTGTCCAGGTGTCCGACGTTCGCCTTCGCCGAGCCGACCAGCAACGGGTCGGTGCGCTCGCCGAACACCGCACGCAGCGCCTCGACCTCGATCGGGTCGCCGAGGCGGGTGCCGGTGCCGTGTGCCTCGACGTAGCCGATCGAGGACGGGTCGACGCCCGCCGCGGCGAGCGCGTCCCGGACGACCGCCGTCTGGCCGGACACGCTGGGGGAGGTGTAGCCGACCTTGGTCGAGCCGTCGTTGTTGACGGCGGAACCGAGGATCACCGCGTGCACGGTGTCGCCGTCGGCGAGTGCGGCCTCGAGCGGTTTCAGCAGCACGGCGGCCACCCCGTTGCCGCCGACCGTGCCGTCCGCGCCGGCGTCGAACGCCCGGCACACGCCGGTGCGGGACAGGATCGAGCCCTCCTGGTAGCGGTAGCCTGCGACTCGCGGCACATGCAGTGCCGAGGCGCCGGCGAGCGCCAGGTCAGTGTCGCCGGCGAGCAACGCCGTGACTGCCGTGTGCACGGCGACCAGCGACGTCGAGCACGCGGTCTGGACGGTCATGGCCGGGCCGGTCAGCCCCAGCCGGTAGGCCACCCGGGAGGCGAGGAAGTCCCGTTCGTTGCCGATCGTCGCCTGAAGCGCGGCGAGCTGGTCGCCCGGGTCGATCCCGGCCAGGTGTTCGCGCAGGTAGGTGCGCAGCGAGTAGAGGTTCATCCCGGCGCCCGCGTACACCCCGACCCGGTCGGTGGTCCCGGCGTACCCGCCGTGCTCCAGCGCCTCGTGGCAGATCTGCAGGAACAGCCGCTGTTGCGGGTCGGTCAGCGCCGCCTCGCCTGGGCTGATCCCGAACAGCTCGGCGTCGAACCCCGCGATGTCGGCCAGTGCGCCGCTCACCGGCACGAAGTCCGGATCGTCCACAAGGGACTCCGGCAGGCCGGCGGCGAGCAGCTCAGCGCGGTCGAACCGCGTGGTGCTCACCGTGCCGGCCAACAGGTTGTGCCAGTAGCGGTCCAGGGTGTCGGCGCCGGGGAACCGGGCGGCCATCCCGATGATCGCGATCCGGCGATCGCGCTCCTTGGCGGGGCGCGACGTGTCAAGCGTGTCTCCGCCCACCTCCGACAGGTACCCGGTCAGCGCGGACTCGGTGGGGTACTGGAACAACGCGGTCACCGGGAACTCGCGGCGCAGCGCGCTCTGCAGCAGGGTGTGCAGCCGCAGCAGTTCCAGCGAACCGATGCCGGCCTCGTAGAACGGGGTGCCGGCGGGAATGCCGCCGGGGGCCACCTGGCGCAGCGTGTCCCGCACGGTCCGCCCGACTCCGACGCGGTCGACGGCCGGTGGCTCGGCGACCACCTCGACGGTCGCCGCCGGCCTGTCGTCGACGGACACCGGCAGTTCGACGCCGAACACGTCACGGCCCGGCTCGCGAACGCCCTCCAGCGCACGCGCCGGCAGCAGCCGCCGGGGCTGGGGCCCGGCCGCGTCGACGCCGAGCAGCAGGGTGCCGGGCGGCTGGTGCACCGCGGCCGCCAGCAGCGCACGTCCCTCGGCTGGGGAGAAGGAGAGCAGACGCCCGCGGCTCGCCGCCTCGCTGTAGTCGTGTGCCGCGTTGATTCCCACGCCCCGCCACAGTCCCCATATGAGGCAGTGCACCGGCAGGTCGAGGTGGTCGCACAGTGCTTCAAGGAACCGGTTGCCGGCCACGTACGCGGACGAGCCGACCGACGGGAACCACGACAGCAGCGACGAGAACGCGACCAGCCGGGTGCCGGGCCGCCTGCGCAGCACCCTGGCGACGGACAGCGAACCCTCCACCTTGGCTCGCGCCTGCTCCCGCCACCGCGCCGCGGCCGTCTCGGCGAGCAGCGCCAGCTCGTAGTGCCCGGCCAGGTGGATGGCGCCGGCCAGACCGCTGCCCCACGCCTGCTCCGCCTCGGCCACGGCGGCCTCCAGAGCCGCGCCGTCGGCGACGTCCACCGTGGCGTACCGGACGTCGGCGCCCAGGTCCTCGAGGTCGTGCGCGACGCCACGCCCGACGACCAGCAACCGCAGGCCGAGGCCGGCCAGTACCACCCGGCCCACCCCGCCCAGACCGCCGGTGACCAGCCAGAACGAGCCAGCCGGCAGCGCCGTCGGACCTGGCTCCGGGCGCACCGCGCGCAGCCCGCGCACCATCGGCACGTCCCGCCAGGCCACCACGGTCTCGCGGTGCGACCACGTCAGCGCCTCGGCGAGCAGTTCGGGATCCCGGTCGCTACCGGGCAGGTCGAGGTGCCACGTACGGACGCCCGGCTGTTCCAGCGCGAACGCCTCGCCGATCGCCTCGGTCAGCGCGGCCGGGTAGCAGCCAGGTTCGGTGCCGTCGATCACATGCCGGCCCCGGCTGAGCGTGACCAGGTCACCGGTCCAACCACTGGCCGCCAGTGCACCGGTCAGTGCCAGCACCTCGGTCGAGCACGTGTCCACCAGGTTGTCCACAGTGGACTCTTCGGCCAGGTCCGGTGTCTCGGCGTAGCCCGGCGCGAGGACGATCGTCGATGGTGCGTCGGCGAGCAGCGTCGGCCAGTCGCCACTGCGGGTCGGGACCAGTGTCGCGTTCGGCAGTGCGCGGCCCAGCTCGGGGTGGTCGGTCACCAGTAGCACCAGGCCCGGCTCATGGCCGGTTGGGAACACGCGGGGAGTCCACTGTGGACGATAAGTGCAGTCCGGCATTGTGTGCGGACCTGCTTCGGCCAGTTCCACCGCGCGTAGCTGGTGGTCCAGCTCGCCGCGCAACAGCCGGGCGCGCATCGCGGTGCGCTGGATCTTGCCGCTCGTGGTCTTGTCGAACGAGTCGCGGTCCACCGCGACCAGCAGCACCGAGGCGAGCCCGAGCCGCTCGGACAGCCGCCGCCGGATGCCGCCGACCACCGTGCCGGACAGGCCGGCGGCCGGCACGAACACCACCGCCACCCGCTCGACCCCGTCCCGGCCTGGCACGCCGAACGCGGCGACGAAGCTCTGCGCCACGCCGTCCAGCGCACCGACCACGTCCTCGATCTCGTGGCAGTAGCAGTGGACGCCGTTGACGATGATGATTTCCTTGGCCCGGCCCGTGATCGTCACCCGGCCGCCGGCCACGAACGCGAGGTCGCCGGTGTCGAACCATTGGCCGTCGGGGAAGGCCTCCGCGTTCGCCTCGGCGTTGTTCAGGTAGCCGGGGGTGATCCGGTCCGAGCGCCCCTGCAACCGTCCGATGTGGAGCTCCGGGAGCTCGGACATCCCGTCCGGGCCGGCGATCCGGAACTCCGCCCCCGGCGCGGGGCGGCCCATGCTCAGGAACGTCGTCGCGCCGGGCGCCGGCGCGTCGAGCAGTTCCAGCGGGTGTTCCGGCGTGGCCTGTCGCACGTGCTGCACCGCGTCCTGGCCGTACGGCTGGTAGGTCACCGCGGTGGCTGTCTCGGCCATTCCCCACGCGAGCAGGATCGTGTGCTCTTCGACGCCGAACGGGCGGACCGCGTCGAGGAACCGGGACATCACCGGCTCCGTGCACTGCTCGCCCGCGTTGACCAGCGTCCGCAGCCCGCTCAGGTCCCAGCTCCGGTCCGGTCGTGCCGCGAGCGCGTCGGCCACGAGCGCGTACCCGAAGTTCGGCGCCCAGCTGTGGTGAACACCGAAGTCCCGCAACAGGTCCAGCCACAGCAGCGGGTCGGCGAGCACGGCGGTGGTCGGCACGTGCACGTTGTCGCAGCCGAGCACGACCGGGCCGAGGTGGTACATGACGAGCCCGGCGACGTGGTCGAGAGGCAACCAGTTCGCGAACACGTCGCCGGTGCGCATGCGGCTGACCTGGCGGGCGCCCTGGACATAGCGGACGATGCCGCGATGGGTGAGCTGGATGACCTTCGACCTGCCGGTGCTGCCCGAGGACAGCTGCAGCATCGCCACCTCGTCCGGCGCGGGCCGGTGGAGCGAGTCGGCCGCAGCCTCGGCAGCGCACTCGGCCAGGTCCACCACCCGCAGCCCGGCGAGGCCTTCCCGCGCCGCGTAGTCACGCAGTCCGGCGACCGTCGCGCCACCGGACAGCACGACCGGCTCGGCCAGGTCCCGCCAGGCGTGTTCGAGCTTGTCGAGCACCGCGGTGCGGGTGTCATAGCCGGCGGACTGCGCCACCGCGACCGGCCGAAACCCGCCGAGCAGGCACGCCCACAGTGCGACGATGTGCTGGGCGAGCACGGGGGAGTGCAGGATGACCGGGTCGCCGGCCCGCAGCCCGGCCGCGCGCAGCCCGGTGAGCGTGCATCGGGCCTCGTGCAGCAGGTCCGGGTAGCGGACTAACCTGGTCTGTCCATTGTGGACTAAATGCACTCCCTTGTCCGGCGCGGACTTCGCCGTGGCCAGCAACGCGTCCACCAGTGTTTTCGGGTCGCCGGCCAGGAACTCCGGCGTGTCGCCACCACAACGCGAGGGCCGGCCGGTCAGCTCGCCGGTCGCGATGTCCGGGATGCTCGGCAGCGGGCCGGCCGACCAGGGTGCCGGGAGGTCGATGACGTCGCCGAGGTGCAGCCGGCCAGGCGCGGGTCCTGGCGCCGCGACCGGGTGCGGGTCGACCGACTCGGGCACCGGCAGGCGGCGCAGCTCGGCTTCGTCCGGCCGGCCGAGCCGGTCTCGCGGGATGGCCGTCACCGTGGAGACCAGCAGTGGCAACGGATCCGGGTCGGCCGCACCCAGCGCGCCGACCGTGCGGCGCACCCGTTCCGGCGGCACGGCGGGATCGGGCACCACGTACGCGACCCGGTACTCGCGGCCGTCGCCGGCGATCCGGGTGAGCACGGCCGCGTCGAGGACCATCGGATGTCCATTGAGGACAGACATCAGGGGCATGCTCAACTCCCGATCAGCTCACTGGCTCGCCGGCTCCTGCGGGTGAGCGCCACGGCGAGGTAGCCGAGCGCGAGCACCACGACCAGTCCGTGCATCACCGCGGCCACCCAGAAGGGTTGCCACGCCTCGAGAAGCCCGGACGCCACGACCATGCCGATGCCGAGACCGGCGTTCTCGGCCATCGCGGTCAGCCCGAAGAAGTACCCCCGCGCCGGCTCCGGCTCGGCCTGGACGCGGGTGGTGTAGGTGATCTCGGTGAACCCGTCAGCCATGCCGGCCACCAGCGCGACGAGCAGCACCCACGGCAGCGGGATCCCGGCGAACCCGGCGATGAACGCCGCCGACATCACCGCCGTCCCGGCGACGAAAGCCCACTCGTCATGCCGGCGCCCGCTCCGGTACAACCGCGTCACCAGTTGGTGCGCGGTGAACAGCCCGACAGCCCACGCGGCGTAGAAGTTGCCGGCGAAGCTCGCCGGGTCGTCCGGCCGCAGCTGCGTCGAGTAGATCGGGATGCCGACCTGGTGCGACGCCGAGCCGAACGCGTCGACCGCGCGGATCACCGTGATCGCGAGCACCGCGGGGGCGGCCACCAGCGCGGCCACGGTGAGCCGTGTCCTGGCCCGGTAGCCGAGCCGTTCCTCGGTCTCACCGGTGGTGCGCGGGGCGAACCGCAGTGCCAGCACCGCCAGGATGACCGCGGACACGGCGAACGTGCCGGCGTTGACCCCGAACGCCGCCTGGTAGCCCAGCCACGACACCAGCACACCCGCGGTGGCGAACCCGGCCACCATCGCCACCGCCCGGCTCGTCACCAGCAACCCGTTGGCGCGCAAGCTGTGTTCCGGTCCGACCAGCTCGGGCACGCTGCTGCGCAACAGGACCGCGCTGGTCGTGCTCAGCAGGCCGGTCGACACCGCGACCACCGGCAACAGGTCCAGGCGAACAGTCTGGGGAACGACGGCGAACGTCAGCAGCACGCCGGCCTGCACGGCGTCGCAGGAGATCATCACCGCCTTGCGTGGCAGGCGGGCGGCGACCACGCCGCCGAGCAGACCGGCGATGAAGCCGCATGTCATGCGCAGCACCATGAACAGCCCGGTGGCCACCGCGCTGCCGGTCGCCTCGTACACGAACAGGTTCAGCGCCACCATGTTCAGGTAGCTGCCGAACGAGGACACCCCGTAGCTCGCGACGAGCACGTGGAACCGGCGCAGATCCCCCATGGTCATCGGCCGACTCAGTACCCGGCGGGGGAGTGGATGTCGTTCTCCCTGGTCGGCACCAGGAAGCTGCGCTCGAAGGTGAGCACGACGTCGCCGTCCGCGTTGAGCCCCGACGTGCGGCACCCGACGATGCCCTCACCTGGCCTGCTCTTCGACAGCCGCTTGTCGGTGATCTCGCTCTCCGCGTACAGGGTGTCGCCGACGAACACCGGCTTGGTCATGCGGATGTTGTCCCACCCGAGGTTGGCCAGCGCCCTGCCGCTCGTGCTGCGCGCAGTCATGCCGCCGACGATGCTCAGGGTCACCAGGCTCGAGACCAGCGGCCGTTTCCACGGTGTCCGCTCGCAGAACGCGGCGTCGATGTGCAGAGGCGAGGCGTTCATGCTGAGCATGGACATCAGGACGTTGTCCATCTCGGTCACTGTCCGGCCGGGCCGGTGCTCGACCACCATGCCGACGACGAGGTCCTCGTAGCAGAAGCCGACCACCTCCCGGAAGCGGTTCTCCCCGACCTGCCGGTATCCGAGCGGGTGCTGCACGGGCACTTCTCCGATCTGTCAGGAGGTCAGCTCGTCGAGGTGGCCGACGAACTCCGTCAACTCGTCCCGTGCCATGTCGGCGCGGAGCATGACTCGCAGCCCTGCCTCGCCTCGCGGGACGATCGGGAAGAACACCGCCGAGCTGTAGAAGCCACGGCGGTACAGCTCGGCGGACAGCGCGACCGCACGGTCGCCCTCACCGAGGTCGATCCGGCGCACCGGCAGGCCGTTGCCGGCGAACGGGGTCGGCACCAGTTCGTCGAAGTAGTCGACGTTCGCCCACAGCTTCGCCTGCAGCTCACCGAGCTCCGCGGACCGGTGGATGGCGGCACTCGCGAGCGCCGCGCCGACCGTGGCCACCGGCATGTTCTGCGACCAGCCGAGCGGGCCGCCGTGCCTGGCGAGGAACTCCGCCTTCCGCCTGCTGTCGAGCATCGCGACGGCGCCGCCGCTGCCGAACCCCTTGCTCAGGCTGCCGACGATGGTGGTGAGCTCGTGCACGCCGGTGCGGGACCGGACGAAGCCCTCGCCGTGCTCACCGACGATCGACATCGAGTGCGAGTCGTCGAGGAACAGGTAGAGCCCGTACCGGTTCTGCAGCTCAAGCAACCCATCCAGGGCGGCGGCGCCACCCATCGAGTAGGCGCCGTCGCCGACGTAGGCGACGCTTCCGTACCGGCGGCACGCGTCGGCCACGAAGTCCAGGTCGTTGTGGCCGGCCGTGAGTACCAGGCACTCCTCAGCGCAGATGGCCTTCACGTAGTTCATGGAGAAGTGGCTGTGGCGGTCGAAGACCATGACACGCGGACCGCCTGGCGCGAGATGGCCGGAGGCCAGCAGCGGCAGGATGCCGGCCGAGGTCGCGCTGCAGGTCGCGCCGAGCAGGACGTGCGCGCCGAAGAGATCGCCGAGCTCCTCCTCGAGCCGGGCGTGCAGCGCGGTCCTGATGCGGGTGGTGGAGGTGCCCAGCTCGGTCGTTCCGGTGTCCCGCAACGCTTGTATCGCACCCTCGAGGACCGCCGGATGGCTGTTGAGCCCGAGGTAGGCGCAGGAGACCATGTTCACGAACGAATGCCCGGTGTCCGGCACGACGAGCCGGTTGTTCGACTCCGGGTCGACCTCGATGCCGAGCAGACCGTTGTCGGCGGCGGCCTGCCACACCGGGTCGGAGTTCTCGACCAGCTTGGTGCTGTTGCGGAAGCGGCGCGCCCCCACTACCTGCTGGACTTCGGTGTCGGTCATCGGCTGCCTCCGTCTGGGTGGGTCAGATCGCGATCCGTCACGGCGGTTTCCGGGGTCTCCGGGACCGGCCCGAACTCGTCGAGCAGTCGCCGCGACGCCTCGAAGAACGGCCGGCCGACCATCGTGCCGTCGACCGTGGTGACACCCTGGCCGCTGCGCTCGGCGGCGGCGACGATGCGGCCGGCCAGCTCGAGCTGGTCCGCGCCAGGCGAGAACACGCTGCCGATCACCGGCACCTGCCTGGGATGCAGCGCGATCTTGCCGCTGAACCCGAGTCGCTGGGCCAGCACCGCTTCGCGGTGTACCAGGGACAGATCGGTCAGCGCGAACGTCGGCGAGTCGATCACGTGGCGGCCGGCCGCACGCGCGCTGTTGACCAACCGGCCCCGCACGTGGGCGAGCGGATCCCAGGACAGGTCGCTCCCCACCTCCATCGCGTAGTCGGCGGCGCCGAAGATCAGTGCCCGCAGCCGGTGCGACGAGGTGGCGATCTCCGCCAGCCGCTCGACGCCACGCGGCGTCTCGATCACCGCGAACAGCTCCAGCCGGGGACAGTCCCGGCCGAGCACGTGCTCGACGATCTCCACGTCCCTGGCCGACTCGACCTTCGGGATCAGCACGATGGCCGGCTTGACCGGGTAGTGCCGCAGTGCCAGCAGGTCCGCGAGGCCGTCCGGCTCGGTGACCGCGTTGATGCGGATCGCGCACGGCGGCGCGGCTGGTCCGTTCGCGCTGGCGAAGAACCCCGTCGCCAGCCGCCGCGCCTCCTCCTTGCGGTGTGCTGGCACCGAGTCCTCGAGGTCGACGCAGCAGATGTCGGCGCCGGACCGGTGGCAGGAGGCGTACCGGTCCACTGCCGTCGCCGGGGTGACCAGCACGGATCTGCAGTAGCGGGTGAACATGGTCAGTGCTCCCGGTTCACGTCGAGCAGGACCTTGCCGGACGTCGCACGTGCGGCCATCGCGGCATGGGCGGTCCCGGCCTCGGCCAGTGACACGACGCGGTCGATGTGCGCGGCCAGCTGTCCCTGTTTGGCGAGACCGAACAGCTCGTCGGCGATACCGCACAGCAGCGCCCGATCGTCCACCACGTGCCGCATCCAGAACCCGGCGCAGCCCAGCGAGCGGTCGGCCAGTTCCTCGGTGGTGACCTGGATCGAGCCGCGCGTCGGATCGTCGGCGCGGAAGCCGTAGCAGACCAGCCGGCCGAACGGCGCCAGCCCGCGCAGGCCGGCCCGGGCCACGTCCCCGCCGGTGCCGTCGACGACCATGTCCGCCCCGCGTCCGCCGGTGGCCGCGCGCAACCGTTCGTCGAGGTCAGCGTCCGCGGTGTCGAGCACGACGTCCGCGCCGAGCCTGGCGACCAGCGCGCGTTTAGCCGCCGTGGAAGCGATCCCGATGACCGGCGAGGCGCCGTAGGCCACCGCGAGCTGGACGGCTAGATGGCCGACACCACCCGAGGCGGCGGTCACCGCGACGGACTCACCCGCCCGCAGCCGGCCGGCGATGACCAGCGCGCCGTAGGCGGTGGCGCCCTGTTCGAGCAGCCCGACCGCCTGCTCGTCGTCGAGGTGGTCGGGCACCTCGATGGAGTGCGCGTCCGCGGCGGCGGCGACCTGCGCGTACCCTCCACCGCCGCGCATCAACACCGCCACCCGCCGGCCGTCGCGGCGGCGCCGGCCGACCAGGTCGACACCGAGCACGGCGGGCAGCGACTGCTGGTGGTCGCCGCGCCGCCGCTCCAGGTCGTCGTAGTTGACGCCGGCGAGCGACACGTCCACCAGACTCTGTCCCCCGGCGGGGACCGGCTCCGGCACCCGCTCGACACGCAGCACGTCCGGCGCGCCGAACCTCCGCAGTACCACCGCGTTCATCAGCCCGCTCACGGCGCGACCTTTTGGCTCCACTAAATTCCCCCGTACGGAGCAATCTGCAAATTGGTTGCGTCCAGGAAATCCAAAATCGATCGGTGGCCTGTCAGCAACATAGCTGGAAGGTGTATTGAATGGCAATAACCCGATTAAGTCGGGCGCGGTGGTGTGCTACCCGAACGTGTGGTGCGACGAGTGCGGCTCCTTGTCCATTGTGGATGAATTGGTGGCCGCGGCTGTAGACGCTGTGGCCCCAGTTGTCACAGGTGCCGTGCCGCGGTGGGCGGCTGGGCGGCGTGGCGGGAACTGGGGGTGGCCGGCCGCGCCCTCGGCCAAGGGCGCCGTGGCGATCCGGGCGGCCATGAGTCGCTCGCTGTGCCTGCCGGTGGGGGAGTGTCCGACCAGACGCGGTCAGGTCCGCGATGGCGGAAGATTCGTTGGACGTCGGCCGTTGTCCAGTATTTCCACCATCCTGCGGTATTCCATTGAGTAAATCGATGTCCGTCAGTCCGATCGCGTGGCCGAATTCTTTGACCAGCGTGGTGCGGTCACCGCCGGCGTGGCATCCGCCGAGCGGTGTCGCGGCGGAGACACGGCCTTCTGAAGGCACGACGCTGACTGTCAAGGACCGGGTCGTGGGTTGACAAGTCGCCGCCGTGTAGGCGGCGCTGCTGCGGGAACCGTGGCAGGTGTGTTGGCTCGGCGCCTGCACCCGCACCGAGCCAACAGCGCCACGGGGACACCTGGCGGCAAGCCGTTCCACATCACGGACGTTGGTCTGACCGTGAACCTGTTGTGTGGGTGTTCCGTGTACACGGTGCGCGGGTGTTTCCGCTGGGCGGCGAAGCACAACGTCCTTTGTCAATTCCCCAGGCAGGAAATTGGAGTACTCCCATGAGTCCAGCTCATTCCCGCCCATCGAAACGTAAGCATGTGGGCCTGATCGCGGTCGTTGCCGCGAGTGGGCTCGCCGCCGTGGCCATCGTCGCGTCGAATCAGGCGAGTGCTACGGCGGGTGCCGACTGTGCGGACGTGCACGTGATCACCGCGCGGGGTTCGACCGAGGCGCCTGGCGAGGGCAGCACCGGTGCGCTGGTGACGCAGATCGTGGACGCGAGCGACCAGACCGTGAGCCGGGCGGCGGTCGACTACCCGGCCACGCTCACCAACTACGCGCGCAGCTCCGCGGAGGGCGTGTCCGCGCTGACGACGCAGCTCACCCGTCAGGTGGGGCAGTGTCCCGACCAGGAGATCGTGCTGACCGGCTTCTCCCAGGGCGCGCATGTGGTGCTCGACGTCCTCGGTGGCGGCGGGGGTGGCGTACTCGGCTCCGCTACCCCGCCGATCTCCGCGTCGATCGCGAGCCACGTCACGGCGGTCGCGACGTTCGGCGATCCTCGGCACGTGGTGGACCAGCCGTTCGACGTCGGCACCTCGACGCGCGACGGCCTGTTTCCCCGCTCGGCCGCCCAACTGCGGACGCTCGCCGGTTTCGCGGACCGAATCCAGGCCTTCTGCGATTCGGGTGACACGTTCTGCGACAAGGGCCTGAGCATCGCCGTGCACTCCACCTATTTGGACCGCCACCAGGATGACGCCGCCGCCTTCGTCCTCGACAAAGTGGGCGGCTGAGTATTTCGGCGGTGTGGAACTCGATCTCGTCGAACGGCACGGCCAGTCGCAGCGACGGAATTCGGCGCGGCAGCGTGGCGAGTTCCAGTCGCGCGATATGTTGTCCTGGACATTGGTGCGGGCCGTGGCCGAAACCCGAGGTGCGCGCCGCGTGAACTGGTGACGGCCAACGGGTCCGGATCGTGGTTCGCGGCCACGACGAAGTCACCGACTGTGATGGCTGTGCCGGCGATCACAGTGCCCACCGTCGCGACCCGGGTGAGGCCGGTGCCGTTCGACAGCAGGCGCCGGATGTCTTCCGCGGCGTTCGGGGCCTGTGCCGGGTCGTCGCGCAGCAGCGCGAACTGGTCGGGACTGTCGAGCAGCGCCAGTATGCCGTAGGTGATGATGCCGGCGGTGGTGTCGAAGCCGGCGACGAGCAGGCCAGCGGCGATTTTCGTCAGCTCCAGCTCGGTGAACGGGTGGTCAGCAGCCTCGGGCGCGGGTCCGAAGGGAGCCATGCGGTGGCCCCTGGTTAGCGGGCCTGACCAGCACGGATGAGGTTTTCGGCAGGCGCGATGCCCGCTTCCGGAGGCGACGACGCGTTTGGCGGTCTCGTCACAGGGCGGGCCGGGATGTCGCGGTCGAGGACGCCGTCACCTGCGATGTCCGCCACGATCGCCGCCAGGCGTCGGCCATCGCGGGGGTTGTCCTCGACGATGAACACCCGCATACTCTCCCGATGCTATCGGCCGGAACATATCGTCGGTATATCGAAAACCGCATACGGGTTGGCAACACCACGCTGCCTTGGCTGCCGGCATGACCCACAGCGAACCAGTACGAACTGATGGCGGCGTCCCTGACGGCGCGACGGTCTTCGACGACGACGTCCCGGCTGTGGCGAACCTCGATCCTGGTCTGCTCAGTGCCCTGCGTAAGGCCGCGACGGACGCCGAGGGCGACGGGGTCGAGTTCTTCGTCAACGGTGGTTGGCGTTCCCCGGAGTACCAGAAACGACTGCGTCGCGAGGCGGTCTCGGAGTACGGCTCAGAAGAGGAGGCCGCCAGGTGGGTGGCCACCCCGGAGACGTCTGCCCACGTGAAGGGGGAGGCGATCGACCTCGGGCGCTCCGCCAGGGCGTGGCTGTCCGAGCACGGCGCCGACTACGGGCTGTGCCAGATCTACCACAACGAGCCATGGCACTACGAGCTGCGCCCCGAAGCCATCGAGCACGGCTGTCCGCCCATGTACGCCGACCCCAGCCAGGACCCGAGGATGCGACAGTGACCAGCAGGCCCGGCACGTCCCAGCCGGGAGCCGTCGACCTGCTACCGTCCACGCTGCAGACGATGCCCGAAGCGACTCGTACCCAGGGTCATGGCTGTGGTCACAGTGGTCACAGTGCGTGACTAGGGGCACGGTACCATCACGGTCGCGTTGGCCGCAAGGTAAAGGACAATTCTACATCGTGGCAAAAATGGGAATTACGATTTATGGATGCGAGCAGGACGAGGCCGTTTTGTTCCGGGAGATGGCGCCTCGTTTCGGCATCGTGCCGACTATCACCGATGCCGCGGTATCTGAAGTCAATATCGAACTGACACTCGGAAATCGATGTATCAGCGTCGGCCATAAAGCTCAAATCGCAAATTCCACCCTTCTTGCGCTCAGTCAGGCCGGCGTAACGTATATCTCCACGAGAAGCATCGGGTACAACCATGTCGATGTGGAGTACGCGGAGAGTGTCGGCATTACCGTTGGGAATGTCGCTTACTCGCCGGACAGTGTTGGCGACTACACGCTGATGCTGATGCTGATGGTGCTGCGAAACGCGAAGTCCATCATCCTCCGTGCGGACGTGCATGACTACCGACTGAACGACGTGCGCGGGAGAGAGTTGCGCGACCTGACCGTCGGCGTGATCGGCACGGGACGCATCGGCGCGGCGGTCATGGACAGGCTGCGGGGCTTCGGCTGCCGCGTGCTGGGCTACGACAGCTGTCCCGTGACCGCCGCCGACTACGTTTCCCTTGATGAGTTGCTGGCGCAGAGCGATATCGTGACGCTCCATACGCCACTCAACACGGACACGTACCATCTCCTGGATCGTCGACGTATCGAGCAGATGAAGTACGGCGCGTTCATCATCAATACCGGGCGCGGCCCACTCCTTGAAACCGAGGCGCTCATCCCGGCGTTGGAAAGCGGCAGGTTGGGCGGTGCGGCGTTGGATGTCCTCGAAGGAGAGGAAGGGATATTCTACGCCGACTGCAGAAACAAGCCCATTGACAGCAAGCTGCTGCTGCGGTTGCAAGAACTGCCGAATGTGATCATCAGTCCGCACACCGCGTATTACACGGATCACGCCCTGAGTGATACCGTGGAAAATTCCATTGCCAATTGTCTGAAATTTGAAAGCGGAAGGTAGCATGGATAGGTTGAAGGTCGGAATTCTGTTCGGGGGCCGTTCCGAAGAACATCCCATCTCCGTCAAGTCTGTGCAAGAGGTCGCAAAAAACCTTGACCTCGACAAGTACGAACCGTACTACATCGGGATCACGAAGAGCGGCGTCTGGAAGCTTTGCGACGCCCCTGACGTGAACTGGGAGGACGGCAACTGCCGTCCGGCTGTGCTGTCGCCGGACAGCAGTACGCGCGGACTGCTCGTGCTGGATGACGGAAAGTACGAAACGATCAGCTTGGACGTGGTGTTCCCCGTTCTGCACGGCAAGCAGGGCGAGGACGGCGTGATCCAGGGTTTGTTGGAGCTTTCCGGCATTCCCTACGTGGGCTGTGACGTCCCGAGCTCCGCTCTGTGCATGGACAAGTCCCTCGCCTACACCGTCGCCAAGAACGCGGGAATCGCGACGCCGAACTTCTGGATCATCACGTCGGACGACGAGATCGATCCCGACCGGTTCACCTATCCCGTCTTCGTGAAGCCGGCCCGCTCGGGTTCGTCCTTCGGCGTCAGCAAGGTGCGCGGCAAGGACGAGCTGCTGAGCGCGGTGGAGACCGCACGGCAGTACGACTCGAAGGTGCTGGTCGAGGAGGCTGTGGTCGCCAGCGAGGTTGGCTGTGCGATATTGGGGAACGGCACGGACCTGATCGCCGGCGAGGTGGATCGAGTCAACCTGTCTCATGGCTTTTTCCGGATCCATCAGGAGGAAAATCCTGAACAGGGTTCCGAGAACGCGACGTTCATCGTGCCGGCCGACATTCCGGAAGAGTCGCGCGCGCTCGTTCAGGAGACGGCAAAGGCCATCTACCGCGCCTTCGGGTGCAAGGGACTCGCGCGGGTGGACACGTTCCTCAAGGAAGATGGAACCGTCGTGCTCAACGAGGTCAACACGCTGCCCGGCCTGACCTCCTACAGCCGTTATCCGAGGATGATGGTGGCCGCGGGGATGCCGCTTACCGAGATGATCGACCGGATGGTGTCGTTGGCATTGGCGGGCAACGGGCGGTGAAAGGTGATTTTGTCTTTGTAGACGAACTTGTGTCCGGAATACGTTGGGATGCCAAATACGCTACATGGGACAATTTCACTGGTAAGCCGGTAGATGGATACGTGGTAAATCGGATCGTCGGCAGCAGGGCCATGTGTGCGGCCCTGGAAAAAGCGCGAGAAAGCGCCGCCTCCCACGGCTTCGGCCTGCTTCTCTGGGACGGTTATCGCCCGCAACGCGCCGTGGACAACTTCATGCGCTGGGCAGCGCAACCGGAAGACGGCCTGACGAAGTCACGGCACTATCCGAACATCAACAGGGCCGAGATGTTCGAAAAAGGATATGTGGCCGCCAGGTCGGGCCACAGCCGTGGCAGCGCGGTTGACCTGACGCTTTTTCAGCTGGAAACCGGCGCGCTCGTGCCCATGGGCGGCGGCCACGACCTGATGGACGTGGTCTCGCATCATGGCGCCGAAGGAATCACGCGAGCCGAAACGGAAAATCGTCAACACCTCTGTTCCATCATGGAGACCAGCGGTTTCAACTCATATGACCGCGAGTGGTGGCACTACTCGCTGAAGCACGAGCCCTACCCGGACACTTATTTTGACTTCCCCATCGCGAAAGAAATTTCCGAGGTTGTCGACGGTGTTTCGTAGCAGCTTGTCTTCGAAAAGAAAAAACCTGCCCTTGTGGCAGGTTTTTTTCACATGTGATCCATAGTGGTGACCAGGCGTGCGACCGCCTTGTCGAGCGGGCCTGTCCCGTCCAGCACGACCTCGGCGGCCTCCGGGGGCTCGTAGTTCTGCCCCATCCCCGTCATGGACGGCAACGCGCCGGCGTTCGCCCTGGCGTACAGGCCTTTCGGGTCGCGACTGGCGCACACCGCCAGCGGCGTGTCCACCCACACCTCGATGAAGTCCTCTGGTGCGAACAGGTTCCTGGCCGCCGCGCGGTCCGCGCGGAACGGGGAGACCAGCGCGACGATGACCGTGAGCCCGGCGTCCAGCATCAGGGCGGCCATCTCGGCGACGCGGCGGACGTTCTCGGCGCGGTCCGCCGGGGTGAAGCCGAGGTCGCGGTTCAGCCTGCCGCGCACGTTGTCCCCGTCCAGCACATAGGTGTGCACGCCAAGGCCGTGCAGCCGGCGCTCCAGCGCGTCCGCGATCGTGGACTTGCCGGCGCCGGGCAGGCCGGTGAGCCACACGACCCTGCCGCGCCGCCCCTTCAGCTGTTCGCGCGCCGTCCGGTCGATGGCGTAGTCCTGCGCCACCACATCGGGCCGGCCGGTCGGCCGGCGCACCATGCCCGCGCCGACGGTGTCACCGGTGCGCCGGTCCACCAGCAGGAAGGAACCGGTGTCCTGGTTGTCCACATAGGACTCCAGGAACACCGGTGCCGCGACGGTCACGTCGACGGTGCCGATCTCGTTGCGGGACAGGGTGTTCGCGGGCCGATCCTGGCCGGTCCTGACGTCGAGCCTGGTGCGGAGGGCGGTCACCTCGGCGGGGACCGAACGAGGGCCGGCGAGCAGCAGGTAGCCCGCGCCGACCTCGAGGGGGTCGGCGCCGGTCCAGACCACCGTCGCGACCAACGCCGTCGTGGGTGGCGGGACGTCGCCGCCAGCCGGCACGAGCACGTCGCCGCGGCGCACGTCGACGTCGCCCTTGAGCACCACCGTGACCGGCGTCCCGGAGGCCGCGTGGTCCAGGTCGCCAACGGGCCCGAGCAGCCGGTCGACGGTGGTGACCGCGCCCGTGCCGGCGACGGTCACCGCGTCACCGATGCGCAGCATGCCGCCGACCACCGTGCCGGCCGGCCCCCGGAAGCGGTCCGTGCGGATGACGTACTGGACGGGGAGCCGCGTGCCCGCGGTCCGGTTCCGGGTCCTCGGGTGCCAGCTGGCGAGCAGGTCGAGGAACGTCGGCCCGTCGTACCAGGGCAGGTTCGGCGACGGCGCGGTCACGTTGTCGCCGTGCACCGCGCTGACCGGGACCACGTGCAGCTCCTCGGCGCCGAGGTTGGCCCCCGCGGCACGGACGTCCGCCGCGATCCGGTCGAACACGGCCCGGTCGTAGCCGACCGCGTCGAGCTTGTTGATCGCCACGACCACCGACCGCACGCCCATGGTGGTGCACACGGCGAGGTGCCGGCAGGTCGCGGGCCGCACGCCGAGCACCGCGTCGACGAGCAGCACCGCCAGGTCCGCGGTGGAGGCGGCGACCGCCATGTTGGCGCCGTGCTGGTCGTGCCCGGGCGCGTCGGCGATGACCACCCGGCGACCCCCTGGCAGGTCGAGGAACCGGTACGCGACGTCGATGGTGATGCCCTGCTCGCGTTCGGCCTCCAGCCCGTCGGTGAGCAGGGAGTAGTCGATCTCACCGGGCGGCACGACCGAGCCGCCCCGGCGGGTCCGACGCGCCTGCTCGAGCTGGTCGAGCGGCACGCCGCCGGTGTTCGCGAGCAGCCTGCCGATCAGCGTGGACTTGCCGTCGTCCACCGAGCCGCACGCCACGAGCCGCAGCATCGCGCCCATCAGAAGTAGCCCTCCGACTTCTTGGTCTCCAGTGACGAGCCGCCGTCGCCGTCGATGAGCCGGCCGGCCCGTTCCGACCGGCGGTCGGCGCGCAGCTCGCCGATCAGCTCGTCGAGGGTGGTCGCCGTCGACTCCACCGCGGCGGTGAGCGGGTAGCACCCGAGGGTGCGGAACCGGACCCAGCGATGCTCCGGCGTCTCGCCTGGCCGCAGCGGGAACCGGTCGTCGTCGACCATCAGCAGGGCGCCGTCCCGCTCGACCACCGGGCGCGGCGCGGCGAGGTAGAGCGGGACGACGGGGATGTCCTCGCGACGGATGTAGCGCCAGATGTCCAGCTCGGTCCAGTTCGACAGCGGGAACACCCGGATCGACTGCCCGTCGGTCAGCTGGGTGTTCGGCCATCGCCAGAACTCCGGCCGCTGCCGGCGCGGGTCCCAGCGGTGGCCTGGCTCGCGGACCGAGAAGATGCGTTCCTTCGCCCGCGAACGTTCCTCGTCACGCCGGGCGCCGCCGATCGCCGCGTCGAAACCGCCTTCGTCGAGTGCCTGGCGCAGTGTCACGGTCTTCATGAGCCGGGTGTACTCGTGCGTGCCGTGGGTGAACGGGGTGACTCCCTTGGCCGCTGCCTCGGTGTTCGTCCGCACCAGGAGGTCCAGCCCCATGCGGCGTGCGGTGGCGTCCCGGAACTCGATCATCTCCCGGAACTTCCAGCGAGTGTCCACATGCAACAACGGGAACGGCAGGCGCCCCGGTGCGAACGCCTTGGCGGCGAGGTGCAGCAGCACGGAGGAGTCCTTGCCGATCGAGTAGAGGAGCACCGGGTTGCGGCACGCACCCGCCGCCTCGCGCAGGACGTGGATCGCCTCGGCTTCCAGCGCGTCCAGCACGGCCGCCGTGGTGTCGGAGATCGTCTCGGAAGTCGCGGTCCTGACATCCATCTCGGGCCCCCAGTTTAACTTGACTTGATTGGTCGATTTAACGGGATATTACGTCGAAGGGGGACCGTCCATGACGTGGCAAACTGGCACTGGCCGGCCTGCTCGTCGGCTTCGTCATCGGGTTGACGTTCTCGGCCGTGAAGCTCCTCGGCGCGCCGACCCTGGTCGCCTTTCTGGCCGCCGGCGCCGCCGTGCTGATCTCCCTCGCGGCGCAGACCAGCCGCCGGGCCGACACCCTCAGCCGTGGATAATCCCGGCGTGCGCATCTCCGCCAAGGTCGACTACGCCGTGCGGGCCATGGCGGAGCTCGCTGCCGCCCCGGCAGGCGAACCGGTGCGCGCCGAGGACGTGGCCACCGCGCAGGAAGTGCCCCTCGCGTTCCTGCTCATCATCCTGAGCGACCTGCGGACGGCGACCCTGGTGCG
>Ga0307512_10003293_pt1 | contig 19005 bp, 18 predicted proteins | sample 14_EM_MG_FD_200267 | JGI IMG/M metagenome (GOLD analysis project Ga0307512, IMG submission 200267) | Populus trichocarpa ectomycorrhiza microbial communities from riparian zone in the Pacific Northwest, United States - 14_EM | ecosystem: Host-associated > Plants > Roots > Unclassified | place... | reverse complement strand
CCGGGCGTCGACCGCCTCGGCGAGCTCGCGATAGGTCAGCACCGTCGGCCCGGCGTCGATCGCGCGGGCGCCGGGGTGCTCGCCGGCGGTCGCGTCGAGAATGTCGAGCAGCGTGCGGCGCACCGAGGCCGAACCGGAGCGGAACAACGCCGGGGCCAGCGGCGCGAAGACAATCGGGGAAGGTGTGACCGGCAGCAGATCAGTCGTCACGGTCACCGGGCGCGCTCCATCTTCACCTCACGAGTCAAGGCCAACCCCTCTACGCTACGGGAAATGAATCGCAGGTAACGGCTCCATGACGGTTTCGTGTCGGCCGCCACACTGTGGGACGCGACACTGTGGGATGCGACTGCGGAGAGAAACACGCGACTGCGGAAACCGAAACATTTGTGCTGGACGCTGCGTTTCAGCTGGACTCCCCAGCCGGCCGAGAGGTGGGAGCACGTGGAGATTCTGGTACTGACGGTCCAGCCCGACAGCGAGTCGGCACGCCGAGTGCTGCCCGCTCTCGACCTGCTGCCGCATTCGCTGCGCGTCGCCGACCATGACGCGCCCGCCCTGATGTCCGGTCCCGATCCCGATGTCGTCCTGGTGGACGCCCGGCGCACGCTCGCCGAGGCGCGCGGCACCTGCCGGATGCTGCGGAGCACCGGCCTGCGGGTGCCACTGATGGCGGTGGTAGAGGAGGCCGGGCTTGTCGCGGTCTCCGAGGACTGGGGTCTCGACGACGTCATCCTGGCAACGGCCGGCCCCGCCGAGATCGAGGCGCGGCTGCGCCTGACGGTCACCCGGACCGCGGGTGCGGCGGACGGCGCCTCGGGCACGCTGATCGTCAACGGCGCGCTTTCCATCGACCCCGACACGTACGCCGCGAAGCTCAAGGGTCGCCCACTCGACCTCACCTACAAGGAGTTCGTGCTGCTGAAGTTCCTGGCGCAGCACCCCGGCCGGGTGTTCACCCGCGACCAGTTGCTGCGTGAGGTGTGGGGCTACGACTACTACGGCGGTCACCGCACGGTCGACGTGCACATCCGCCGGCTGCGCGCGAAGCTCGGCAGCGAGCACGAGTCGATGATCGGCACGGTCCGGCAGGTCGGCTACAAGCTGATACCGCCGATCCGGGCCGAAACCGCGATAACGGCCATGGACCTGGAAACCCTCCTGGCGTAGCTAGTCGCCGGTCAGGTCGCGGTGGATGGCTGCGGCGGCTGCCACCAGCGCGGCCGCCGTCCAGCCGGCGAAGACGAGCAGGTAGTGCCCGTCGCCGGCGGCTGCCGCGAGGAAGGCGGCGAACGGCAGCGCACCCTCCAGCTTGCCGATCAGCGCCTCGACGAAGATCAGCCACCCGGCGTAGCCCGCGAACAACCAGAGCGGGTGGCGCACCACGGTGGCGTTCGCGACGCCGAAGACCGCCATCAGCGGCACCACCGCCAGGGTGGCGCCGTACTGCTCGTCGCCGGCGGAGAGCGCGGGAAAGCCGCTGGCCGCGGCGATGATCAGGGCGAGGCCGGCGGCGGTCACGCACTGCGCGGCCAGCACGAGCAGCCGGCGGGGCTGGCCGAGGAAGAGCAGCAGAGCGGTGCGGTGCTGGTAGTGCTGGGCGGTCGTCACGATGGCCAGGCCGAAGGCGCCCAGGCCGGCGAAGAGCGACCAGAAGTCCGTGTCGAACGCGGCGAACGCCACGCCCAGGGCGATGATCAAGGCGGTCGCCACCCAGCCCGAGCGGATCGCCATGGTGCGGTACAACTCGCTGCGCAGCACGGCGATCATCGGGACCCCGCCAGGTTCAGGAAGATCTCTTCCAGCTTCGGGGTCTCGGACACCAGCTCGTAGATCGGCACCTGGATCCGCAGGGCGATGTCGCCGGCGTCCTCGGGGCTCAGCCCGGCGACCAGCAAGGAGCGTCCGTTCTCGGACACCTCGGCGCCGGCCCGTTCGAACGCCTGGCACAGCAGCTCCGGGTCGCCCCCGCGCACCCGCAGCCGGTGGACCTGCGAATCGGCCAGGTCGGTCAGCGACGTCTGCAGCCGTACCCGGCCCTGCGAGATGATCACCACGTCGTCGATGAGCTGTTCGAGCTCGGACAGCAGGTGGCTGGAGATCAGCACGGTCCCGCCGGCCTGGGCGTGCTCGCGCAGCAGCTCGCGCAGCCAGGCCATGCCGGCCGGGTCCAGCCCGTTCGCCGGTTCGTCGAGCACCAGCACGGCCGGCTCGCCGAGCAGGGCGGTCGCGACGGCGAGGCGTTGCCGCATGCCGAGCGAGTAGTCACCGGTGCGGGTCGTCGCGGCGCCGGCCAGGCCGACGTACGCGAGCAGGGTGTTGACCCGCGCCCGGCCGGCGCCGCAGAGCAGCGCCTGGCTCATCAGATGGCCGCGGCCGGTCAGGCCGGGGTGGCTGAGGCCCTGCTCGAGGACCGCGCCGATCGTCCCCTGCGGGTCCTTGAGGTCGCGGTAGCTCTTGCCGTTGATCAAGGCGGCGCCGCCGCTGGCCCGGCTCAGGCCGAGCAGGATGCGCAGCGTGGTCGTCTTGCCCGAGCCGTTCAACCCGAGCAAGCCGGTGACCCGGCCGGGCGCGGCGTCGAAGGTCACGTCCTGGACCGCCGCCACCCGTCCGTACCGCTTCGTCAGCTCCCGGATTTCGATCATCGACGACATTAAACAGGCTCCGGTCAAGTTCCGGGTCGGCTCAGGCCGATTCGCCGGGCGCCAGGTATCGGTAGCCGTTGTCGGTCTCCTCGTCGAGCCAGCCGTTGACGCTGTCCAGGCCGCGCTCGTTGAGCTGCGCGTCGTGGATCGGGAACGTCCGCTGCGGCCCGATCGCCTTGATGAAGTCGATCGCCTCGATCATCTTCAGCCACGATCCCTGCGCCGGCACCAGCAGCGTCTCCACCGGCTGCTCGGGAACGTGCAGCGAGTCGCCGGGGTGGTAGATCGCGTCGTCGACGAGGTAGCCGAGGTTCGCGCAGTCCGGCTGGCCGCCGTAGATGAACGCGTGCCGCCCGCCGACCGCGCTGACCCGGAAGCCGGCCGCGGTGAACTCCTCGCCCGCGGACACGCCGGTGACCTCGAGCCCGGAAATGTTCGCCTCGGTGGGGGCATACACCGCGACGCCGAGCCCGGCCAGGCGCAGAACGTCGATGTGGTCGGCGTGTTCGTGCGTCACCAGCACCGCGTCCGCACCGGCCAGGGCACTTGGCTCGCTCCAGATCCCCGGGTCGATGACCAGCACCCGGCCGTCGTGCTCAAGCCGTACGCAGGCATGGGTGTATTTCGTGATCCGCATGACGGCCAAACATACGCCTCGGGTTAGATGGTTTTTGCCGCAGCACGGCGACCGGGTGCCCACCCCGCTGGGCGCCGCGCAATATCAGGCGCTCCTCGCCGAGGCGGGGATCGAGGTCGTCCTCGACCGGATGACGGCCGATTGGCTGGCAACCGTGCACGCCCTCGCGGGGTTGAGCATTGTGGACGCCGATCGCCTCGGATATCTGGGAATGTCCATGGGTACAAGGTTCGGCCTTCCGTTGGCGGCCGCCCTGGGCGGCCGGCTGCGTTGTGCGGTCTTCGGCAAGTTCGGCCTCCACCAGGGACCGGGACTGCACCCGGGCCTGGACGCGCCGGAACGCTTTCGGCGGGACGCGCGACGGATCACCGCGCCGACCCTCTTCCACCTGCAATGGCACGACGAGGTCTTCCCGAGGGACGGGCAACTGGCTCTTTTCGACGCGCTCGGCGCACGGCGGAAGCAATTGACCGGCTACGCCGGCAAGCACGCGGAAACCGAGCCCACGGCCATCGTCCTCTGGCGCGATTTCGTCGCCCGCCACCTGGCCGCCGGCGGCTGACCCGCCCGGGTGCTGCACCCGGCGGTGGTCGCCGGGTGCAGCATCCGCTACGGCCGCGCGGCGACCATCAAGAGATCGCGACGCAGGCCTGTGCCGCCGTGTACTTCTCGGCAAGCAACATCCCGCAGAGGAACGTGTCGGAGGCGACCGCGGTAACCGGCTCGAACGTGGCCGTGACCGCGTCCGAACCGCAGGTGACCGTCTTGACTTCGGCGAACTCGGCGCCGTCCTTGTCGGCACCCGCTACCCGCATGGTGATGCTGCCGCTGCAGCTCGACGAGGGCGTGAAGGTGGTCGCCACGCTGTCGACGCTCGTACCGCTCCCGGTCACGACAGTGCACAGCTTCCCGACCTTGTCCCCGGCCGGGTCCGTGGTGAGGAAGACGTTCGCGCACTCGCTGCCGTCGCTTGAACTGCTCGCCGACGCGCTGGCGGAGGCGCTCGTCGACGCGGTCGGACGGCTGGAAGCGGTGACACTGCTCGAGACGCTGGGCGCGGCCGACGCGCTGGCTGACGCGTCCGGCTGCGAGGTGGCGGCGGATGCTACCGCCACCCCGACGCCTATCGTCGCGAGCAGGGCAGCGGTCACGATCGCCGTGTTGCCCATCGTGCGTTTGCGCATGGGGGTTTCCCTTCATCGGTGTCTTGCTACGGCAACGTCTTGAAAAAGCCATAGCTGGATGCCGGTTCACCGTGGTGGCGCTTCCTCAAAACCCCGTCGAGATTGCCTATCAGCGAGCCATGTGCGAGTCGCGAACGGTTCATCCCGCTGAATGCGTTCCCAGATTCATGGCCCATTCACAGCACAGGAAGCCCACAACAATCGGTCCGCAGTCCCAGTCCCCAGCAGGCATTCCTACAGCCCGCATACAGTCCGGGACGCCGCGTCGAGCGGGGCTGAGAAAATAATGATCTGTTATCGATGAACTCCATAACTGAACCACAGACTTCGTCCCTAGCTTCCCCGGCCATGACCCAACACCACCGGCCGGTGCAGAACCCGGTCCACAGCGTCCAGTCCCCCCGACCCACAGCGCGTCCCCAGTCCACGCTCGCGCCCGGTTTCACCGGCAACAAAATCTCCCGGCGCGGTGTGCTGCGCGGCCTCGGCGCGCTGGCTCTCATGGGGGCCGCCGCCGGCACCGGCCTGAGCATCGGCACCCCCGCCAAGGCGGCGACCGCCACCGGCACCCTCAACATCCCCACCTTGCTGGACTCCACAACGGACTCCAGCGGCACGTTGGTGTACACGCTCAGCATGGAAACCGGCAGCACCGAGATCCTGAGCGGCATCACCAGCGACACCTGCGGCTTCAACCAGGCGTTCCTCGGCCCGGTGATCAAGGTGACCCAGGGCGACACGGTGCAGATGGACATCACCAACAACCTCAGCGACGTGAGCACCGTGCACTGGCACGGCGCGCACATCCCGCCCTCGGTCGACGGCGGGCCGCAGAACACCATCGACGCCGGCGGCACCTTCTCGCCGTCGTTCGACATCAACCAGGCGGCGTGCACGCTGTGGTTCCACCCGCACGCCCTGGGCACGACGGCCGAGCAGATCGCCCTCGGCCTGGCCGGCATGCTCATCGTCGACGACGACACCGACGGCGCCGCCGCGCTGCCCAACGACTACGGCACGGACCAGTTCCCGCTGATCATCCAGTCCCTGCCGATCAGTTCGGCCGGCGTCATCCAGTACACGACCGCCGGCGAGATCGCCAGCACCACGTCGTTCCCGTTGCTCGTCAACGGCTCCAACGTCGGAGTCGACGGGACACCGACGCTCACCGTGGACGCCAGCCGGGTGCGCTTCCACCTCCTGAACGCCTCCATCGCCGACATCATCACCATCACGGTCTCCGACGGCTCGAGCTTCACCCAGGTCGCCACCGACGCCGCGCTGCTGTCCGAACCGCTGTCGATCACCAGCCTGGAGCTGGTCGGCGGCGAACGGGCGGAGATCTGCATCGACGTCACCAGCTCGGCCACCGTCACCCTGCAGGCGACGGTGACCGCGGGCGGGGCCCGGGGCGGCAGCGGCACCAGCAAGATCGTCACCATCACCTCCACCGCCACCAGCGCGGCGGACAGCCTGCCCGATTCGCTCAACACCTTCACCGCGCTGGACGTCAGCAGCCCCGCGGCCACCCGGACCATCGCGCTCTCCAATGCCGGCAACACCATGTACATCAACGGCGTGGCCGGGACCACGATGGAGGCGATGGAGTCCAGCGAAATCATGACGACGGTGGGCGACACCGAGGTCTGGACCATCACCAACGCGACCGGGCTGACCCACTCGTTCCATCTGCACGACGTGCCGTTCCAGGTGCAGACAATTGACGGGGACGCGCCCACCGGCGCGTACGCGGAATGGAAGGACACGATTCTGATCGCGCCGAACAGCACCAACGTGATCGCGATGCAATTCACCGATTACTCAGACGACACCTACGCCTACATGCTGCATTGTCACAACGCCGTGCACGAGGACGAAGGAATGATGACCATGCTCATGGTCATGTCCAGCTGAACCACGGGTCCTGGGCGGAGCGACATCGGCACGCGATGCGTCTCCGCCCAAGGCCGTTATCGGCACAATCAACTACGCGGCGGCCGTTTTACGTTCGCTGTAGAACAGCCGTGCCGAACGGACCCGGCGGCCGGACTCCGACAGCAGCCAGGTCATGCCGGGCGGGCAGTGATCCTCCTCGGACGACGGGTTGATGAAGTCGTTCTCCCACAGCGTCAGCCCCGGGCTGGCCAGCACCGTCCGCAGCCGGTACCGGACCCCGTCCGCATAGTCGGAGTACATGGCCTGCACGGCGCCCGCTATCCCGGTGACGCGGCCGTCCGGCCAGGTGATCTCCGCGTCCGGATGCCAGCGGGCGTAGACCCTGGCGGCCGGTGTCCCGGAGGCCACTGCGGTGAGAACGGTGAGCGCCTCCGCTCGCCGTTCGCCGACCAGTGCCGCGGTGTCGGCGTGCGACTGCTCCGCGGTCGTGGCAAGCGTGCGGGCCAACTGCTTTCGCGCTTCGGCGAGGCGGCTGCGGACCGTGCTGACCGGAACGCCGGAGACGCGGGCGACGTCCTGGTAGGAGCTGCAGGCGGTGAACCAGCGCAGCATGGCGGCCAGCCTGACCTGCGGTGACAGCATCGCGAGCCCGTGCCACAGCCAGTCATGCATCGCCCGTTCCTCGATCAGCCTGGCCGGATCGTCGAGGCTGGCGACCGCGTCCCGCAACGCTGACGGGTCGGTTGGAATCGGCCGCTGCCGCCGGGCGATGGCGTGGCAGGCGTTGCGGACGATCGCATTGAGCCACTGCGGCACCGCTTCGGGATCCCGCAACTCGCCGATCCGGGCGATGGCGAACACGGCCGCGTCCTGGCAGGCGTCCTCCGCGTCGGCGTGGTCACGCAGGCAGGCCATCGCCACCGCCCGCATCCGCGGCCGGAGGCGCCGGAACAGCTCCTCGAGGCCGGCCATCTCACCGCGCTGTGCCTCGCGTACGAGATCGGCGTTGCTACGCATCCACCGCATGCTATACCTCGCGCGGTCGGCACAAGACGAGCACGCGCCCCAGGAACGTCGATGCGACCCGGGTCAAGTCGAAGCCGGCCGCCTTGGCCTCGGCGGCGAGCTGCTCGGCGGTGCGGGCGAACGGGACTCCCCAGTTCTCGAAGACCAGCCTGCGCAGCGCGAAGGCGGGAACCTCCGCTCCGTCCTCCGGCTCGGTCTCCATCTCCTAAATCAGGAGCACACCGCCCGGCGAGATGGTCCATCATCTCGGTCTCGTCGAGAATCTCGGCCAAGGTGCTCCAGCCGTCCTCGCGGATCAGCTCGGCGAAGGCCGGCGCCAGCTGGACGCGATTGCCGGCCTTCTCGACGACGCCGTACGCCGTCAGCGCCCCGAGCACGTTGCGGACGCGTCCTTCAGGTAGCCCCGAGAACTCCACGAGGGCATCGACGCCGCGCGGCTGGGCGAGGAACGCGATCCAACCCCGCTCGTGCGGCGCGCTCAGCAGCCGAAGGCCCTGCGCGTAGGTCGCCCAGGCGCCGATGGTGTCGCGGCCGCTGCGGGCCAGTGCCAACCGGTCCATCAGAACGCGAACCGCCGGTAGTGGGCGACCGTCTCGAAACCGATCCGGCGGTAGACCGGCTCTCCCATCGAGCTTGCCTGCAACGTGGCGATCGACAGGCCCGCCTCCCGGGCGAGCCGCAATGTCTCGGTGGTCAGCGCTGTGGCGATGCCACGCTGCCGGTAGGCGGCCTCGGTGGCGACCCAGTAGATGCCCGCGACCTCGGCGCCCAGCAACACGGCGGTGGTGCCGACCACCCGGTCGCCGACCGTCGCGGCGAGTCGGATCAGGCGGCCTTCGCCGGGCGCGTACGCGATCTCGCGCTTCACCACGTCCTCGACGGCGTCGGCCGGGATGCCGAGCGGTTCCGCGCAGGCCTCGACGTACTCGCGGATCTCCGCCGGGGTGGTCACTCGGCGGATCGTCAGCTCGCCCGGGGCCGGGAGCTCGGCGAACGCCCGCAGGTCGACCGCCATGATCGGAAGCTGGCCCAGCTCCTCCGCGCCGTTGTCGAGCAGCGCCTCCGCGGTGCCGGGATCGCTGTCCGGTCCGACCCACCAGGCCCAGCGCGTGCCGTCAAGCCGTTCGCGGGCTTCGACGATCGCCTGGTCGATCGGCCGGTCCCGCACCCGCAGCACGCCGTTGAGCAGCCGATGCGGCAGGTCAGTCCGGTAGATCGGCAAGTCGGTGTGCGGCGCGGAGCCGTCGTAGCCCGCCCAGTATGCGCGGTTTATGGCAAGTTGCGGCTGAAGATCATTGATAGGCATGCCGACGGGATGCGCCGGCCCGGCGAAAAGTCCGGCCCTGTGACGTGGATCATCTCAGATCCAGCGGTTGCCGAGCCACATCCGCGGCGCCCAGCTGTCGTACGGCATGAGTTGTCCCACGAAGATCGGGTGGAAGTAGGCGAAGCAGAGCGCCACCAGCGCCACGTACATCCCGGCGACGATGGTGCCGATCAGCTGCCGGCCGGTGGCCGTCCCGCCGGGCGGCGTCATGATCGCCCCGAGCACGTAGACGACCGCCAGGATCAGGAACGGCAGCGCCGGCAGGGCGTAGAACGAGAACATCGTCCGCCCGTCCCGCACGGCGTAGTAGAACCAGGGCAGCAGCCCCGCCGCCGCGCCGGTGCCGATCGCCCAGGCCCGCCAGTCGCGCCGCGCGATGCCGAGCCAGACCAGTGCCACGAGGGCCGGCAGGAACGACCACCACAGGATCGGCGTACCGAGCAGCAGGACCTCCTGCGCGCAGCTGGGCGCCCCGCAGTTGCCGCTGGCATTCCAGTCGAAGGCCACCGGCCGGCCCAGCAGCAGCCACTGCCACGGCCAGGACTGGTAGGGGTGCGGCTTGGTCAGGCCACTGTGGAAGGTGTAGGCCCGTTGATGGTAGTGCCAGAGGTTGAGCAGGGCCCCGATCACCGGCGGTTCGCTCAGCGCGTTGTCGGCCCGGTAGTGCCGGAAGTATCCGGTCTGGGTGGCGAACCAGCCGGTCCAGGTGGCCAGGTAGAACGCGGCGGTGAGGGTCACGCTGAGCGCACCCCAGCCGAGGTCGCCGAGGATGCCGGCGCGGACCGGCCGCGCGATGCCCGCCGAGCGGCGGGCCTGCCACCGCCAGGCCAGCGCCAGGGCGGCGAAGAACGGCAGGAAGAACAGCGCGCTCCACTTCACCCCGCAGGCGAGCCCGAAGAGAACGCCGGAGACGAGCAGCCAGTACGGCACGATGCGGGTGGTGGCCGGGTCGTGGCCGCCCGCCAGGGCGCGAAGCAGCCGTCGCCGGTAGTGGTCGCGGTCGAGCAGCAGCGCGGCGAAGCTGGCGAGCACGAACAGGCCGAGGAAGATGTCCAGCAGCGAGGTGCGCGACAGCACCAGCTGGAAGCCGTCGAGCGCCATCAGCAGCCCGGCCGCGCCGGCCAGCACCACCGAGTGGAACAGCCGGTAGGCGACCCGGACCAGGATGAGGATCATCAGGGTGCCGGCGACCGCGACCGGGACCCGCCAGCCGAGCGGGTTGTTGCCGAAGGCCAGCTCGCCGAGGGCGATCAGCCACTTGCCGAGCGGCGGATGCACCACGTACGCGGGTCCGTTCGTCTTTTCCTCCCACTCGACGCCGTGCTGGAGCATGTCCCACGCATCGGTCGGGTAGTAGATCTCGTCGAAGATCAACTTGTTCGGCTGCCTGAGGCCCTGGAACCGCAGGATCGCGGCGATCGCCACGACGACCGCGGTGACCAGCCAGGAGTACGGGTTGAGCCAGTCGTCGAGGGTCGCGAGGCGGCGGCGGACCAGCTCCGGAACGCCGGTGGGCCGCACGACCGCGGGTGCCTGCGGGGTGAGTGGCCGTTCCGGCACGGTCGTCTCGGCCGGCTCCGCATCCGCGATCCGAATCATGGTGAGGAACGATAGCCGGGCGGGCGCTACTTCGGCCGGGTGTGCAATGCGAGTGCCCGCAGGAAGATGCCGCCGATCTCGGCGGGATCCGGCGCGATGAAGACCCCGCCGCCGGTGGCGTCGACGATCTGCTGAAGCGATTGCCGGCCGACGTCCGGGCCGATGCCGATCGCCACGATGTCCACCGGCCGCCGCGGATTCTTGATCTTGTTGAGCTCGGCCAGCAGCGCCGGCAGGGCGAGGCCCGCGTCGTCCTGGTTCTCGCCGCCGGTCATGATCACGACGGTGTTCAGCCGGCCCGGGTTCCAGTCGAGCTGAACCTCCCGGTAGGCGGCGAGGATCGTGTCGTAGAGGCCGGTGGCGCCGCCCTTCTTCGGCCTGATGCCGGACAGCTCGGCGACCATCTGCCCCCGGGCCGCGGACAACGGCGCGATGGGCAGCAGTGCGCGGTAGTCACGGTCACCGTCGAGTTTGGTGGAAAAGGTCCACAGGCCGACCGACCAGGAATCGTCGAAGAGCGCCAGACCCCGCTTCGCGGCCTCCACAGTGACCTGCTCGCGGGTCAGGTTCCCGGCGGTGGGCACCTTGATCAGCATGGACTCGGAGACGTCGACGACGGCGAGGATCCGGCCCGGCCGGGTCAGCACGATCCAGGCCCCGAGCGCCCGATCAAGCACACCCAGATCCGCGCCGCCGCCGGTGCTCTGCGCCGGGCCGGCCGACGGTCCGACCGACGAGCTGGGCGACGGATCGGCCGATGAGCTGGGCGCGCCGGCCGGGAGCGCGAAGCCGGAACCGCCCACGCCGTCGGCGCCGCGCAGACCGTCCCGGGCGAGGGCATCGCGGAAGCCGGGCAAGGCCAGGGCGGCCCGCAGCCCGTCGGCCGCCTCCACCACGGTCTGGTCGGTGCCGGGCATGACCATGAACGGGAAATCCAGCGGCGCCGGCGCGGGCTGCAGATGTACGGCGACGAGCGGGACCGGGGGCGACGCCGCGTTGTACGAGATCACCGACTGCTCGCTCAACATGGCGGCGGACAACGAGCCGGCGATCACGCTCGAGTCGGCCGACCGAGCAAAGCGCGCCAACAGGTCGTCGCGCACCGCGGAGCCGCCCCGGGCCAGCGCCCGCAACGCGGCCACCGTCGCCGCCTCGGAATCCGCCTCCGACCCGGCCGCCTGCGCGAAGGCGAGCAGGCCGGACAGTCCGGCGGAGTCCCGCGTCGGATCGGCGATCCCGGCGTTCAGGGCGCTGTCCGACCGCAGCCGCTGCAGCAGGGAGCCGGCGGTGATCGCGGCGCCCGGCTGACCGAGTTCGCTCGCCACCGGCAGGGGCACCGCCAGAACGACCGGGCTGGACGCGATCGGCGTCATGCTCACCGGCCGGAACCCCGGCGCCGCCGCCTGCAGCCGCAGCCGCCAGATCGACGAATCCGGCACCCAGACCTGGGGCATCACGACCGAACCGTTGGCCTGCCCGAGACCGACGACGCTGGCGCCGTGCACCTCGGCCACGGCCGCCGCCACATCCGCCGCGGCCACGGCGGCGACGGTCACCTTGACGCACCGGCCGCCGATGCGGGCCGCGGTGGCCCAGCCGTCCGCGGCGGAGCGTACGACGGTCGCGATGTCCGGCGCCGCGGCAATGCTCAACCGGATCTCGCCGGTGCAGCTCTCGTCGGCGTAGCGGCCCACACCGACCCAGACGCCCAGCCCGACAACGAGCAGCGCCGTCATCGCGGCGACGCCGACGACCCGGACTTTCCCTTGAATACGATGGCGACCAGGCACAGTCCCGGTAATCTACAGACCAATCAGGACCTGTGGAAAGCGCTGTCCTGCCGGGTGACCCGGCGCACCCGCGGCAAGCTCAGGATCGCCGGTTGAAGGTCCAGGCGCCGTCGGCCTCGATTTCGACGAAGCGGGTGCCGGCCGTCAACTCGGTGTCGCCCTGGAGCTTTCCGATCTCGTTGACCAGCAGATCCCAGGACCGATAGTCATAGCTGCGGACGACGAAGTTGCCTTCTCCCCGGTGGCTGTAGCGCACCGTGGTCGACGCCGGCACCGCGGCCGGGTCGACCTGCAGCACGGTGGAGGTCGTGCCGGAGCTCTTGCCGGTCCAGGTCGGGGCCTTGCGCGCGTCCCGGATCGCCACCTGCCAGCTGCCGGTGGCCCGGACCCGCAGCGCGGTCGGCTGCTCCCGGCTGTCGAGCATCATGGTGCCGCGGTACTTGCCGTAGCTGTGCCCCAGCAACCCGACGATCTGGCCGCTGTCATCGACCGAGGTGACCGCGAAGCCGCCGCTGCCGTTGTGCGTCATGACGACGAGGTGCAGGGCCCCGGTCGCCGCGGGCAGCCGGACCACCTTCGATCCGCTGCCCGTGTACACCCGGTCCGCCTCCGGCGGGCGCGGTGTGCCGCCCAGTCCGGAAAGCGGGCGAGCGGCCACCGAGCCGGCCCGCGCGGCCTCCGGGTCGGGGGCCTCGCGCCGCAGGAGGAACACGGCCGCGGAGCAGAGCGCGACCACCACCACGAGCAGGACGGCGAGAACGATCAGCAGCGTCGTGTTCCGGCGCGGCCGGGCGGCCGCAACCGGCGGAACGGGGAGGTACGTGGGATGCACCGGTGGAGGATAGATCATATGTGCAGCGCGGGGTCGCCCCCGATCGCCTTCAGCTGGGCGGCGGTGAACGGGCTCCGGGTCATGTACGCGCCCTTCTCGTCGGCGTCCCACGCCTTGATGAGGATGCCGGTGCCGTCCGGTTTGGCGACGTTGAGCAGGTAGTTCGTGGCGAGGATGCTCTCGCCGTTCGGCCCCCGCTCCGCGGCCTCACCCTGTTCGGCGGCGATCCGGCGCTCCTCGGCGTCGGTCGCGTCGACCGGCGGCGCCGACGGATCGTAGTAGGTGGTCGGCGAAATGGTGATGTCCACGATGTACGTGCCGGTGGGCGAGGTCAGCCGCCCCCGCCACAGGTACTGCCGGTCAATGTCCAGTATGCCCGGTCTGCCCGACTGGGTGGGGCACGGGACGGCCTTGACGCCCGGGCCGGCCGGCACCTTCCGGTAGTTGCCCTTGGCGCACTGCAACACGTATCTGTCGAGCCCGTCCAGGCCGCTCACCTGCGGCGCCTCCCGGGCGATCGCCGCCTTGAGCGCCGCCAACAGCCGGTCGGCGTCGCTGACCTGCGGCGTCGTGCTCGCTGCTACTGCCGGCGGCAGCTGCTGGCTCCCTTTCCGCGGCAGGATCGCCACGCTCAACACCACCACGCCCAGGACGGCCAATCCCGTCACGCACGCCGCGACTCCCTGAAGCCGACGCCGGCGCCGGATCCGGCGACTACGCCGCAGGACGTCGTCGATGTCGATCCGGGTCTGCGGGCTCAAGCCGATGTACTCCTCGAACGTTTCTCTCATCACCATTCCCCCTTCGCCGACACGGCCTGCCGCAGGGTTTCCAGGCCGCGGGCGGACTGGCTCTTGACGGTGCCTTCCGAGATGCCCAGCAGCCGCGCCGTCTGCTCCACCGACATGTCGCAGTAGAAGCGGAGCACCACGACCGCACGCTGGCGCGGGCCGAGCGCCCTCAGCAGCTCACCGATCCGACGGCGGTCGCTTGGCTCCGGCCCGGCCACCGCGCGCTCGGGCACCGACGCCGCCGCCCGCTCCCGCCGCCACGGGCGACGGCGTTCGTCCAGCCAGGCGTTGGTGAGCATGCCGCGTACGTATGCGTCGAGGTTGTCCGCACGGCGAGCCTTGCGCCACGAGGTGAACAGCTTCAGCAGCACCGTCGAGACAAGATCGTCCGCCGCGTGCCAGTCCTGGCACAGCAGATACGCGACCCTGCGCAGATGCTCCAACCGCATCGACACATACTCACGGCACTCCCCCTCTTCCTCGCTGCGCACCCGACTCCCTCCGTCGTCTCTGGGCAAGGGACGTAATCGCCCGCGTCCGGGGTTGCACGCCCCCGGGGTAACGGGCCTGCAAGCGCCGGCCGGGGCCAGTACCTTGATCGGCGTGGACCCGGATCTCAGCGCGATCATCGCGGCGAACAGTGCCGGCTGGGATCGCATCGCCAGCATGCGCTCCGGTCTGCCGATCGAGCGCTTCCGCACGGGCGGGATCTGCTTGGCGCCCTTCGAGGTCGAGTTGGCCGGCGACGTGACCGGCAAGAACGTGCTTCAGCTGGCGTGTTCGTACGGGGACGAGGTCTTGTCCTGGGCGAACCTCGGTGCCGTGGTGACCGGGGTCGACATCTCCGAGGTGGCCGTCGAGGCGGCTCGGGAGCGAGCCACTCAAGCCGGAATCAACGCGGACTTTCGCCGGGCCGACATGCTGGACCTGCCGGCCGACCTGGCGGACCTCGATCTCATCTACCTCAGCTGGGGTGCCCTGTGCTGGGTGCCGGACCTGGCCGTTCTCGCCGGCACGGTCGCCGGGCGGCTCCGGCCGGGAGGAACGGTGCTGCTGTGTGAGCACCATCCGGTCTGGGAGGTGCTCGCGGTACGCGGGGACGACCGGCTCGCGGTGGCCGGCGACTATTTCGGCCGGGAGCGGCCGAATGCCGACCAGGACGACGCCAAGCGGCCCAAGGGCGCCCGCGGCGAAGTGGACGCGCCGAGCTTCCTGCCGTTCGTCTGGCCGGTGAGCGACGTCGTGACGGCGCTGCTCGACGTCGGGCTGCGGTTGGAGAAGTTCTTCGAGGCCCCCGAGCCCGGGCTCTATCCCGGGCTCGGGGCGTCCGCGCGACGTCTCCCCGCCTATTACGTCATCAAAGCCACCAAGTAGTAGATCTCAGCGCAGCGTGACGATCAGGGTGTGCCGCCCGGCCGAGTGGGCCTGGACCACCAGTTCGTCGCCGCGTGTTGTCGATGTCCGGGTGGCGCCGGTCGAGCGGCCGTCCAGTGTCACCGACGCGACTTTCGCCCCGGTGGGCAGCACAACGCCCAGCGACAGCTGGCAGCGCACCGCCGCGTCGACCGTCACCGAGAGGACCTTGCCGGCCCGCTTAGCCTTGACGTCCAGGTGACCGGCGCCGACCAGGATGTCGGACCCCGCGATCTCGTTCTGGCCCGCCGGCAGCTGCGGTATCACCGACAGCTTGCCGTTGCCCAGGTCAGGAGCCACGCCGAGCTGCTGGTGCAGCACCGGCCACAACACGCCGTAGGCACCCCACGCCTGCAGCACGCTGGAGCGGCTGAGGAAGTCCTTGCTCATGTTCGTGCCGAACCCGGGCGACGGCAGGATTTCCGGCATCGCACCCGGCATCTCCCACACGCTCGGGTCGAGCTGGCTGCGGGCGTTCGCGGAGGTGTATTCGCCTTGCTGGGTGAGCCGGCCGTAGTTGCCCTCGGCCACCGCCATGACGGCGTTGCCCAGCGAGAAGATGTCCCGCTCGGATTGCACCGCCGAGACGACGCTGTCGCAGGACGGGCCCTGGTTGCCGGCCGGGTCGCTGGTCGGCCCGGTGCCGGTGTGGAAGAAGCCGAACTCGCCGGTGAAGCAGTCCCGTTCGCGCTGGGCCAACGCGGTGTTGCCGTGCTCGGTCGCGGCCAGCGACCCGCCCGTCGGCAGCTCCGCCTCCATCGGCGTCGCGCCGATCCAGTACCGCTGGAACAGCTTGACGTTGCCTGGGTCGGCCAGCGAGTCGGCGTAGGAGTTGGCGTCCGCGCCGTACCACCAGGTCTGCTCGAACTTCCGCTCGCGCTGGCCGGCCTGATCGGTGGCCCAGGCCGCGGTGGCCCGGTCGCCCTTGGCGGTGGCCAGGTCGGCCAGGTCGAGCAGGCCCCGGATGGTGTACACGGCGACGTCGAGCTTCTCCGCGCCCATGCCGGCCCGCTCGACGTTGCCGCTGCCTTCCGGCCAGCCATCGCCGTCGGCGTCCAGAGCAACGGCATACCGCATATTGCGTACGGCGAAGTCGTACATCTGGTCGCGGAAGGCGTTGTCCCCGGTCCATCGCCAGACCAGGGCGACGGCGCTGGGGAACTTCACGGTCTCATCGGTGTTGCCGGCGTCGGCGTTCGCGCCGTAGTAGACCTGGCCGTCCGGGGTGACCTCGTGCACCACCTTGCCCGAGCGGTTGTTGGTGATATCGCTGATGTCCCGCAGCGCCCGCAGGTGATCCTTGACCGCCGCGAACTGCCCGGCGGCGACCGCCGCGAACGCGGTGTACTCGCCGTCGGTGGCGAACAGCCACGGGTAGTCGGGCCAGCCCGCGCCGATCCAGCGGACCTTGTCGACCGTGCCGGCCGCCGGCGGATACTCGGTGCCCTCGTTGCTGGCGAACACACGCAGATCGCGCGACTCCTGGACGGAGTCGGCCAGGTTCTGCTTGGACCACTCCACGCTCTGTTGCAGCAGCGGATCTCCGGGCAGGCTCACCCGGCTGTGCTGGGCCACGGCCTGCCGGGCGGAGATCTTCGCGGCCAGTGCCCCGGCCGGGTCGCGCAGCGCCTTGGCCAGTTCCGCGTTCGCCGGGGCGAGGCCCTGATCGGAGCCGGCGACCGCGAACCACACGGTCCGTCCGCCGCTGCCGACCGGAACGTCGTAGGTCAGCTGCCCGCCGGTGCCCTTGCCGTACGGCCCGTCGTCGCAGACCGCGGGGGTCGGGTCGCCGCAGATCACGTCGCCCTGCGGGCCGCGCAGGCCGGCACCGAGGGCGTGCCCGCTCGGGGTCAGGCTGCTGCCCACCACCGCCGCCCAGTCGTGCGGCCGGGCGTTGGCCACCGGCGGCGTGCCCTGATCCCGGAAGACCAGGGTGCGGCCGTCGAACGAGCCCGTGTCGGGCAGGTTGAAGGTGGCCTGCCCGGGGTTCGTCCAGCCCCACGGGTACGCCGACAGCAGTTCGGAATGCGCGTCGACGGTCAGCCGCACGGTGCCGGCGCCGGCCGGCAGCTTCAGCCCGATCAGGCCGGCCCGCCCGCCGTCCGGGGCCACGTCGACCCGATCGATCGTCAGGCCGCCCGGCCCAGCCAGGCTCATCCTGGTGTAACCCTGGCCCGCGGTGAACCGGGTGGCCTTCAGCCACGTCCCGTTGGCCGCGAACCAGACCCCGTCCAGCAGTTTGATCGGCTGCGTCCAGAAGCCGCCCATCTCGCCCCGGATGTGCCAGCCGGTGGCGGGGTAGGTCGCGTCCTCGGCGCCGACCTCATAGAAACGGTCCCCGGTGACGACGAACCGGCGGTTGCCGAGCTGGCTGCTTTCCGAAAGGGTCTCCGGCGCGGCGCCGTACGCAGCTGTGGGAATTGTCAATGTGACCAGCGCGGCCAGCGCGCAGGCCGTACGCAATCGGTGTCTCATGGCGTTCCTTCCTCGGTGGCGAGTCGCGAACTGAGATTTGCGTGGGACGCCCTTGAGCACGGCCCGTCAGCCGGAACGCCGGACCATCAGCGTGGGAGCCAGGAGCACGTGCGCCGGGTTGTTGTCCACGGTGGCCGGTGTGCGGTCGAGAAGCTGGGCGAGCAGCGTCATGCAGCACGTCGCGGCCTCGGCCATCGGCTGGGCGACGCTGGTCAGGCCGATCGCGCAGGCCACCGGGGTGTCGTCGAAGCCGATGACCGCGATGGCGGCGTCCCGGGTTGCTTGCAGCGCGCCGAGCGCCAGGGAGTCGCTGGCGCACACCAGCGCGGTGGGCGGCTGCGGTCGGCGCAACAGGTCGTGCGCGGCGGACTCGCCGGCCTCGATGGTGTTGACGGTGGCCGTGCCGAGCCCCGCGCGGTCGAGACCGGCCGCCCGCAGTTCCCGGTCCCAGCCGGCGCGGCGGTCCTCGCCGAGGTCGTTGTCCGGCAGCCAGCCGAGGAAACCGATCCGTTCGTGGCCGGCCTCGATCAGTCGCCGGGTGGCCGCCGCGGTGCCGGCCGCACCGTCGACATCGACCCACGGATGGTCGTCGGACGCACCCCACGGGCGGCCGAACGTCACGAACGGCACGCCGCGTTCGGTGAGCCAGGAGGTGCGCACATCGCCGCGGTAGGTGTCGAGCAGGACAAAACCGTCTAGCTCGTACGCGGCAAGCAGGTCGTCGTAGGCGGCGATCTCGGTCTCGGCGTCGGTGGCGCTGTAGAGCAGGACCCGGTAGCCGGCCGGCGCGCCCGCCTCGGTCAATGCGTGCAGGAAGTGGTCGTTTACCGAACCGCTGATCCCGTCCCGGGTCGGCTCGACCCGGATGGCGATCAGGCGCGACCGCCCGGTGCGCATCTGCCGCGCGGCCAGGTTGGCCCGGTAGCCCAGCTCCTCGATCGCCCGGAGCACCCGGTCCTTGGTCTCCGCCCGGACCAGATGCGGGGTGTTCAGGACGTTCGAGACGGTCTGCCGGGACACTTGAGCACGGCGAGCAACCGTGACAATCGTCGCCTTCTCGGCCATACCGCCTCCCGATGCCGGAGTTTTGCACGTTCAAACCGCTTTGGAACGTTCAAGTTTCCGGATTGTTTCGTCACAGTGCCCCCACCGGCGCGAACTGTCAAGAGACGACTGCCGTCCGTCGATGTCCAGCGCCGTCCAAGACGGCCGTCGGCGACCTCGGCCTCCGCCCACAATGGCCGGGAATCGCCGCCCTTCCGCTCGCCGCGCACTGCGGCGACAGATCACGGAGGTAGTCGTCATGCATCGCATTGCCAGACCGGATGGTCCTCGCAACCGGAACACCCGACGCCGGACGCTGGCCAGCAGCCTGGCGGCCGCGGCTCTG
>Ga0307512_10003292_pt1 | contig 19012 bp, 16 predicted proteins | sample 14_EM_MG_FD_200267 | JGI IMG/M metagenome (GOLD analysis project Ga0307512, IMG submission 200267) | Populus trichocarpa ectomycorrhiza microbial communities from riparian zone in the Pacific Northwest, United States - 14_EM | ecosystem: Host-associated > Plants > Roots > Unclassified | place... | reverse complement strand
CGGCGGCGGTGCCGGTGGCGGTTTCCGTCCCGGTGGTGGCGGCGGTGCTCCGGGCGGCGGCGGTGGCTACCGCGGCGGTCCCGGTGGCGGCGGTGCTCCGGGCGGTGGCGGTGGTTACCGCGGCGGTCCCGGTGGTGGCGGCGGTGCCCCCGCGGGTGGCGGCGCTCCCGGTCGTCCCGGTGGTGGCGGTCGCGGTCGTGGCGGCGGTGCCGCGGGTGCCTTCGGGCGTCCCGGTGGCCGGCCGACTCGCGGTCGCAAGTCGAAGAAGCAGCGGCGTCAGGAGTTCGACAACCTGTCGGCCCCGCAGATGAGTTCGGGTGCTCCGCGCGGTCAGGGCCAAGAGGTCCGGCTGTCGCGTGGCGCCTCGCTCTCCGACTTCGCCGACAAGATCAACGCCAACCCGGGCTCGCTGGTCCAGGAGATGTTCAACCTGGGCGAGATGGTGACGGCGACGCAGTCGTGTTCCGACGACACGTTGCTGCTGCTGGGCGAGCACCTGGGCTTCGACGTGCACATCGTCAGCCCCGAGGACGAGGACCGCGAGCTGCTCGCGCAGTTCAACATCGACCTCGACGCCGAGGTGGCGGAGGACCGGCTGGTCACCCGTCCGCCGGTCGTGACCGTCATGGGTCACGTCGACCACGGTAAGACGAAGCTGCTCGACGCGATCCGCAAGACCAACGTGGTGGCCGGCGAGGCGGGTGGCATCACCCAGCACATCGGCGCCTACCAGGTCGTCGTCCCGCACAACGGCGAGGAACGCGCCATCACCTTCCTCGACACCCCGGGCCACGAGGCGTTCACCGCCATGCGTGCCCGCGGTGCCCAGGTGACGGACATCGTGATCCTCGTGGTCGCGGCCGACGACGGCGTCATGCCGCAGACGGTCGAGGCGTTGAACCACGCCAAGGCGGCCGACGTGCCGATCGTGGTGGCGGTCAACAAGGTGGACAAGCCGGACGCCAACCCGGACAAGGTCCGTCAGCAGTTGACGGACTACGGCCTGCTCGCCGAGGAGTACGGCGGCGACACGATGTTCGTCAACGTGGCCGCCAAGCCCGGCATCGGCATCGACGACCTGCTTGAGGCCGTCCTGCTGACCGCCGACGCGTCGCTGGAGCTCACCGCTCCGATCGACGGGCCGGCGCAGGGTGTCGCGGTGGAAGCCCACCTCGACAAGGGCCGCGGCGCCGTCGCGACCGTCCTGGTGCAGCGGGGCACGCTGCGGGCCGGCGACTCGATCGTGGCGGGCGGCGCGCACGGCCGCGTCCGCGCCATGCTCGACGAGAACGGTCAGCAGGTCACCGAGGCGGGTCCGGCCCGGCCGGTGCTCGTCCTGGGTCTGACGTCGGTGCCTGGCGCCGGCGACACGTTCCTGGCCGCCGAGGACGACCGCACGGTCCGGCAGATCGCCGAGCAGCGGCAGGCCCGCCGTCGTGCGGCGAGCTTCGCGAACTCGAAGGGCAAGGCGACGCTCGAGACGCTCATGGAGCAGCTCAAGGAGGGCGAGAAGACCTCGCTCACCCTGGTGCTCAAGGGCGATGGCTCGGGTTCGGTCGAGGCCCTCGAGGACGCGCTGTTCAAGATCGAGATTCCGGACGAGATCCAGCTCAAGGTCATCCACCGCGGCGTCGGTGCGATCACCGAAAGCGACGTGAACCTGGCGAGCGCATCCTCGGAAGCGACCGCCACGATCATCGGCTTCAACGTCCGGGCCTCCAACAAGGTCAAGGAACTGGCCGACCGCGCCGGCGTGGAGATCCGCTACTACAGCGTCATCTACCAGGCCATCGAGGAGATCGAGGCGGCGCTCAAGGGCCTGCTCAAGCCGGAGTTCGAGGAGGTCGAGCAGGGCACGGCGGAGATCCGCGAGGTGTTCCGCTCGTCCAAGATCGGTCTCATCGCCGGATGTATGGTCCGGTCGGGTCTGCTGCGCCGCAACGCCAAGGCGCGAATCCTGCGCGAGGGCGTCGTGGTGGCCGAGAACGTCACGATCAGCTCGCTCAAGCGGTTCAAGGACGACGCCACCGAGGTCCGCGAGGGCTTCGAATGTGGTCTGACCTTGACCGGCTTCGGCAGCCCGCAGATCGGCGACGTGATCGAGACCTTCGAGATGCGCGAGAAGCCGCGCGCCTGAGAGATCACCGGCAACGGCCCCCACGCTCCGGCGCGGGGGCCGTTGCCCGTTCCCGGCTTGGTGGCGTGCCGGCCGTGCTGAAAGGATGTCCGGATGTCCCGGTACGGTATGTTGCTCGCGCCTTCAGCTAATCGTGTCTATGCCGACCAAGCGGGGCGAATGTCGCAAGCCGAGCTCGCCGCCTTCGGGTCGGCGCTTTCCTCGGATATCTCCGACATCGGCGTGGACGTTCTCGGCGGCGTCGAATACTTGACCTTCAGCGCGGAGCTGACCCCCCGCGACGTGGCGTTTCTCTCCAACATGTCGGCGGCCTATGCGCTGTTCTCGCTGGTGGAGGGCGATCTGCTGCGGCCGGTCGAGCTCACCCCGCTGGCCCGCTACGACAGCGATCTGATCACCATCCCGAAGTACGCCGGCAAGACCAACGAGCAGTTCACCAAGCTGGTCCTCAACCTGACCCTGCTCGCCTCCGCCTCGGCGCGGCGGATGCTCGACGGCGGCCTCACCGTCTGCGACCCGCTCTGCGGGCGCGGCACGACCCTCAACCAGGCCCTGATGTACGGCTACGACGCCATCGGGGTGGAGCTGGACGGCAAGGACGTCGAGGCGTACAAGCTTTTCCTGCAGACCTGGCTCAAGCGCAAGCGGCTCAAGCACACCGCCGAGCTGGTCCCGGTGCGGCGGCAGGGCAAGCGGGCCGCCCGCCGGCTCGAGGTGACGATGGCCGCCTCGAAGGACGATCACAAGGCCGGGGCGGTGCAGAAGGTGACCGTGGTCCAGGCCGACACGACGCAGCTCGACGGGCTGCTGCGCGGCGGCTGTGCGGACGTGCTCGTGGCGGATCTGCCTTATGGGGTTACGCACGGGAGCTGGCAGGAGGACGGCGGCCTGTCTCGCAGCCCGCTCGACCTGCTGGAACGAGCCGTGCCGCAATGGCTCGCTTTGTTGCGTACGGGAGGGGCGTTGGGGTTGTCCTGGAACTTGAAGGTCGCCAAGCGGGATCTGGCCGAGGACATCCTGCTCGCGAACGGCCTCGATCTGGTGCCGCAGGCCGAGCTCGCGCACCGGGTCGACCAGGGCATCGAGCGGGACGTGCTGATCGCCCGGAAACCCGCCTGACGTCGCGTTCGGCTCGGCGTAACCTGCTCGCTGATGTATACCGAGACCGCAGTTTTCGATCTTTTGCTGCCCGGCGATTCGCGTTCGCTCAAGCAGAAGCGCTCCTATCTCCGGCCGATCATCGCGATGCTCCGCAAATACGAGGTGAGCGTCGCCGAGGTGGGCTTTCTCGACCTGCACGGCCGCGCCCAGGTCGGGGTGGCCGTGGTGGCCGCCGAGCCCGCGCAGGTGCGGGCGGTCATCGACACCTGTGAAAACCAGATCGCCGGCCGGCCCGAGATCGAGCTGCTCTCGGTGAAGCGGCGCCTACACGGCGACGACGATTGACGGGTTATCCACAGTCGGACCGCCGGGACGTTCGGCCGGATCCTGGCCTGGGTAGGCTTCAGGCGTTGGGCGAGAGGCGCACGACGCCCTCGGGCTGCCTTTCGCGAGCACGGTTGTCGGAGGTGGGCTTTATGTCGGACCCGGCCAAGACGCGTCGGCACGCGGAGCGCGTGCGCGAGCTGGTGGCTTCGCTGGTGCGTGAGATCAAGGACCCTCGGCTCGGCATGGTCACGATCACGGACGCCCGGATCACGGGCGACCTGCGGGAGGCGACCGTGTACTACACCGTGCTCGGCGACCAGACCGAGCAGGCGGCGACCGCGGCCGCGCTGGAAAGTGCCAAGGGCATGTTGCGGACGAGGGTCGGGCATGCGCTCGGCCTGCGGCACTCGCCGAGCCTGGCGTTCAGTCTCGACAACGTGCAGGATCAGGCCAAGGAGATCGACGAGCTGCTGGCCGCGGCGCGTAATCGGGACGCCGAGGTGCAGGCCCTGGCCGCGGGCAAGCAGTATGCGGGCGATCCGGACCCGTACAAGAGCGACGACCCCGAGGACGACGAAGCCGAGGAGCGGGTCGGCGCATACGAGGAAAAATCGTGACGGAAACAGCTACTGCTCCACCCGCGGGTGCGACGGCCGCCGACCTTGACTGGTCGGCGGCGGTCGAGGCGATCCGTTCGCAGGATCCCGCGGGCCGGGTGCTGCTGGTCTGCCACGTCAACCCGGACGGGGACGCGCTGGGCAGCATGCTCGGCTTCGGGCTCGGCCTGCGGCGGCTCGAGTTCTCGCAGCTGCGGGCGACCTTCCCGGGCCCGTTCGAGGTGCCCGAGCCGTTCGTCACGCTGCCCGGCCTCGACCTGCTGGTCCCGGCCGGTGCGGCGTGGGAAGAGCCCGATCTGATGATCATCTTCGACGTGGCCGCGGAGTCCCGGCTGGGCCCGCTCGTCGACCGGCTGCCCCGGGCCAAGGCCACCATCGTGCTCGACCACCACGCGTCGAACACGGGATTCGGCGGCATCAACCTGGTCGATCCGGCGGCCGCGGCCACCTCGGTGGTCGCCGAGCAACTGCTGGACCGGCTCGACGTGCCGCTGGACACGGAGATCGCGGAGTGCCTCTATGTGGCGCTGGCCACGGACACGGGCTCGTTCAAGTTCGACATGACTACGCCGCGGGTGCACGAGATGGCGGCCCGGCTGATCGCCACGGGCATCCGGCCGGGCGAGATATCGAGACAGATCTTCGACAGTCGCCCGTTCGGCGCGATGAAGCTGTTCGCCGAGGTGCTGGGCCGGGCTCAGCTGGACCCGACGGCGGCGGGCGGGCACGGCATGGTCTGGACCTACGCGACGCTCGACGACCTGGACCGGCACGGCCAGCGGCCCTACGTGCTGGACGCGCTGATCGACCCGGTCCGCACGGTGCTCGAGGCGGACGTGTCGGTGCTGGTCAAGCAGGCGGGCGAGGGCGAGTGGGCGGTGTCGCTGCGCAGCAAGGGCGCGGTGGACGTGAGCGGGGTGGCGGTCTCGCTCGGCGGTGGCGGTCACCGGCTGGCCGCTGGGTTCACGGGTCGCGGCACCCCTGGCGACGTGGTGGAGGCGGTTCGCGAACGGCTGGAGCGGTTCCTGATCTGAGGCCGGTTCGGTGGTGCCTGGCCGGCCTTCGGGCCGGCCTTTTGCATGTCGGCCTTCGGCCGGCCTTTGCATGTCGGCCGTCGGGCAGGCTTCTTGCATGTCGGCAGTGGGCCCGGCTTTTTGCATGTCGGCCGTCGGTCTGGTTGGTGACCCGTGGGTAGCTTGTCTCGCTCTGCGGGAAGAGGACGGCATGCGGCGGGACTGAACGATAGTTTGGTACTTAACGGTGATTTGGTTTTGCGCGGTCGTGACCACCGCCGCAGCGGAGCCTCGAGCCTCCCGGGTCCACCGATCCGGGCTGCGTCACCCGCCAGTCGTCCGGCGATCCCGGACCGGCACCGTGACGCCCTGCTCGACCGACCCGTCGGAGCGCGCCGGTGTGGTGCGCCCGTTCCCGCCGTGGAAGGACCACGATCATGGCTGCCAAGCCGAAGCCCCCGCCCACCGACGAGGCCCGTGAGGCCGCCCGTCGCGCCCTGCAGACGTCGATGGACACGCGTCAGTAGGTGTAACTACCAAAGGAGTTTGCGCTCCTTACTGCTCGGCGGGCATCATGAGTTCTCATGAGCCCGCCTGCCGAGCCCTCGTCGTTTCCGCCTAGCCCTGCTGCGACCGCCGAGGGCGACCGGTCCGGCCGCTCCACACCCGTTGGGAGTGCGGCTGGCCAGCCCGTTTCGGCATTCGCCGCGGCGGGCGCGGAGACCCGACCCGACTCGGACGTCCTTGACTCGGACGCCTTCGACGCCGGTGAGTCGGTTGGGGCTGAGCGGGCTGGGATGCGCCGGATTGCGGCGCTTGCGTTGCCTGCCTTGGTTGTGCTTGCGGCCGAGCCGCTTTATGTGCTCGTTGACACCGCTGTTGTCGGTCATCTTGGGCGGGTTCCGCTTGCCGCGGTCGCGGTCGGCGGCACTGTCATGTCGGTGGCGGTGTGGTTCGGCACGTTGATGGCCTATGGGACGACCGGCCGGGCCGCCCGGCGGTTCGGGGCCGGTGATCGGGCCGCCGCTGTCGCCGAGGGTGTTCAAGCTTCCTGGCTGGCGTTGTGCACCGGTGTCCTGCTGGCGTTGCTCGCCCAGGTCGGCGCGGGTCCACTCGCTAGTGCGCTGGCCGGCGACCCGGGCACGGCCGACGCCGCCGCGGGCTGGCTGCGTATCGCCGCGTGGGGAGCGCCGGGCCTGCTGCTCGCGGCCGCCGGCAACGGCTGGATGCGGGGCGTGCAGGACACCCGGCGGCCGTTGGTCTTCGTGCTCGGCGCCAACGTGCTGTCGGCGATCCTCTGTCCGGTGCTGGTGTATCCGCTCGGCTGGGGGCTGACCGGTTCCGCGGTCGCCAACGTGACCGCGCAGAGCGTGTCGGGTGGGCTGTTTCTGCTCGCGCTCGTACGCGAAACCAAAGCTCTGCGGCCCAGCTTGACGATCATTGTCCGGCAGCTGGTGCTCGGTCGCGACCTGCTGATCCGGGGCGCTGCCTTTCAGGCTTGCTGGTTGTCGGCGACCGCGGTGGCCGGGCGGTTCGGGGTGGCCGCGCTGGGCGCCCACCAGATTGCGCTACAGCTCTGGTTCTTCAGCGCGCTTGCCCTGGACGCCGTCGCGATCGCCGCCCAGTCGCTGGTCGGCGCGGCCCTGGGCGCCGGCGACGCCGAACTGGCCCGGGAGGTCGCCCGCCGGGTGACAGCTGCGGGGGCGGTCGCCGGAGTGGGCTTCGCCGTGCTCGCCGCGGCGGGTTCCGGGACGGTGCCCGGCTGGTTCACGGCGGATGCGGCAGTGCAGGAACAAGCGGCGATCGTCTGGCCGTGGTTCGTGGGCCTGATGCCGTTCGCCGGCGTCGTATACGCCCTGGACGGCGTCATGATCGGCGCGGGCGACGTCGGCTACCTGCGCAATGTCACGCTCGCTGCGGCACTGGCCGGCTTCCTGCCGGCGATCTGGCTGGCGTATGCCTTCGAGCTGGGGCTGGGCGGAGTGTGGGCAGGTCTGGGGCTGTTCACGATCGTCCGCCTTGTGCTGCTGCTCTGGCGGTGGCGCAGCGCGCGTTGGGCCGTCCTTGGAGCGATCCGGTAGCTCGTCGATCGCCGATCGGGCTCGTGGTGAGCGCCCGGTCGGCCGCGAACCGGATCACGCAGGTCGCCTCACTTCGAGAACGCCTGATCCTGATTGCGTTGATTATGGACTATTTTGTCCACTGGCTCCGGCTGAAGGGTTGCTCGACGCGGAGGGCGGCCGGGCCGGGGAGGCGCGGCGGGCACCCCTAAGGTGGTCGAGTGAGTGCGGACGGACTGATCGTGGTGGACAAGCCGGGCGGTATGACGTCGCATGACGTCGTCGCGCGGATTCGGCGGCTGGCCAAGACCCGGCGGGTCGGGCACGGCGGCACGCTCGATCCGATGGCGACCGGCGTGCTGATCATCGGGGTGAATCGGGCCACCCGGCTGCTCACTTATGTGATCGGGTCGGAGAAGAGCTACACCGCGACGATCCGGCTCGGCGTGTCGACGATCACCGACGACGCCGAGGGCGATGTCACGGCCCGGGCGTCAACCGCGTCGATCACCGACGACCAGATCCGGGCGGAGCTGGGGCGGCAGGTCGGCGAGATCGACCAGGTGCCCAGTGCCGTCAGTGCCATCAAGATCAACGGCCAGAGAGCTTACAAGCGGGTACGAGACGGGGAAAACGTCGAGATCCCCGCGCGCCGAATCACCGTCCACCGCCTCGAGGTGCTCGGCCTACGCCGAACAACCGTGGCCGCCGCTGAACAACCCGCCGCTGAACCCGCTGCCGAGCAGTCCCGCGCCGAGCAGTCCGGCGTCAAATCCGTTGCCGGACCATCTGTCGTCGAGCCCGCCGCCGTGCAGTCCGCTGCCGAGCAAGCTGACTCCGTCGCCGGACAACCCCTGGATGTCATCGATGTCGATATAGATGTCACCTGCTCGTCGGGGACCTATATCCGGGCCATCGCACGTGACCTCGGCACCGCTCTCGGCGTGGGCGGCCATCTGACCGCGCTGCGGCGCACCGCAGTCGGTGGGCTGACCCTCGCCGAGGCGAGCACCCTGGCCGAGCTGGAGGAACGCGCCCCCGACGTAGTCGGCCTGCCGATCGCGGAGGCGGCCGCCCGGGCCTTCCCCCGCCGGGACGCGACCGCCGACGAGGCCCGCGTGCTCAGTCACGGCGGCCCGCTCGACCCGATCGGCATCGCCGGCCCCTACGCGGTTTTCGACCCGGCCGGGGTCCTACTCGCCATCGTCAGCGAGCACGCCGGCCGCGCCAAGCCCGAAATCGTCCTCGCCCCCGCCTGACCTGGTCGGCCGGGCCGCGGCCTGCGTTCTGTGGGCCGGGCCTCGGCTGGCGTCCGGTCGAGCGAGCCGCAGTCGGCATCCTGTTGACCGGGCCGCAGCCTGCGTTCTGTGGGCCGAGCCGCGGCCGGCGTCCGGTCGAGCGAGCCGCGGCCGGCGTCCGGTCGAGCGAGCCGCAGCCGGCGTCCGGCCGAGCGAGCCCCGGCTTGCGTCCTGTCGAGTGGGCCTCGGCCGGCGGTCGGCCGAGCAAGCCGCAACCGGCGTGCTGTCGACCTGGCGTCACCTGGCTGGTGGGAGGTGCTCGGCGACCACCGCGATCAGTTCCGCCGCTGCGTAGGGCTTGTCGAGGAAGCCGTCGCAGCCGGCCGCCAGCGCCGCCGCTCGGTCTTCCGGCAGGACGCTGGCCGTCACCGCCACCACCGCCGGGCGGGCCCGTCCCGCCCCCACCTCGCCCGCCGCCAGCTCGCGGGCCAGGGTCAGACCGTTGCCGTCCGGCAGGTTCATGTCGAGCAGGATCAGGTCGATGTCCGCGCTGCCCAGACGTTCGCGGGCCGCGGCGATCGATGTCGCGTCCAGCACCTCGGCCCCCCGCACCTCCTCGACCTGGGCTCGGGACAGCACCGCCTTGACCAGCGTCCGGTTCAGCTCCTCGTCCTCCACCAGCAGAATCGTGCTCACAGGTCATCCCTTCCACGGGCGGGTCGCGCCCAACAGTGGTGCCAACGTCTCCCAGCCGGCGCCGCCGGCCATCGCCTCCGCGAACACGCCGCCGGCCAGCGCCGTGGCCACCAGCGGGGCCGCGTCGCCGGGGTCGGCGCCCGCGGCCTGGGTCAGGCCGAGCACCGGAGTGTGCCGGGTGGCCGGGTCCTCATCGATCGCGGCCAGCAGGCTGAAGCCGTCCACGTCGTCCGGCTGCATGTCGCAGACGATCAGGTCGAAGTGGCCCACCCGGCTCAGCGCCAGGCCGTCCTTGCCGTCGGCGCAGGCCACCACGTCGGCGCCGCCCGCGCGCAGGCCTTCCTCGATCGCCGCCCGGACCTCGTCGTCGTGGTCGACCACCAGCACGCGCGGGTGCGCCTTGGTGGCCGTGGCCCGGGCCAGCGCGCCGAGCAGCGCCGCCTGATCGACCGGCTTGACGAAGTAGTCCGCGGCGCCGAGGGCGAGGCCGGCCTGCCGTTCGTCGATGATCGTGACGAAGAACACCGGGATGCCGGTCAGCCGGTCGTCGGCCTTGAGCTGCCGGATCACCTCGAAGCCGTCGATGCCGGGCAGCGCCACGTCCAGCACGATCGCGTCCGGCGAGTGGGCGCCCGCGTACGAAAGCCCGGCCTCTCCGCTTGGCGCCACGTCGACCCGGTAGCCGGCCGCGGTCATCTGGGTGCGCAGCAACTCCGCCGACTGCGGATCGTCCTCGATCAGCAGCACGCGGGGGCCGGACGCGTCACCGTCGGCCAGGTCGCGGATGACCGGCGCCGCCGGTAGGCGTACCGAAAAAGAACTGCCCTGGCCCGGCGCCGAGGCCACCTGGATCTCGCCGTCGTGCGCCTCCACCAGGCGCTTGGTCAGCGCCAGCCCCAGGCCGGTGCCGGCATGCCGCCCGTCGTCGTCGCCGACCTGCTGGAACTCCTCGAAGATCCGCTCATGATCGTCCGGCGCGATCCCGACGCCGGTGTCGGACACCGTCACCGTCACGTAGTCGGCGTCCGCGGTGACCGCTACCGAGATCGTGCCGCTGGACGGGGTGAACTTGATGGCGTTCGAGAGCAGGTTCTCGACGATCTGCCGGAACCGGACCCGGTCGGCCAGCGCGGTGGCCGGCACCAGGTCGGTGGTCACCTGGAGCTGCTTGCTGGCCATCAGTGGGGACAAGCCGGTGACTAGTTCGGCCGCCGCGGTGTCCGCACGCAGCGGGCCGAGCCGCAGGTCGAGCCGGCCCGCCTCGACCTTGGCCAGGTCGAGCACGTCGTTGATCAGGCCGAGCAGGTGCCGGCCGCTGGTGTGGATGTGCTCGACCCATTCGGCGGGGACCCGGCGGCGGTCACCGTCCGGTTCCTCCAGGCGCATCAGGTCGCTGAAGCCGATGATCGCGTTCAGCGGCGTACGCAGCTCGTGGCTCATGTTCGCCAGGAACGAGCTCTTCGCCTGGCTGGCCCGGGTGAGCGCCTCGACCGACGCGCTCAGCTCGGTGGCCATCCGGCGTTGCGCCGCGGTGACCGCCTGCCGTTCGGCGATGATGCCGGCCTGCCCGCCCAGCGCGGCGAACAGCCGCAGATCGTCGTCGCTGAACAGGCTGCGGTGCCGGTTGAAGAGCAGCACCGCGCCCTCGGCGTCGGGTGGCACCGGCATGCTCAGCACGGTCACGAAGTCGTCGCCGAGATCGTCGCCGTAGTGCGCGACCAGGGCCGGGTCGCCCTCGCGCAGCCGGGCCGGCTGGTCGGCGCGGATCAGCGCGGTGAGGTCGGCGTTGCCCAACTGCTCCGGCGTGGCGATGTCCGGCCCGGAATAGCCGATCGTGCCGAGCAACCCGTCGGGGCGGGGCATCAGCACAGCCACCGCATCGGCGCCGGTCTGCACCCGCATGATCTCGGCGTAGATCTGCCAGACCTGCTCCGGCGACTCGACCGGTGCGCGCAGCAGCCGCTCGGTGACCGACTGCGCGGCCGTCGCCGAGAAGGCCCGCTGCAGCCACTTCGGGGGCACGAACGCCGCCAGGTAGCCCAGGCCGCTGATCAGGGCGAGCATCCGGCTGCCGAGGTCGTAGGCGGGGTTCATGCCGGGTTGCAGGCCGACGCCGAGCAGCATGACCATGCCGCCGAACGCGATGGTCGCCCCGGCCGCGATCGTCAGCCGGGCCCGGTTGGCGCCGGTCCGCGTGCGGGCCTTACCGAACAGCAGCCCGGCCGCGACCGCCTCGCCGGCCAGGAACAGCAGGTCCGTCGGCAGCAGCAGCGGCCGGGGGAGCGGCAGCCCGGCGAAGAGCACGGCGGACGCGACGATGAGGTACGCCGCCAGCACCGTGCCCTGCAGCCACCGCGACACTCCGCGCAGCCGGGCCGCCAGCCGGACGGTCAGATAGGGCTGGGCCAGCAGCACCGTCTGGGCGAGCACGCCGACCCAGTGCGGCAGGGTGCCCGGCATGAGTTCCGCCACATCGACGACGAACAGCACGGCCGGCGGCGCGAAGACCCAGGTGATATCGCGCTGCAGCGGGTCGCGCCGGTGCAGGTACCGCAGCAGGGCCCGCAGGAAGAGCGCCGCGAAGGTGAACTCCGCGGCGAGCAGGATGAGGAGGCTCCAGTCCGTGCGCATATTAGGGCTAATCGTAGCGTTTTAGACAGTACTTACGACCGATACGCTGTTCGGCGAATGCATCGAAGGGGAGGCAGCGGATGCAGCGGTGGCGGGGCTACGAGGCGGTGCCGGGCGGCTGGGGCCGATCGGTCGTGACGATCGGCGTCTTCGACGGCGTGCACCGCGGCCACCAGGCGATCATCGGGCACACCGTGAAACGGGCCCGCGATCTCGGGCTGCAGTCGGTCGTCGTGACGTTCGACCCGCACCCGGCCGAGGTGGTCCGGCCCGGGTCGCACCCGTCCGTGCTGACCGAGCCGGTCCGCAAGGCCGAGTTGATCGAGGAGCTGGGCGTCGACGCGCTCTGCGTGGTGCCGTTCACCCCGGCGTTCTCGCAGTTGCCGCCCGAGGCCTTCGTGCACGACGTGCTGGTCGAGGCGCTGCACGCAGCGGTTGTCGTGGTGGGTGACAACTTCCGCTTCGGGCACCGCGCGGCCGGCGACGTCGCGCTCCTCGCCGGGCTCGGCCGCTCGTTCGGGTTCACGATCGAGGAGGCGCCGCTGGTGGCCGAGGACGGGCTGGTCTTCTCGTCGACGTACATCCGCAGTTGTGTCGACGCCGGGGACGTGCGGGCCGCGGCCGCCGCGCTCGGCCGGCCGCACCGGCTGGGTGGCGTGGTCGTGCGCGGTGACCAGCGCGGCCGCGAGATCGGCTTTCCCACCGCCAACCTGATGGTCCACCGGTACGCGGCGGTGCCGGCGGACGGCGTCTACGCTGCCTGGCTGATTCGGGGCGGCCGGCACGCAGGCCCACAGCCGGCGTCGGTGTCGATTGGGACAAATCCGACGTTTTCCGGCCGGGAGCGCCGGGTTGAGGCCTATGTGCTCGACTTCGCCGGTGATCTCTACGGCGAGCGGGTCAGCCTCGATTTCGTCGCCCATCTGCGTGAGCAACGCAAATATGACGGCATCGAGCCGTTGGTCGCGCAGATCCGCGAGGACGTGGAACAGACCCGCGCGCTGCTCGGATGATGCGCTGGTAAGGTTGACAGGACGCTGGGCTATCCGGCCTCACTTGTTATGCCACGACTTCCGCGTGCCTGCCCGACGCCGCGGGTGCGGAGATCGCTTATCCACCGGCAACACAGAATCACGGAGAACATGGCGCTCGACCAAGAGACCAAGACCAAGATCATGACCGAGTACGCGACGCTCGAGGGTGACACCGGTTCGCCCGAGGTGCAGGTCGCGATGCTCACCAAGCGGATCGCCGACCTGACCGAGCACCTCAAGCTGCACAAGCACGACCACCACAGCCGTCGTGGTCTGCTGCTGCTGGTCGGCCGTCGCCGCCGCCTGCTCAACTACGTACAGAAGAAGGACATCGCCCGCTACCGGACGCTGATCGAGCGTCTCGGCCTGCGCCGATAGTCTGACGGGGGGAGTGGCCGCCTGGTCGCTTCCCCCGAGTTATACCCACGGACCCGCGCGGCCGCAGGCCACCAGAGCACCGGTCCTCGGTAGTGGTTCCCAGGCAAACCTCCTGGGCGCTTCGATCGAAGACCGGCCAGCCTGAACCGCGTTGTGTTGACCGCCGGGTCCTCGACGAAGGAGTACCGCACCACCATGACAGAGCAGAACACCGCTCTCGGCACCGAATCCCGCACCGCCGTCATCGACAACGGTTCGTTCGGCACCCGGGAGATCACGTTCTACACGGGTCGGCTGGCCAAGCAGGCCGCCGGCTCGGTGATCGTCCAACTCGGCGACACCACCGTCCTCTCGGCGACCACGGCCAGCAAGCAGCCGAAGGAGCACTTCGACTTCTTCCCGCTGACCGTCGACGTCGAGGAGCGGATGTACGCCGCGGGCCGCATCCCCGGCTCGTTCTTCCGCCGCGAGGGCCGGCCCAGCGAGGACGCGATCCTCACCTGCCGGCTGATCGACCGGCCGCTGCGCCCGTCGTTCACCAAGGGGCTGCGCAACGAGGTCCAGGTCGTCGAGACGATCCTGGCGCTCGACCCGGCCCACCCGTACGACGTGGTGGCCATGAACGCCGCCTCGATGTCGACCAAGCTCTCCGGCCTGCCGTTCAGCGGCCCGGTCGGCTCGACCCGGGTCGCGCACGTCGACGGCCAGTGGGTCGCCTTCCCGACCCTCGAGGAGCTCGAGCGGGCCACCTTCGACATGGTCGTGGCCGGGCGTACGCTGCCCGACGGCGATGTGGCGATCATGATGGTCGAGGCCGAGGCCACCCCGCACGCGATCAAGCTGATCGCGGCCGGCGCCACCGCGCCGACCGAGGAGGTCGTCGCCAGCGGTCTCGAGGCTGCCAAGCCGGCCATCCGTGAGCTGTGCCGCGCGCAGAGCGAGCTGGCCGCGATCGCCGCCAAGCCGGTCGCCGAGTTCCCGGTCTTCCTGGACTACCAGGACGACATCTTCACGGCCGTCGCCGACGCCGTCCGGGGCGAGACCGCCGAGGCGCTCAAGATCGCCGCGAAGCAGGACCGCGAGGAGTCCCTCGACCTGATCAAGGCGAAGGCGCACGAGCTGCTCGACGCGCAGTTCGAGGGCCGGGAGAAGGAGATCAGCGCCGCGTTCCGGTCGCTGACCAAGTCCGAGGTGCGCGCCCGCGTGCTGCGCGACCAGGTCCGCATCGACGGCCGTGGCCCGCGCGACATCCGGCCGCTGACCGCCCAGGTCGGCGTCCTGCCCCGGGTGCACGGCTCGGCGCTGTTCGAGCGGGGCGAAACCCAGATCCTGGGCGTCAGCACGCTGAACATGCTGCGGCTCGAGCAGACGCTGGACACCCTCGCCCCCGAGAAGTCCAAGCGCTACATGCACAACTACAACTTCCCGCCGTACTCGACCGGTGAGACCGGCCGGGTCGGCTCGCCGAAGCGTCGCGAGATCGGCCACGGCGCGCTCGCCGAGCGGGCGCTCGTGCCGGTGCTGCCGTCGCGCGAGGAGTTCCCGTACGCGATCCGGCAGGTCTCCGAGGCTCTCAGCTCGAACGGCTCGACCTCGATGGGCTCGGTCTGCGCCTCGACGCTGTCCCTGCTCGCCGCGGGTGTGCCGCTGAAGGCGCCGGTCGCCGGCATCGCCATGGGCCTCATCTCCGACGAGGTCGACGGCAAGACGCAGTATGTCGCGCTGACCGACATCCTCGGTGCCGAGGACGCGTTCGGTGACATGGACTTCAAGGTCGCCGGTACGGCGGAGTTCGTCACCGCGCTGCAGCTGGACACGAAGCTCGACGGCATCCCGTCGGACGTGCTCGCCTCCGCCCTGCAGCAGGCGCACGACGCCCGCGCGACGATCCTCGGCGTGATGGAGCAGGCGATCAACGCTCCGGCCGAGATGTCGGAGTACGCCCCGCGGGTCACCTCGGTGAAGATCCCGGTCGACAAGATCGGCATGGTGATCGGCCCGAAGGGTCAGACGATCAACGCGATCCAGGACGAGACCGGCGCCGACATCTCGATCGAGGATGACGGCACGATCTACGTCGGCGCGACGAACGGCCCGTCGGCCGACGCCGCGGTCGAGCGGATCAACGCGATCGCCAACCCGACGCTGCCGAAGATGGGCGACAAGTTCCTCGGCACGGTGGTGAAGACGGCCGCGTTCGGCGCGTTCATCTCGCTGCTGCCCGGCCGCGACGGCCTGCTGCACATCTCCAAGGTGGGCGACGGCAAGCGGGTCGACAAGGTCGAGGACTTCCTCAACGTCGGCGACAAGGTCGAGGTCTCGATCGCGGACATCGACAACCGCGGCAAGATCTACCTCGACAAGGTCCGTCCCGAGGGTGCCGAGGCGCCCGCGGCGGCCCCGGCGGCCGACGGCGAGTCGCGCCCGCCGCGCGAGGACCGCGGCCCCCGGCGCGAGGGCGACGGTGGCGGCGAGCCGCGCCGGCGCCGGCAGCGGCCCAGCGGCGACCGTAACTGACACACCAGATGACAGCGAGTTCGCGCGGGCCGGCCGAGAGGCCGGCCCGCGTTCTCACCAAGACCCTTTCCGGCGGCGTACGCAAGACAGTGCTGCCCAGTGGCCTGCGCATCGTCACCGAGGCCATCCCGACCACCCGCAGCGCCTCGATCGGCGTCTGGGTGAACGTGGGCTCGCGCGACGAGACGGCCGTCATGTCGGGTGCCTCGCACTTCCTCGAGCACCTGCTGTTCAAGGGCACGCAGAAGCGCACGGCGCTGGACATCTCGGCCGAGATCGAGGCGGTCGGCGGCGAGACCAACGCCTTCACCACGAAGGAATACACCTGCTACTACGCGCGGGTGCTGGACGCCGACCTGCCGCTGGCCGTGGACGTGCTCTGCGACGCGGTGGCCAACTCGATCCTCGACCCGGCGGACGTGGAGACCGAGCGCGGGGTGATCCTCGAAGAGATCGCCATGCACGAGGACGAGCCCGGCGACGAGGTGCACGACGTCTTCAGCGAGTCGATCTTCGGCCCGGAGACCGCGCTCGGCCGGCTCATCTCCGGCACGGCGGCGTCCATCTCGCCGATGACCCGCAGCCAGATCAACGGCTTCTACCGGCGCCGCTACATCGCGCCGCGGATCGTGATCGCGGCGGCCGGCAACCTCGACCACGCCACGGTGGTCCGGCTGGTCCGCAAGGCGCTCGCCGGTACGCCGCTCGACTCCGCCCCGGCCACGCCGGAGGCACACCGCCCGGCGACCAAGCGGGTGCGGACCCGGTCGGCGCAGACGGCCGTGCGCAACCGCGACACCGAGCAGGCGCACATCGTGCTGGGCGGGGTCGGCATCGGCCGGCTCGACGAGCGGCGCTTCTCGCTCGGCGTGCTGAACAACGTGCTCGGCGGCGGCATGTCCAGCCGGCTGTTCCAGGAGATCCGGGAGAAGCGCGGGCTGGCCTACTCGGTCTACTCCTACGGCAGCCAGTACGCCGAGGCCGGCCTGTTCGGCATCTACGCCGGCTGCGCGCCGGGCAAGGTCGACGAGGTGCTCGACCTGATCCGGGCCGAGCTGGCGGCGGTCGCGGCCAACGGCGTCACGCCCGAGGAGATCGCCCGCGGCAAGGGCATGGTCAAGGGCTCGTACGTGCTGGGCCTCGAGGACACCGGCTCGCGGATGAGCCGGCTGGCCAAGTCGGAGCTGCTCTACGGCGACCTGATGAGCGTCGACGAGCTGCTCGCCCGGGTCGACCGGGTGTCACTTGACGAGGTGAACGCGCTCGCCACCGACCTGCTCACCCAGCCGATGTCGCTGGCCGTGGTCGGGCCGTTCGACGAGTCGGCTTTCCCCGCCCGCTAACCTGGGACGCCGTGACCACCCTGATCCCCCCACCGGAGCTGGACCAGCCGCCGGCCGTCGACCGCCGGCGGCGCCGGATCATCGGCATGGTCGTCTGGGCGCTCGCCTTCGCGGTCGGCACGTACTTCATCGGCGTGCCGACCAGCGACCCGCTGATCGCGTTCGGCTGGCTCTGGCTGGCCACCATCGCCTGGCGCAGCGACCTGCCGTGGAAGCAGCACCTGCTGTTCCTGCGCGACTGGCTGCCGATCGCGCTGCTGCTGGTGGTCTACAACGTCTCCCGGGGCTACGCCGACGACCTGTTCGCGCCGCACATCACGGCGATGATCGACGCGGACAAGGCGATGTTCGGCGGCCACGTGCCCACGGTCTGGCTGCAGCAGCACCTCTACCACCCCGGCCAGGTGCAGTGGTGGGAGGTGGCGGTCTCGCTCGTCTACGTCTCGCACTTCCTGACGGTGCCGACCGTGGCCGTCATCCTGTGGCTGCGTTCGCGGGAGCAGTGGGCGCGCTACATGCGCCGCTGGTTCACGCTCAGCGTGGCCGGCCTGATCACCTACTTCCTCTACCCGGCCGCTCCGCCGTGGTGGGCAGCGCTGCACGGCTATCTGGGCGATCCGGTCGCCCGGATCTCGACGGCCGGCTGGAACGCGATCGGCCTGCACGGCGCCGGCAACACCCTGAACGCCCTGCAGGTCGAGGCGTCCAACCCAGTCGCGGCCATGCCGTCGCTGCATACCGCGTACGCGATGATGGCCGTGGCTTTTTTCCTGCCGGTCGTGGGCAAGCGCTGGTGGCCACTTCTGCTCGCTTATCCGCTCGCGATGACGTTCACCCTGGTCTACTCGGGCGAGCACTATGTCATCGACGTGCTGGTCGGCTGGATCTACGTCGCGGTGACCTTCCTGCTGGTCGGGCTCGCCGAACGGCTGTGGAGCAAGCCGGCTGTGAAGACCGAGGGTGAGGTGGGTTAAGTTGGCGAACGTGACAGACGAGCGGGAACCGATCCGGGTCGGCGTCGTCGGCGCCCGGGGCCGGATGGGGCTGGAGGTCTGCAAGGCTGTCGACGCCGCCGACGACCTCGAGCTGGTGGCCATGGTCGACCAGGGCGACTGGCTGTTCAACGCCTCCGACGCGGGCGCTCAGGTGCTCGTCGACTTCACCACGCCCGACGTGGTCATGGACAACCTGCACTGGGCCGTCGACCAGGGCATCAACTGCGTGGTCGGCACCACCGGCTTCACCGAGCAGCGGCTCACCCGGGTGCGCGGCTGGCTGTCCCACAAGCCCGAGGTCGGCGTGCTGATCGCGCCGAACTTCGGGATCGGCGCCGTGCTGATGATGCAGTTCGCGGCGAAGGCGGCCCGATACTTCGACTCCGCCGAGGTCATCGAGCTGCACCACCCGCGCAAGCTGGACGCCCCGAGCGGCACCGCCGGCCACACGGCCCGGCTGATCGCGGCGGCCCGCGCCGAGGCGGGCCTCGGCCCGATGCCGGACGCGACCAAGGAAGAGCTGCCCGGCGCGCGCGGCGCCGACGTCGACGGCGTCCGGGTGCACGCCATCCGGGCCGCGGGCCTGGTCGCGCACCAGGAGGTGCTCTTCGGCACGAACGGCGAGACGCTGACCATCCGGCACGACTCGCTGGACCGGTCCTCCTTCATGCCCGGCGTGCTGCTGGCCGTCCGGTCAGTCCCGGACCGGCCGGGCCTGACCATCGGCATCGACTCCCTGCTCGACTGACAGCCCGGCGGGCAGGCCGCTGATCGTGGCGGTGCCGTCCGCGGCCACCTCCACATCGACCGGGGCGCCGGCGATCCGCAGCCCGTGCGCCGACACCGGGCCGAGCGGCCGGAGCGCGACCACCCCGTTCGGCACGTCGGGATAAAGGCCGAGCGTGGCCTGCAGCAGCGAGATCGC
>Ga0307512_10003291_pt1 | contig 19014 bp, 12 predicted proteins | sample 14_EM_MG_FD_200267 | JGI IMG/M metagenome (GOLD analysis project Ga0307512, IMG submission 200267) | Populus trichocarpa ectomycorrhiza microbial communities from riparian zone in the Pacific Northwest, United States - 14_EM | ecosystem: Host-associated > Plants > Roots > Unclassified | place... | reverse complement strand
GTAATTTTTTTTTTGTTATAAAAAGTCTGAGACTTCTCAAACAATTCCATGCATCACATGATACAGGAAGAATAAAATACTTTTTTTTCCTAAGATGTTATGTCCTCAATTCAAAATAATAGTTTTATGACACATGACTGCTCCTTGCTATCAACGGTCCGATGGTCCGAAAGTCAACTGTCCCATGGTCTATGGTCAACTGTCTGAGTCTGCTCACAGTTGGAAATCGGACTGTCAACTGTCTGACAGTAGACTGTCGACTTGTTGGACTGTCTGTGCCCAGATGGTCACACTGTTTGGCTGTTGGCTGTCGGACCGTCTGTGCCCAGATTGTTGACTGTTGGACAGTCGATAGTTGACTGTATCTGCACCAACTGTCAACTGTCTGACAATCCATCAATAAAATATTTTTTATTTTAAACTAAATATTTCATATACTGTGCAAACTGTAAGTACTGTCATGGACTGCCTCCCTCTTACCTAATCCTTTCTTTCTCTTTTTTGTACCTGACTCTGGACCACTTCCTCCCTTGCTTACATAACTTACCTATGGAACATTCTTGCATTTTCCAGAGACTTCCATAAGGTTCCATGACCTTCTATAGCTTTCCATGACCTTCTACAACGTTCTAGTAGTTTCTACAACTCTCTATATATATACTGGCTCTAGTAGTGTAGAACAAGTTCTCTAAGCTCATTCTATTTGTGCAATACAGGTTATTGTCACTTCCTTGAACATGTGCAGCTTCTCTCTAAAAGAACCACCTCCTGTGATAGTTGACTTTGTCGCTATTCGCTTTTCACCTCTATACATCTTCAAGGTCACATGTTGTACCTTGCTTGATTCCAAGTTGCATCTCAACTTGTGTAATCTTCACTCGCTCCCAGATAAGTCACGTGACATATCATGTGATTTCCTTTGACCTTTTGACAAGTCATGTGATGTCTCACGTGACTGATCCCAACACCCAACTCCTGATGTCCACCTTTCCTCTTTGAATCACCAACACAATTACCAGATTAGGATGTCTTTCTAATTGAGATGTCGGGTCGACTTCCTATTTGGGAAATACCCCTATCTGAAAACTCCAGAACTCAGATGACTGAAAGACACAGTGACCTGACCGTGACATTAGAATGAGCTTCCTTTCCAAAGATGACTTTGACTCCCAGAGATGTGAAAGGAAAAGGCTGATCCAAGGATTGGTGCATTTGCTATCTACCTGAATCTGACGACACCTCTCCTGAAGCCTTGGGTAATCTCAAATGCCCATTCAATACAATCCCTGAACTGAAAGACAGCATACCTGCTGAATTCACTGAAAACGTATGACACTTGCTTAGTAGTCAAGATACTAGAGCGCCCTATATAGGCTACTATGCCAGACTTAACAATGCACTAGTATCTGTCAGCAATGTCTATGGCATATGGTTTGAAGTACATGTCTGGGAAAACAAATTTGAATGTTTTCAATTGGCTCAAAACGAACTCAGACTAAAAAATCACCCACTTCTGGGAATTAACTTCATTCTCCTTGAACAGACTGGAGTACCAACCTGACCACCATCCTGCGCTGAAGGACTGTCTGAACCCAGAGATCCAATGCCATTTGCAGAAGCTATAACAGCCACTACAAAGGCAGTTCAAGAAGAACAAGTGAGAAGACCCCTTACTCCATTTGAAGATCCTTCCAGCGACAAAGATGATAAGGAAGACAAACCAAGATACAAAGATGTCTTTGGATCCTTTGGAATGCACTCATCCCAAACAGCATGCAACAAACCTCCCTGCCAACCTTGCGGCACTGGAGACGATCCCTTCACTCTTGAAAGCCTTCTGCAGGATGATAAGGAAGACAAAGCACATCAACTTGAGGGTATCCACCCAGACAAATTTAATGGAGACCACTCCCAAACCACTAGATTCCTGGCTGCCTTCAATCGGTTCATGCTTATGAACTACAAGGCTGACATTGCCAAAGACCCTGTTATGCATAGCATCTACTTTCTTTTACTCCTTGAAGGACCCAAATGCGAAGGATGGGTTGATGCAGCTGATAGATGGCTTCATCACGTTGTAGAAGACCCAAGTATGATCCCACATCGATCCAATGCCTGGAAGGAACTCAAAAAGCAATTCAAAGAAGCCTTTTCTGATTACACAGAATGCAAAAGGGCCCAAGATGAACTAAAGAAACTCAAGATGAAAAACGACAATCTTGATGAATATCTTGCCACCTTTGAAACCCATGCCCTACGCGCTGACATAGACATGAATGACCACACAAATCTTCAAACCTTCGCCCTCAGACTTCCACGATCACTTGCTGATGCTTGTATCAAAATGGAAAACCCCGAAACCTACAAACAATGGAGGGCTACAGTCCAATGTCAACAAAAGATCTATTTGAAAATGAAGTTGCTTCATTCTGAATACGGAACTTTCAATACTAGTTGCACTCAAGAACAAGGACAGAGACAAAATTCTGGATGGGTCTGGCGTCGCCCTGGAGGCAACAACCCTGGATTTAACAACCAGAACTGGCACGGACCAGGAAATCACGCACCACCTTGACCTTGTCTTCCTCCCCAAGATGACAATGCTATGGATATGTCTGCTGTCATCTGTAAAGCTACAAGTGACAAAGAACATGAGGAATACTGAAAGACTGGCCGATGCTTTGAATGCAGAAAACAAGGCCACCTTGTTTGCGACTGTCCCAACAAAAAGACACGTGCTTGTACAACTTGCACTGTTCAAATTGAAGACGACAATAAATTGGTTGTCTCCAAGACCCCTTCCACATCCATGTCTCTTGCTGCGCGAGTAGCACATTTATCTGAAGAAGATCGCTGCGCCTTTATGGATGAAATGCGCTCCTTTGGAGAAGATATGGATTTTCAGGCTGCCTGAGTATTACAGCTCTTGCTCAGGCAGTTCTCAATAATTCTGGTTCTATGTACATAGCTCGAAAACATGCAATACAAGTTCCCTTTCAGCTACAAACCAGAAGAAAATGAGTTGATCGAAAAGCACTTTTGGACAGTGGCGCAACTGAATGCTTTATTCACCCTCATGCTGTCAAACAACTTAAATTAACCACACAAATGTTAGCAAAAGCAAGAAAGGTTCAAAATGTAGATGGAACCTCCAACAAAGCTGGACAAATCCTGGAAGCAGTAGACCTAATGGTCAACAACAATGGAGAACAAGCCCTTCATACTTTCTATGTTGCAGATATTGGACAAGATGATTTCATTCTTGGCTATCCCTTTCTTGAAGCCTCAAATCCAGATGTAGATTGGCAAAATGGTCGCATAGATGGCTCTACCACGATTTCCACAGCTAAGGCTAACAACTGGTGACCCATTCTCAAAGGCATGAGACAAGTGGAAATTACACCCATCTGGGTACAATCCATTCCTGGATGGGAAGAAGGCGATGAAGTTTGGCTTCAGACAAGAATTGCCAAAACTACAGTCACCTCACAACTAGCCCAAGATGCCGCTGACAAAAAGAAACGCACCTGGCAAGAAATTGTTCCTGAACAATACCATCATCATGGGAAAGTCTTTTCTGAAGAAGCGTCAGAACGATTCCCTGCCTGTCGACCTTGGGACCATGCAATTGAATTGAAGGAGGATGCTCCTATGTCAATCAACTGTAGAGTCTACCCCCTATCTCCCAAGGAAAAGGAAGAACAACACGAATTCCTATCTCAAAACCTATGTTTACAAAGAATTTGTCATTCTAAATCCCCCTATGCCAGTGGATTCTTCCTTATTCAAAAGAAAGATGGCAAGTTTTGTCCAGTTTAAGACTACTGAAATTTGAACAAATGGACAATCCCCAACAAATACCCCTTGCCATTAATCTCAGAACTCATCTATGACCTTGCAGAAAAATGCCTTTTTTTCGAAATTTAACATTCAATGGGGTTACAACAATATTCGCATTAAAGAAGGCAACGAATACAAAGCTGCCTTCAAAACTAGCAAAGGACTCTTTGAACCAACAGTCATATTCTTTGGACTAACCAATTCTCCTGCCACCTTTCAAACAATGATGGACAATATCTTCCAAGATGAAGTCACTCAAGGATGGCTCCATATCTACATGGACAACATGATTATCGCCACCAAAGACGATGAGGTACTCCATGAACTTCATGTTAATCACATTCTGGACAAACTTGAGAAATTCAACCTATTCCTCAAACCAGAAAAGTGCAAATTCCACCAACGCAAAGTCGAATACCTTGGAGTACTCATTGGCAATGGAACCGTCAAAATGGACCCTGTAAAAGTTCAAGGAATTGCTGACTGGCCAACCCCTCAAACTGTCAAGGATGTGTGAAGTTTCTTAGGATTTTGCAATTTCTACAGAGCGTTCATCAAGAACTTCTCTGATATTGCCCGTCCATTAAATGATCTTACATGCAAAAATGAACAATTCATTTGGACGGATGAACGCAATAATGCTTTCCTAGAACTCAAGCAGATGTGCAGCAATTATCCAGTACTCCGTACTCCAGACTGGACTAAACAATTTGTCATGGAAACTGATGCATCTGGCTATGCCCTTGGAGTGGTTATTGCTCAAGAGTTTGAAGATGGTATTCACCCTATTGCCTTTCACTCTAGAAGTCTTCTTCCTGCGGAAAAGAACTATGACACTCATGATAAAGAACTCGCTGGTGTAATCTTTGGGTTCAAATGCGGCTGCCCACTATTTCTTGGGGCCACACATGCAATTCAAGTCTGTACTGACCATAAAAACTTATAGTACTTCCGCAATCCACACAAAATCACTGGACGACAAGCCAGATGGATAGAATTCCTACAGGACTTCGACTACACCTTAGAACACATTCCAGGATCAACAAACACTGTTGCTGATCTGTTGTTGCGAAGAAAAGACCTTAACAAGGGGGTGGATACTACTGAACCATGTGTTCTTCTCCCCAATCACCTCTTCATGCCAACAAAAACTACACATGCTAACAAAATTTTCCTTGAAGACGACCCAGACCTAAGACAAGACATCCTCCAAACCCTTCACGATTCCCCTGCAGCCGGACACCCTGGCATTTCTAATACTTGGGAACTTGTTCACAAACAATATGAAGGCCCTAGACTCAGAGAATTCGTAGAACAATATATCAAAGGATGTGCTTGCTGCCAAGAATCCAAGACAAACGTACATCAATCAAAAGCACCCCTACAACGTTTTGATACACCTGTTGAAGAAGGCCCCTTCCAATATGTATCGATGGACCTGATTACAGACCTTCCCAAGTCACAAGGCTTCGATTCTATTCTTACAATCGTCGATCAAGGTTGTTCCAAAGCAGCTAAATTCATCCCATGCACGAAAACGATTGATGGAACAGGTGTAGCACTCGAATATCTGAAACATCTCATACCTTGGTTTGGACTTCCCAAAAGAATCATCTTGGACCGTGACCCCCAGTTCACCTCTGCATTTGCGAAAGAAATGTGCAAGGCACTTGGAATTCAACAGAATCTTTCAACAGCTTTTCACCCTTGTACTAATGGACAAATGGAACACATGAACACTTGGATTGAACAATACTTGCGACCTTGGACCTCTGGAAAACCTTCCACTTGGAGCCAACTATTGCCTGTCGCTGAGTTTGCTTACAACTCCTGGAGACACAATGTTGCTCACTGATCACCTCACGAACTTCTAATTGGAATCAAACCACAGGTAATTCTGAAACATCTAGAATCTTCGACCCCTGCTGCGGAGACATGCTTATGCCTCCTGGATGAAGCAAGGCAATTGGCCCAGAAACTTCTCCAACACATACAAAACCACAAGGATAACAAGAAACTAATGGAGATTAAAGAAGGTGACCAAGTTTGGCTTGAAGGTCGCAATCTTACTATCGCTGGCAATCGCAAACTTTCCCCAAAGTGATATGGACCCTTCAAAGTTTCACAAAAAATTAGTCCTGTAGCCATGCGACTTGACCTCCCTCAATTGATGAAGATTCACAACGTGTTTCATACAGATCTCCTCCTTCCTTATAAGGAGATGGAGCAATATGGCATGCCTTTTACATGACCACCTCCGATCATTGATAGTAAAGAAGAGTATGAAATCGAGAACATTCTAGATGCACGGCATTATGGTAGAAGACAAAAACTTCAATACCTTGTGCATTGGAAGGGTTATCCACACTCCAACAACTCCTGGATTGATCACAAGGACTTACATGCCCCAGACGTATTGGCAGACTTTATGTTAACAAACTCTGCTACAGCTGGACGACCCACAGTATAAAGAGACCATCGAAATCCCTCAAACAATTCTCATCCCCACTTCACTCTGGCTTTCCAATACTTCGCAAAAGCTCCTCCAATTTACTGTCCCCTTTGTGTCGACCATTCAAACTCACTTTTTACCTTCCATACACTGCATGACTGCCCAACCATTCCAACAATGTCCCGCTCATCCTCCCCCATCTTCATCCCTTCCTGTTCTTCATCCCCTGTCAATAGTGCTGGCAACACCCCCTACCTTGTCACCTCTCCTCCTCCGGATAGTCCTACCAGTGATGAGATGACCCTTCCCCACAAGCAAATGATCGAGCACATCACTCATCTCCTCAACATTGAGGAAGAAGAAGTCCATTGCCAGTTCCCCATAGTCTGCTCCCTCCTTCCCATTGATAGATCTCCTCCCACTCCTACTTCTGTTCTCACCCCCGATACGCTCATGCTGGCTCACACCAGTACAACATTCAATGACGTCGATGACTACAAGGGCATTATTTCGCCCCCTACATTGTCATACCCTGGGACTGAATTTGAAAACTACAATGAGCCCAACCTTCCTAACAGTCCCCCCATTCCCAGTCCCAAACCACTTCCTGTTCCTCCCCCTCACTTCCACAATAGCGTCTCAGTGATGCCACCCGTCACCTCTGCCACCAACTCTACCTACACCTTGCCAATCATACCCGCATTCATTGAAGACATCCCATCTTGTTCCCCTTCCCCTATCTCCCCCATGGCCATAGTTCTATATCAACAGGCCAAGACTAACATGTTGGAAGCTAAGGCTATGGACACTAATGCAGAAGAATGCACTTCCAGTCCTAATGGTCCCCAATCAGGAGTTCACCCAGGTCCTGGATGGCAGGACAATTTCAATGCTACCGGTACTTGCCACTTCTTTGTCATTCTAGATGGCGAAGAGGACATCATCATCCCCTTTATTTCCTACGACCTCCATGCAACCTTCCCGGAGCTCCTTACCACTAATGGTCGTGGTTGCACAGTCCACTCTCACCCCCTTCATGCTCGCCCTGTTGGGCAACACCACACAGCCATCTCTCCTAAAGACAAGCTCCTACTGACCAAAGGCATGCAATTTACTGATCTGGTAGACTGGGCCTTGAAGTGAGAGGACGACACCACCCTGCAAGGTGAAGTCCAATATTTCCATGCTCACCACTCCAAGGCTATCCAAATCACCCATTGTATTGGAGCACTCAAAGAATCCCTCCAAACCGAATGACTGGCCATGTACTGTAGTTTGGAACATCTTGCCACTGCCAATGCCATTGCCTGAGTATGCCGTCGCATTGATCGCAACATGCACCAAGCCCCCTATTTCAAAGGCAAAAGAGGATAAAAGGCTCAGGTCACTATCCACGATCGCGCCATACATGCCTGGGGCAAAGACAATGGCAAGATATGTGATTGGTGTGGTAAGATGGGTCACAACATTGAGGAATGTTACTCCCTCAGCTATTGCTGACACTGCCTACGATGTGGCCATGATGGAACGGACTGTTTTCGCCCCCATGATTTATGCAATGAGTTCAAGGACTGTAAAGTTTACCCTTCTCACCCCAACTTTGAATGTGGCCACTGCTGTCACGGTCAGGTCACCATGTCTTTCAGTTGTTTGAGTTCTGGAGTTTTCAGACAGGGGTAATTCCCAAATAGGAGGTCATCCCGACATCTTGATTAGGGAGGTATCCTAATCCAGTAATCGTGTTAGTGTTCCAAAGAGGAAAGGCGGGCATCGGGCATCGGGCATCGGGGTTGATTACGTGAGATGTCATGTGATTAGTTCGAAGGGTCAAGATAGATCACGTGATGCGTCACATGACTTGTCTGAGAGCAAGTAAAGATTGCACAAGTTGAGACACGACTTGGAATCAAGCGAGATACAACATGTGATCTTGAAGACGTTTAGAGATAAGAGGTGAATAGCGACAAAGTCGACTATCGCAGAGAGGGTTCTTTCAGAGAGAAGCTGCATGCATTTTAGAAGAGTGACAATAGCCTGTATTGCACAAATAGAACAAGCTTAAAGAAGTCGTTCTATGCTATGAGAGACAGTATATATACAGGAGGGAGACAGAAGCTACTGGAAGGTAGGAGAAGGTCATAGAAGACGATAGAAGTGGAAAGAAGGTCATGGAACCTTATGGAAGTCTCTGGAAAACACGAGAATGTTCCATAGGTAAGTTAGGTAAGCAAGGGAGAAGCGGACCGGAGTTAGGTACAAAGGGAAAAGGAAAAGATTAGGTAAGTGAGGGACAGTCCATGACATTACCCCCTTGTTAACGTCCTTTAGACGTCAATGTCATTGTTGACAGCGGCGCAGTAGCCGCACTTGAAGTTGGGGTGAGAGGGATAGACCTTACAGTCTTCAAACTCATTGCAAAAGTTGTGAGGACGAAGGCAGTCAGTACCATCATGACCGCAACATGAGCAGTGATGGCAATATCTGAGGCAGTGACAGTCCTCGATGTTATGGCCTGTCCTCCCACACCAATCGCACATCTTGCCATTGTTCTTGCCCCATGCATGAATGGCTTGGTTGCAAATAGCTACTTGGGCTTGACAACCTCTCTTGCCCTTGAAGTAGGAGGCATTGTGCATATTGCGATCGATGCGACAATAAATGCGAGCTATGGCGTTAGTGGCGGCAAGATGGTCCGAACTCCAGTACATAGCTAGGCGTTCAGTTTGAAGGGACTCCTTTAAGGCCCCAATACAATGGGTGATCTAGCAAGCCTTGGAATGGTGAGCACAGAAGTATTGAACTTCGCCTTGTAACGTGGGGTCGTCCTCAGTCTTCAGGGCCCAATCTACAAGATCAGTAAATTGTGCCCCTTGGGTCAGTAAGAGTTTGTCTTTTGGGGAGATGGCTGTGTGGTGTTGTCCGACAGAATGTGCGTGAAGGGGGCAAGAGTGGACGGTACAACCTTGTCCATTAGTGGCCAAGAGTTCAGGAAAGGTCATGTGGAGGTCGTATGAAATGAATGGGGCAATGACATCTTCATCGCCATCAGGAATGACAAAAAAGTGGCACGTACCAACAGCATCGAAATTGTCCTTCCATCCTGGGCCAGGGAGTACACCTGGTTGAGGGCCAGTGGGACTAGGAGTGCGTTCTTCTGCATCAGCATCCATTGTCTCGGTTTTCAACCTATTGTCCTTGGTCTGTTGGTACAAGACTACGGCCATAGGTGAAATGGGAGAAGGGGAGCAAGAGGGGACTTCTTCAATGAAGGCGGGTATGATGGGCAAGGTGTATATAGAGTTGGTGGCGGAGGTGATGGGTGGCATTACCAAGATGCTATCGTGGAAGTGAGGGGGAGGAACAGGAAGTGGCTTGGGACTGGGAATAGGGGGGCTGTTTGGGTGGTTAGGGTCGACGTAATGTTCTAATTCAGTCCCAGGATACCCCAAGTTGGGAGAGGCGTGGATGCCTTCGTAGTCATCGACGTCATTGAACATTGTGCTTTGGTAAGCCATCATGAGTGTGTTGGGGGTGAGAATAGAGGTAGGAATGGGAGGGGATCTGTCAATGGGAAGGAGGGAGTGAACAGTGGGGAATTGGCAGCGGACTTCTTCTTCCTCAATGTTGAGGAGATGAGCAATGTGTTGAATCATTTGTTCATAAGGGAGAGCCATTTCGCTGTTGGTAGGGCTGTCAGGAGGGGGAGAGGTAACGAGGTAAGGGGTGTTGCCAGCACTGTCAATAGGGGAAGAAGAACGGGAAGGAATGAAGATGGGGGAGGATGAGCAAGACATGGTTGGGCAGTTGTGGGGTATATGGAAAGCAAAAAAGGAGTTTGTATGGTTGACGCAAAGGGGACAGTAGATTGGAGGGGCTTTTGTGAAGTATTGAAGAGCCAGAGTGGAGTGGAGATAAGAATCATTTGAGAGATTTCAGTGGTCTCTTTATACTGTAGGTTGTCCAGCCATAGCGGAGTTTGTTAACATAAAGTCTGCCAATGCATCCAGGGCGTGTAGGTCCTTGTGATCAATCCAGGAGTCGTTGGGATGTGGGTAGCCCTTCCAGTGCACAAGGTATTGAAGTTTTCGTCTTCTGCCATAATGCCGTGCATCTAGAATGTTCTTGATCTTGTATTCTTCTTCATTATCAATGATTGGAGGTGGTCATGTAAAAGGTGTGCCATATTGCTCCATCTCCTTATATGGAAGGAGGAGATCCATGTGAAACACATTGTGAATCTTCATCGATTGGGGAAGGTCAAGTTGCATGGCTACAGGGCTAATCTTTTGTGAAACTTTGAAGGGTCCATATCGCTTTGGGGATAGTTTGCGATTGCCGGCAATGGTAAGATTGCGACCTTCAAGCCAAACTTGGTCACCTTCTTTAATCTCTGTTAGTTTCTTGTTGTCCTTGTGGTTTTGTACGTGTTGAAGAAGTTTTTGAGCTGATTGCCTTGCTTCATTCAGGAGGTGTAAATGTGTTTCTGCAGCAGGGGTTGGAGATTCTAGATGTTTCAGAATCACCTGTGGTTTGATTCCAATCAGAAGTTCATGAGGTGATTGACGAGCAACATCGTGTTTCCAGGAGTTATGAGCGAATTCAGTGATAGGCAGCAGTTGACTCCAAGCAGAAGGTTTTCCAGATGTCCAGGGTTGTAAGTATTGTTCGATCCAAGTGTTCATACGTTCCGTTTGTCCATCGGTGCGAGGATGGAAGGCTGTAGAGAGATTTTGTTGAATCCCAAGTGCCTTGCACATTTCTTTTGCAAATGCCAAGGTGAACCAGGGGTTGCGGTCCAAGATGATCCTTTTGGGAAGTCCGAACCAAGGTACAAGGTGTTTCAGATACTCGAGTGCTACACCTGTTCCATCAATCGTTTTCGTGCAAGGAATGAATTTGGCTGCTTTAGAACAACCTTGATCAACGATCATAAGAATGGAATTAAAACCTTGTGACTTGGGAAGGTCCGTAATCAGGTCTATCGATATGTATTGAAAGGGGCCTTCTTCGACAGGTGTATCGAAACGTTGTAGGGGTGCTTTTGATCGATGTACATTAGTTTTGGATTCTTGGCAGTGGGCACATCCTTTGATGTATTGTTCCACAAATTCTCTGAGTCTGGGTCCTTCATACTGTTTGCGAACAAGTTCCCAAGTGTTAGATATACCAGGGTGTCCAGCTGCAGGGGAATCATGAAGGGTTTGAAGGATGTCTTGTCTTAGATCTGAGTCATCTTCAAGGAAAATTTTGTTGGCATGTAAGGTTTTTGTTGGTGTGAAGAGGTGATTGGGGAGAAGAACACATGGTTCATTGGTATCTACCCCCTTGTTAAGGTCTTTTCTTCGCGACAACAAATCAGCAATGGTGTTTGTTGATCCAGGGATGTGTTCAAGAGTGTAGTTGAAGTCTTGTAGGAATTCTATCCATCTAGCTTGTCATCCAGTGATTTTTTGTGGATCACAAAAGTACTGCAAGTTTTTGTGGTTAGTACAAACACAAATTGCATGTGTGGCTCCAAGAAATAGTGGACGACCACATTTGAATCCGAAGATTACACCAGTGAGTTCTTTGTCATGTGCATCATAGTTCTTTTCTGCAGGGAGGAGACTTCTAGAGTGGAAGGCAATGGGGTGAATACCATCTTCGAACTCTTGAGCAATAACCACTCCTAGGGCGTAGCCAGATGCATTGGTTTCCATAACAAATTGTTTAGTCCAGTCTGGGGTATGAAGTACTGGATAATTACTGCACATTCGTTTAAGTTCTAGGAAGGCATCGTTGCATTCATCTGTCCAGATAAATTGTTCGTTCTTGCATGTAAGATCATTCAAGGGACGAGCAATATCAGAGAAGTTCTTAATGAATGCTCTGTAGAAGTTGCAGAATCCTAGGAAACTTTGCACATCTTTGACAGTTAGAGGTGTTGGCCAATCGGCAATGCCTTGGACTTTGACAGGGTCCATTTTGATGGTTCCATTGCCAATGAGTACTCCAAGGTATTCAACTTCTTGTTGGTGAAATCTACACTTCTCTGGTTTGAGGAATAGGTCGAATTTCTCAAGTTTGTCCAGAATGTGATTGACACGAAGTTTATGAAGCACTTCATCATCTTCTGTGGCAATGATCATGTCGTCCATGTAAATGCGAAGCCATCCTTGAGCAATTTCATCTTGGAAAATGTTGTCCATCATTGTTTGAAAGGTAGCTGGGGAGTTGGTTAGTCCGAAGAACATAACTGTTGGTTCAAAAAGTCCTTCGCTGGTTTTAAAGGCAGCCTTGTATTCGTCGCCTTCTTTAATGCGAATGTTGTTGTATCCCCATCGAATGTCGAATTTTGAGAAGAGACGTTTCTCTGCTAGGTCGTAGATGAGCTCTGAAATTAATGGCAAGGGGTACTTGTTGGGAATCGTCCATTTGTTCAAATTTCGATAGTCTTGAACTGGACGAAATTTGCCATCTTTCTTTCAGATAAGGAAGAACCCGCTTGTGTAGGGTGATTTGGAGCGACGAATTCTTTGTAGACGTAGGTTTTGAGAGAGAAATTCGCGTTGTTCTTCTTTCTCTTTGGGAGATAGTGGGTAGACTCTGCAATTGATCGATGTGGGAGCGTCTTCTGTCAGTTCAATTGCATGGTCCCAAGGTCGACGATCTGGGAAACGTTCGGAGGCTTTTTCTGAAAAGACTTTTCCATGATGATGATATCGTTCTGGGACAATTTCTTGCCAGGTACGTTTCTTTTTATTGGCAGCGTCTTGGGCTAGTTGTGAGGCAACAGTAGTTTTAGCAATTCTAGTTTGTAACCAGACTTCGTCGCCTTCCTCCCATCCAGGTATAGACTTTACCCAGATAGGTGTGGCCTCGATTTGTCTAGTTCCTTTGAGAATGGGTCACCAGTTGCCAGCTTTAGCCATCGAGATTGTGGTAAAGCCATCTATACGACTGTTTCGCCAGTCTACATCTGGGTTTGAGGCTTCAAGAAAGGGATAGCCAAGAATAAAATCATCTTGACCAATGTCTGCGACATAGAAGGCGTGAAGTGCTTGTTCCCCATTATTGTTGACTGTTAGGTCTACCGCTTCTAGAATTTGTCCAGCTTTGTTGTCAGTTCCATCCACATTTTGAACTTTTCATGCTTTAGGTAGTGTTCATATAGTAAGTCTGAGTTGTTTTACTGCATGGGGGTGGATAAAACATTCTGTTGCACCACTGTCAAGAAGTGCTTTTCGATCGACTTGTTTTCTTCTGGTTCGTAGTTGAAAGGGGACTTGTATTGCATGTTTTTGAGCTATGTACATAGAACCAGAATTATTGAGAACTGCCTGAGCAAGAGCCGTAATACTCAGGTGGCCTGAAAATCCATATCTTCTCCAAGGGAATGCATTTCATCCATGAAAGCACAGTGATCTTCTTCTGACAAACATGCTACTCGCGCAGCAAGAGACATAGATGGGAGAGAGGTTTCGGAGGTGATCGGTTTATCATTGTCTTCGATTTGAACAGTGCGAGTTGTATGAGCACGTGTCTTTTTATTGGGACAATCGTGAACAAGATGGCCTTGCTTTCCACATTCAAAGCATTGGCCCATCTTTCAGTACTCCTTACATTCTTTGTCATTTGTAGCTTTGCGGATAACAGCAGAAGTATCCATGGCATTATCATCTTGAGGAGGAAGACATGGTTGAGGAGGTATGTGATTTCCTGGTCCGTGCCAATTCTGATTGTTGGATCCAGGGTTGTTGCCTCCAGGGCAACACCAGACCCATCCAGAAGTTTGTCTCTGTCCTTGTCCTTGAGTACAGTTATTGAAGGTTCTGTATTCCAAGTGAAGTGACTTGGTTTTCAAGTAAATCTTTTGTTGATGTTGAACTGTGGCCCTCCATTGCTCATAGGTTTCAGGATTTTCCATCTTAATACAAGCATCAGCAAGTGATCGTGGAAGTCCAAGGGTGAAGGTTTGAAGATTTGTGTGGTTATTCATGTCTATGTCGGCACGTAGTGCTTGGGTTTTGAAGGCAGCAAGGTATTCATCAAGATTGTCATTCTTCATCTTGAGTTTCTTTAGTTTGTCTTGAGCCCTTTCATGTTCTGCATAGTCGGAGAAAGCTTCTTTGAATTGTTTCTCAAGTTCTTTCCAAGCATTGGATCGATATGGAATCATACTGGGGTCTTCCACAATGTGGCAAAGCCATCTATCAGCTGCGTCGACCCATCCTTCACACTTCAGTCCTTCTAGGAGTGAAAGGAAGTAGATGCTATGCATGATTGGGTCTTTTGCAATGTCGGCCCTATAGTTCATGAGCATGAACCAATTGAAGGTGGCCAAAAATCTTGTGGTTTGGGAGCGATCTCCATTGAATTTGTCAGGGTGAATACCTTCAAGTTGGCGTGCCTTATCTTTCTTATCGTTTTGAGAAAGATTTTCAAGGGTAAATGGGTCATCTCTAGTGCCACGAGGTTAGCGAGGAGGTTTGTTGCAAGCTGTTTGGGATGATCGCATTCCAAAGGATCCAAAGACATCCTTATACTTTGGTTTATAGTCTTCATCGTCGTCTTTATCACTGGAAGGATCGTCAAATGGAGTTGGGGGTCTTTCTTTCTGTTCCCTTTGAACTGCTTCAGTTGTGGCTTTTATAGCTTCTGCAAATGGTATGGTTTCTTGGGGTTCGGATGGTCCTTCAGTGCGAGATGGTGGCCAGGAAGGTTCTCCACTTTGTTCAAGTCAAATGAGGTTGATTCCAGGAAGTGGGTGGTTTTTGAGTCCAAGTTCATTTCAAGCCAGTCGAAAGCATTCAAATTTGTTTCCTCGGACATGCACTTCAAACCATATGCCATAGATGTTACTAACAGATACTAGTGCATTGTTGAGTCTGGCATAGTAGCCTGTATAGGGTGCTCCAGTCTCTTGACTGCTAAGCAAGTGTTGTATGTTTTCGGTGAATTCCGCAGGTACACCGTCTTTGGGTTTGGGGATTGTATCGAATGGGCATTTGAGATTACTCAAAGCTTCAGGAGAGGTGTCTTCGGTTTCAGGTAGGTAGCGGATGCGCCAATCTTTGGATTGGCTTTTTCCTTTCACATCTCTGGAAGTCAAAGTCATTTTCGGAAAGGTGAAAGCTTGTTCTAATGTTATGGTCAGGTCACCATGTCTTTCAGTCATTCGAGTTCTGGAGTTTTCAGACAGGGGTAATTCCCAAATAGGAGGTCATCCCAACGTCTTGATTAGGGAGGTATTCTAATCCGGTAATCGTGTTGGTGTTCCAAAGAGGAAAGGCAGGCATTGGGCGTCGGGGTTGATCACATGAGATGTCACATGATTAGTTTGAAGGGTCAAGATAGATCACATGATGCGTCACGTGACTTGTCTGAGAGCGAGTAAAGATTGCACAAGTCAAGATGCAACTTGGAATCGAGCGAGATACAACATGTGATCTCGAAGACGTTTAGAGATGAGAGGCGAATAGTGACAAAGTCGACTATCGCAGAGAGGGTTCTTTCAGAGAGAAGCTGCATGTGTTTTAGAAGAGTGACAATAGCCTGTATTGCACAAATAGAACAAGCTTAAAGAAGTCGTTCTATGCTATGAGAGACAGTATATATACAGAAGGGAGACAGAAGCTACTGGAAGGTAGGAGAAGGTCATAGAAGATGATAGAAGTGGAAAGAAGGTCATGGAACCTTATGGAAGTCTCTGGAAAACACAAGAATGTTCCATAGGTAAGTTAGGTAAGCAAGGGAGAAGCGGACCAGAGTTAGGTACAAAGGGAAAAGGAAAAGATTAGGTAAGTGAGGGGCAGTCCGTGACAACTGTGCTGCTGTCGATGATGACATTGACATCTAAAGGACATTAACAAGGGGGTAATGTCATGGACTGCCTCCCTCTTACCTAATCCTTTCTTTCCCTTTTTTGTACCTGACTCCAGACCGCTTCCTCCCTCGCTTACATAACTTACCTATGGAACATTCTCGCATTTTCCAGAGACTTCCATAAGGTTCTATGACCTTCTATAGCTTTCCATGACCTTCTACAATGTTCTAGTAGTTTCTATGACTCTCTGTATATATGCTGGCTCTAGTAGCGTAGAACGAGTTCTCTAAGCTCATTCTATTTGTGCAATACAGGTTATTGTCACTTCCTTGAACGCATGCAGCTTCTCTCTAAAAGAACCACCTCCTGCGATAGTTGACTTTGTTGCTATTTGCTTTTCACCTCTATACGTCTTCAAGGTCACATGTTGTACCTTGCTCAATTCCAAGTCGCATCTTGACTTGTGTAATCTTCACTCACTCCCAGATAAGTCACATGACATATCACATGATTTCCTTTGACCTTTTGACAAGTTATGTGACGTCTCATATGACTGATCCTGACGCCTGACTCCCAACGTCCGCCTTTCCTCTTTGAATCACTGACACAATTACCAGATTAGGACGTCTTTCTAATTGAGATGTCGGGTCAACTTCCTATTTGGGAAATACCCCTATCTGAAAACTCCAGAACTCGGACGACTGAAAGACATGGTGACCTGACCATAACAAGTACTGAGTTGCACAGGAGTACCCAGCCTGACAGTCCCACAGTCGAGCGTTGACACTTGACCTGTTGGCCTTCCACTGTCAACACTCAACCATCACCCTTCCACTGTCGACACTTGACCATTGGCCATCCACTATTGACACTTGACCATTGGCCATCCACTATTGACACTCAACCATCGGCTGTCCACTGTCGACACTTGACCATTGGCTGTCCACTGTCAACACTCAACACTCCTACAGCATCGCACGGTCTGTGGTATGTTCTCTTACTTTCTTTTTTTCTGTTCCTTGCTAACTCACCGACACATTGGCCATCATGTAGAGCTCCTGGCTCGCGCACCAACTTGAACCACCTCCCACCCATATCATCCTCATGGAGATCCCCTGCATGGGCTTGCAGATGTCCCTCTCGACCATGACATCCATCCACGCTCCCTCCACCATCCTTCCCTATCATCCATCTCAATATTGGATCTGGCTGCCCCCATCCTTGTTGCCACACCACCCAGTGAGCTTGCTGTTTACTCTTTTCTCTGTTCACTGAGTGAGCGCCCCTGGCGCACTTGCTTTCATTCAGTGTCCCATGCCATCCCATCTTGTTTTCTGCCCTTACTGTAAGTCCCCCCCCCTTCTTGTCTTTTCTTGTTGCACCCCAAGTTCTATGGCTGAAGACATGCAGATGCTCAGGCCTCATCAGCCAACACCTCAAACACTCGCTACCTTGAAAGCTGCCACTATGATGCCATGTCACAGCCCCGCCACACTATGCATCACAGATCTGAACTTTTCCTTCTCTTTTTCAGGCCCAGTACGTTCTTTATTACCTCTTAAATCCCTTCTAACTTTATGACTGGTTAGAGTATAAGAACTATGTAAGCGTTCTGATACCCGATATTCTGCAGTGCAACACAAGGCTCCACATCATTGACATGTCGTTCTTGCCTCTGGCCCATCCTTCCACACATGGGAGATGCCAACCTTGATGGCTTCCCAGACCTCCTTCTGATCCCAGAGGGCTGCGTGCGTCTCCATACCTCCACCCCATGCACATGTGGTATCGCAAATATACCTCCTGGACATCTCAGGCGGACACTCAGCCGCGCACATCCCACAGCCCTACTAGCCAGCAAGTGTCCAGAACGGTGAGCATCTCACTTCTACCTTTTTTTGTTTCTTTCAGGTGGTCTGATGCTCGGAATAGCTCCGACTACACCCTGCCCATATAGAGCCAGGCCTTGCGCCAACGGGCACCGACAACAATGAGGGATGACAGCCAACCAACAACTACTGACAGCAATAAGGGATGACAACCAACAACAGCTGACAGCTAACAGTCGAAGACCAACAGACGACTGACAATGGACGACCGACAACCGATGATGGTCAACCAACAACCAACAATGGTTGACTGACAACTGACAATGGTCAACCAACAACCAACAATGGTCAACCAATGATGGACAATGGTCGACCAACAACCAACGGTGGTCGACCAACACCGGACGATGGACAAACAACCACCAACAATGGTCAACCAACTACCAACAATGGTCAACCAACCACCAACAATGGTCAACCAATGCCGGACGATGGACGACCAACCACCAATGATGGATGGCCAACCACCAACAATGGATGGCCAACCACCAACAATGGATGGCCAACCACCAACGATGGATGGCCAACTACCAACGATGGTCAACCAACCACCAACGATGGATGACCAACCACCAACGATGGTCGACCAACAACCGATGGATGACCAATGATGGACAACGGATGACTGACAGCGGACGATGGCAGATGACCAACAACCGACAGCAGACGACCAATGCATGACCAACAACAACTGATTTATGCCACCAATGCATGACACTGACACACAATGCCGACACCAGCACCAGCGCACAACACTAACGCACAACATTGACATACAATGCCGACACATGACACCAATGCACAACACCAATGCATGACAAACGATAGCCAATGCATGACAGATGACAGCCAACACACAACCAACAATGGCTGACAACCAATGCACAATGACTGACCCCATCAAGATTGACAATGACACTGTTAGACAGATAGTTTTACACCATTTGTATTTATTACTGTAAATTATCAATAAAAGTACTGTTCTTGTCAATGAAATCGTGTATTTTTTTGGAAGAATTTTGATGGAT
>Ga0307512_10003290_pt1 | contig 19014 bp, 21 predicted proteins | sample 14_EM_MG_FD_200267 | JGI IMG/M metagenome (GOLD analysis project Ga0307512, IMG submission 200267) | Populus trichocarpa ectomycorrhiza microbial communities from riparian zone in the Pacific Northwest, United States - 14_EM | ecosystem: Host-associated > Plants > Roots > Unclassified | place... | reverse complement strand
GCAATAACATCCAGACAATCCCCATACAGCACTCCAACTTATCCCATTCCTTCGCTTCGATGAGGGATGTAATGATTTGTAAACCGCGTGCGAATTCAAACTCTATCCATGGTGACCACGAAACTGCGAGCTCCACCAGGGACTCCCAGCACCAATGGGACAAGCGCTGAGCTCCCCCAGAGGTTCGGAAGGCCTCCAAGAGGAGTCCTGCCCAACGGAGCTTACTGTCCATCTCCTCGGCCGTGACGCGGAGATGGTTCAACAATCCGATGAACCCCTCCACTCCTACTCCCTTGAATCCCTCGTAACCAATGAGCTCGATGGAGCGTATGATGAGACGCCGCAACCTTGGAGAGAACGGAACAAGGTTGTGGAGACCAACGAGGTGTCCTGCACATGAGCAGAGTAATGGGTGCGCCGGTTCGTGAGCCCCTCCTTCTGCAGTCCAGGCGTGAAGAAGATCCGCAATCACTTCGCTTTCCTGACTCTCGAAAACTACATCAACCAACCCTCGGTGGGCTTCGGTGTGAATGATTGTGGTTCTGATAGACCAGTGCCGAAAATCAAGGTGACGAAAACCAATTTCCAAGCAGACAAGGACGAGACTCTCCCAATCCTGAAGACTTTCGCGGTTCTCGTATATCACGGAGCACCATTCATATACAATCTTCGTCAAGCGCGCGGGACGAGTTTCCAACTTGACCAAGTCGCGCAGCATGTGTGGGATGAATTTTCGTCGAGTGCGGGTGCCACTGATTGCCGAAAGGACCGCTTTGGATAATCGATTTAGGACGGGTTCCATGCGATCGCTGACGAAGAGTAGTGAGCAACCTGAGGAACAAAAATAGGAGATGTCGTACGATTTGTTATGGACCTTCAGCGCCTCTTCTTCGATAGGCAATTTAAGGAAGATGCACCACACTAGGAGCCGGTTGAGTGTCGCGTTCAGAGGGGTGGCGGTCTTGGTTTCATGTGTTCCGGAAACGTAGTCCAGGATATACCCATAGCGCAGGTTGGTCCGGTTGGCCCAGGAATAGTGCAAGATTAGATTTGAAATCCATTGTGAGTGCGTGGGTGTGTGACCTGGGTCGACTACGAGAAGCCGTCCAATGTAGAAATCGGCATCCCAGGCCACAGAGGTGGCCTGCAGAAGATGTCTGAGGTCAGGGTCGGGAACCGAGGTTGTGTATTCTGCGGTTGGTAGGGGGAACGTGTTTGGAAATTCGGGTTTACACATCGCGAGAGTGTGGATCCACATCATTGCCCGCCCAGAGTAGTATGCCCTGTCCCTTGACCCAGGATGCAACATCCCAGCGGAATCAAAGCACGCCTCGAAGGTAGTGACAATCAGATCGTAGGGGGGGTTGACATTGACTCCGTCATCGAACCATCGAACCTCCCCAGCGAGTCGGATAGCAGCGTCGAGTGCCTCCGGGTCCGTGATGTTTCTGAGGATCCACGACACGCACTGTGCGTCACTGGTGTTTGTTCTACGGATGATGCTAAGTTCCTCGGGCTTCACCAACGATTCAGACTGGCAGGGATTATCAAGCGCCGGTGATGGTTCAGGTTGGGCATCGTCATCGGGCATCGACACCGATTCGGATTGTTGAACCTGTACACTCTCGAGCGGATTCGTTGGTAGAGATTGGGGACAGAAGAGCGGCTGGACTCTCAGGTTCCACATCTGGTGGATCCATGAGAGCACCCGTTTGGAGTGAACAATAGAGGAGACAATCCCGCGCCGGACCTTCTTCCATTGGTTGTGAAGAGTAATCGATGCTGGTGTTTGGAACGGACACGCATATGATGACATCCCAGCGATCACGATTGCGATGTAGAAGACGACTCCGATGCCAGTGAGGCCAGTGAGGGTGTATGCGACGGGGGTGTTGATTGACCACATATATCGGCACAGTCCACAGGCGAGAAGGAGGAGGGCAACCTGGAGCATCACCGAAAGACTCTCGACGAAGAAGTATAATGGCCATTTCTCGAGCCCGTCACATTTGCGTTGACGATCTCCGCAACGTTCGATCATCGACCCGCCAGAATTGCGCGAGTACCGGTTCAGCCATTGTTTTCCCAACATGGCGAAGAACGCGGCCAGCAGGGAAATCATAAGGCTCGCGTACATGAGACAGGCGGCGATGACTATCTCGCTCGCCGGATTTTCCTGAACGAGCGGAACTGCGGGGGTCTCACCGGGGATGGCAGACTGATTGTGGAGGATGGCACGGAGGAGGGCGGTATTCGGGTCAGGTTGGAGGTTCGAATTGGCATTAATTGCAAAAGCGGAACTGACGGCAGAGAACAGACCAGCCTACAGGAACGAGTGAGATTATTGGCGAGAACAGATAACGAGCGACGCACGAATATCAGGGTGGTATTGAGGTCCTCGTCGTACTTCTTGACATAGTCCGTATCGTACTCGGTCGCCTCTCTCTTGTACATCTTGTAGAAGTCGACACGTGCATCGTCAGTCTTGATAGGTTGGAAGAAAGCTCGGAGAGCATCTTGGAAGCTGCGTCCGGTCAGCGATCAGCAACCAAAGCGACGTAACGTATTGAACATACCACTTGGGATCGATTTGCAGCAGCGGGGACTGCTCACTGCCCTTTTCAGCTCCCTCCATCAGTGATTGTACGTGCTGAGATGTAGAGAACAGTGCGGCCTGAGGAGATGTAGGTACTATTTGGAGGGAGGGATGTAAAGCCTGAAAACAGGCGAGGGGAGGCAGCCCATAAGCTGTCGCGGGCTGGTGTACCGTGAAGAAGGTGTGGGCTGAAGAGTGGTGTAGGTACTAAATGAGAAAACTCGACAGAGGAACCGGCTTGGATGCGAGGGTTCCGGCAGCGCGTCGAAAAACGAGTCGAGGGTAGGGTCGAGAAGAAACGGGCAGCGGAGTGCTTACACCTCGTGTAGCGTTCAGACACTAGAGGACGCACCTGCGCATCGCGGGGACGCGTTACAGCGCGCGCTACTACCTATTACGGCCTACATGCCCAGCTGACACGCTGATGTAGTGTGGCCAGACTAGTAGAGATTCCAAACAAACTAGTAATCCGACAAAGCTACTGCCCAAATTAGGATTCAGGAGGTTTTGGTCCTTGGAAATGAGAGACATCAGCAAAACCGCCCCCCCCCCAGGTAACGTTTCCCAAGCTTACCTGAGGCTTTTTTTGACGAAAAACTGTAGAATCTTGCTACGTAGGAGGGGGGACGCTTTGCTGATGGATGGAATGCCGTTTCGAGAGGACGATGGGACGAAAATCAAATTTAAAACCCATTGATCGATTATCGATTAATAACTAACCCGGACAGAGTTATGAGTCACCCGATAGCAGTGCTGGGCGATGTCACGATCCCACCGGAGGGATTGTGCGTGCACTGAAATCTATCACCTTCTGTCTATTCAAAATTTCTTAGAATTTGTTCCCGGGGGCTGAGGAGGCCACCACGACCCTTATTGCAGTTTTCAGATAAGTAAGGTCGGTGGGCAAGTTTTTCCGCCACTTTTTTCGATCGCTCGTGCTTTTGCGCCTACCTCTCGACGTCCACCACCTCAACGGCTCAATGGGCCTGCTTAATCTCTGTGGAATTGCAACCGCTTTGTCGGGTGCTTTTGACTAACGTTGAGTCTTTTTCCGAATTTCAGATCCCGGATTCTTGCGACCTTCGAACATGTCCGGTCTTCATTTCTTCAACACTTGTTTTTCGCTTGGGGTTTCGTCCGATGCTTTCTGGTGAGTGCATGCTACACTGTTACATTGAAATTTCACGATGTGACGCGGCGTATCCCATGGTGGGCTTGTGGGATAATCGTGGTTGTGTGCGTTCAGAGTGTCATTGTGAGGTGGCCATCCGGATACTAGGATCGTGTGGTGACGAACATCCTCATCGACATTCCAAGCGAGAACTGAAGAACTGATTGTACCTCTGGGGCTCGTCCATGCTCTCACAGCGCGCCTATCTAAGCTTAGGGGATAGTGGGAGATAACCGGTGCTGAGAGAAATATCTAAATTTGAAAGCGTACGGCTCCAAGCGTTATGTATGAGGCGCAGTAATGATTTACCTCCATCACGAGATCAAAACGTGCCAAAATAAACTGTTTGTTCTCCCGATGACGTGTTTGGCAGGACGCGACGCAGCAGTAGCAACATTAGATAAGGATGGTACGATTTGTCGAGTATAGCTTATATCTCTCTCAGGCTAACGATAATCTATTGGGAACGAACGTCGCGCTCGCTGTTTGAACCCCTCTGGTAGTAATGGACGTCGGCCGCGCAGTTCGACTTGGTCGTCGTGTCGAGCGGCTTGAAGTTACCATATTGTTCCTTCGAAACAATCAGAAAAAGAAGTACACAGTAAGACGCCGTACTGAGACTCACAGTTCCAAAGACATGGCCGAAGTACCAGACCTCAGAGAGGGTCTTTCCACCGCCACTGCATCCGAGGTATGGAAGGGTACCGGTCTGAGCCCTGAGAGCATCCTGAATCTTGGCCAGTGGGTAGGTAGTCTGGTTTGAGGGAGTAATCCCGTAGGCGGCCAATAAATCGTAGGTGGGGTATCGTTGGAAACCGCTGAAGGACGATGAGGTTACATTGGTCGGAGTGGGGTAGGATTACACACCGAATCGCGGTCTCTAAGAAGTTGATGACCTCTTCGTGCTCCTGGTAGTTGGCGTAACAGGCCACGTCGAAGGTGGATGTACATGTTCCATGCTTGGAGAACTACGATTTGATGGTCAGGCTTTGAGCTCATGGTTTGGCATGGTACTAACCTCGTGTGCCCAGAGATCAGTGTTTGGAGCACCCTGGTTGATCCAGTACTTGTTCACTGAAATTTAAGAACGTAAACGGCAGAAATTAGAAAATAGGCAAATCCACATACTGTAATCAAGCAGGTCATTGCGACCGAATTTGGTGACGAATGTATCCACGCTCGGTCCAGTGTAAGCAGGGACTTTTGTGCCGTCGGGTAGAGTTTTTGGAGAAGGGCTGGAATCGTACTGCCTAGAAAGGTCGCAGTATTGTTCGAACGATCTTCACAGAATAATGTAAATGCACAGAAACCCTAACTTCATCTTGCTTCTTACCCATCGCAGTTATCTGGCCAGGCACCGTGCTACGTATTCAAGTTAAGAACAAAAAGCAGCTATACCATAGATGGGTCAAACTCACGATCGTCTAAACGCAAGTGTCGGTTAACATCAAATACGATTTAGTGTCACTGGGATCTCACCCAAGATGCTGTTGGTAAATACTGTCCCTGGTTCTCGCGCCCGGTCCAGGTGCTCCAGAACTGAGTGAAGAGGACCAATCCTCCCGGGGTGGGTGAACAGCAAGTGTTCTCGATCACCGTAGTGTTCTCGCAAGAATAGAATGACTGTGCACTCGAACAAGCGGACAAGTTCGGAACTGTCGAAGACAAGCTGGCCTGGGCTCTGTAACCAGCGGAAACGACGCTCGTGGCAAACAATAAACAACCGAAAGAAGTTTTCATCTTAGGAGAACCTTGACCAAAGACGAGGGGCTAAGGGCGGACTCTTCTTGAGACGAGGCGCGCTTTTATTCACTGTCGGCTGGATGGTCGACCATGCGTCGTGGCGGGCATTATGAGCGTCTAAATCGCACGTGCGACCCTCCAAATCATGTGGGCAGGTCGCGCCGATGTTAGAATTATATGAATAGACACCGTTGTATCCAAGTTCCAACCTGAACAGCGGAGAGGGACGCACGAGGGTCATGGCAATATGATTGATCGGTGATGAAAAGATGATAGAGCATGTGGGATCTCCCAACCTCGGACGCGAACCGACCCGGTACACGGCTTCTACGGGGCGCGATAAGCCCGATGAAAACGAGACAAGAACAACATCAATCGTTATCTTCATAATCGTCTACATCACCGAGGACCTCCTCCGCATCGTTCGCCGGTTGTAAACCAGGAGTGCGACTCTTCTTCCTGATAGCACGTGTCTCCTCTTTTTTCTGTGGTACGGGGAGATCATCCTCCACCATCCTCAAAGGTGTCGGCGCCTTGATGATTGGAACAGGCCCTGAAAAATCCTTTCCGGTCATCCTCGCCAACGTCAGGATATCTGCGGGGCTCAGCATAATCCCGAAGAAAGAAGAGACCAGATCCACACACCATATGGTACCCGGTTCTTGAGACATTGGTCGATCCTCGCAGGGTTCCTCTTGTCTTCGGCTTTGAATTTATTCTTACAAGCCCTCCTGTCCCTCCCAGGAAGAAAGTACGAAATCAACTCATAATTCTCGCCGAATTGCGAGAGCGCCTGGTCAGAGGCTTAAGTATACCACTTCAAACGAAGCCTTGGAAACGAGCGCACGTCGTAAAATAGTTCGGTCTCCATGGCACTCCAGCGAGAGCCCCTCAATTTCTTACTGTGAGTGGCAGAGTTGACGAACTTGGTGGTGTCGGATTCCTCGACGTGCGTGTAATCATGCGTATCTTGTTCCGCACTGTTGTCCACATAAAGGGATTCCTCGTCAACGACAGTCTCCCCGTTGGGTCCAATCCGAACCTGAACATTGAATTTGCTGGCGGACATGGTCTGTGAGTAGTCAAATTCATTAGCCCCAGACGTGGGCTCAGTTGGTGGAGTAGATTCGTTGGCTGTGGGCAGCGGAGGGGGAGGGTTTATAGGGGTAGATGATGTAGGCTTCGGTGTAGCTTCCGAGTCAAGAGCCTTCCCGTACTTTTTGGCCTCCATTTCAGCTACCATTTGCGCTCTCCGTTCCCGGTTCGTAACTTTCCAAGTCAAGTGGTTCTTGATAACCTCGTTAGCCTTGGAGCTAACCCGCCCCTGCCCTGTATCCACGCATATACTGGCCATCGTCACCACCGTAGGGTCAAGTTCTATTCCGGACTGGTCGGGATCGTATGGTATAGGGGCTTTCTTAGTTCGGCGAGGCTTTCGAGAGGGTTTCGTTTCTATGCTCGTCTCGGTACCCTTGTCTGGTTCGGGGGTAGACCCAGGACTCAGCTTTGGTTCAGAAGCTGAGGCTCTCCGAGAAACTCTCTTCTTCGGACTGTTTTTCCCATTCGCTAGTTGCAGAGAGCGGCGCATTCTCTTGGAAGAGGGACTTGCTGGATTGGATTCAGGTTCTACAGCAGACACGGGGCGTTTCTTCAACGGGGTTGACGGGGAGGGAAGTCCTGGAGGAGGAGTGCGTAAACCTTGAGACAGGCCGTTATCGGTAGTTTGTGGAGGAAATAGCGTGTGCGGGTGGGATTCGGTGGGAAGATGTACATCAGTAGAACGCGAGGGTACGGAGACAGGTCTTGGCGTGGGTGAGGGAGGTATAAAGATAGAGGAAGAACGTGACCCAATACTGATAGGCGTGGCAGGTTTTCTGGAAGACCCAACACTAATGGGTGTCGAAACCTTGGTCGAGACAATGTTGGGGATGGCACGCTGAGGGTCCACCGAGGATCGTCGCGTCTGTGAGTCATCCCCGTCCTGTTGTTCCGAAGTCAGTGATAGGGTGGGTGTTTCTAACTGCTGTGGGATGGAAGAAGGGGGCGGCATCGTGTTCGATGTTTCGCTCGAATGCGGAGGAGCGGAGCTGGAGGGGCCGTGTTTCAACGATGTTTCTGAGGCTGGTCGCCGCTGTTTGGCGACAGGTCGGAATAACGTCCCACCCTTTTCTGGGAGGACATAGCGTCAACGGGTTTCGAGGTTGAGTGAGGGAAGTACACTCACGGACGCGGGACGACATGATGATAGAGACTTGGCAAAAAGTTTATCTACTTAGCACCGCTGCCGATCCCAAGTCGATCACTCGCCTTCATCACTCGAACTCATCTCCGTGGCTACCTCATGGCAAACATCAGGCTGCCAACGACCAAGAGCCTTGCAGATGATTCTGGACAAGAAAGACTTTGTTCTCTTGCTCACAGGTAGTCCAGTTTCACGATAGGAGACTCTGCTGACTGAGACCGGATATCTGTAGTCGCGTTGTGTTCCAATCTCTGAGGCAATGTCTGTGGTCATAGGTTGAAATTCATGACGAACGCTCATAGAAAATGCAGCCCGTGAGCGCTGGTTGAATGCCTTGCCAAAGTTTTCGAGCAAATCTCGTAGCACCAAGAACCCTGGAGTCACTCCCCCACCCCATTCACCTGAAACGCTGGGTCATTGCGATATCTACATCGGCCCCCACGTCTTCTACAAAACGGCCATGTACAAGATTGACTATTACCCTCCGGCGCAACAGGCTAGCACGTATTACACGCCGCAGTCTCCCCAGGCGTCCTGGGGCTCTTCGACCTCGTATGGTACTACTTCATATGGAGCCACGGCCTACTACCAATCGACAACGCAGTCTCAGGAATCTTCTAATCCGCTCGTTACAATTACCCCAGAACTCCTGACCCGCGTGACTACAGCGGGAACCACGAATCCCGCTCTTGCCAGCTTGCTCCGGCTGGCCGCCGCAAGAGAGGCCACTCAGGAGGAGTTAAAGCGCCTTGGCGCTCTCATCCAGTCCTTGGCCACAGTTCCTGAAGAGGTTTTCCCAACTCAGCTCCCATTACAACAGATTCCTTCCGCTCCCGTAAAACCCCCAGATCTGGTGGTCGAATTTCAAGAGAAGGCGGGAACCCAGTTCCTTTTGCCGCGTGGACCTTCGCTCTGCGAACGCATTGGGTCCTCATCTGGAGATGGTAATCATGATCTCTTGCTTACGACATGTTTACGAGTACCAAAGGCCACAGCGCCCATCTCGTCGGACGCCCAAACACCTGAGGAAACCGAGGACATTATCACTTTCCGGTTCGCCAACGCCTCGGAGGTACTCTGGCATTTTCTCTTATCTTGGGTTGGGGACTCGACGAAGTACCAAGAGGTTATCGAACAAAAGGTAATCAGAGTTCCTTTGCTATACAACAGAGTACTGATCCATGTCAGTTGGCAAAACTTCCAGCAAGACGATACTTGAAGCACCGACTACCCGAGGGTGACGAAGCTCTGACACAACTGCGCAATGTGAGTTATATATACCAATGGAAATTCTTCCCTTGACACCGTTTTCAGATCCCTCCACCTTTCTCTATGAAATCGATTCAGCCATCAAAAAGCAGCGAAGCCGCTGCAAGGCGAAGGCACACCCAATTGTCTGGAGCTCGCATGAGGTCGCTATCAACCTCAAACCCCTCTGCACCCGGCCCAGATCGCTCTCCGGAAAAGCGAAAACGAGCCCCAAAGCCTTCCCAAACACCCGTTGCTATCTGATCGGTCACAACGGGAATATATGGGATCTGAAACGCTACAGTGAGGATGGAGGAGGTCACCGTGATACATTGTATAGGTCTATAGATGCTATATACTCCAAATCTATGTAATAAATTTAACGAAAGCAAGCTGAAAGCGGGAGAGGGCAGAGTTGGGAGAGGGACAAAGGAGAGGAAGGAAGAGATAACAAAGAACTATGAGAAGATGCCTACAGACCACCCTAACCACCAAAAGACAACACCGATTTGCGCGACTATGATGAAGAATTCCCAAACGACGGCAACCCACATGACAAGACAGATTGCGATCATGCAGGGTAAGAGGACGAGGCCCACACCAGGGTTCTGACCGTAGAGGAACATGAAACCGTTCGCGGTGATATACATGGCACTCCTGATCTGCAGGAACAGGAGGGCATGACACCCAACGGCGAATACCAGAAGACCAAGCCAATGACGGAAAGACCTTTTCGGTAGGCTTGCAATAGGATATCGCTTCGGCTGGCCCGTAAATTCGTTGCGGTACCACGGGATAATCAGGAAGTCTTGAATGTCGATGCCGATCGTCTTGCCGTAGCTCCTCCAGAAAGGAGTGATCGAGTCCAACAGGAGGGTCAACGCGTCCATACCGAGGTCCCAGAACTTCTGGTACCTGTTCCTGTATTTCTCTTCGAGGGCGGATATTAATGATAACTAGCAAATCTTGTGAGTATACCCTACATCTGAGTTCGGAAAGATGGTAAGTACCTCGGGATATATGTGAGATGTATGCCCCAAGGTATCATTGAATTCGATCTTGGTGAGGACGTGTAGTTCACGAACGTGGGCAAGTTTCTGAGTGGCCGCGCTCTCCTTCTTGCGAAGATCTTCCTGGTGATGCTCTAGTCGAGAAACTAAATCCATCAAACCAATTAACGACTCGTCGAAGATCCCTCTTGGTCGCGGGAGTTGACTGTTGATCTCGGTCAAGGCGGCTACAAAACTTGACAGCATCTCTCGCTGTCGGTTTATTCGATAGTGGACCTCCTCGACGGCCCTCCAGCCCTTCAGTCGGCGAGTCTGTCCCATCATTGCCGCAGGATCATGAGAGATAGCATCGAACATCTCTGGTGGGACGGTCGGGAATGGCATATTCAACAGCTCGATCAACTGTTTCTGAACGTGTGCAAAGTCTCGAAATTCTGTGGAAATTCGGTGAAGCTGCTGTCGAACCCTGGAATTCTGTTTCGCAGCCTCGTCGAGGAGCCTGATAGCGACAGGGGTAAGTGTACCGTACTTTGGAGAGAGGATGACGTACTGTGCTCGAATTTCGTACTCGTACTGCTCACGTTCCTCATCCACCAATTGCCTCCGCTTCTCGACCTCCACTGATAACTTATAGTCTGCGAGTGGCAAAGAAATCCTCCTGCGCATGGGCGGAGGCCGTCTGGGGGGAGGAACGGCTGTCATGGGATCGGCGGATCCTGTGATTGTTGCTGCGGATAGGATTGCGGAATCCGGAGGCTTCGCGGTCAAAAGACTCTCAGATAACCGAGGAGAACGCATGTCCGTGGCGTGTTGTTCACCTCCGTCGCTCTCGGGGCCGGATGTAGTGAGGGCCTGTGCGTCGAGATTCGGGGGCCGCAGTGGTCCCTGTTTCCGTGACTTACTTGGACTAGCACTTCCTGTTTGGCTATTCGTCTCTGACAGTGAAGTACAAGCAGAATCGTCACTGATCCGCCGTATTGTCTTACCCCGGAGATGTCGCTTGCTGCTTGCAGGAGAGACGTGACCAAGAGCACCACGAAAGGCACTATAAAGCGAGCTCCGAGGAGAGTCGTTATCACTTCGAGGCGATGAGATCCCCGGCCGCGGCGAATCCAAGGGCCGGTTGTCTGATGCGGGGGAGGCAGTCATTCCACGAGTTTTGCGCGAAATCGCAGTTTGAATCCCAGGGTACCGTGGTTGATAAGCTTTCTCCTCTGACTTCGGAGAAGTGTCGTTTGGCATCGGCGATGGTAACAGAAGATCGAGCTTCGTTGTCGGCTCTTCCTCCTGGTGTTCTTGAGACTTGAGATATTCTTCGACGATTGATGGAGTAACATTCCACACAGAGCGAGAGTGAAGATCGGATTTCTGAGAAAGGTTCGTATCACTCTCGGGGCAGGGGGGAAGAAAAAAAGGAGACGCACGGTGGAGTCCTGCTCAGCATTCCACCGAGCAATGTGTAGCAGGTTAAGAGGGCGCGAGTAGCGGCGTCGAATGTGTTCAGCAGCTACGGAGGCTTTCTGCAAAGTCTGTGGCTTCATACGCGCTTGTGTTCTAGCCACACGCTCTAGATATAGGTCATGAGAAGTTACGTTTGTAGATAACCACGATAGAACAAACCGCGATAATTCGAGTCGTAGGAAATATCGAGTGGGGGATGGTCGAGAGAAGATGTGGACATTGCCTTATCCCTGGCTTTGCGCTTGGTAATCGACAACGACCACTTTCTGTTGAGCTTTGGTTCTTCGGCTACCTCCTTTCCTGACCAGTCAAGAGTTGCTCCATTGTCGAGGGAACGTGGCATTGGGTGCGGAATACTCGCATCCAATGATGTGATAAAGTCCTCCCCCGTGTCCGCGCGGTTCATTGGTGGGAACGCGACGTTTTCTACTGGAGAAGCTGGGGCTCTGTTCTGGGAAGATGAAGCTGAGAAGAATGACTGCGGCGAGGTATCCGTAGGTGGTGCTGGTGTCCTCAGCCGAGCTTCCCTTCGTGCTTTCATCTTCAGTGCATGTTGAACCTCCGCAAGAATTGCAGGGTCTAGTGTCGTGGTGAGGGATACTAAACTTGAGATGTGTGTAGGGGGTTCCTTTACCTTCGTGTGCTAAAAGAAATGTTAGAGCAAGACATCCTGCATCGAAAAGGTTGTGAACTCACCCAAGTCGTACTCGTCCGAGAACGCAGTAATGTTGGCATCCGCTTCCACCAGCTGGGATGGACGCATCTCGTGTCTCATGGACAGTCTCGGCTTTGTCACCAAGGGAGACCCTTCCTCAATATGTCCCTTCCCCAACGAGTCGGAATGAATCCTCCGGCGATTGTTGCGAATGGGGAATCCATTTTCTACATCTTGGATCCGGCGCCTGGAAGGTACAGGTGGGAGGCCAAGTCCGAGCCCGAGTTGAACACGCTTCGAAGAGGTGGAGGAGACGGTGTCGAAATGGCTCTTCGGGTTTGACGAGACAGGTGATTTGGAGGGTCCCGCTTCAGTCATATGTGTTCACTGATTGAACACTTGAGAGGAAGTGGGATTTGACGATTTTCACCGGAGCATGAGATTAAGTGTAGGTGAGTCCGTCACGTGGTCACGCCGCTTCACCACCGCGAGTTCGCGTTTCAAGATAATTGTAAGGTAAAAAAATCCGTAGGCTATTCGAGATGTGGGCGTATTCACGAGGGGGAAGAAACGGACACAATATACAGTAAAGTGCAAAAAATTGGCTAGAACGCAAAGGATTTCAAATTGTTGTACTTCCGCCGGCATCATGGTGAATGATGGACATTAAGCCTCGAGGACGGCCCGCCTTACGCCGACGGCTGAGGTTGTGGGTGAGCATATTACTCACATACTGTTCCTTTCACGGAGTACAGCTCAAATGACCTGTCTTTCGTATCTGGATCCGGCGTCGCCCGTGGCAGCTGCTGAACGATCCAAAAGGCAATTTAAATTGGCATGTCTTTTACTATACCCGTGGTTGCCTCGAGACAAACAAACTTCCCTAAGAAACCATGGGGGATCCACCGTCTTCATCTTACAATAACTCTAAGCGTTATTCTGCGGTGGTACCTCTTCAAAACCGAGTGGTGCATTTTTCCAAAACCTTCGTTTTCAACACACCCGACCGAGGCTGGTCTGTGAGCCACAAAGGGCGAGTATAACTAGCGGGGCATTCTGGCGTGCGCCCGGCGTTGTCTTGCCAATAGCCGCAAAAACATGAAAGTCGTGAACGCCGAAAGGGAGTACCTGGAGGAGCAATGGTGAGCCAGGTAAAAGAAAGACAGGACATGCGCTTACCATGTAACCACGTAGGACATATGAGAATTACGCATTTCGACGACTGGGCATTTCCCGATGGGGATTCCTTCTTTCAATCTAACGGCAGCCTCTCCTGCATGTCCCTCTGCGCAAATAAGTACCAAAAAAAAGAGTGTCTGACAGATAAACCACGTACCAAAAATTTCCTCAACAAAGACAGGCTGAACATTTGCCTTCCCTCCTCCGGCGTACTCAGCCATTGCGTCGACGTCGATCCAATACCACTCGCCTTTCTCGGGATGGTTATCCGGAGTAAAGCTATTCCGCACCTGGGACACGCGAAGCATCCCTTGTACGAAAACCTCCTCGTCGATGTGAGGGGCTTTAGAGAACCATTCTAACGCGTCCTTCGACACGAAGCCACGGTCGACCAGTACCGTCGTACCATTGGAACGAACGAGGGGGATGATGACATGGTGACCCGCAGTACCGTCTCGCGTACGCGGGCCGACAATTATCATGTGGCCGTAATCCCACTTTCCGCTCATGAGCACCTTACGGTAAACGAATTCCGGGATGATCGCCAAACTAACGAACGAGTTGATTCGTTCAGTGACCGGAAGATGTTTTAGGGACAAGGATGTGCATACTTAATCTTCGGAGGTAACATTAGAGGTTCTCGTCTCAGTTTCTCCTCCAGTTCATCAATGATGTTGACCTTCCACTTGAGCCGTTGCACTTGCCACGTTCCGAGAGCGAATGTGAAGAACGGCATGATGCCCACGAGAACCATTGTCGGTGTAAGCCATGGGTACCGTCGCGCCTTCTGGCTGGGAGGTTGGGGTGCGGCGGTCGTCGATTCATTACGAACGCCGGTTCGCCGGAGGAGACTGGTGTTTCGACGGAAGAAAGAGGATCGGAAGGAGGACAACATGATGCCGATCAGCCAATGGCGCGTATGCATCATCAGGGGCCGAGTCCGACAGCTCCCACGAAATTGGAAGTGCTTTGTACGATGGGAGTACCACACAAGCGCTTTGAAGCACTCCCAGTATAGTGACAGTCGAGTCGAAGCTCGTAGAATCGTGGCCTACTTTTATCGCCGACCTGTTCTGTGGGCACCGGATTTAGACGGGATGAATGACGCTCGTCTTGGAAGTACACTGTACAAAGCCCCAGGTGCGTTCCCATGGGCCGAGAATTTTAACGGAAGAGTGGAATCACTTCATTTCATCCAATAGCAGCATCCAGCCCCCGTCACAAGCACTCATTGATTATTATACAGTTACCACAAACCCAACAGAACCCAGTTCCCAAAAAACCAGATTCCACGACTCAAATGATGCACCATCGTTATACACCACCTCCAGCTTTGTGGATGCTTTCCACCCCGGAAATGGGGCGAGCGGAACCCGTCGCATCTGGGGACTTAAGTTGACGCCTACAACAAGCATTCGATGGCCGACTGTCCATGTTCCGAAATGAACGCGTTGCCAAACGTAAGTCGCGAACGTTACGTCGGGGTCCAAAGCAAAACTTGACAAGCTTGGGACGAGTTGCTGACTGAGAGTGGTTGCTGCAGCTTTGATGTCGCTCGAGGTTGGATCATTCCAAGGGACGATCCCTAACAAATGCGGTAAGCTGGGGTATGCAGGCTGGGGGCAGAATAGAACAAACCCAAGGCACCATGGGTAACTGCCAGCAAACTCTGGACCACCCATTCCTTCCCAGTAGGGATGCGGCTCCAATACGTGCTTCCACCGAAAGCCTGAGGGACCGTCCAAATTGTCTTCGTCCTCTCCCAGCCCAAGGCTCTCAATCGATCACCGAATTGATCTACTCTCCGAGAAATATCTTCAAATTCTCCGACGCAGTTGTCGCATCCGCAGTCGCCGTAATCCGGCGTACATTCCGTATCCCACACCACCGAGTATGTCGCGTTGATCCCAATCATGTATGCGTCCTGCATCACGATGTCTGTCTCGGTTGTGTACGCCTCGAACTCGTAGTCCTGGCAGTTGAGCACCAATGATACAGGATGGTACCCATCTATGTCGTACATCTTGTCGTGCGCGAGACCGACTGCGTCAAACGGATCGCCCGACCCATCTGGTTCGTCTGCCATATACCAGAGAAGGAGGTTTTTGCGGGATTTTATCCTAGATACCTCTTCTTCCACTACTGACAGGTTCATGTATGACCTAGAGTTACCGTCGAGTATGATTACAATTCCAATAGCGAACCGACGTACCCCCGCATTTCATACATCAGGTACAGTCCTAACTCCTCCATCCGGTCGAGCATCAATTCAAATGCGGTCATGTTTTCAGATGTGGGGAGGGGGTGAACCTAACTCCCGGTATTGAGTGTGAAGTGCTTGCGCAGGTCACCCGCTCAACTCACCATATTGATCCTTCAAAAGGGGTTTCCAGATCAGCAAATGCGGGCATAAAGGGGAGGTGGGGTGCGCTGATAGAGTGTGAACGTACCCTCTCTCTTTCAGGTCATCCAATATGGAGAAATTCTTCGACAAATAACCATCAAACGAGGTGTAAAACCCGAGAGGGAAAACAGGTGTGTAACCAGTGGCATGTCCGGCATCGAACGTCTTTGTCCACAATCCTCCTGTGCGGGCATCGAACTTTGTGATCGAGCCGGAAACTGGGTTCGGTAGGTATGACAGTGAAGCGTTGGTGTTATACCTTTGATCGCCATGGTAGGTAGCAGAACAAGAGACACTGTATGGCTCTTTGCGGGGCATGAGTTTGGTTAAGGAGAAGGGAACTTCGAACTTTGTCGCATTGACAGGGACCTTGCTGACAGCCAAAACGTCGTCTCCTACGAAGATCGACACGAAGAGGAACTCGGCCGTGGATTCCAGAGTGATTGGTTTTGCACCTCGGACTTGAGTGTGCGTTATGAGGGTGTCTATGATGAAACTCGCATTGGAGGTCACATCCTCTGTGATGTAGAGCTTATAGACTGGCGTGCAACGAAACGCAAGAAGCGTAGAGTCTGACGTGGCCGGGACTGGGAATTGGTCGCCTGGTGGAACGATTGGAGATCCCTTCTTATAGTTCTTGTTACACCTGTGCAGAGGCACGAGCCAGGCCGTTAGAAGCACGCAATGTGTGATATTTGTTCACCATTTCTCTTGACCCAATGACAAGCCGACAAACCCAGCAACGACCAGAGAGGACAATAGTTGAACCATTGCTCGAGGAAGAAAGAACGAAGAGGAAGCGTCGTGAATTCCATCACGAAGACTGAGGCGACTCCCAGGAGTCAATGAAGAAGAGAAAACCGCCGCTGCACGCTCGATCGCAGAGCAATTCCTCATTCGCTATTTCCCCCCGATCCTCCAGGAGTCGGCACACAGCAAAGCCCAAAACCGTCGCAACCCTCGCTCACGAGCTGGTGCGGTTCTTGGCTTTGGGTTGGTGGTATGTAGGGTTGTGCAGCTTTCCTTCCCCTCCCCCCGCTTTTTGTCATTTGGCATATCTCTAATATACATACTGACGCATGGACAAACGTATAGTTTTTCATTCAGTTCTCCATGATACATATAACATACTCTATTCATACAATCTCATTCAGATGTGTACTCGTCGTGCTATGCTTACCTTGGGAACTGGGACGAGCAACTTTCCGGGCGCCAACATGCCAACACATTGGAACGCATCTCGGAAACGTCCGAATGTGGATCTTCCTCTCCGAGACCTTTGGAATGGTCGTTGACAATTTGCGCACTTAGCAGGGATGTGGATCATCCCAATAATACGTGACGACACGGTTGAGCTCACGCCGGTTCACCCTTGGTTGGTCACCGGCTCGGTCGCCCGTCTGGCTGGTCCGCTGTAGACCTGCAGGGTCTGAATCATGCATCTCGATACGCAATTGTAGGCCACGATTGCGGTGATGTGTAACTATTGTCTTGGCGTTTGAGTTCTGGACTCCTGAAATATGGCACAACTGAGGAAACACGTATCTACAGGCCCATCTCGTCGTCCCTGCGCGATGTCCTACAGGACACACTTTCTTGCCTCTTCGCATCTCCGCATCCGCAGCTCCTGCTGCCGGAGCTCCAAAAAGCCACACGATAACGCTCAAGCATGATGTCTCCCGGTTCCCCCCTCTCATCGATTGCTAGTGAGGGGTCTAAGATCACTCATGAGTGGGATGTTACCGATCATCGGTGGATGCACCACGGTTGCCGAGGCGACTTGTTCGTTCTCCGTAGCGATCCACGAAGATGGGATTGTGAATGCACTGTACTCGTTACTCAGCCAGTTCGGGTTTGGCCCGACAACCTCGTTTGTGTTTGTCGATTGCACTTATCAGGACATATGCGCTATGGCAGCTTGGGAAGCTCACCGCCGCGGCTAAGTCCGCTGTACGCCTATGCATTATCGGAACAGGCAGGCGACTCCGTTTATGTGTTTTGTACGTCGATTACTCACAGAACTCCACGCCCTTTAGCCGCAGGTGAATTGGGGAGAGGCCGTCCTTGAAGGATCACTCGCCATGCAAGATCCAGTAATTAAAATAACCTGTGTGATATAACGTGCCTTGTGGCTGACTTTTCTGGGATCTAATGGTCCTACAATAGGTAAGTACTTAGAGTTCTGTGGCAAGGCTTTGCTGTATTTCCTTTCTTGCGCCAGTAAAACCCGCGGCGGCAGATCATGTCGGATATGCCCTTGTCGGGTCAGACATTCACCCTTCTGATCTGACGGAGCTCGGCGAATGAGTCGATAATGACATCACGAGAGCTATGTCGTTGGTGATTTTCATGTTGCCTCCGAGCCACCTCAGTCACATCTTTCTCGCGGCGATATATTCTCTCCCACGGGTTCCCCATGGCTAGTTCCGCTGCGAATCTCCGGGAGAATACTTGCTACCGAGGCATGGTGTAATTTATTCACTGTACTATATATCGGGACAAAAACGCGGGGTAGCCCGGTTTTCACCTCGACCTGTGTTGCGAGACTTGCTCGAATCATCTTTTTGTTCAGCCTGACTCTCATTGTGTCGGATTTGTGAACCTTCGTACATGAGATGGGGTTCTACACCTGGGTCAAGGGAGAACCTGACCTACGAACCACCCTGCGGCGTGGCAGAGAATGCAAGAACGATCGCTGTGAAGGCCTTGAGTGGGGTTCATCGGGTCACAATGCCCGTTATGCGTCCGGTCCGCCAAACCGTGCCGTGACGCGAGCCAGATTTGAATGCCAGGACCATGGATAGGACCAATGTGGAGCGATGAACCGAATTGTGACGATTGAAGTGAGGAAGACGGCGCCGTGCAGGCATTTGAAATCTGGACGGTCGGAATGGGTGGACCATCGCAGCCTGGAGCAAACAATCTTCAATCTGCCCACCGATTCGATCTGTCGTCCGAACGATCCCTGCCACAGGGGAGAATGATCCTGGGTCGAGCGACAGCCCAACACAGGCATTCCGTCGCGCACTCGCTGTCTCTACCGGTTTCGTGTTCTGTTGTTTGGACGTGTTTGGACAATGAATGTTGAGCTCCTTTGTCCCTGGATCAGCGTGATCGATCTCGTGACGCGCCCCACGGTTCACGGCGAAACCGCTCAGACCCGTTTCACCACCGCTTAGTCTTTGTCCGTGTGGCCCTCAGGGATTATCCGGCCATGGTCTTGGTCGACTTCTATCAACTCGCCGTACTACATAAGCTGTCTCATGGCGATGCAGGGGATCTCTTCGACTGCCCGGATCCTCCCA
>Ga0307512_10003289_pt1 | contig 19015 bp, 6 predicted proteins | sample 14_EM_MG_FD_200267 | JGI IMG/M metagenome (GOLD analysis project Ga0307512, IMG submission 200267) | Populus trichocarpa ectomycorrhiza microbial communities from riparian zone in the Pacific Northwest, United States - 14_EM | ecosystem: Host-associated > Plants > Roots > Unclassified | place... | reverse complement strand
AGATATCTCTGAATCAGTAAAAGCTTCGACACTGAGATTGATGTAGCGAAACTACCCATCTTAGCACTTCTGGTAATATGCTCACTATCACCAACACCATTAGCAATGCCGTCTCAATTGCCATTGCCATTGGCAATTGTATTCATCACCAGTAGCCATGGACCAAGTTTACACACATACACCAACCATCAGTGGGAACTTGTAGACAGCAGATTCATGGGAGACTCAGCGTCAACGATTCTGCAGTCGTGATGATTCAATTGTCCACTATTCTTACAGGGTTCCAGACTGCATTTCCTAATACCATGACCATAAGGCATCGTGAGATCTTGTCATGGTGGCCACTGTAAATATCAAGTTCAGACTATGATATCAACTGACATCATAATTGCAGCCATTATAGGCCACCTACCACCTGCCATATACCAAACATCATGTGACACCCATAGCCCTTCAATCACAGCCCAACATACTCCACCATATTCCACGGTTCAGTGGCTGGTATCTGGAACTCAGCACATCTGTGGATTGAGCATGCAGAAACATATGTGTGAGCACACAGGCAAGTGAGATTGGTAGTTCACCATCAAGTGCAATTGGGAGCACACTTGTAAGTGTGCTTAGAAGTATACTTGAGAGCAACGCAGAGGTCAGCATGGGGGAGCGTTGAGAGCTTACTTGGGAGGATAGCATCAAGCAGGCTGGGAATGTCCAATCGAGTGCAATTGAGAGTATCCTGGACAGTATGCCTGGGAGTGTACTTGAGATGGCACTAGGAGGTGTACTTGAAAGCAAACACAGAGTGTGATTGGGAGTATTTTTAGAGCTTACATTCGAGAGTATGGCCCTGCAGGCTGAGACTGTGTCATCGGGTGCAATATGGAGTGTATTTGAGAGCATGCTTAGCAGTATACTTGAGAGTGTCTTGATAGATTACTTGGGAGCATACAGTCAAGCAGGATGGTAGTGAACTATGAAGTGCAATTAGGAGCGTCCTTGAGAGCATGCCGAGGGGTGTTCTTGATAATATACACTTGGGAGCATACACAGAGTTGACTTGGGAGCATCATCAGAGCTTACTTGGGAGTATAAGTCAAGCAGGCAGAGAGAGTGCCATTGAGAGCAATTGGGAGCACACAGTCAAACAGGCTGGAAGTGTGCAATCAAGTACAATTAGAAATGTACATCATAGTGTACTTGGAAGCATAAAATGAAGTTCATCTGGCAGCTTGCCATCAAGTTTGTTATATGCAGCATGATGTAGAGTTTCAAGGGCACAAAATTGGATGGTATCAACGTGATCTAGTCATAGCATACGTTCATAGGACTTCATGGTGCTGTGCTCCAACTATTTCCTGAATTTCCCTCCAAAAAACACCTTCTCCATGAGTTATGCATTGCAAATGGACATTTTTCCCAGTGTAGAGAGATTTGACAATACCTTCCTTCATCCACCTCCTCTCTAAATGGTTGTGCTCTAGTACTCTCTCCCAGGCTGGGTACATCAGTGGAAGTATGTGTGCAAAATGTTTTTGCAGATCATATAGATACTCTTTATTTGTATGCAAATATGGACAATATTAGTTCCACAGAAATATAGCTCAAATATCAAGATTTACCAAATCGGTCTGTATTTGTAAGTAAACCCAAAGTGGTCAAAATTGATCTTTATCTTCCAACCTCAAACCACACAGTACTCACTGAGATGTTCTGGGTATTGAATGAAATGCAACAGGCTTTTTCTCAAGTCATCTGCCTAGGTCAAACTAGAGTTCCACATACATGTTGACTGAAAACAGATCCTAGTGACAATAATCTCAGAGTGAGTGATCTCAGCCAATGTTCTGCAGTGACCAACATGAAATTCCTCCAATGCATAATATGTCAACTGAACATCACATCATTAATAATTGAATATATTCCAACATCTGAAAAAGTAAATTCCAAATAGCTTATACTGAAAGAACATAGCTAGCAGCCAAACTGAGATACCCAATAATAAACATGTATCTGGTTGGTGACATCAATGTATGTCTCTTTAAACATTCAATTTACTCAATCTTATCAACTGATACAATACAGGCTTAATGTATTATTTGTACAGCATAGTTGTGGATAGATGGATCATTTCTCACTAGCATGTTGAACTGCATGAAAGGTTGGAGTGGAAACTTTTCCTTCTTACACTGGTAATTATTGGAGGCGGATTTCATTGGCATTCACAATTATCATTCACCAATACAATATGAAGTTGACTGTTCAGTACACATTTGGTAAACCAATACGAAGCACCATTTCCACAAGCAAATCAGGCATGCAGTCCACTATTCATAGCATTGTGTTGAGTTAATATTTGACTCAGTCAATCTTGAGTGGATAATACCTTTCTCATTGTCAGAACGGTCAAAGTAGAATCAGGCTATGGCTGTAATTCATAGCTCAAGGTTCTTTTCATCATATTAGTATTTGTTATGGTGAAATTCTGACAGATGATACAGTACACAGGGTTGGAATAATTTGTCACTGGCATACTAACAATATACCAAAAATCTACTACTGTGTAGACATTAGAAAATTCAATCAATCAAGAGAGTTGAATCAAATTGTGTTAGGTGTACTGGAAACTGAAATATTCTCTTTGAGTCTCATTATCAAGTATGGAAAATTGCATATTCCAATTACACTGGGATACTGAGAGAGACCAGACAATTGTCGGTACAATTGCCAGATTATTGGATCTAGATAAGTTATTTATGGCTCAATCAAACATTGGCAGTTGTGTAATTGTTTGATTTTAATTGAAGTTAGATAACACCCAGATCCACCATCCGTTGAGGATAATATTTATTTATTCTATCAAGGCAAATATACCAAGCAGTGATTTATTATAGATTTATCATTCAAGTCCAGCAACATTTCAGAGCCAAAAATAAGCGACATCACTGTGTATACCCAGTTTGAACTGTATTGTAATATTCTATGTTCCTTTACTCCCAGTATAGTTTATGTAATATTGAATGCTTCTGAACCAGTGGCGGCTGTACACACATAGTGTCATCTATTACACATTATACTTTTAAGTACAGACAGCTCATGTCACTCACCCTCTGCTAAAATTAGAATCAATAATTGATGTGTATGTAATGATACTGCTGAGATATGTTGACAGTCATACTCTATGTCAGCCATCCTTTGGAGGAAGGTAGCCACTGTACTGTAATCCTTGAATGCAAAGCCCTGGGCTATAACTAACCTCACTTAAGAGGATATTGACAATGCTATGTTTCAGAATATCTACTTCCATATTATCAAATAGCTCCAGCAGTTTGGGTGGTCCTAGGACTACTTGAATTTGAAAATCAAAATTTGAAAATACAGAATCTGGTTAGTAACTCTGCAGATGACTGGCAACTCATGCTCACTTTATATCCTGCAATTTATTAAACAGGCTGAAGTTCACAACACTTCAAACCTAGACTTACTGGTATCACAACTAAATTGCCTGTTTGTTCTTTAAATAGCATACTATAGGAAGAATTATGTAATCAATCTTCCTTTGCCAGAGTGCAAAGAGCCAGAAGCTGAAAAGGAATTTTTGTTGCACTATATCAGAGTTGACAGGTAACTCATGCCTGATTCTTAGCATAAACACTTAAGCTTGTGGCAAATCTTTGGCTGCCTTATGAAATGTCTGCCTACTAGAACAATGCATCATTGCATTATGATTCATAGTGGAGAATCATTCACATTTACCATGATGGCTTCAGCAAGTAGAAGTAACATTCAATATAAGACAAGTCTGTAATTCCTGCAGTTGGAATGAATTCTTCATACTAATTTACAGCTTGGTGCAACTCAATCGAATGGAACTGTATGTCATCATTCAGTTGCTTGGCAAGAGATGAACCCTCACTATATATTAAAATCAGGTGATATTCAAATTTCCACCAGAATGATTATTTAAAGTCAACTTCATAGCAGTGAGAACCAAAATGAATTTGAAATTCCAAAAGATACATTCCATGAAATATTAAATTAATAATCTCATTGTAAGTATGTATTTATAACTCATTGCAAGTAATCTTGGCATTGAGAAGCACATGAATAAATTAGATTGCTCGATAATTTTTATTTTATGTTACAAGTCTTTCTCTACGTTGGATCTCTCTTTTGTACACCCAAGATCACACTTTTATACATTGACTATAATCTTATTGTAACTGAATTCTCCAGATACCACCCCCATGAATATATAAAAGTAAAGTTATACCCATGATATTGCATTATCAACTACTATACTACCTGCAGAATGCAATAATAACAGAATATCACAAAAACAGTATATTCTTGCAAAGGATATACCATATTGAGAGATTCATATTTCTCTCCTAGTAATACCAGACTCAGATCATACTCTTGCAATTTAACCATTGCCAATCACAAAGTTCCAAGTCCACTCAGTTCTGCAGATTCTCAATGCAGCAATACGTCTCTGCTGCATGGTAACCACAAACACTTAAACTTCAAGTAATCATATGATCTGTACAGTAGTTATTTGTAGGTGCAAATCTTAACTTTCAGTATATAAGTGCTCCTTTTGGCCTGCACTAAGAGTTAGTTAAAGTTACTACTGTGTAAATGTCACATATTCTTTAGTTGAGTCTGGATCAAATCTAGATACATTCACTTGAACTAAACAGCATTTCTTAAATCAATACTACACTTGATTGGTAGTGCTGATATTCAAGTTTGGGTAATTGAAACCTTCCCAGTCCTGTGTATCAGACACTTTCTAAGTCACAACAAATGACTGGCATCCATAATATAAATACAAATATGAGAAATTATGTTCTTTGAACTCTTTCAGAGCTTTCTTTGAGTCACATTCTCATTGACTCTGAACCACTTCATTGGACTATTTCGCCTTTATCTTGTAACATTTGATATTATATTTCCACTTATATACTGTCTCAACATTTCACAACTCTATCTTCACTTTCTTAACATGGAGTCTACTGGCAGCCAGGTGAGAATTCAGTATGTGGAGAAGAATCACACAGTACACCTTGAGAAAGTACTTCCATCCAAAAGCATTGTTAATGTGAATGTTCAATTATATGATTGACGTTCAATGGTAACTTCTCGGATAGTACCAGATATATGCAACGGTCATGATTGCATTCATTGAAGTCATGCAGAATATTAAAGATAGCAATGTGGTGATTGGCAATGACTACAGTGAGGACATCAGAAAATCTTGTTTATTCTTCTATATTGAAGAAGGTACTGCATTTTGCCAACAGGAGGTTTTACTTGTAGACCATTTGTACTGGAAGATATTAATTCATTCTTCAAACATTGATTGGGAAAAGTAATAGAATTTTGCTGATACTGTCATTACAAGCCCCCCACTTCCAGCTGGGGTTATAGCACTCTGATTGTTCAAATGGCAATAGTTAAACTTCAACAAATTACAGAAGTTTGTTGTTGCATCTGGTCATATACTCTTGTTATCAATGATCTGTGCAGACTAGACTTTTCCACAGCTGAATGCCACTGGAGATCACCACTTTCTCATACTCATCATAAATACTTTAGAGATTGTGAAAAGACTCCTGAAGGCAATTGTAATCATAAACACTATATGGCTCATAATATTTTACAAAATGAACTCAATGGCCAACAAAGCTTGGATACTAACAATTTATACTCAGGATGGTTACTATCAAATAGCAGGTGCTTCTATAGATATACCATCTGCATGTCAATTACCTGGTGGTCTCTCATGTAATAGTAATCTGCAACCCCAATATGTTCTAAGTATTGTGATCTGTTTAATATTCCTCTATTAGGCTGATAATATTATCTGTACACCAGAATATACATAGTTGGAACTAACAATTTATACCATTCCAGAATACTTGGCAGATGTAGATTGTTGAACAACTGTCTTTGGTTATTAGTAAGATTTTGACTTTGAGAGTTAGTTTTGGATTCAAGTTAAACAGCACTGATTTGATAATACCTATTTCTGAAAGGTTATGGATCATAAGAAATTATAGTTTACCTGGATAGAACAGCTGCATTCAATTTACAATCAATCTTTCTTTACAACCTCTTGCTTGAAGTACCAGCCAATCATGTCTCAGCTCTTCCAATCTATCACATCCAAGACTTTAGGAGTTTCAGCCACTACTATTGATTGTGTTTTGTCTCAATATGCCACTGGAAAGAAGGTTACCATTACATTTTCTCAAGATGAATATTGAGGTAAATTTTCCAATTCCCCAGAGATATATGTTACTGTTGGAGCCACTGCTCTCCTCAATTACCCATTGGTGGGCTACTTTATACTCCCCTCCTTCCATTTCAGCTAATATCAGCTGTGATGGGTGCTTCTTTACTTAAGTATATACTCCTCAGCCCAGATTGGTGCTGCTTTAATTCATTCAGAGCTTATCCATAACCTTCTGTACTCAACTGTTTAACACACTACTCTATATTTTGGTACTCCTGTTCTCCAGGTAGTATACCTCTTTTTCGCCTAAATATATTACATTCCCTTTCAAACTTTATTTTGATTCACAGCTGTGTAATATGTAAATAAGCAATGTTTAAATATTTCAAATCCAGTATAATAGGATTAAAATTGAATTTTACCCGATTGCCAGCAACTTATATTTAATATCAATGAAGGGTGGATTGATATGGGTCATGCCATCAACAACTTGTATAGGACAATCATTATTGGTCCTTACAATATGTATGTTTCAGTTGAGGATATTGACACTATTATCAATTAATATCATTTGTTTACTCAGCAGGGTTATTGTCTCAGTGTACCTGCTGTGTATTGGTAGATTAGTTAACTGTTTGTTGGGTAATATATATTAGCAAAGTTGACAGTAAAATTTTGAAGGTGTTAGGAAACATAGTAACACATAGAGGTTGATAATGAACAGTAATTGATGAAACTGATTGACTAGACTGTATAATCTATTGTTAGTTGCAAATCTCGACAGTATTAGAAATGGTCTAAAGTCAGCATACAAAATGTTCCAAACAATGTGGCCATCTTCGTAACTTTGTATGGGATGGCAGCATTTGTTGTTTGACTATCTCTACTGTTTCCAAAATTCTGTCTGCCACATCTATGTGCTCACATACCAATCACAATCACTCTCACGGTGCTCTGGTAAATGTTATTAGTGATACTTGTTACCCCAAAAGATCACTGCAAAGCTCTTTTATTGTCTCATTTTCTCCCACATTTGGTACTTAGTGTATTGTCTGGCTGTCCTCACTCACTTTAGGAGGTTTCAGGTTACTAAAATAAATTTTGCTCAAGTATCAGTGTAATCTGAGATTGACTCTCAGAATACATGGCATTGGAAATTGATTATAATGGAGGCTATAAAGGTTTGTTAGATAGAGAGATCTTCTCCATAATCATTGTCACCATTACCAACTTCAACCAAGCAACAATAAAGGTGATAATGGTATTTCTTGCACTGCTTCCCAGCATTGTGGTAGTGAAATCGACATCATTTAGGTGCCAGGACATGCTGGAACCATTGATTTATAGTACCAAGCCATCTGAAGATTAATTTGTTGTTTGAATTTGGTAGCTTACTAAGAAACCTCTGATATACGGTTGAACTCTCTGGTCTTAGCATAGTCAGAAACAGCAGCAACTGACTGCTGAGACCATCCAATATACTATGAAATAGCTGTTCATCATATGATTTTGGGCTTAATGCAATACATGCAACTGGAGATCAGGGAGAATACAGAGGTGATGAGTTGGACAGAGTGGGATCAGATTATCTTCGGTCATTAGATAGAGTGGAATCAGATTTTCTTCAATTATTTGACAGAGTCTATCTCAATTTCATTACTAATTTCTCTTGTCAAGTCTTGTTGCACCCTATACAAGCCTATCATTGTGTTCCTAGTACATATTGCCCAGGCAGAAGTCTTCCAGTTATGCTATCTGGAATTTCACATCCAGTGCTCCACTTTGAGTATGGTGACTCATACACATTCAACTGCAGTCAGTTCGTCCACCACTGCAGTATTGCACTCTACTTGGATGTTGCTGGAAATGGTGGAAATCTAGTATAGTAATTGGTTGATATTGACTAAGATGATATTATTTGGTTGTGACTTTCAGATTGATAATTGGTTGTATTGATATCTTGTTCTCTTATAGGTAGTTGCTTATTCAGTACAGGAGATTGCTGGGTCTGAACTGCAGTACCATTGGCTTTCTGAATAATGCACCTCATTACATTCCAATGGTGCAAATTGAATCTTGAAATTTTACCTTACCAAATTATCTGAGACAGTTAAATGTTAGCTTGCACATTGTAACTATCTAAGAATGTATATAAGTACTCCATAATGTATTAGGAAGTAAAACTGGCCAGCTCTGTATAGAGTAAATAGCAAATGCAAAATTGCATTCTGATCTCTGATGAACTTCTTAGGATGTGTTAAGTAGAATATATCAGTGACATGCAACTTGCGGGAAAAGGAAGTTATGATTTGATTTGTTCAAATGATATCCTCCATATTATATTGTACCAGCCTTAGTAATTCTCCAGTGATAAAGTCTCACCAAATCATTCATTGGAGATACTGATCACCTTCACTTTACAGTGATAGTAACACCAGCTGAGTAAGTATTATATTCATCAGATCAATCCCATGTGTGACTTCCTCCCACCAAGTCTATTTTGTTTCAGAGTTTATTAAACTCTAATGGTAATATATGGATTACAGTGATTGGTGGGAATGTAATCTTGGTAAAGTTTTGTATAAAGTGGCAGCAGATTGCTGTGAACCCAATAGAGAGGTGTCTCCATTTGACATTTTGGGTTGGATGTATCCAAGATCATGTGTACCATCCCTACTGTTATGGATAATGCATTACTTTTGATCTTAAATTTTAAGAAGGGTGTTAATTTCCTGCCAAACATACTCACCTGGTGATAAAGTCAGTAGCCCTTCAGATGAATAGATGTTGGAACTTCCTGAATGTAGTTCTTGTTGGTCGCTCCACTCTGTATGTGGAGAGTCATGTCATTCAGAAACCTTGTACAATGTAAAAACTTTTGACATAGTTCTGTAGTAGATATGTTAATGTATTATCACTGTCTTGGCAAATATGTCAACAAAACAGTGAATTTCCAGCCATCGGTATATTCTCTTAGGGCTCACATGTGCCATCCTTCTCATTCATTCTGGTTGAATACAAAGCTGATCATGAATATTATGGAAGTTGAGGTTGAGGAAACACTATGCATCTTGTAAGTGCAAAATGAAATCCTCCAGATACAGAATGGGAATCTGATATTCAATGCTGATTGTATGGAGTATATACTAGTTAATCGATCTTTGGAACTTTCAATGCCCATTTGGAATCAAGCGATTGGGTATAGCAAATATTGAGTGGTAATTACTGATTCAGTATTTCTTCAGTAGATTGGTTATCAGGTACCATGTTTCCTGCCATTCTGCCACTGTCGTCCTATACAGAGTGTGGTGCAGTCACTATATTACCTGAATCATGCAGATATAAATACTGGCTGCCAGGTACATTGTTGATAGTTCTCTCAGTTTTTGGAAAATGTAATAATATTGTTTAGTGAGTCACTGCGCATACTGTGATAATAATTTAGTTCAAAGTATTTCTCTATCTATTCCCATATACATAGTACAGATCACTGCAGATATTGCATTGAATTGAGTTGTTGCTACAATCTCTCTGATTACCACCATGTCCACCACCTCTACTCTAACTCACTTGGTAATACATTCCATTATATTCTTGACTTGGAAATAGGTCAGGCTCACCAGTAGCATTGACTTCATTACTGCCATTTACAACTGAGTTCACCTGCCTTTATCATCCCGTATATTATACATCTTTTACTTTAACTGCAAGCCATTTTAACTGCCACTGAACTACAGTCCTTTCCATATATGATCAATGTCATGTGGTATCTCTTCCCACCAGTTCTTACTAACAGTGACATTATACTTGCTAGTGGGTACATGACAAACCAATCCAGATATATAAGTCTACCAATATTAATATTCAAATATACTTGCTTCAGTAGCAGAGTTTTCACTCCCTTTGTGATAATTAGTTGTATGTCACCAGAGTCTCTGGAGTTTGGCTTACTGCCAGATGATGGTTGCAATAGGTTCAAGCTAACAAACATATGAGTAGCATAGTATTAGCATTGAGTCCTGAATATCCAGACATTGGCCAGTTTGGAACTAGAATTCAGGCTCTGGTTAAGTTAAGCATATACAACAAAACCAGACCAGTTAAGCAACTGGCAGTTGTTATCTAGACTGGATTCAAACACTGCAAAGTTTTTCCTGTGTTGTATCCAGCATATTATTGAACTGGGCAGGTCCCATATACATTGCTCTGATTACGTTTGCAATGACTTTTCATCTCACATGATATTATATCTATCTAGACTTCAATTTACAGTTGTAATTTGCCTGTACGTTGCAGATTGGCCATTGCATCACTATTCATTGTGCTACTGTGGATTATTACCATAAATGGTTACAACATTGTGGGGTTTTGATGGCTGCATCATGAATACTAATGCGATCACAAATCTGATACCTCCAGATACAACTTCATTTGTTGCTGCACACTCTACCTATTGATTGGATGGGGTCAATATGAGAACTAGAAAACTTAATTGGAGCTAGAGTTATAGAGTTGTATGGGTCCATTGAAACTCAAGATCCAAGACTAGTCTAGAGCATGCTAGATCAGATAGTACCTACATTGCATATTCGTACTTCAAATTTTGTTGTCTTTTCTGATTTATCATCTGTCCTCAAAGCTGATGCTTTTGAAACAAGCCAGATAACTTTACAGCAACTCTATAAATGACTGGCAATACCTGCTGAAAACCAATATCATCACAGGCTGTAATTTTGTAAATTCAAAGTAATACAAGCAAATAGTGTATGGGCTAAGGAGTTTGCACTTGGAATATTGCTTGTAATTATTGCCAACATGCTGCTTGATAGTAAGCTCTAAAGTATTCTTATATAAAGTAAACTTAAGTTTCAGATTAGATGTAATCAAGTGCTAATAGGTATCAAGGATTCACAATAGCCAATCTGGAGTATTTATTCCATATTTTGGGATAATCAGCTAGCTGCTTTACACAACATTACTTATGAATGGAGTATATACAATCTGTTATATCCATCAAAGTACCCTTTAAATATAGTAGATGAGATGTTCCTGAGCATTATGTCAAGAGTCAATCAGTGATTGGAAATATTCTACAGTTGATCAGGTTTTGCATATGTCAAAGTAATAGGTAAGCTATATTATATGAAAACATCTGAATTGTACTCAACTTGACAAGGAGATTGGCAGGGAGTATTGAATACCATAGTGGGAAGTCTACTTCCCCATATTGCTACTATAGTATTGCCAAGATACAATCCACTATAGTAACTTTAAGCTAAGGTTGACATAGCTCTATATCAATAGAAGGTTGCTGTTACTAATTGTATAGTTTTAACTTCACATCTCTGTATATGATTCTTCTTCCTGGACAAGGGTATTTCATTAGAGTACTCTATATGGTATATATTGGACAATAGTTACAATCCTCACCATTGACACTCTACCAGCTATTCAATCAAGTGGAATACAATTCTTCTATACAGTGGAATCCAGGAATTGGTCAATGGGTGATCCTAAATCTGATTTCGAGGTTGAAAATAAGTGCAACTCCAACTGGCAAGTTTAGAAAGTACAATCACAGATTGGTTAAAATGAACTTGCATGATTACAATATATATATAGTGTCCCAGGAAGTTAAACTAGAGTTGTATTGAGTATGCATGTCAATATAAATCCCGTTGATAAAGAGAAGTGAAGAATTCTAATGATTTCAGTATATTCTGGAAAGTTCTCCCTGAATTCTACTCTGGCTGCAACAAGATATATTACATAGTACTTTCCAGTTGATAAATATTGAATTTTAGATAAGAGTATTGTACTATTTTCTGAATCTGGCACTGAATTCACACCTAAGGCTGATTCATACATGAGTGGCCCAGAGATTCACTTACTTGTTTACTGTATAACATCTTCAAGCAATGAATATTTGGAGCTCCAAAACAGCAGATTGGGATATTAAAGTGTGCCATTCAAACATTGACAGTAGTATTCGGCCTATATCAGTTGTAGGAAACTGTTAACAAGTATAAGATGTTGCAGTTAAGAGCAAACCCTTGCTGTAGCGATGGTATGCTACATCTTGTTCAAGAATCCAAAGGCTATCATCAACATCTCTGCCATCTATTTACACAACATATTGGTTACATTTACCAAGTACTTCAGCAGTGTACAATTCGATGTTTATCTGGTCAATAGTTTGTACTAGTGGCTCAGTTAGACAATATTGAATATTGTCTTAGTATAGATGCCAAAAGTTATATAAGAAACTATCTTCACTCTGATTAGTGATGTATGCACAGATTTGCAGTCGGTTCCATTTATGGCCCTATCACAAATCATCAGAAAATTCTACCATCAACATAGTCATTGATAGTACACTTCATGGTTACACAGACTGGCAGACTGATTTTAGTTATACTGAGGATATGTTTTTCTCATTTGGCAAAGAGTTTACAGATAAAGAAGATTTGAAAAAGTCAGTATGAGAATGACAACAGTACTGCATATAATCTGATTCAAACTGTGTTGTTGTTTGGACTGCCAAAGTTGGGTTGGCATGTGCAATAGCCACAGAATACTATTTAAGTAAAACACAATGGGGTGAATGTGATACTGCAGGTATATTGGCCCTTACCCTGAAACTAGTCAATCTTGACAGCACACTTTGAACCTTGTCACCTGTTATTATTCACCTCCACTCAACCACTGTACTCTGAAATTGAATTCCAATATGTGTTTCTAGACTAACCATAATAAATGCAGTGGTCAGTACTCTCATCTTCTGGCTACAGTTACTCTGCTATCCAGAGTCCAATAATTGCCAATACAGGTACTTGTATGAAACAGATCTTTGTCAGGTGCAAATAGGTATGGGTTCTTGCCTTGCCCAATCTGACAATCAATACAGGCATCAACCTATATTAAAATTATTGCAAATCTGTTATGGTGGAATTGGTTGAAACTTAGTCAATAGAATATTGAATACACTCACATATTGGACTAATTGGCCAGCAGCATACATGACACACAACTTTGTTGATTAATCTTAAAATACTAAACCAATTGATTACATATATTCATTAAATACAGGTTCTACTGAATCTTTATTTTGACAAAGCTCTACCGTATGCTTTCAGTCAGATGTTCAACCATAATGCTGATCAACTATATGATACCTTGATTGAAAAGATATCTCTCAAAATATAACTGACTGCAGTACATAGTAATATCACAATGTAGTAGATATTAGTCAATTTATAACATTTTTAAGCCTTCCGCTTCTTGGTCTGTTAAGTATTTATCTTTCTGGATTGGTTGTGTAGTGTGAAGTCATTTTGCCATATGCAGTTCAGGTCTCCACATATGACTATCAGATGAATTGGAATGGGCTTTAGAAACAATGTTGTACTCCAGGTAAGCGTTCTGATGTTTCTGGGTTCATTTTTATTGCCTGATTTGCCCCTCTAGGTTGTAAGTTACTGTTGGACCATATGATGGATCAGTTTATTCAAAAGATCTTAAGTAGAATGTAGATAACTAGTACTGATGAATACTGTAAATTTGTTACTCATTTAAAATACCAATCTGCCTGTAACTGTAACACTGACTGCAACTACAACAACAGAAGGAAATCTAATGTCAGCTACTCTGGCTATAGCTACTCAAATGTTACAATCTGGGATAACAATTCTGACAACAACTGAGATATCCACCCAGACAGCAATGCTCACATGTGTCCACTATAACTATATTTGGTGGACTAGATGTTATTCTGAGTCAACAAGATCTAATCTGTACTAGTCATTACTTTTCAAGTATAAGCTCCACAAATACTCTACAGTCAAGTTATCAATGCAAGACCAATACCTCTTGCTATGAATCAAACTGAGTATTAATCCAGAAGATATAAAGAAGTTGATACAATTGAAATTCAATTCTGAAATGCACAAGTTCTCTTATGTGAGATCTCTACATCATCTGATGGTGGGGTCAAAATAATCATTAGTACATTATATGAAACAATATGAGAGATGCTCACAGTGTGAAAGACAAATACTGAATGCTTTTCAATACAGATTTAGCTAAGTATGTATTTGATAAGCTTGCTGCAGAGCTAATATCTGCAAAGGCTGTTCCTCAGATCTTGCTGTTGATCAATTTTGTATTATTGTACTAGCATATTTCGAGTCATTGTAATAAATCGCAGGTTGTTGTAGACATAGTGGAATATATCCATAAAGAATGTCATAGGTTCAGAATGGAGATCTATATGGTACAAAAGTACGAATTCAACTGGTGATGGTAGTGCAACAGATATACTGTATAATCCATGTATACTATTCTCCACTATTATAGAGTTGCAATAATCAGCAGATACGATGCGCAATCTGTAAGCTATACTCTAAACTACTATATATTCATATCAGTTTTTCATTAATACCAATCATACATCAATCTGGTAAAACTCAAATTTGACAGTGTGCTGTAACAGGTTGCTCTAACTGGTTGCACCGAATAGCCACTTGGACATCATTCTTTAATAAATTTCTCTGATCGAAACAGGGCCCAGTTTATATAGATGAAATAAATCCTCAAAACAGGCAACACTTGTCAAATCAACCCTTGGTAATATCACCACATGTCTAGTGTTGGTGTAAGTTAATACACTCGGTGAGAGTCATCTATCTGCTGCTTTGTCTTGCATATTTTAATAAACTTCTCACACATACACTTACTTACTGTCTGAAAGACTTAAAGTTATTAGTAGTAATTGAAAGCATTTTATTGTAAAAACTCTATCTTCAATACCATTACTATCCAACACAGGTACTGGTATAAAGCAGTTTGTAGTATAAGCTAGGATAAGTGCAGCTTGTAGCTTCATAGCAAATTTTTCTTTGCTGTCCTCATAGCAAAATGTCAGCCACAGTGCATTTATCCAGTACATCCAACATAAACAACTTCCAGTACAGAAATATATCACCTAACACGTAACTAGGTAAGTTACTGATGCACTTTCTGAAGTTGTTAGATATCTACTCCCATATTGCAACTGCACTTCAAATTCCATCCACATCCAACAATACTCAGCTGTATGATGTTTAACTACTTGTAACGTACTATTGATATTTGGATCAGAAGGTTTTTATTTCGTGCATCTTCAGATCAGGTCAGTACCTACTGCCTCCTGAGACTGAGTGGGGATATCTCGCATAACTTGCACCAATACGCCGTATGTAACTGGCAATGAACTGTCAACACCCATAGCAGTAAAAGCCATGCTGATCTTAATCAAAATGGATCTCAAAAGTTGTAGTTGCCAAAGTAGTTCCAACAGTATATGTTTGAGACAAGTATGAAAATGTTGCCCAAAAGCTGTAGATTGTAGGTGATTGCATGATTCAGAATGGTTGGCAGAGTACTGAAACTTGACTAATTGGTATAGTATCTGTTTAAACTTGTAGGGTCTAACATGCTCAGCCATGGGAAGTGGAGTATACCTTGGACTGTGATATGGAAAACTTAATATATATAGTGTACATTTGACTCCAACACTTATGTTAACTCAGAAAATATCCGTAACTGTATTAACCACTAATCATGTAGAGAAATGCTTTGGCATGACTCAAACTAAGACGAATCAAAGTAGTGAGCAGGGTACCATGATATGATTTTAATATTTCTACAATTCCATGAAATATTATAGCTTGATTACAGTCAATTATAGAAGTTAATAGTTCATTGGTTTAAATTTGTACTGTTTGCAAGATATTATTACATCTTATATGTAAAAACCTCAACTTAGCAATAAGATATTTAATAAATATTCAGAAACTAACCATCTGGTTTTCACATAGAATACACCTATTATACAATTACATGTTATATAAGTGCAATCATGTCACAAAAGAAGATATAAATTACATTTTGGTGTCAAATTTTGTTTAGCTAAATATACACATAGCTCAATTTAACCATTACTCTTGAATTAACTTTCAACATTCCAGATATTGAATATCCAATGAATACTCAAATATTGAAGAATAGGACTCATTAATTCAGAAAGTATACTAGCATGATGTGCCAGATACTCCAGCCCTGTTCATCAATACAGGGCAATATACACATTGCAATAATCCCCTGCATTGGCCGATATATCAACAGTCTGCAATAATCATAGAATAATTGATATCATTTTCACGCAATTGGAACTCCAATACTCTCTGGTATTCATTGCCACTCTACTGTAACCAGTACAGCGCTGAGATTGTCTTCAACAATTCTAGTGTAATTAATGTAACTCTGACAAGTGTGGCTGTAATTCAGCATCTAATAGGGGTACGGTTAAACCGTCGACAGTGAGCTGGTGCGCGCACGCTGCTGCATCTCTCTGCAGCCACCTGCAGTCACTGAGTAGGGCTTATGTATGTAAAAAAATTTGTGAAAAAAAACTATAAAAGGTACCTGTTTTTTGGGCAAAGAGTGCTCTACATTCACCTCTACATCTTCAACATCTCCGAGAATTTTTTGCATAACGTCTACTCTCATTGCTGTTCCTCCCAACCTGGCGGATATTTGTCAGCAATTATTTAATGCTGCCGAGCCTATTTTTATCAATGAAACTCAATGGGATGCATACTTCCCCTATATGGATAATGTTTGGTCCCTCCACAAAACCCTTGGCGAAATGCAGCAGGGTTTGACCACCTCCTACTATCACTGTAGGTTAGTTCGCAAAACCCACCAACCAAAACAAAAGCCGGAACCAACTAGTCCAGATCAGAAACGTTCAGATCGCCCACCCCCAAAACGGCAAATCAGGGAAGGTAGTCCCTGCCAAATGAAGCTTAAGGTCGTCAGATCTAAGCCTAATCAAAATGACCCTACTGCACCGATCTACACTATTACCGGACACAGCGACGCCAAGCAGTCCAAGGAACACACCCACACACTACTTGAATTGGATGCACTAAAACGGAACTCGGCACTACGCGACATTGCTAAAGCTGAATCGAGTAAAGGCTATGCACCTGCGGCGATCACCCATGTACCAAGAGGAGTCGCGAGTGAAACGGGCCAGACCGATTTGGAAGCTGCAGTGGGACGTTACCTGACGCGGAAGGACATACACAATGCAGGCATGGCATGGCGTCAGGCTAATCCGGATCCTCGCAACCTTCACCCTACTACTAGCCTTGAAATAGACCTGTCAGAAGCCGGAAAATTTCTTAGTACACTGCACTACCGTTGGGAGCGCATATCTAGTGGCGAACTAGGCAAAAATAGCGAACCAGTACAGGGGCTAGTATGGGGACACCCTTCACGATTGGCTGTATTGCAGCGCAGGGGGGTTTTAGTGCATATGGACGCAACCCACAACACCAACATGAGAGGATGGCCCTTGTTCACCCTAATGGTCAGGGATGAACATGGTGAGTGGTGTGCCTGTGCGCATTTTTTAGCCTCAAATCAAACGGCTGAATTAATTTCCGGCGCACTAACCACAATCAAAAGGTGGTGTCAGGGGTTACCACACCTGCGCTATTTTTTGACTGATGACAGCGCTGCCAAGCAATCTGCTGTCAAAAAAGCGTTCCCAGGTTTATTGGCAGGCGAACTAGAGGTCTCCCACTTTCTGTGCACAGTGCATTCCATGCGCACCCTGGATCGAAAATTAAAAGCAAAAAAATATGCGGCACCAAAGAAAAACCTCCTCAGTGCTATGTTTGGGTGCACCACCAAGCCAGGTTGCCTAGCGGAGATCCAAGCTGCATTAGTGGCCACTAGTGATGCGGAAATGTGCACTTATATCGAAAAGGAATGGCTCCATACCAGTGACCAATGGGCTCTCTATGCTAGGCAGCATAGCCCTTTGCTCCTGCAGGTAACTACTACCAATCCAGTTGAAGCCTGGCATCGGCGCATTAAATACGGCACTAGCAAGGGTTCTAAATCCAAACACGGCTTTAAGGGGTGCTGTATCACCCTGCATGAGAAGGCTACCCAACTACATACAGAAAGGGAAGCTGCTGCTTCCAAATGGAGAGGCAGTAACCTAAGTGGAACTGAGCAGTATCTGGAAATGCACCGCTTCCCAGTCCCCATTCAGAAGCTCCTGCTGGATCAGTCAAATGCCATGCACAAGAGGATTAGTGCCGGAAAAGTGCCACCTACACTAAGCGAAATCAGTTGTAGTTGCGGCTTTTTCAGGAAGTTCCTTCTTCCCTGCAAGCACATCTTCCACAGTGACTACTTGTTTAAGAGCATTACTAGCGAGGATTGGACTGGATGGGCCGAGATTTTTGAAGAGGGTGGGTACGAGGTATATGAGACGATGGGGACTGTGCACGTCCGGGATAGGCAGGAGGAAACCCATGGGGAGCGCACTAGGCGAAAGTTGGAGGTGGGTACTGTTCTGGAAGGGATTAGGGCGCGTTTTTTTGAGTTAAAGGAGGAAGTAAGGGAGCTGGAACAGGAAGAGGCTCATGTTGTTATGACTAATTGGGTGCAGGGCCTGACTGAAAGCGGTCAGGAGCTTATGGCAACCACTTTCACTGAGCTTCTCCAGCTGGGTGAGGAGGAGGAGTAAGTAGGCACCTGTTTTTTTTTTCGTTTTTTTGCGGGGGGATCGTTTCTGGGCCACACCCGCATTTTTTTTTTTTTTTGTCATTACCAATGTAAAAAATTATGACACCCACACCTGCACTCTCTGTCGCGCAACGGCGTTTGCGCGCCAGCTCACTGTCGACGGTTCAACCGTACCCTCTAATAGTACTA
>Ga0307512_10003288_pt1 | contig 19016 bp, 17 predicted proteins | sample 14_EM_MG_FD_200267 | JGI IMG/M metagenome (GOLD analysis project Ga0307512, IMG submission 200267) | Populus trichocarpa ectomycorrhiza microbial communities from riparian zone in the Pacific Northwest, United States - 14_EM | ecosystem: Host-associated > Plants > Roots > Unclassified | place... | reverse complement strand
ATTCCACCTTGCCCTCCCTGCCATATATCGTCCCCACTTATACCACTATATTCCTTGGACTGTCTATCTTTAACACATCACAAGCCACCATTTCAAATGCTGCTAACCACATACATTTGTTTTTGAGCTGTCGTGCATTTGTGAGCCCAAAAGATTTCACCGTATGGTATTTGTATTTTGTAGGCCCTAGCCAAAGCATCGATGAGATGGGCATCTTTGGCACGTAATCACGGTAAAATGTCTTGGTGTGATAGTGAGAGTGACAGTCCGAAGGGGTGCCGCCCGAGGATAGATTTCGTGAGTGATACTATATGATGTAAAAGAAAATACAGTTGCGCAATTCACCCTCTTCTTGCCTGAAACAGAGGTGGTGTATAGTGTTTTGCATCGAGGATGTTTATAATCTAGGTGAAGGTGAAGATGAAACTGTGAGTGATCCCGAGGAGACATTTATCGGGCTGAGCCTACAAGATCTGTTTTCCAAAGAGACAAGATGTCCCGGACTGGCTTTGGCGTGCCAACGTGAATCTTTCTTTGAGACTTGATCCTCAAGATTTTACCATTATCACTACGGGTAGTCTGTAGACGGCTTTTGGTCGCGGCTACCGCAAAAATCCTACCAAGCCATCTGACAGACTACACTGCGGGTCGGTTGTAACCGACCAAAATCATAATTGGGGATCCACCGTAAATGAAGGAAGAATGGTTTAAACATCTGCAGAACCATTGTACGAACACGTTTTTCGTGGCAGGAGTGAGAAATGGCAACACCCAATCTATTCCCACGCCTCCACCACAGCCGGTAAATAAGAATAAACAAAAACACACCAGCATATCATTGCAACCCAAACTACAGTACACAATCCATTTCCTCCGGGTAAAAAAATGTCAACCTCCCCCTTTACACGCACTTTAAACACCCAACATCAACCTCCTAGGATCCTCAATGTAGTTCTTAATCTTAACCAAAAACGTGACTGCCTCTTTCCCATCGAGCAGCCTGTGGTCGTATGTAAGTGCCACCACCATGATGGGGCGGATCTCGACCTTCCCGTCGATGGCGACGGGCTTCTCCTTAATCGCATGCAGACCGAGCACCGCTGTTTGCGGGAGGTTGATGATGGGAGTTCCGAACAGCGAGCTAGTGGGTGTTAGTAGTGCACATGAGCTACTCTGGCAAGGACTTACCCGAAAACACCACCGTTAGAGATGGTGAAGGTTCCACCAGCCATGTCCTCAATGGTCAACTTATTGTCGCGCGCCTTCTGTCCCAACTCTGCGATTGCCTTCTCAATGCCGATCATGTCGAGCGACTCTGCATTGCGGACAACAGGGGTAACAAGTCCCTTTTCTGTGGCGACTGCGACCGAGATGTCGACATAGTCGCGGTAGACGATTGTGTCACCACCCTTGGGACCTTCAATGGATGCGTTGACGGCTGGGACGTCCTCCATGGCCTTGATGACGGCGCGCGAGAAGGCACTCATGAAACCCAACTTCACGCCCGTCTTCTTAAGCACGGCGTCCTTGTAGAGTTTGCGCATCTCCATCAGGTTCGACATGTCGATCTCGTTGAAGGTAGTGAGCGAGGCAGCGGTGTTTTGCGATTCCTTCAGACGCTCGGCGATGCGTAGACGCATGCGGTTCATTTTTACGCGGCGCTCTTCGCGGTTGCCATATGGTCGGTCCTGCGCGGGTGCCGGGGGTGCGGCCTGCTGCTGCTTCGGGGTAGGGGCGGGAGCAGGGGCGGATTCCTTCTTGGGCTCCTTCTTGGGCTCTTCCTTCGGTGCAGGTGCTGGCTCCTCGGTCTTCTTGGGTGCTTCTTCAGACTTGACATCGGCGGGTGCCTTGGGCTCCTCATTTGCTGTCTCGGCGGGCTTGCTGGCGCCGCCTTCGGGGGCATTGCCGGGCTCGATCTTGAGAAGATCTTGGCCGACGGTGACAGTGTCTTCCTCGTTTACAAAGAACTCAATGATCGTTCCGGATTCAGGTGCGTTGACGGCGACGTCAATCTGTGCCACATTTGTAAGCACCAAAGGTGAGGGTGACTGACGAGGAAAATCTATACCTTGTCGGTTTCAATGGTAGCTATTTCTTCGTCTTGTTCTATGTATTCTCCAACCTCTGCAAGGTTCGTTAGCATAAATCCCGCATCGTCGGCGGCTGTGCGGCGGGGAGAGACAAACTCTTTGACCACTGCTTCAGAGTACCTTCAGAGATGGACTCTGCCATCTGTGGAACCTTGACGATTCTTTCGGCTACATACAAACATTCCGGTTAGCTGCGGCCGGAAAGCTATGGCTGCAGTTTGTGGTTGTGCTGTACCATAAGTCCGAGTCTGCACATTCAATATGGAGGTAGCATTGACGAAGCGCGAGGGTTTTCTGTTCCCATGTCAGTACCTGATGTAACGCGATATTGGGAGAGGCGGACTGTGAAACGGTAGAAAGAAGGGTATTTGATGGCGAGCGAATGCAAACGTTTGAGAAAGCTCTTGTTGAAGAGCGAGCGACGGTGGGAGTAGAGCAAAGACAGCGGGTGGGTAAGCGCCGTACAGCAAGCCTGGAGGCCATGATGTTGAATGCAGGAGTAGGGGAAGAGGAGGTGGTAGTGGGGGTTGTAGTAGGTGGTTTCGAGGTTGTAGGTACGACGCTGATGGTGATGAGGCTTGAAATGAAAAGAGTGGCCAAGCAGGAAACAAGGAGCTCCGGGAAAATAACCGCCAGAAAAGTGCCGGCGATGCCGAACGCAGCCGATGTGACAGAAACCATCCAATCGGAGCCGACAAATATGGAAGCACACTAAATCACTCGCTGCCCCATTACACAGCCACACAAGAGCCGCATCGCCAGCAATCGCGGATTGAGTCCCTCAGCTGCTAAGCGTTGATTGACGACATCGCTCAAACATGGCTACCAGGTCCGCAGTACTGTGAGTGAAGCCCTCTACAACTACCCGATCTTTTGTTACTGATCCCTCCCAGATCTCTTTACCGTCGAGCCCTCCAGACGTCGCTCAGCTGGTCTGTTCGCCGAGACCTATGGCGAGTACAAGCCATGAATATCCGCGACCTCTTCGAGGCGAATAGGGATGTGACGGAACCTCGCCAGCTCAGTGTATTCTTTGAATTCCTCTAAGTTTACGATGGTTTCTAACTGTAGTAGAAACTCCTACAAGAAACTGAAGCGACACTCCAAAAGTGGAAGCATCCTGATCAATACGTCCCCCCAACGGCCCCTGGTGGTAAGCACATCCTCTACAGCCCTCTCACAGCGATATTGTTCTAACCAGGTGTGCGTCTGGCTCTGTAGGCTCCAAATATGAGAGAAATATACCGTGTCCGATCCTTACCCCGCCGGCCAAGTTTGACGTTTAAATCCTGGGAATGAAATGAATTGGGATATATGAGCGGTGTATATACTATAGTTTCAATGCTCGAGATGCTATCAATTGAATTCCGATAATTCACTTTTTTGTCGTAGATTACACTTTCGGTTATTGGTGTATGCACACTGTGCGGCTCGAATACCTATCATCATCAACGGTCGCGCGCTTCCCCTCCACACCACCACCAATACCAACATCATGACCGACTCCAACCCCAAACGATCCAGCTTCGATTCCCTCTCCGCCCCAGTCCCTCTTACCAACACCCTCAAACCTCCCGTCCCCCGTTCTGCCGCCATGAAACCACCACCGCCCCAGGGTGCTATGAAACCCCCACCCTTGATCCGCCCCAACGCTGCTTTTGATCGGCTCCTACATACATCGCCGGTTCCGCGCACTATCACTGCCGCCTACGAATCGCTTCGACCCAACCAGGGCGCTGCACCACCACCCGGGGGGTATAGTGTACTCTCTGGCTTTGGAGTATCTGCGCCAGAACCCGAGTCGAAGCGCAGGAAGTCGTTTGTGAGCTCTAGTTTACGGCAGAATGTGGCGGGCGCTGAGACTGCAGCGGGGGTAAAGACTACTGCGGGGGTGACTGAGAAAGTAAAGACTGCTATTACTACCTCTGCTACTGCTACCGCCTCTGCCACCACCACCACCACCGCTGCTGCCGTGGTGGAGAAACCGCAGAAGCAGCAGCTGCCCACGCCGGAGACGTCAATAATAGAGGTGGTTATTGAAGGCCCTCCGCCGCAGACAACAGAGTACGAGAAGGACGTTGAGATGTCTACGGAAGTAATGGAACAAGTAGCTGCGGATGAAAAGGCACCAGAAACCCCCAGATATTCCGCGAGAACAATACGGGATGCAAAGGCGAAGAGCCAGAAACAAACGCCAAAGAAAGGTGTACCAAAGCCACAGATACTCACCCCCCAGACTAAACGGAAGCTCAGAGACGAGGAAGCGATAACTAACATAAGAACCGATGGACCGAGTACTAGCACCGCAGAAGCAGTCTCAGGAAAGCGCAGGAAGTCCGCGAAGGGGATCGTAGACACTGAATTCCCCATACCAACACCACAAAAGCCCCCCAAAATGCCGAGGAAGCGGCGGAACAAGAATGTAGGAGCCAACGCGGAAGAAGCAACATCTCCTACAGTGCCCTCGAAGTCAACAAGTGCAAGTGTCAAGGACGCTGAAACCCCGGCGGCACCACAAAAGAGACACCCGGCAACAATCCAGGAGCACAGAGATGAGGCTGGGACTTATACGGAAGCACCTCCAGTCGTGCGCACGAAGCCAACGAGTGATAGCGTCAAAGACGTCGAAATCTCTGCAGCACCACGGGACGAGGGTGCAGAAACCCATATGGAAGAAGTGATTTCGGAAGTACGCACAAAATCAACAAGCGCAAGTGTCAAAGAAGCGGAAATCTCTGCAGCACCTCAAAAGAACTCCCCTAAGGTAACCGGGGAGCATGGAGACGAGGAGGCAGGAACCTATACGGAGGAAGCAGCTCCGGCAGGGCCCACCAAGTCAACAAATGCAAGCATAAATGACGCCGAAGTTTCAGCAGCACTGCAAAAGCTCTTCGGATCATCAAGCAAGCGCGGAAGTGAAGATATGGGAACCAACGCGGAAGAAGCAACTCCAGTAGTGCGCGCAGAGTCGGCAAGTGCGAGTGTCAAGGGTGCAGAGATCTCGGTAGCACCACAAGAGAGCTCCCCTAGGGCAGCGACTGAGTATGGAGAGGAGGAGGAGGAGGAGGAGGAGGAGGAGGCAGGAGCCCATACGGAAGAAGCGGCCACAGCAGTGCGCGCGAAGTCAACTAGTAGAAATGTGAAAGACGCCGAAACCTCGGCAACACCACGAGACGAGGAAGCGGGAACCTATGTGGAAGAATCGACCCCAGCAACATGCACCAAATCAATGCCAATGAGTACAAGTGTCAAAGACGCAGAAATCTTCGCAGCACCACAAGAGCTTCCAGTGGCGTCGGAGGATACAGGATCCAACACGGAAGAAGTAGCCTCTGCAACACCACAAGAGCTCCCAGTGGCGTCGGTGGAGTACGGAATTGATGATATAGGAACTACCGTGGAAGAAGTAGCCTCTGCAACATCACAAGAGCTCCCAATGGCGTTGGAGGAGTACGAAATCGAAGATACAGGAACCAACGCGGAAGAAGCTGCCCCTGCAGTACGCACAAAGTCAACGAGTACGAGTGTCAAAGGCGCAGAAATCTCCGCAGGACCACAAAACGAGGAAGCAGAAACCCATATGGAAGAAACGACTCCAGCAACACGCTCAAAGTCAAGGAGTACAAGTGTCAAAGACACCGAAACCTCGGCAGCAGCACCGCGAGACGAGGAAGCAGATACCCATATGGAAGAAGTGACTCCAGAAACACGCACAAAGTCAAAGTCAAGGAGTACAAACGTCAAAGACACCGATGCCTCGACTGCACCACAAAAGCTCCCCAAAGCAACGAGGAAGCGCGGAAATGGAGATGCAGGAACAAACACGGAAGAAGAGACTCCAACAAGGCGTACAAACTCAACAAGTGCAAGTGTCAATGACGTCGAAACCTCGGTAGTAGCACCACGAGACGAGGGAGCAGAGATTCATATGGAAGAATCGACCCCAGCAACACGTACGAGGTCAAGGAGTACAAGTGTCAAAGACACACTCCCCAAATCATCAAGGAAGCGCGGAAATGAGAATGCAGGGACCAGCGTGGAAGTAGCTCCAGTGAAACGCAGGAGGTCTGTGAGGGCGGTGGATACCGCAGATCCCAAACCTTCTCTACCACGAAAGGGTACAGCAACAAAGCAAGCACGTAAGGTCATTCTAGAAACGCCAGCACCGCATCGACCTACCTCCGTACGCCAAACACGCTTCAATAAAAAGCCAGCCGATAAACCGGCAACTGCTGCCCCGGCTGTCCGCAAACTCGCATCTGCTGCCCCTGCCACTAGCAAAGCAACCCAGGAGCCCCTCGAAATACCTGAACCTCCCCTAGCACCCTCCTCTACCGTTAGATCTCTCCGTCGCCGTCGCGATGAGATTCCGGAGACTCCACAAGATAAACCGAAGCCGCGGCGTGCTGTAAGTTTCCTTCCTTCTTCCTGCATTGTGTTGAGCCGTTTTAACGTATATGCACTAGACCATGCCATTGACCGCTAAGTCTGCACCTTCCTCATCCACAAAGCCCTCCTCCGCAACAAAACCCAGCTCCGCCAAAAGGCCCTCCTCCGCCTCCAAACCTACGCCCACCGGTACCGGCTTCAGCGTCGAAGGTGGACCCCAAGGACTCCACTTTATTGCACCGCAGGTGCTTGCAACGACGGGTAGCGTTTTTGATGGCGGGAGAAGGCTTAGTGGGAGGAGACATACGGTTGTGTTTGCCCCCGAGGTACCGAAGAAGGAGAAAGAGAAGAGAAGGGTTTCGGCTGCTGCGGGAGGTGGAAGGGTTAGTATTGTTACGAAGGAGAACGGGACGGAGAAGGTAGACGGCAGGAGGAAATCGTCGAGGGTTTCTGGAGCTGTTGATGACGTAGGGAAGGTGAAGAAGAGGGGGAGGCCAAAGAAGAGTACTGGTGTCGCTGCGAAGGAGAAGGAGAAGGAGAAGGAAGTCAGCTATGAGTTTTCGGATGAAGAGTAGCGATGTGAATGATGATGATCTGTATTCATACTTGCGATTTTTGTACATTGGATGGAGTGGATGTGATATACTTAGTTAGGGATGGGAGTATTGTCTGGGGCAGGGGGTATTTCATTGCGCGGTACAATAATCATATATTGTTGAATGAAACGGTTTCTTTCGTTGGGGTATTGTGGCGTAAGAAGATATTGAGGAATAGTAAAGTTGAATGTATGATTTTTCTCAGACGGCCACAGCAATTCAACCAGAAAAAAGGGATCACCAGAGGTTTCAAGCCTGTGACCTTGATGTTTATATAGCACCCGGTGTTTACAGCACTATGTCAATTGAGCTAGGACGCTCTTGTTTACTCGATCCATGCGCTGCTTTAAACCTACAACTCACCCAATGCATGTTCTCAGCTGCACAGGGCGAGTGTCCATTACAGGTTTGGAGACTGCGGCATTGGTCTTTACAACACTGAGTGTAGAGTGATTATTTATCCGATGATGTTATGGGGTCATCATCCTATGCTCGCCATCTTGCTGCCAGGTAAAAACCCCGAGTTTCCTAGCAGTTCTCGAAGTAAAGTAGCTGGGTGTTGATGAAATAGTGAGTCGTATTAACGCATGTGGTTGCTGAAAGCTTACTTGAGCTAGTTTTAATGTGTAGGTGGGTTCTTAGCTGGATATGAAGCTTGAAAAACTCATAGAAAACGTTCGGAGAGTTTTTGCATGCTACTACTGGCCTTTTGGACTAGGACGGGAAGTCCTAGATGATTGTGAAATTCGCAGACCCAGAAGTCATCCTCGGGTGGTTCTATAGGGTGAGTAGAACGTACGGTAAAATACTATAGGACTAGTAAGGTTTGAGATAGACTTATGGCTCCATATACATTTTGACTTCATTCAAGGCGAGTGGCCCAATTACTTCGGCAATTTTTATTAACATGTTGTAGTTTGGTGTAATATTGGATAACTTAATAGCAGAGCTTTATATTGTTCTCATACGGACAGTACGTTAGAATTTCTATATCGGGTGGGGATTGACGCTGTTGAGAAGGTCATCAGCGGACTGAGCTATACTAGTATCTGATGTCCCTTGTTTCCTTGTGCAATTTTTCATTTCCTGGGTGTTTCTGGGTGGTAGGTATTGTGGGGTTTATTCGATGTTTTGCGGTTTAGGTTCCTCCCTGCGTACGTTTTGATCTGGGAGTTTGCGGTTTTTCTGTCTGGTTGGTTTTTGATCTTTGCGTGGGATTATTGATGGTATACTTGGTTCATTAGAATGATTAGTGGGTTAGGTAGTGCTACCCATTACATCCCTTTGTCCTCTGTCTAGTGATGTGGAGAGCAAGAATAATAAAAACGCGGTCAGTGATACAGAGATCTAGAGGAAGAGTATACCCAAAATTTGACTTCACGCTCTTGCTAGATTGCGAGCGCAGCAGTTGACATTCTTTATAACAATAGAAGTCACTAACCGGCTTTCGAGTCCGGTGAGAAGAGAGCATTGCTGCCATCTGCCATACGGAAAAAAAAAACACCATGGTACTGGTGATCATGAACTCTGTCATACTCTAATTAGAGTGAATACAGTATGAATAAAACAAAAAAAAAAACTGGTGATCATGGTTGCTCACTCGAGTAGTCATATGAGTGACGCTATTACTATATGACCTGAAAGGAAGTGCTGATACACTGAGATCACCGAATTGACTCACTTGACTCACAGGCTACGGACTCACAGTCGTACACTCATCCACGAGTTTTCACTTGCCACCGCCACTGGCATTTGCAATCGTGAGCTTCCATAGACTTCCATAGAGTTCCAGGCCTTCATGTATATAAAGACAGAGCTTCTCCCTTAGATAGTAGAATAGAATTCGTCCGCTTTACATTCGTAACAGACGCTACGTGAACAAGTGTGGGTATTCGGGACCTGCAATATTAGTCTCTGGATGTCATCCACCTCGGTTCGTTCGTAAAATTTGTCGTTGAGGCTGATAGTCTATGGCTAGATTATTTAGTACTCTATCTTAGTAGCAGTCGCAGTCTTCTAGCCGTCACTCGAGGGGCCATACTACTTCACAGTATATCACCCGCAAAAACAGAGTTCCCGCTGTTGCATGTGTACTTGGATCGTGAGTCTCAGCACCGTCTGATGTCTTGTATGAGAATAAAGACTTGTATGAAGATGGTGGCTGTATGAGGATATGCATCAGGACCGGGTGATGCGTCTCATGTCAGATAGAGCATACGCGTACGCATATGGGAGATTGTACATATACGGGCCTCTGGCCCTCGAGATAGAGAAGTCAATCAACAAGTTAAAGAAGCATCCAAAGTAACACCCGCTGGTTTCTCTAACATGTCCGCTTCCAGTTTTGTGAAAGTAACATAGAGATTCCATACCCATAACTTAAGCTACATACTCCTAACCAGTAGTATCCCCAGAAAAAAATAAGTAGTAAGCACCTAGAAGAACATCACCCTCATTATTATAATGGTAAGTGAAATTATCGCCTTTAACAAGCCCAACCCTCAAAAGAAAACAGCAAAACTTCCAACACCCTCCCTTCCATCATACAAACGCTTACCCCTCCTCTATCCATTCCCACCTCTCCACCCACGGCATTTACTGATAATAATATCCTTGCCAATAGCCTAGTCCGCCCTCCTAAGCCGAACCCTGCATCTGCATCGCCATTCCCAGCTCGCCGCCACTCTGGATAAACCCACCGAGACGCTTTCTAAGTTCCCTCTCGTTCTCGTCCTCTCCGTCCTGCTGCTGCTGCTGCTGCATACGGAGTCCATTGGAATGCGCATTTAGTGCCTCTCCTGCCATCTTTTGCAGCTCGTCCATGCCCTGTCCCATAAGCTCGGGGTCGACCATCATATCTACGGTTGATGTTGAGGCATTATGTGGTTGCTGTTGCTGCTGTTGCTGTTGCTGTTGCTGCTGCTGCTGCTGCTGTTTCTGAGGAGGCTGGAATGAGTTCTGTGCTGTAGAGGACATGCTAGCGACTGGAGCGACGGCGTTGGCGGCGCCTGTCACCATTTGGAAGATCTGTTGTTCAAAGTTGGTAGGGGAAATGCTTGCACCGACGCCTGGAGCCGGAGAGTGGCTGGCTGAAGGGTGACTGACGTTGGCGCTGGCGCTAGCGGCGGCGTCCTCGGCGTTAGGATTGGGGATGAAGCGTTGGTTACGGGCTTCTGACGGGTACTGTTGCTCGAGTTCTTGTAATAACTGCTTGATCACCTCTGAGAGCGGACGGCGCTTGTGCGGGATGTGGGAGCGGAAGTTCTTATATGCGCTCTTTAAATCCTTGTGTGTCCTGTGTCTTATCAGTAAACCATTTGATGCGTGTAATGGGAGGTGAGCTTACCAGATACCAACATCTTTATCGTTCTTCGCGAATTGGTCCCATGGTATCTCATTCTCTTGCGTAGCACCACTGTCACGGATTCTACGTTTCGTAAGTATCGAGCTATAGTAAGTAGAACTTGGACACTTACTGATGTAGCAACCACTGTTTATCGCCAGCCATCATGTTTCCGATATCGAAAGTGAGGCGCTTCTTCTTGCCACCAACATAGGTAACACCCATGGGAGCCTGCTTGAACTTCTCCTTTTGGGCCAACATCTTCTTCCATTTATACCTGCATTGAATACGAGAACGTTTATTCTGCATCTGGTCGGAGACGGTAGTCCAATTGATGAGGATATTGTCTTCTTCCTCTGGTGAAGGCATAGGCTTGCCTTGTGCGATGAGGATCTGTCGCGAGAGCTCTTTGTGTGCGGCAACAGTCTTCTTGAGAAGATTCTCCTCTTCCTCAGACCATCGATCAGTACCACGGTCTTTACCACACTTGACGTAGTTGCGGTAGCGATCTCGGCAATCTTCTCCCATCCTGCCCATAGCCTCTCCGATATCCTTCCACTTGTTGCCCTTCTCCTTGACAAGATCCGCAAGCTCGTTATCCTCTTCGGCAGTCCACTTGGCACGTTGCTGGAAGATGTGACATGAACGGCGGACATGCTTGTAGACAGATGCACGGCTGCGGTTCGGAACGGCGCTGCAGATGGTGTCCCAGAACTCATCCTTCCTACGGTTGTTGCCCCAGACACGATCTTTCAATTCATTCATAGTCATATTGTGAACTTTGCAGTAATCTTGGAGGGCTTTATCGATGACGAAGCGTTCATCAAGAGAAAAGGTACCACCATTGACCGCCTCGCCATTACCAGCCGCGGGAGTGGTGCCCCAGCTGCTTCTGCTCTCACCAGGGGTCGCAGTCTTGCGTCGGTTCGTCTTCCTGGCAGCACTCTCGGCAACCTCTTCGCCTTCGATGGGGACGTTTATTGTAGTAGCACGACGTCGTTTCCTTCCCTTGGAGTTCATGTCTCCGGCTGCTGCATCCCCAGCGGCGAGGGCAGCTTGCTGGTCGAGCTGCATCAACTGGGGGTCGACCAATTCGTTCATGGGGGCGTTGGCGGGATTGTGGTTGTCAGGAAGACGCTTACGTTTTTTGGCAGCCGTTTTGTTTGTGTTGGATCCCAAAAGCTGGTGGTCGCCTTCACCGTTGTGGTTACTGTGGTTACCGTGATTGACAGAGACAAATCCATCCATGGGCTGATGCATGCTGCTCAATTCATTCATGAGCCGTTGTTCAACAAGCATATCCTCTGCAGGGGGATCGGGAGGTGCAATCTTCGCCATATGCGCGGCCAGGTGTTCGGTGATAATTCTCTGGTCCGGAATCTCCATCTGCTGAAGACTAGTCTGATCTGTGGAGGCGATATCATTTTCGTTAACAGAAGCCTGCGCATCCGTAGTATCCGTAAAAGGCCCAGGCAAGGCATCAGCCATATCGACATCGCTATCCTGATTTATAGCCTCCGTTTGGGCAGTAGCGGGTACAGAATCCTCTTGATGCTCTTTAATCAAAACCTCATCAGCCTGCTGCTTCTTCGATCTCCTTTTCTTCTTCTTAGTCGGAGTAGCGACGACGACCTGGAGCTCGCCCTCCTCATCCACAACAGCCTGTTCATTCTCGGCGCCTTCAGATGATCCCAATCCTCCCTTATTCAGCGCCAACAACGCCTGAGCACTCTCCTCCTCTTGGCTTGTCTGCCGATTCTTCTTCTTTCTGCGTTTCTTCTTCTCAGTACCCACCGCCCCAACCCCGGGAGCTAGCTGGGGAAGAGGATGGGCTCGGGACTGCGCAGAAACAGCAGCAGCCTTCTCCTTCAACGCCGCTGCCGCCGCCGCAACTGCAGACGCAACTGACATTTCCGCGACAGGCTCCTCCACACCCACTACCTCCTTTTCCTTTCTCTTCTTCCTCTTCCTCTTCTGCTTCACCTCTGCCGCCGCAGCCGACGACGACGCGAGCAACTGTTCCGCCGCCGCCGCATAATGAATAGCCTCCTCCTCGTCGACTTCTCTTCCTCCTGCAGCAGAGTATCCGGCATTACTAGCAACTACATCGTTATCCTCATCCTCCTGTTCCGACTCGCGTGACTCGTTGTTGCCCATTTCAGAGACAAACAGGCCGCCGATGGACGCGACGTCGTCGGTCATCCGAGCTTCGAACAAGAAAAAAAAATAATGTTACGGATAGGGATAACGATACGGAGAGGGCGGGTAACTTGGTCCGAGTTCGCGCGTTCGTGTCTGTCCGTTTTGCGATGTTTCTGAGAGCGAACGGGTGCGCAGGGTAATGGTGAAGTTTGGAAGATCCGGACGAAGCGATGGGAACGTGGTTTTTTTGAGGTTGGGGGGGTTTGAGGAAAAACCTGTCAGCACTAGTGGCTTGGCGCCAAGATACACGTAATGTGCAACGTCATTTTGTTTGAGGCTTTAGAGTATGGAATGAGTGATTGTGCATGTTCAGGTTTAAGCAGAAAATGAGATGGACAAAGCATGCTTTCTCAGATTTCTATAACATCTAAGTTCATAAGTAGATATTTCGTTCATGAATCTACAAAAGCACAGCAAACACTAAGTTCATATACACCATCCCGCAAACACCCAACTCCAAGCAAAGCGCCCAAACTGTATCCCCTTAATGCGAAATATACTGAAAAGCCGCGGTGACAACCCCCTGCCCACTCTCCTGCCTGAGCAACAAATCCTGAATCCCCCCCAACCCACCCCCCTTCCTATCCGTAAAATGGTTCCATGTACTCGTATCACCATATAATATCGCAGGCGCCCTGATAATCTGCTTCCCATCCTTGCATCGTTTACACTTAAAAGTATCATGCGTATCACTATCTGTATCCGGACAGAACTCGAACAGCTTCCTCAAATCCTCGCCCGAAAAGTGTCGTTCCACATCTTCTGCTGAATCAACAACACAAGACGAAAGCGACTGCTTGTGGCTCTGCCGCTGGAAAATCTTCTCCTCAATTGACCCTGTGGTGATGAAGCGGTACACAAAACAGTCCTTCTTCTGACCGTCACGCCAGACCCGGGCAAGCGCCTGCTGATCAGCAGCAGGATTCCAGTCCGGGTCGAAGAGGACGAGGCGGTTAGCGCCGATGAGGTTGAGACCGCACCCACCGGCTTTTGAGGATAGGAGGAAGACGAACTCCGGACCGTCGGGATCATTGAATTTGTCAACGAGTTTTTGGCGCTTGTTGACGTTCATGGTTCCGTCGAGACGGAGGCAGCCGTATTGTCGACTTCGGCAGAGTTTTTCGAAGACGTCGAGGGTTTGCGTGAAGTTGCTGATTAAGACTATTTTGTCGTTTGTGTCTTGCCGGATACGAGCGAGCATCCGGTCGAGGACTACCATCTTGCCGGAATACCAGGTTTTGACCTCGCGGTCGCGGCTGTTGCGTGAGTCCTTTGGGACGTAGTCTTCGGGGAAGAATTGCTCGCAGCCGGGAAGATCATCTGGAAGGCTGAGAAGATCTGGGTGGTTGCAGAGTTTCTTGAGTAAGCCGATGGCCTTGAGCGGTTGCGAGCCTTTGCCACGAAGTAATGCCTTGATATCGGGTGAGGAAACGAAATAGCGGTAGAGATCCTCCTGGAACGGGGCGGGTTTGCAGAAAACAACGTGCTCGTATTTAACTGGGAGGTATTTGGAGAGAATATCATTGGTTCGGCGGATGATGAATTTGTTGACGATGCTGAGAAGGTCTTTTAGACATGCGTCTCCCTTTTGGCGATCCGTGTCTGATCCTAGTGAGTCGCGACCCTTTAAGATAGGAAGCTCGAATTTCTTGCGGAATTCGGCTCTTGTGCCGAGGAGATTGGGATTTGCAAAACTGAGGAGGGCGTAGTATTCTGAGAGGTCGTTCTGGATGGGTGTTCCGGAGAGAATGACTCTTCGATCGACGTTCAACGCGTTGAGAGCAATGTAGGTCTGGGACTCCCCGTTCTTGAGACGATGTCCTTCGTCACAGAGCATGAGTCCAATTGGCACGTCTCTCAGCTCGTCCGCATATAGACGGAGAGTTTCGTAGGACACAATTAGTACGGGTCTGATGACACTTCTGCCAGATGCAATCGCCCACTGCTTCAACTGAGATATAAGCTCGGCCTTAGTTGCTTTGCCGTCAATGGCGAATGGAATAACTGCATCCTTGCCCAACCACTTCACAAGCTCATTCGCCCAGTTGCGAACCAGCGAAGAAGGGCAAGCAATGACGCATTTCTGGATTGTAGACTTTCCGGGCTCCGGGGACTGCTTTAGCAGGGTCCACATGAGGGTGATACATTGAAGCTATCCACACGTCAGTAGATGTTCCACAGTAACGATGAACAACCGGACATACAGTTTTTCCCAACCCCATCTCATCAGCCATAATGCATCCCTTAGCCTCACTATCCACCAACCCCGTAGTACACCGGTACAAGAACTTAGCTCCCTCAATCTGATGCGGTCTCAAAACCTTCGCCAATCTGGGATCAATAACCACCGGGACCTTAGGCTTCTCCTGCTCCTTAACCTTATCCAACCCCAGTATCTCCTTCAAGCTCTTATGAATCCTACTAACCGGCCTAACCTCCAACTTCGGCGCCTCGCCCTCCACCTCAATGATCTCAACCTTCTTATCATCCACGGTGGGATCATACAACACAATTGCAAACTCCGCACTCGGATCGTGTAGCGGGCGTGCAATGAAATTCGCACTCTTCCTCATCCCCAGCGCAGGGGCGGGCCGAAACGGGTTATACTCGCCTACATTCTTGTCGGCCAGAGGAACTGCAAAGCGCGCGCGGAAGACGGTGGTTTTGTCTTTGGGCTTGAATACGGGGAAGGCTTTGTTCACCTGGAGGTTTCCGAGGATCTCCCGTTCAGTACCGTCGGCGTTGAAGTTCTCGCCGTCGTTGGAGTCGCCGGTGTCACCGTCCGCACCCTTGTAGGACACTTTGCGGCGTTTGCGAGGGGGAAGGGCGGTCTCGCGTTTTGGTGCCGCGGCACCGGGACATTTGAAGGGGGTTGAGAGGCGGGTGAGGGGGTCTGTTTTTGGTTTTGCGGGGGTAGACGCGCCACGGGGGCGGATCATCGTGCGTTGGTTTTGTCGCGAGCTTTGGTGTTTGATCTGTAGTGGTGAAGGCAATTGAGCGCGAGATGTCTCGAAGAGAGAGAGGTAGAGAGAGTGGGGATGTTGGGTTCGGATGGGAAGCTTTGGTTGAGTTGTAAGCTGTGTAGAGGTGACTCAATCGCGTAATCACGTGCAGGTGGCAACACCGCGTTTTCTTAAGCTACTTACTTACCTAGGTACTAAACACGGGGAACTCCCCCACTTCATGCCGTAAACCGACAAACAGTGCCGATGACTTGTCCCACCATCAACCGCCTCGGCTTCGACGAGCGAACAGAACATGACGCCGAAATGGTTGATGTTCTTTCCAGGTCACTTTTTCTCTACTGTTTCATAGAAACACGCCCCCGACTTCAACTTGTTGAGAAACGTATACGATCAACATGCTATCCCGATGCTCCATTCATTTAGCAACAAAAGTTATGTATAGTATTACAACCAGCACTGTCGGAATCCGGACATGGTCGGAGGGACAAGTCCAAACAAACACAAAACGCCATATCCCCCCATCCCTCAACCCTCCTCCTCAAAGTACAGTCCAAATCCGCAAACGCCTCGTGCAAACATATTTCAAACTGAGAGATGATCCTACAGGAATCAGCTTAAAGCATTAGGACCAGTAAATACAAAAAACACACCACAGCCGCCATTCCAATCCCACCATTGATACTTCCCCTAAAATGCTGCTGTTTCTCCGCCCGCGCCTTGGCGTGTTGGATAGCAGCAGCTTTGATTTTAGCCTTGGATACCGGTGCCTCTTGTTCTACTTTGCTCGTCACATAAGTAGTGCTGGTAGGTGTTTTGTTCGTCACAAAAGTAATGCTGGTAGGTGCGATGGTGGCTTTCATAATGGGTACCGCAGGAATAATGGTAAGTCTTTTGGTGGTTTTCGCTCCCTTTTTCTTCGTTTTGTATTCCGGTCCTGCGGGCGGCTCGTCTTTGACCTTGGTTGAATCCGGCTTATCGTCGAGTTCAGTTTTCTTCTGGGGGATAGCTGAGTCGGTGGTTGTACGAACTTCCTTAGAAGTGGTTTTGACTTTGGGCTTGGCCGTTGGGAGTGCGGGAGCAACGCGAGCCTTCACATTCGCCTTGGTTCTGTTGACTCTTGGTTCGACTGATGATTTCTCAGGTGTGAGTTTGTTACCCTTCCCATTGCCTAGGATAGCTGTAGTCTTAGGATGAAATGTAGAAGCTTCCTTGGTAGTATCAGCCTTTTCATTGTACTTTTGCGGGGCGGTTTTGGGTTTGATGCTCTCAGACTCGGTTTTAGGCTTATGGACTGATGCGGGACCCTCCTTAGTGGTATGCACCTTTTCACCGGAATTTTCTGGTGGCTGCGGGGCTGTCTTGGATTTCGCACTCTCGGATCCGGTTTTAGGCTTATGAACCGAAGCGGGGGCTTCCTTGGTGGTATATGCCTTTTCATTGGACTTTTGCGGCGTCTGCGGGACGACCTTAGATCTGAGGCCCTCGGGTTTGGTTTCAGACTTATGGACTGGTGCAGAAACTTCCTTAGTGGTCTGCTCCTTTTCACTGGACTTTCTTGGTGTCTGCAGGGTGGTCTTGGGTTTGACGTCCTCGGATCCGGTTCCAGGCTTATGAACTGATACAGAAGCTTCCTTGGTGGTATAGGCCTTTTCATTAGACTTTTGCAGCGTCTGTGGGACAACCTTGGGTTTGGTGCCCTCGGGTTTGATTTTAGGCTTATGGACTGGTGTGGAAGCCTCCTTGGTATGGGGCACATCGCTGGGCTTTCTTGGTGTCTGCGTGTCGGTCTCGGGTTTGACACCCTCGGATCCGGTCCCAGGCCTATGAACGGAAGCAGAGGCTTCCTTGGTGGTATAAGTCTTTCCATTAGACTCTCGCGATGACTGTGGGGAGGTCTTGGATTTGGTGCCCTGGGGTTCGGTTTTATGTGATGTGGCAGCTTCTTTGGTGGTCTGCACCTTTTCATTGGATTTTCCTGGCGTCTGCAGGGTGTTCTCGGGTTTGGCGACCTCGAGTTTTGTTTTGGGCTCGGAATGGACCGCATTCGTAGATGTGGGAGCTTCCTTGGTAGTGCCGGCTTTGATCTGTGGGATGCGGGGTAGAGCAACAATGGGTCTTTTGGCACGGTAGCCTTTCTTGGTCCCTTCTTGTGTGGATTCCGGCTTAATGTTCTTGGTGTCGTCCGGTTTGGAGTTACTCCTGGGGCGAGGTGCTTCCTTAGCTCTGTCGACCTCGGCCTTGGTGGTAGGTGGTGAGGGGATAGCCGGTTTCAAGGTGTGCGTCTCAGCTGGGGCTAGGTTGGTGGTATTGTTTCCTGCAGGCTTGGGGTTGGCCTTTGGAACGTTCTCGGATCCCAGGCTGCTAGCAACAGCATCTTTAGGCTGTGGTTTGCTGGGTTCTAGATGATATTTAGGCCAGTCCTGGGAGGTGTTTGAAACTTCCACAGCTTGGGGATAAGCGTCCTGTGCTCCCGGTGAGGGACCCGGGGGGGTACTATCCGAACTTCCGAGAGAGAACCTCTCGGCTTCAATCGCTTTCTCGGTAGGTTCTCCTTCTCCAGAGAAGAAGGGACGTCGATCGTCGATTCGCTTTGCATTGCTCCATGATACTCCAGTCGGATTGTGGTATTTGCAGTAGTCTCTCGTACAGAAAGTGGTCGCCAAGGCAGCGTGTTTCTCTTCGGGGTTAGACAGGCGGGAGCTACCACCTATAGGTGGTGGATTAGGCGGTGAATTAGGCGGTGTATTGGGCGGTGAACCGAGCGGTGGAGCCGGCCAGGGATCCGCTAACCCCGGGTTGCTACCCATTGTTTAGCATCAAACACTAGCATTCTCAATCAGCTTTATACCTTCTCTTCTTCTCCTTTGGTTTGCGCGGCTCCCACCGCGGCTTCGGCAAATTGTAAACCTTCTCTTCCACATAGTAATCAAAGTACTCTTCTTCAACTTCCTCATTTCCTTCTCTAGTAGTGTCGATAGGTTCGTTTTGGATCCCGTCACGGTGTGGCTTTTTACCCACTAGATATAGAAAGCTCGCGGTGGTTTCCTCCTCGAGTGCCCCTTTTCTCCTCAGCTGTCCTGGCAGCAAACCGGCCTTGCGGAGTTCCTGATATCGGCGATCGTAGGCGAGCTCTTGTTTCGTCGGAACATGGTCTTGATCGTAGTATTCGTCTTCCTTGCGGCGACGGCGTGTATCGTTGCGCACTGGCATTTTATTGGAGTTTGTAGAGCTGAACAAAAAGGAGGCTTATAGTTAGCAAGCGGTAAACTCCTTTTCGGGTTTGGAGGAGCTCACTGTCGGTACATAGGTTCTCGTACACAGTCATTGCGAGGGAAGGGGCCCGACATTTTTTAAAAGTGTCGGGATTGAGGGAGGGAGGAAGGTTTGGCTTTGGATTGAGCTTCTGGGGCGAGCCTGTTTTCTATCAGAA
>Ga0307512_10003287_pt1 | contig 19019 bp, 18 predicted proteins | sample 14_EM_MG_FD_200267 | JGI IMG/M metagenome (GOLD analysis project Ga0307512, IMG submission 200267) | Populus trichocarpa ectomycorrhiza microbial communities from riparian zone in the Pacific Northwest, United States - 14_EM | ecosystem: Host-associated > Plants > Roots > Unclassified | place... | reverse complement strand
CCGGCACGGTCGCCCTCGTCGGCGCCGCCGCCCGCGACGCCCGCGTCCTCGGCGGCGGCTCCGCCACCGTCTTCCCGCCCCGCGTCGTCTCCCCGCTCGACGGCCTCACCGCCGCCCTCCCCGAGGGCGCCCTCGGCTACGCCGTCGGCGCCGACCCCAACACCGAACTCGCCGTCGCCGACAAGGGGTTCGAGCTGGGGGCCGTGTGCCGTGACGCGGACGGAAACGTCATCGGCACCCGCTCCGCTCCCAACGGCCAGATCCAGTGGATGGGTTCGGACCTCCCCGAGGGCGTCGTCCACGACCGCCTGCACACCGTCGAACTGACCGGCACCTTCACCCCGCGCGACACCGGCCCGCACACCTTCGGCATCAAGGGCACCGGCCACTTCACCCTCACCGTCGCCGGCACGACGTACTACGACGACGTCCAGCGCCCCACCGACGACAGCGACCCCTTCGAGGCGTTCTTCGGCGCCCCGGTGCCCCGCGCCCAGGCCGAACTCACCGCGGGCGAACCGGTCGAGATCTCCCTCACCTACGTCTTCGAGCTGCCCGAGGGCGTCCCCTTCAAGGTCGTCGCCTTCGCCCTCGCGCACCAGGAGCCGCAGCGCGACGCCGACGAACTGATCGCCGAGGCCGTCGAGGCCGCGCGTGCCGCCGACACGGCCGTCGTCGTGGTCGCCACCACCGAGCGCGTGGAGTCGGAGGGCTACGACCGGGCGGACCTCGCCCTCCCCGGCCGCCAGGACGAACTGGTCCGCGCCGTCGCCGCCGCCAACCCCAACACCGTCGTGGTCGTCAACTCCGGCTCCCCGGTGGAACTGCCGTGGCGCGACGACGTCGCCGCCGTCCTGCTCAGCTGGTTCCCCGGCCAGGAGGGCGGCGCGGCCCTCGCGGACGTGCTCACGGGCGCGTACGAGCCGGGCGGCCGCCTGCCCACCACCTGGGGCTCCCTGTCCGACGCCCCGGTCACCCAGGTGGTACCGGAAGGCGGCGAACTCCCTTACGACGAAGGGGTCTTCATCGGTTACCGCGCCTGGGAGAAGGAAGGCAGGACCCCGTCGTACCCCTTCGGCCACGGCCTCGGCTACACCGACTGGACGTACGAGTCGGTCGAGGTGGACGGCAGCGGCACCAACGTCAGGGTCCGCGTGCGCAACTCCGGTGAGCGCGCGGGCCGGGAGGTCGTCCAGGTCTACCTGGCCCCGACCGAGGCCGGTCCCGACCGGCCGGCACGACGGCTCGCGGGCTTCGCGGGTGTCGAGGCGGGCCCGGGCGAGAGGGCCGAAGCGGTCATCGTGCTCCCGCGCCGCGCCTTCGAGGTGTGGGACGAGGCGACCGGCGCGTGGTCGTTTGTGAAGGGTTCGTACGAGATCCAGGTGAGCCGCTCGATCACGGACCGCCGCCTCACCGCGACGATTAACGTCTGATCCGGGAAGCCTCCCCACGGACAGCCCCGGTCCGGGACCTGACCCCTGGACCGGGGCTCGTGGCGTGCCCGGCGTTCATCACCGGGCGGCGAAATCACCGGGTGGCGAATCCGTAGACCGTCTCCGAACCGAACAACCCGCCCGGCCGCAGCACCGTGCCCGGGAACTCCGGCCGGTTCGGGGAGTCGGGGAAGTGCTGGGTCTCCAGCGCGATGCCGTCACCGGGCGCGAAGGGCCCGGACAGATGGTCGGCGGTGTACAGCTGGAGGCCCGGCTCGGTGGTCGCCACGGTCAGCACCCGGCCGGACGCCGGGTCGTACAGCTCGGCGACCTCCCGGGCGGCCTCGGTCACCCCGCCGTCCAGCACGAAGTTGTGGTCGTATCCGGCGCCCACCTTCCGCGCCCGACGGAAGTCGAAGCGCGTGCCCGTCACGTCGGCGAGGTCGCCGGTCGGGATCAGTTCGTCGTCGACGGGGGTGAACCGGGAGGCGGCGATCCGCAGTTCGTGGCCGCCGGCGTTCCCCGGGCCGCCGAGGTTGAAGTAGCTGTGATTCGTCAGGTTCACCACGGTCGGCGCGTCCGTCACCGCCTCGTACGCGATCCTGAGCGCGCCGTCCGCCTCCAGCGTGTACGTCGCGGAGACCTCCAGCCGCCCCGGGAAGCCCTCCTCGCCGTGCGCGGCGACCCGGCTGAGCCGCACTCCGTGTTCGACGGGCGTGACGTCCCACACGCGCTTGTCGAAACCGTCGGCCCCGCCGTGCAGGGAGTTGGGCGCGTTGTTCGGCTCGAGGGCGTACGTCACCCCGTCCAGCGGGAAGCGGCCGCCCGCGATCCGGTTGGCGTACCGGCCGACGAGGGCGCCCAAGTACGGCTCCGGGTGCGTGAGATAGCCGTCCAGGTCCGCGAACCCCAGCACCACGTTCCCGGCCCGGCCCTCCCGGTCGGGGCTCTCCAGCGACTGCACGATCCCGCCGTACGACAGGATCCGTACCCGCACACCCGCCCGCTCCAGGGCCCAGCGGTGCACCGGGGTGCCGTCGGGAAGTGTGCCGAAGAGTTCGTTCATGTGCGGAACTTTAGGTCACGGCCCTGGCGGCCCCGCATCACGCCTTCTTCGCCGTGACCTTCCGGTAGGCGATCTCCGCCAGCCGTGCCTGCCCGTTCACACTGGGATGGAACCAGTCCCACTGGCTCAACTGGTCCGTACCGAAGCGGTAGTCGTACACCGCGCCCCCGTCGAAGCGGCACCGGCGGTCCTTCGCGCAGACCTCCCGCAGCACCTTGTTGTACGCCTCCACCCGCTTCTGCACCGTGTCCCGCCGCAGCGTCGCCTTCGAGTCCAGCGCGTCCGCGTCGTCCAGCATGGAGGGACAGATGCCCAGCTTCCACACCTGCTTGCCCATCGGGTTGGTGCGGCCCTCGGACCACAGCCGCTTCAGGTTCGGCACGCTCGCCACGTACACCTGTGCCCTGGGCAGCGACTCGCGCAGGGTGCTCAGCGCGTCCTCGAAGTCGGCGCGGAAGCTCTCCACCGAGGTCATCGCGGAGGTGCTGGCCCGGCAGGCGTCATTGGCCCCCGCCATCACCGTCACCAACTGCGGCCGCCGCGCCGCCGCCTGCGCCATCTGCCCGGGCAGGTCCGCCATCCGCGCCCCGGTCACCGCGTAGTTCCAGCTGCGCTCGGTCGCCTGCGCCCTGCCCAGCAGCCGGACGGCGAGGCTGTCGACCTCGGTGCTGGTGCCGGTCGCCCAGGAGACCTCCGGGCAGTCCGACAGGACCGTACAGGCGTCGAAGCCACGCGTGATGGAGTCGCCGACGGCGGCGATCGAGCGGGGGCTCACGTCCCACACCGGCCTGGGCTTCGCGCTGCGCGCGGTGGTGCTGCTCGGCCCGGCGGAGTTGCCACCGACGGCGTCGCAGCCGGCGACGCCCAGGACGGTCGCCGCCACGGCGGCGAGAACGGCCCGTGAGCGGCGGCTTGGCTTCCGCATACGCTGGCGATCCCCTCGGTCGACGTACAGGTGTGTCCCCCCATAACAACGCGCGAGGGTTCCCGATCGACGGACCATGGAACGGTTCACACCCGTACAAGCGTCCTGCCGGGTGAATGACGGACGTTTCAGCGCATCGGGACGGACGGTACGTCACACTCCTTGCGCCGCCGCACGGTAGCCTCGCCCTCAACGTGGCTGCCAGGCCACTACGTCCGCCAGTTCGCCAGATTGTCCTGCTCTGCCCGGAGGTCCCGGTGACGACACGTGGGGTTCTGTACGTGCACTCCGCGCCGCGCGCGCTGTGCCCGCACGTCGAGTGGGCCGTCGCCGGGGTGCTCGGCACACGCGTCAACCTCGACTGGATCCGGCAGCCCGCCGCACCCGGCACCTGGCGCTCGGAGTTCTCCTGGAAGGGCGAGGTCGGCACGGCCTCCAAGCTCGCCTCCGCGCTGCGCGGCTGGCACCTGCTGCGCTTCGAGGTCACCGCCGAGCCCTGCCCCACCGCGGAGGGCGAGCGCTACAGCTGCACCCCCGACCTCGGCATCTTCCACGCCGTCACCGGCATCCACGGCGACATCCTGATCCCCGAGGACCGCCTGCGCGCCGCGCTGACCCGATCCCAGCGCGGCGAGACGGACCTGGAGGCCGAGATCGCCAAGCTCCTCGGCAAGCCGTGGGACGACGAATTGGAGCCGTTCAGATACGCGGGAGAGGGCGCACCGGTGCGCTGGCTCCACCAGGTGGTCTGACAGATGGTCTGAAACGTCCCGAGGGGCAACGCCCCAAGGGACGCGGGGAACTGCGCGACAAGCCCCCACCGGCCCGTATGCGGCCTGCGACAGATGACGAAACGGCGAGTGGCCCGACCTCCGCACGGAGACCGGGCCACTTTCAGCCAACGGTGACTTCACACCGTACGGAACGCCAGCACCACGTTGTGCCCACCGAACCCGAAGGAATCGTTCAGGGCGGCAATCCGACCCTCGACAGGAAGCTTGCGCGCCTCGCCGCGAACGATGTCCGCGTTGGCCTCCGCCTCGGGGTCGAGGTTCTCCACGTTGATGGTCGGCGGAGCAACCCGGTTGTACAGCGCGAGGATCGTCGCGACGGACTCGACGCCGCCCGCGCCACCCAGCAGGTGACCGGTCATCGACTTGGTCGCGGAGACCGCCATGTGGTCCGCGTCGTCGCCGAACACCTTGCGCAGCGCCTTCAGCTCGGCCACGTCACCGGCCGGCGTCGAGGTGGCGTGCGCGTTGACGTGCACGATCTCGGCCGGGTTCAGGTCGGTGCGCTCCAGCAGGTTCTGCAGGGCGTGCGAGATGCCCTTGCCCTCGGGCTCCGGCTGCACGATGTCGTGGCTGTCGGCGGAGATGCCCTGCCCGACCGCCTCGGCGTACACGCGGGCACCGCGCTCGGCGGCGTGTTCGGCGGACTCCAGCACGATCACGCCGGCGCCCTCGCCGAGGACGAAGCCGTCACGGGCGACGTCGTAGGGACGCGAGGCGCCCTCGGGGTTCTCGTTGTTCTTGGACATCGCCATCATGTTGCCGAACGCGGCGATGGGCAGGGGGTGGATGGCCGCCTCCGTGCCACCCGCGACGACGACGTCGGCGCGGCCGGTGCGGATCATCTCGATGGCGTAGCCGATGGCCTCGGCGCCCGACGCGCAGGCGGAGACCGGCGTGTGCACGCCCGCACGGGCGCCCACGAGCAGGCCCACGTTGGCGGACGGGCTGTTCGGCATCAGCATGGGGACGGTGTGCGGGGAGACGCGGCGGACGCCCTTCTCCTTGAGCACGTCGTACTGGTCCAGCAGCGTCGTCACGCCACCGATGCCGGAGGCGATGACGGCACCGAGCCGGTCCGGGTCGATGTGTGCGTCCTCACCGGCCTTGTCGGTGAAACCGGCGTCGGCCCAGGCCTCCTTGGCCGCGATCAGCGCGAACTGCGCCGAGCGGTCCAGGCGGCGGGCCTGCGGACGGGGGATGACTTCGGAGGGCTCCACGGCGACCGGAGCGGCGATGCGGACAGCCTGCTCGGCGGCCCACTCCTGCTCCAGGGGCCGCACGCCGGACTTGCCGGCGATCAGACCCTCCCAGGTGGAAGCTGCGTCGCCACCCAGCGGTGTGGTTGCGCCGATACCGGTGACGACCACGGTGCGATTGGTCGGGCTCACGGGAATTCTTTCTCCAACGGATCGGGATTCAACGGCGCCACCGCCGGGTGGCGGGGCAAAGCAGCCGGGCCTAAGAGGCTCAGGCCTGGTGCTTGAGGATGTAGTTGGTCGCGTCGCCGACCGTCTTGAGGTTCTTGACGTCCTCGTCCGGGATCTTGACGTCGAAGCGCTCTTCGGCGGCGACGACGACCTCGACCATGGACAGCGAGTCGACGTCCAGGTCGTCGGTGAAGGACTTGTCCAGCTGGACGTCCTCAACCGGGATGCCGGCGATCTCGTTCACGATGTCGGCGAGACCGGCGACGATCTCTTCCTGAGTGGCGGCCATGTCAGGCGCTCCTTCGTTGTGTTCCAGAGGGTTTGGCAGCCCGCCGCGGAAGCGGCGGGTGATGCTGTCCCGCACCGGACCCGATGATGATCCGGCACGGAGTGCCTAGGGGAGAGTAACGACCGTCGCGGCGTACACGAGACCCGCCCCGAAGCCGATGACGAGCGCGGTGTCGCCGCTCTTGGCCTCGCCGGTCGCCAGAAGCCGCTCCATGGCGAGCGGAATCGAGGCGGCCGAGGTGTTGCCGGTGGTACGGACGTCACGCGCGACCGTGACGTGCTCCGGCAGTTTCAGCGTCTTCACCATCGAGTCGATGATCCGCTCGTTGGCCTGGTGGGGAATGAAGACGTCCAGGTCGTCCGGGGTGATTCCGGCCGCGTCCAGCGCCTGCTGGGCGACCTTCGCCATCTCGAACACGGCCCAGCGGAACACCGCCTGGCCCTCCTGCGTGATCGCAGGGAACTTGCCCGTGGAGTCGTACTCGTCCCACGGCACGGTCTGCTTGATCGTCTCGGACTTGTCGCCCTCGGAGCCCCAGACGGTCGGGCCGATCGCGGGCTCCTTGGCCGGGCCCACCACGACCGCGCCCGCGCCGTCGCCGAACAGGAAGGCGGTGGCCCGGTCCTCGAGGTCGGTGAGGTCGGACAGGCGCTCGACGCCGATGACGAGGACGTACTCCGCGGAGCCCTCGACGATCATGCCCTTGGCGAGCGTGAGGCCGTAGCCGAAGCCCGCGCAGCCCGCCGAGATGTCGAAGGCGGCAGCCTTGTTCGTGCCGAGCTTGTCGGCGATCTCGGTGGCGACGGCCGGAGTCTGCTTGAAGTGCGAGACGGTCGAGACGATCACGCCACCGATCTGCTCGGCGGAGATCCCGGCGTCGGCGATCGCCTTGCCGGACGCCTCGATCGACATCGCGGCGACGGTCTCCTCGGCGGAGGCCCAGTGCCGGGTCTCGATGCCGGAGCGCGAACGGATCCACTCGTCGGAGGAGTCGATCGTCTCGAGGATCACCTCGTTCGGCACGACCCGGGTCGGGCGATAGCCGCCCACGCCCAGGATGCGCGCGTACGGGGCGCCCTTGCTGGGCTTGATCTTCGACATGTTCGTACGGCTCCTTAGGGCGTCAGGCGTTGGCGTGCTCGGCGATGAGCTCGCGGGCCGCGTCGAGGTCGTCGGGGGTCTTCAGGGCCAGCGTCTTGACGCCGGGCAGCGCCCGCTTGGCGAGTCCGGTCAGGGTGCCGCCGGGGCACACCTCGATCAGCGCGGTGACGCCGAGCTCCTTGAAGGTCTCCATGCACAGGTCCCAGCGGACCGGGTTGGCGACCTGGCCGACCAGGCGCTCGAGGACCTCGGCGCCGGTGGCGACCGTCCGCCCGTCCTTGTTCGAGACGTAGGTGACCGTCGGGTCGGCGGGCGTCAGATCGGCGGCGGCCTTCGCCAGTGCTTCGACCGCGGGCGCCATGTGGTGCGTGTGGAAGGCGCCGGCCACCTTCAGCGGGACGACCTTGCGGACGCCCTCGGGCTTGTCCTCGTTCAGCACGGCGAGCTGCTCCAGGGTGCCCGCGGCGACGATCTGGCCCGCGCCGTTCACGTTCGCCGGGGTCAGGCCCAGCTTCTCCAGGTGCGCGACGCTCACCTCGGGGTCGCCGCCGAGCAGCGCCGACATGCCGGTCTCGGTGATCGCGGCGGCCTCGGCCATGGCCAGACCCCGCTTGCGTACGAGGGCCAGCGCGGAGGTGTCGTCGAGGATGCCCGCGAAGGAGGCGGCGGTGATCTCACCGACGCTGTGACCGGCCACGGCGCCCGGCGTGATGGCACCGAGTGCCGCGCCGGACAGAATGCCGGCGGCGACGAGCAGCGGCTGGGCGACGGCGGTGTCACGGATCGCGTCCGCGTCGGCCTGGGTGCCGTAGTGGGCGAGGTCCAGTCCGATGGCGTCCGACCAGGCGGCGACGCGGTCGGCGGCGCCGGGGAGGTCGAGCCAAGGGGTCAGGAAGCCGGGCGTCTGAGCGCCCTGGCCGGGAGCGACGAGTACGAGCACTCTCACACTCTCTCTTGTCGACGGCCTTGGCCGCCCGTGGGGACAGGGACGAAGAACACGAGGGGGTTTTGTGGGCCCCCGACAAAAACCTAGGCCGGGAGATCCGCCTCGGCCAGACGCCCCAGGATCAGCGCGATCCGAAGCGTGAACGCGGAGCGTACATCGGAGGGTGACCAGCCGGTGACGTCAGTCACACGTCGGAGCCGGTAGCGCACGGTGTTGGGATGGACGAAGAGCATCCGGGCGGCGCCTTCGAGACTGCTCGCCTGTTCGAGATAGACGGCGAGCGTCTCCAGAAGCGCGGACCCGGCCTCCTGGAGCGGTCTGTAGATCTCCTCCACCAGCTGCTCGCGCGCACTCGGGTCACCGGCGATGGCGCGCTCCGGAAGCAGATCGTCCGCCAGCACCGGCCGCGGGGCGTCCTGCCAGGCGAAACACGCCTTGAGTCCGGCGGCCGCGGCCTGCGCGGACCGGGTCGCGGTGAGCAGATCGGCCACCACCGGCCCGGCCACGACGGGTCCGGCCGCGTACGGCCCGATCAGCGACTTGGCCACGGCGATCGGGTTGTCGCTGCCCCCGGCGATGACGACGAGCCGGTCCCCGAGCACCCCGGTGAGCACCTGCAGTTTGGCGTGCCGGGCGGCCCGCCGGATCGCCTCGACGGTCAGCTCGGAGTCGCCGTCGGGAGCGGTCCCGAGAACGACACACACATGCTCGGGCGCGTTCCACCCCAGGGCCGCGGCCCTGCTGACCGCCCCCTCGTCGGCCTCCCCGCTCAGCACGGCGTTGACGACGAGGGACTCAAGGCGCGCGTCCCAGGCACCGCGTGCCTCGGCGGCCTGGGCGTACACCTGGGCGGTGGCGAAGGCGATCTCCCGGGCGTACACGAGCAGCGCCTCGCGCAGCACTCGCTCGTCACCGGGCGCCGCCACCTCCTCGATGGCGGACTCCATGACCTCGATCGTCGTCCGCACCATCTCCACGGTCTGCCGCAGGGTGATCGCCCGGGTCAGTTCGCGCGGGGCCGTACCGAACACGTCCGTGGAGATGGCCTGGGGCGCGTCCGGATGCCGGAACCACTCGGTGAAGGCGGCGATACCGGCCTGGGCGACCAGCCCGATCCAGGAACGGTTCTCCGGTGGCATCGCCCGGTACCACGGCAGCGTCTCGTCCATGCGCGCGATGGCCTGCGCGGCGAGAGAACCGGAGGACTTCTCCAGTCGCTTCAGGGTCGCGGCGTGCGTGTGGACGAAGGGCGCTACGGCTTCGGGCTTGCTGGTTTCGGGTTCGGGCACGGGGACAAGACTGCCTTATCCGGACGTGAGTGCGCGCCGCCGGGTCGCGGGTGACCGCTACGGAGGAGTGCACAGGCCACTACGGTGGGGTGCGTGATGGACGTACGGCGCGCTGCGGAGCGCTATCCAGGGGGCGATCCGGCGGCCGGCATCGAGTCGCGGCACGCCTTCTCCTTCGGTCCGCACTACGACCCCGACAACCTCCGCTTCGGCGCGGTGATCGCCTGCAACGAGGAGCGCCTCGCCCCCGGCGCCGGCTTCGACGAACACCCGCACAGCCACACCGAGATCGTGACGTGGGTGGCCGAGGGCGAGCTCACGCATCGCGACTCCACGGGCCACGAGACGCGGGTGGGCCCCGGTGACGTGCAGCGGCTGAGTTCGGCGGCGGGCGTACGGCACGTGGAGCGCAACGACGGCGACCGGCCGCTGACCTTCGTGCAGATGTGGCTGGCCCCCCGCGAGCCCGGCGGCGACCCCGCCTACGAGATCGTCCACGGCATCGCGGACTCGACGCCGTACGCGGTCCCGGAGGCGGGCGCGATGCTCCACGTGCGGCGTCTGCGGACGGGCGAGCGGACGGCGGTGCCGGACGGGGCGTTCGTGTACGTCCACGTCGTGCGGGGTGAAGTGCGGCTGGACGGCGAGGAGTTGGCGGCCGGTGACGCGGCGCGCATCACGGACGCCAAGGAACTCGAGGCGGTCGCGCTTACGCAGGCCGAGCTGCTGCTGTGGGAGATGACGGCAGCTACGGCAGCTCCCTAGGGACGGCGGAGCTCCGCCAGCACCGCGTCCGTGAACACCGGCCACACCTCGGCCGCCCACGGCCCGAACGCCCGGTCCGTCAGCGCCACTCCCGCGGCCCGCGCGTCCGGGTCGACCCACAGGAACGTACCCGACTGCCCGAAGTGCCCGAAGGTCCGCGGAGACGAGGAACTCCCCGTCCAGTGCGGTGACTTGGAGTCGCGGATCTCGAAGCCCAGCCCCCAGTCGTTCGGGTTCTGGTGGCCGTAGCCCGGCAGGACGCCCTTCGTGCCCGGGTACTGGACCGTCATCGCCTGTGCCACCGTCCGCGGATCCAGCAGCCGCGGCGCCTGCACCTCGGCGGCGAAGCGCAGCAGGTCGTCGACGGTCGAGACGCCGTCCCTCGCGGGGGAGCCCTCGAGGGAGGTGGACGTCATGCCCAGCGGCTCCAGCACCGCCTGCCTCAGGTACTCGGCGAAGGGGATCTCCGCCGCCTTGGCGATGTGGTCGCCGAGCTGCTCGAACCCGGCGTTGGAGTACAGCCGTCGCTCCCCGGGCGGGGCGGTCACCCGGTGCTCGTCGAAGGCGAGCCCCGAGGTGTGGGCGAGCAGATGACGGACCGTCGAGCCGGGCGGGCCGGCCGGTTCGTCGAGCTCGATCGCCCCCTCCTCGTACGCGACGAGCGCGGCGTACGCCGCAAGCGGCTTGGTGACCGAGGCGAGCGGGAACCGGTGGCCGGCCGGGCCATGAGTGCCGAGGACCGTCCCGTCGCCGCGCACCACACCCGCCGCAGCGGTGGGAACCGGCCAGTCTTCGATCAACGCGAGGCTCTGCAAGGACATGCCGTCGAGCCTAAGCGCTCAGAGTATGAGCTCCAGCAAGGGGTCCGGCTTGGGCCTGAAGCCGAGGGAGGCGTAGAGCGGCTCGGCCTCCAAGGACGCGGTGAGGCGCACGCGCGCGGCGCCGCGCTTGCGGAACCAGTCCAGCAGCGTGTCCATGCACGCGCGTGCGTACCCGCGACGGCGCGCGTCCGGGTCGGTCGCGACGCTGAAGACGTAGCCGGCCGTCCCGCCCGGATTGCCCGCCTTCCCGATCCGGTACTCGATCGTCCCGGCCACCAGCGCCGCCAGCGCCCCCGGCCGTTCGGGATGGTCGACGACGAACGCCACGAAGGCCCCGTCCGGATCGGCCAGCCTCTCCCGCAGCCCCGGCAGGGACTCCGCGTGCCAGTCCGTGGAAGGATCCGACCCCGGCAGCGAATCGATCATCACCTGGCGCAGCCGCAGCACTTCCTGCGCGTCCTCGGGCCCGGCGCGGCGTACAAGACTCATGCCCGCACGCTAAGCGGCTCGGGTGAAGTCCGCTACGGTTCCCCAGCGCCTGAAGGGGCGCGGGGCTGTGTCGACATGCGGCTCCGCCGCGCGGGCGCGACCAGCCACGACGGCGCCGCAGACGACCGACGGCACATCGCGGCCCCGCGGCGGAGCCGCAAATCGGCACAGCCAGCGGAGCGCTCAGCCACCGCCGCCGAGCCGTGTCCTGCCGATTTATTACCGGTTCCGCTTGCTTGGAGTGCACTCCAAGGCCATAGCGTTGAGGTCATGACGGTGATGGAGACCACGCCCACCAGGACCGACCTCTGTGGCGCCCCGCCCCACCCGCATCGGCGCCCGGAAGGCCAGGACAGCTACACGATCAGCGAGGTCGTCGCCTTCACCGGGCTGACCGCGCACACCCTGCGCTGGTACGAGCGCATCGGCCTGATGCCGCACGTCGACCGCTCGCACACCGGTCAGCGCCGCTACAGCAACCGCGACCTCGACTGGCTGGACCTCGTCGGCAAGCTCCGGCTCACCGGCATGCCGGTCGCCGACATGGTGCGGTACGCGGAGCTGGTGCGCGAGGGCGACCACACGTTCGGCGCGCGGTTCGAGCTGCTGGAAGCGACCCGCCGCGACGTGCTCACCCGGATCGAAGAGCTGCAGGACACCCTCGCGGTGCTCGACCGGAAGATCAGTTTCTACGCGGACGCCGACCACGCCCGCGTCCACGAGGCGGAGAAGGTGCGATGACCGACAGCAGGATCCCGACCGGCCGACTCGGCGACACCGGCCCCGAGGTCGGCGCACAGGGCCTCGGCTGCATGGGCATGAGCTTCGCCTACGGCCCCGTCGACGCGAAGGCCTCGCGGGCCACTCTGGAGCGGGCGCTGGAGCTGGGCGTCACGCTGTACGACACGGCGGACGCATACGGCGTGGGCGAGAACGAGCGGTTCCTGTCCCCGTTCTTCAAGGCCAACCGGGACGAACTCGTCATCGCCACCAAGTTCGCCCTGGCGATCCCGCCGGACGACCCCACCCGCCGGATCATCCGCAACGACCCGCCCTACATCCGCCAGGCCGCCGAGGCCAGCCTCAAGCGCCTGGACGTCGACGTGATCGACCTCTACTACATGCACCGGCGCGATGTGAACGTGCCGATCGAGGAGACCGTCGGCGTCATGGCCGAGCTGGTGCGCGAGGGCAAGGTGAAGCACCTGGGCCTGAGCGAGGTCACCGCCGATGAGCTGCGCGCGGCCCAGGCCGTGCATCCCATTGCCGCCGTGCAGTCGGAGTGGTCGCTGTTCAGCCGGGACATCGAGGCCCAGGTGGTGCCGGCCGTCCGCGAACTGGGCGTGGCCCTGGTGCCGTACTCCCCGCTCGGCCGCGGCTTCCTCACCGGCTCCTTCGCCAATGCCGACAAGGAGCTCACGTCCGACGACTTCCGCCGTCAGCAGCCCCGGTTCACCGGCGAGAACGCGGCCGCGAACGTGGCCCTGCTGGAGCCGGTCCGCACGGTCGCCGAGTCCCACGGTGCCTCGCTCGGCCAGATCGCCCTGGCCTGGGTCCAGCAGCAGGCGGCCGTCCACGGCCTCCCGGTGATCCCGATCCCGGGCACCCGCAAGCCGACCCGCGTGGAGGAGAACGCGGCGGCGACGCGGATCGTGCTGACGGAGGACGAACTCGCGCTGCTGGAGCCGATCGCGGCGAAGGTGGCCGGCGACCGGTACGCGGACATGACGTTCACCTCGGCCGGCCGGGAGTGACTCAGAGCTCGGCCAGCAGCTCGGCCTTCTTCGCGGAGAACTCCTCATCCGTGACCAGCCCCGCCTGATGCAGTTCCCCCAGGTGACGGATGCGCTCGGCAATATCGGCGGGGTCCCGTCGCGCTGCCCCGGAGGGCACCGCGGGGGCCCCGCTCTGCCGTACCGCGTCCAGCACGGCCGCCGCGAACGGCAGTGACTCGTGCACCGGCCCGTATCCGAGTCCGAACACCACGGCCGCCGGATCCTGGTCGGCCTGCGCGGGCGCCGCGGCCCCGTCGCGCCGCAACAGCCGCAGATGCCCTTCGAACACCTCCGGCGACCGCCACTCCACCCCCGCCAGCTCGGCGACCGGAAAGCTCTGGTCCCCCGCCTTCCACTTCGCCGACGACGCCCCCGTCCAGAACCACCGGAAGTTCACCGTCTTCCCGTCGAAGGACGCTTTCGCGTCGTACGCCTTGAACTGCCGGGGCGCCTCGGGAGCGGCCACCAGATATCGCTCGGCAGCCTCGGCGTCGCCCTTCAGCTGGGCCCGCAGCTCGTCGGCGTAGTACTCGGCGAGCGTCTCGCGCTCGGCGGGCAGCACCAGACGGTAGGGATCGCACCCTTCCTTCAGCTGCCCCGCGGCCGCCTCCAACAGCGGATCGGCGCCGGGCCGCAGCTCGGCGCGCAGGACCACCGTGCCGCGCCTGCCGGGGGTCAGCGTCACCCCCGAGATCGCCTCCAGCGGAACACGGCGTTCCGCCAGCACCTGGAAGAGCTTGGGTGTCCGAATCCCCCGTTCGTAACGGATGAGCACGGAGTCGGACTCGAACTCCCAGGCGGCATGAAATCCGGCCAGTACGTCACCCATGCGGCTCATCGTATGCGGGACCCGCTCCTTCGTCGCCACCCTGCGCAGACCGCAGTTTCTGCGCCTCTACGCGCGTCCGTCCGCGGTCGCGCCGGACAAACCCACCCGGCACTTGCTGTCATCGCCCGCACAGTGCACCGACCGGTACGCGCCAACACCGATCTCCGCGAAGTTCAGCACGCTCTCCGTGCCCGGCTCGAAGTAACCGGCATGTCCCTTCGCGCCCCGCGCCGACAGCACCCGTGACCCGAACGCGGCCGACACCGGGTCGGCCCCGTGGCCCAGCCCGCCGACCTGTAGATACGGCACGTCCTGGACCCAGTCCGTGGCGTCCCGCATCGCCCACACCCGGGCGGAGGTGTGCAGGTGGGAGGCGCTCTCGACACGCATGCCGGGGCTGGCGGCCACCGCTATGTCGGCCACCCGGCGCGGCAGCGTGTGCGCGGCGACCCCGCACACCACGGAGCCGTAGCTGTGGCAGAACAGCGACACCGGCACACTGCCGGGCAGTCCGCGCACCATCGCGTTCAGCCGCACCGCACCCTCGGCCGCGCGCATCGCCGTCGCCGAGTCGATGCCGAGCCCGGCCGGTGCCGTGTAGTCGGCCCAGGCGATCACGGCCGTACGCGTCGTCGGGCTCGCCGCCTTCTCGGCCGCGTACAGCGACTTGGCCATGCCGACGGGCGCCGTGAACTGGCGGTTCGTCCGCTGGAAGGTGAGCAGGTCGGTGTCGACACCGGGGACGACGACCGACACGCGCTCGGCCTGCTGCAGGTTCCCGATCACCTCCGCGACCCGCCCCGAGCCGTCGGGGTCGAAGGCGAGGATGTGCCGGCCCTGGTGCAGCAGCGCCTCGTAGCGGTGCATACGGCGGCCCGCATCCTGCTGCCCGAGTGGCGAGAGCCGGTAGTCGTGCATGCGCTTGAGCTCGACCTCGCGCTGCTTCGCGAGCGCGAGACGGTTGGCGCGGTAGCGCAGCGCGACGGGAGCGCCGTTCATGTTGCCGACCGCGAGGGGATAGCGGCGGGCGAGATCGGCGCGCTGCTGAGCGGTCAGCGAGGCGAAGAAGCGGGAGAGGCGAGCGGGGGTCGCGTCGGGGTCCGGCAGGCGGTGTCCGTGGATGCGGCCGTGCTCCCAGGAGGAGAGCGAAGCCTGCAGCGGAGTCGCCTGGTGGTGGCTGCGGAGGGCCGTCCAGCCGGTGGTCGCCAGCATCACGAAAACGACGGCCAGGGCGAGCAGCGCGCGCCCGACGTTCAGTTGCGGGGAGGTGTCGAAGGAAGTCACTGGGAGGACACACTAGGAGAACGAGAGGGTCTCGCGTGAGTCGAGTGACAGGGATCACGTTTCGATAAACGTGGCGATGACCTCAGTGTCTGTCTCTGTCTCCGTCTGTCTGTGTCTCTCTGTGTCTCTCTCCGCCTCTCTGCGTGTCTCATCCTGTCTCAGCGTGTTCGCCAGTTCTCCGTGAGTGCGGGACCCACCTGTTCGAGGTACGCGATCGTCAACGCGCGCATCGCGTCGATGCTGAAGTCCTCACCCGTGCTCCACTGCCGTTCCGTCACCCGCATCACCCCGCCGAACACCGCCACGGTCAGCCGCGGCCGCAGGTCGGTGTCCACGTCGACTCCCTCGCGTTCGGCGAGCACGCGCGCGAGGGAGTCCTCGACCTCCTCGTTGCGCCGCAGATGGGCGGCGAGCAGGACCGGCGTCGACTCGATCACCCGGTACATGCGCAGATACAGCTCGACCGGTACGACGGCCTCGATGACGTCGTTGATGTTGTCCCACCCCTCCAGGACCGCCTGGCGCAGCGCCTCCAGCGGCGCTTCCTGCGCGGGCCGCTCCCGCACGGCCTCGACGAACCGCGCCACCGCCAGCTCCTGCAGGGCGAGAGCGGCCTCCTCCTTGCCGGCGAAGTAGCGGAAGAAGGTGCGCTGCGAGACGTCGACGGCCTCGGCGATGTCGTCGACGGTCGTCCGCTCGTACCCGCGCGTGGTGAACAGTTCGACGGCGGCCCGCAGCAGCGCGTCCCGGGTGCGCTGCTTCTTGCGTTCGCGGAGTGTTTCCATATGCGTCAGTTACTGACTTGTGAATTGGTTTGTCAATTGTCAGTGGCTGTCACTAGCCTCGAACACATGACTAGTCAGACCACCATCGACACGACGGGGCCGGGGGACAAGGCACCAGCAGCCCCGTCGGACGCGCCGCCGGCCGCAGGGCTGCGCGGCCACCCTTGGTTCACCCTCATAACCGTCGCCGTCGGGGTCATGATGGTGGCCCTCGACGGCACCATCGTGGCGATCGCCAACCCGGCCATCCAGAAGGACCTGAAGGCGAGCTTCGCCGACGTCCAGTGGATCACCAATGGGTACTTCCTCGCCCTCGCGGTCTCCCTGATCACTGCGGGCAAGCTCGGCGACCGCTTCGGCCACCGGCAGACCTTCCTGATCGGCGTGACCGGCTTCGCCGCCGCCTCGGGCGCCATCGGCCTGTCCAGCAGCATCGCCGCGGTCGTCACCTTCCGCGTCCTGCAAGGTCTGTTCGGCGCCCTGCTGATGCCGGCCGCGCTCGGCCTGCTGCGCGCGACCTTCCCGGCCGAGAAGCTCAACATGGCCATCGGTATCTGGGGCATGGTCATCGGCGCCTCCACCGCGGGCGGCCCGATCCTCGGCGGTGTGCTCGTCGAGCACGTCAACTGGCAGTCGGTGTTCTTCATCAACGTGCCGGTCGGCATCATCGCCCTCGTCCTGGGCCTGGTGATCCTGCGGGACCACCGCGCCGAGAACGCCCCGCGCTCCTTCGACATCCTGGGCATCGTCCTGCTCTCCGCCGCGATGTTCTGCCTGGTCTGGGCCCTGATCAAGGCGCCGGCGTGGGGCTGGGGCGACGGCAAGACCTGGGCGTTCATCGGCGCTTCGGTCGTCGGCTTCGTCCTCTTCTCCTTCTGGGAGACGAAGGTGAAGGAACCGCTGATCCCGCTCGGCCTCTTCCGCTCGGTCCCGCTCTCCGCGGGCGTCGTGCTGATGGTCCTGATGGCCATCGCCTTCCTGGGCGGCCTGTTCTTCGTGACGTTCTACCTGCAGAACGTGCACGGGATGAGCCCGATCGACGCCGGCCTCCACCTGCTCCCGCTCACCGGCATGATGATCGTCGGCTCCCCGCTCGCGGGCCTGATGATCACCAAGCTGGGCCCGCGCATCCCGCTGGCGGGCGGCATGGCGGCCACCGCGATCGCCATGTACGGCATGTCGACGCTGAAGGTGGACACCGGCAGCGGCGTGATGTCCATCTGGTTCGCCCTGCTGGGCCTCGGCCTCGCACCGGTCATGGTCGGCGCCACGGAGGTCATCGTCGGCAACGCGCCCATGGAGCTCTCCGGTGTCGCCGGCGGTCTCCAGCAGGCCGCGATGCAGATCGGCGGCAGCCTCGGTACGGCGGTCCTGGGCGCCGTGATGGCGTCCAAGGTCGACGGCGATCTCGCGGGCAACTGGAAGGACGCCGGGCTTCCGCCGCTCACCCCGGCCCAGCTCGGCCAGGCCTCCGAAGCGGTCCAGGTCGGCGTGGCCCCGGTCGCCAAGGGCACCCCGGAGGCGATCGCCGCGAAGATCGCGGACGTCGCGCACGACACGTTCATCTCCGGCATGAGCCTGGCATCCCTGGTCGCATGCGGCGTCGCGGTCGTGGCGGTCTTCGTCGCCCTGCTCACCAAGCGCGGCGCGAACGCGGAGGCGGGTGCGGGCGCGGCCCACATCTGACGCGGGGGAAACGCCGCGAACCTGACGGGATTTCAACGGACTTCGCCTATCAGGGTGAAGGCGCTAAAGATCCCTCCCCTCCGGTGCGCGCCGCAGGTCACAGTGGTCAAGCCCTCCGTACGGCATGTTCCTCGGGCAAGTTCGTACGGCGTTCAGGGCGGCCGGTGCTGCGGCGCGCTGCCGGAGGGGGACAGCGCGCCGGCAGCCCGAGGATTGGGAAGCGCACCGGGGGTACCCGGTCCCTGAACCCCGAACAGACCCCGGGGTTCAGGGAGTTGATGATGGCGGGCTTCGGACACGGAACGCGCAGGTACCCCCGCTCGCGTGGCCGCACCAGGTCACGGACCGGGCCGGATCGCGCAACGCTCGGAATCATCGGAGTCGTCTGCGGGGTTGCAGGACTCTTTGTACTGGGAATCGTCCTCGGCCCCGCGGCGATCGTCTGCGGCTGGCTCTCGATGGGCCGCAGGTGGGCACGTTCGAGTCCGCTTCCGGCCCTGGTCGCCCTCGTGCTGGGTGCCATCGACACACTCCTGGCCCTGATCTGGCTGGTCGGAGCGACAGCGCCGGGGAACGGACTGTTCTGACGGCCGGTCACGGTCTGGCCGACGGCTCCCGCAGCGCCGCAACCTCGGCCCGAAGCGCCCGCACCTCCTCCGTCAGCGCCTCGATGGCCTCCGTCTGCCGGCGCTCCTCGACGTCGTCCTTGTCGAAGCGCGCGATGAACCAGGCGGCGATGTTCGCGGTGACCACACCGAGCAGTGCGATGCCGGACAGCATCAGCCCGACGGCGATCATGCGGCCCAGTCCGGTGGTCGGGGCATGGTCCCCGTACCCCACGGTCGTCATCGTCGTGAACGACCACCACACCGCGTCACCCAGCGTCCGGATGTTCCCGTTCGGCGACTCCCGCTCCACGGACAGCACGGCCAGCGACCCGAACATCAGCAGCCCGACCACGGCCCCCGCGACATAGGTCGTCAGCTGGATCTGCGAGGCCATCCGCGCCCGCCGGCCGACGAGTATCAGCGTCGACACCATCCGCAGCAGCCGCAGCGGCTGAAGGATCGGCAGCACCACGGCGCACAGGTCCATCCAGTGCGTGCGGACGAACTCCCTGCGGTGCCGGGCCAGCCCCACCCGCACCAGATAGTCGGCGGCGAATGTCCCCCACACCACCCACTCGACCGTCGTGCACATGGTCGTCAGCGAGTGCCCCGCCGAGGTGTCCACGATCGGCACGGCATACGCGACGGCGAACACCACGGCGAGCGCCAGCAGAGGCCGCTGGCTGAGCTGCTCCCAACGACCTTGC
>Ga0307512_10003286_pt1 | contig 19034 bp, 23 predicted proteins | sample 14_EM_MG_FD_200267 | JGI IMG/M metagenome (GOLD analysis project Ga0307512, IMG submission 200267) | Populus trichocarpa ectomycorrhiza microbial communities from riparian zone in the Pacific Northwest, United States - 14_EM | ecosystem: Host-associated > Plants > Roots > Unclassified | place... | reverse complement strand
ACTTTCTTTTTTACTACCTTCTTTTCTTCACACAGGCTGTTGGAGTCACCATCCTCTCGAGCAGCGCTCTCCATAGTTCATTTCTGCCGCACTTTCCAGCTTCTCTTCCATATCGACTTTTGACATCAAGCAGACATGGGAAACCTCATTTGGCACGAGTACTCCCGTCTTGTCGCTATCACTGCGAGTGTTTGTGAGTTTCTCCCTCTGCCCCGGATCATCGGTTAACTTGGCTAACCGCGTTGCTGCCCCGATCGCTTGTGTCTTTTCGAATATCTGCAGATACCTTCTGGGCCGGCTTTTGGGGCCTGATTTGGCGCAAGTTTTTCTGGGATTTCATTGGAGGAACATTGCGAGACCCAGGAGGGTTCCAGTGAGTTCATCTTTCATGCACACTTTGACCCTCAGCGTGTTCCCACCTGACCGCATTGGCCTTTAGGGCCCCACCCGGTTCTGCCATTTTTGTCACAGTAATTATCAAGGCACCCATCGTACAAACCATTTCCGTTGTACTGGCCGGGTTTATCATCGCTTTGGAATTTCCCGCCCCGTTCTTGAAAGGCACCCGGTTCCATCGTAGCATTGTTCTAAGGATACTATTGTTACTGCTCCAGGCATTCTTTGCCGTATTGTTCTACCAGGTGAGTCCTTGTCGCTTTGTACCTACTTATGGTATGTCTCGGTCTCTAATGCGAACATCGCCTTTGTGACCATCAGGGAACGAACGGGGCTATATGGTCGCTTATAGCTGCCGGTGGTTACGCCCGTGCAGTAATGCTGGGCGAGGAGATGAAAGAGGCAAAGGAGAACAGAGGCATAGAGGGGAAAGTCTGACACAACTCCCCCTCCAACTCAATCTCTCCCTGCCTCGAAGCTGTTCTCGAGTTGGAGTCCATTAAAGCCCTTTTCTTTCCTTCTTTCTTCATTCCTTTTCATTCAAATTCTATGCATCAACTTATCTTGAATCCTTACCAATGAGGGATATTGTATCTTCGATTTTCTGGGGAGCCTGGGAGTCAACAAAGCTTCTTAGGACTGGACTCCTCTACATATTCGTTTTGCCGTTTCAACCCTTCGCTTGACCTGCCTCATTGTCAGCGTTTTACTCGCTTTCTCTGAGCTTGCTTACCTTCGCCCTGTGCCAACTCTACAAACAATAACAGAGAAAGCTCAAAACAATGCATCGAGTGATATGTAGTGGTCGACTACACCCATTTGAATTTCAACTCATGCTCAGTCTTCGACGAGTCGCCACCGATCTCCGGATTACAACATCCTGTCCCGGGCCCGTCCCTTCAGTCTCCATCGTGATACCCGACGACAATTCGAACAAAGGGTTATGGCCTCCACCGAACCCGTCAAGCGATTCACCCCCCAGGAGATCGTAGCCAAGCTGGATTCTCAGTTCGAGAAGGCTCGTGAATCCGGAGATCTCTTGTTCTTCCCATCGATGGTCCATAAACACACTGATTTGGGCATAGACGTATGTTTTCCCCTTCCTTCATCTCTCCGCGTTTCGGAATCGCAGTTTCAATCGTGCCTTTGTCGAATGCCCATTGATCGTCACCTGATTGCAGTTTGAAATCACTCTGTGCCCTGCGCTACAGAAAAAGCCGGTACTGCCGAGCATCGCAGTGGCCCAGGAGGAGTCTCACCTGTTGATCTCAAATGCCGTGGCGTCTCACGGTGATCTGCCGAAGAAGGATCCTTTCTCGCCTCCGTACATCGAGGGATTGTTCTTGGGGCACCTCACGCAGGAGGAAGATACCGAAGAAGAGTTCGTTGCCTTGGTAAGGTGTGTTCGTTCATCTCAATTGTAGTGCTCACCCCCCCATTGTGTAGCTGAATAAATACTCTGTTGTTCCGAATCACTTCCTTCTCGTCACAAAGGGTAAGGGTAAACTGGACACGTGGGAGGTTGGAAACTCACTGTACGATCCAACGAATAGAGTTTGCGCCTCAAACCACCCCGCTGACCCCCGACCAACTTTCGGAATCTTATCAACTCCTCCAAGCAGCCAATAGAGTTGGGAAGAGGGTGTTATCGTTCTTCAATTGTAAGTCTGATCAGTGATTTCGTTCTTCCTTATTCTGAGGCAAACCACCAGGCGGTGTGCTGAGTGGTGCGAGTCAGCCACACAAACATGTCCAATTCCTTCCGCTGCAGGATGACGCCCCGACTGAGAGACTCGCGAAGCGGGCAAAGCTAGAACAACCAAGTATGCCTACCACCCCTGCGTTATCAGACAGTGGATGCTCACGCCGCCGTGCGTTTTATCATAGACAAGCCGTTCGCCCTCGATGTCCCCTACGCAAATTTCATATTACGCCTACCATCATCAACCAAGGATTCTTCCCCCTCAGAAGTATCCCAAATCCTCGGATTGGCCTTCATGACACTTCTAGACCTCGTAATCAATAATATCCGTCGTCAACCCGATTACCCTTCTGGAAAGCCCTCATACAACGTCCTTCTGACACTCGAACACCTACACCTCATTCCACGCAGACAGGAGACACACAGACTGGAAGTCACCGGGGAAGAGTTACCTGTTAATGCGCTCGGGTTCGCTGGTATGCTACTGGTGAAGAGCAATGTGGAGCTAGAGGCGGTTAAAATTGAAGGTGTGGGAGAGATTCTACGTGCTGTAGCATGTGAGGAAGTGGACGAGATCCAATGTAGCAGGATCGAATCTAATTTCTGAACGCCTGTTCAGTGAGTATTCTATTTGGATATGGATAGGTAGCGGTACATCGACTCCGGACCCACGTTATTCCCTCCGCGGATTGGGATGATAGCCTGGGAATACCAGTATGCTCCGTCGCACGTTCCCTCGTTGTCATCCTCCTTCCTTGTGCGTTTGCTTCCTTCAAAACGCGCCCCCGATTCGACGTTGCCCATAAAATAACTTGGTTCCGTTGCACATTTTATTTGTATCTGCATTCCACCCCCTTTCATACTGCCGCCAAGCCATCCTACGGTAGATGGGAGGTCAGCGGAGCCGCTCTGCTTACAGCTATACATCACGCGGGTCTCGCATCTTATCGTTCGGCCCTCTACGCGCCAGTCCGCTCGTTATGTATGTGGACCACATCAAAGGTATCGGAAAGGACTGCGGCGCCACCCGGTTCGGACCCCACCACACTATGTTGGTGTCGTCTTGGCACCCGACTCTTTGGTTTCGTTTGTGTACACTAATGTTACAGAAGTACCGAGTAACACACGGACCAGAGAACAGAAACGTGGTTTAGCGGCACGATACGACTACTTCTGTCGGTTATTTTTATGAGGATTTCCAAACGGTGACAGTCTGTCCAAATCCATTCCGATTGTCGACGGCATTGATGGTCGGCGTGCGGTCAATACTGAGCGGGTGAACAACGCCCACAGTGACCAAACTATAGACGCTCATGCCGGACTCTCCATCAACATGAAGGATTTCCCTCTGACAGTTAATCTTGTCGGGGCGGTTGCAGGTCGTACTGTCGTAATTGACGAAGAAACTGTACAAACCCGCTCCGAACACAAGGATGTTACGAGATCTTGTGACGTGCAAGCCCCATGCAGCCTTCTCGCAACCGGTGAAGATGGGATCTTTCCATTCCGAGAGGGAAGTGTATAGAGGTCCCGGAGGTGGGGGGTTAGGTTGGAAATAGGGCGACTCGGTTTGTGGTAGGCCGAGGTAATGATTCGCCGCTCCGGCGAGATTGTAATTGACGAGGATGTGGTGCTCGGATCCCGTTCCTACGAGCCAGACCGGACCTTGGGATTCGGATAGCAGACCTCTGGCGGAATAGATTGTGGTCTGATCTCCGTCTAAGGTCTCGAAGTCATGATCCGCAAGCCAGATCCACGTGCCCTCGAAGTAGCCGTTCGATTTTGGAGTCAGGTGGACGGCCAAGAACGCTGCAAAACAATTACGGTTTCCCACCGTGTGCTTCGGGCATTGCGCGACCTGTAGCTCGGATCCGGCGGTCCCACCGAGGCGAACGTACGAATCCCATAAGCCCGCACCACCTTTGGTATCGGAGTGGACGTTCCATTGTAACACAATCGCTCCTGCGGCTGTTATCGAAGATAGCAAGTAAGTACAAGTTCTCACTCTTTCGAAAGCACAACACGAACTTGGTCCACGGGTTGAGAAAATGACACCACCGATCTCAGCAACACCCTCGCTCCCTGGATCACCAACTCGAACGACTACCTGGGGGTTCTGAATATCGTCGAATTTGTTTCCTGTACCAGCGATAACCGCCCAAGCTTCACCAAAGAGTCGGACGCCAGCGGGGATTTTTAGGGTATCCGTGACCAGATAAGTACCTGCATCAAAGAAGAAGATCTTGCAGCCTGCGAACTTCCGCCCAGTCCCATTACTAATCGGCCGCGGGAGTAAGGCTTGAGTACTAACCTTGTCGAACACTGCCTGGAGAGCGAGTGTATCGTCTGTGCGGCCGTCACCCTTGGCGCCTTCATCCTTGACGCTCACGATCTGGGAGATGTCGTAGTCTGCATAAGTAGGCCTGCCCTTGCCGAACATTCGTCCATTCTCGAGGAGGCTCGGGTCCTTTGGGATCGACCAGGTACCACCCTTGTGATATCCTCGAAACTGCTTTGCCACGTAGATGTTTCCTTGGACCCAAGTATCGACGATCGATTCGCCTTCGGAACCTTGGAGAATAGTTTCGCCATCCAGAACAGCCACGACGGATTGCACATTCATCAGTTTGATGTTGTTCAAAACGATAGAACCCTGAAGGTTCGTGCTCGGTCGAGAGCTGCGGTAGAAGATAGGTGTATCGCTGATGATACCATCCATGATTACCACACCGCCAACCCCCTGGTCTTGATCGTTCGAGTTGGACCCAGTCTTTACATCGAGCCCGACCTTTACATTACGAATGGTGATTCCTTGAAAGTTCCATCCCCAATTCCAGGTCATTTTGACTCCAGTATTGGAGCCGCTGATCGTGACATTTCGCACAGTGAATTGCTGGTTTCCGACGTCCAAGCCAATATCGCCCCCATCGATGATGAGGTCACCCATGAACCCACCGCTTTGAACACGGGTCAGGATATTTCGGACACCCTGGGCGATGTAGGTTAATTTGAATCCGCACCTCCCGTTCTCCATCTGCACGGCCCGGTGTCGCGTTCCGGGGGTGGATGATAACTTGAAGACGATATTGTATAGCGAAGTTGCTTGCGAAACTTGCCAATGTATACACGTCGCACTACGCAAATAAGTATAACCAGCGGCTATCCAGCTATGGCCATAATCACTTACACTACGTGAGGTGGAACACGGGTGGTGTCGATCACCAGATTCTTGATGGCCCGAAAGCTGCGTGGCTGGTAAGTCAAGGCGATAAATAGATCGCATCCGAATGAGCCCACAAGTTGTTCTGGTTGACGTAGTATTGAGCACCCCACCCATCAGGGATGTAAGGGTCAGCATCTAGTGGTACGTATTATGGACCGTTGGGGGCCAAAAGTGGGCATCGACTTACCAAAGATAGCGAGCGCAGCAGGATTGAAGTTTGCAGCCGCAAGGATGGTAGGCGGTTTTCTGGCATCGCCAACGATCTCCGTATAGTAGAGGGCAGGGATAGTGTCTGAGACCAGGTACGTGCTGTTATTAGGGAGGTGAGGGGAACGCTACGTTATACGTAAGAGCGAACAAACCCTTGCGGGAAGTACACAGTGGCGGGAGAGGTCGTGGAACTGCCGCAGTTCATTCCACAACGATCCCCAGTCCACATCGCACGACTAGTGAACGCCGTTAGTCACTATATAAAGATAAGGGAGTGTGTTAACAGACAGGATGGCCTGAGTGTCATCGGTGACTCCGTCACCCTTGGCTCCGAAGTCCTTCACGTTACGGAAGCTCCTATAACTGGCAGGGTCCTTGTTATACGCGGAAAGTCCCTGGTGCTTCATTTTCTCGAGCCAGTAAGGCTCGTCCTCGGCTGCACTCCCATCGCCTAGGGGTATAGAACACTGAGAGCCAAGAGCTGTAACGTAGATTAAGAATCTCAAGGAAAGGAATAGTGATGAGAGAGGGAACGGGAGCATCGAGGCAGCAGTAGGTCGGGCGGCGACTCCCAAAGGGCCGGAGATTCTATAGCCCTGGCTGGCACAGACATTCCGTGCACTACCTGTGGGCGATACATACGCGAGATAAGGTCCGCGTCAACTGAATGAGACCACAGCCGGCGCCTGCGTCATCTAATTTCAAGCGCCCCAAGTTCGACATACGATGCGCCGATCCACGGACATCGGTGTGCCCCGCGAAAAAATGTTGCAGAGAACTTTGGTAGCAGCTTGTATGCACCTACTCCAGTTGCCTGCCGTAACCCACCACTCTCCTCCTGAACCACATTCTGGCCGGGAAGAAAACACAGCACGAAGATCCTTTGGATGGATTAGACTCCCGAACACGAAAATCAGGTTCTCGAAGATGGATTAGACCTTAGGATCGCGAGGCTGATTCCTCCAGCCAGCAAATTTCGCGAGATGGGCTGTCCTCTACGAGACATCCTCTCTGGTATACAACCAATCGTCGTGATGGGAGATCGGACTCAAGATCAGAGAAGCGCCGGAAATATCTTCAGCTTTCTAAGCACCCCCGCTCCCTGAACGATCTCATACAGTTCGTCGTTTCTGATCAAGTTGAGAGTTAGTTACACATATCGAACTCAAGGACATTCTTGGACTGTTCCTATTCAGATAGGATATAGAAATACGGGAAATTCTGGTAGTAGACAATGCTTCGAGGCTGGCTCAACCTCGGCCCACTGGGAGGTCTGGGCGTTTGTCGTAGAGATCTAAAACTGGGGGGGTACCAGCCTTCTGTAACTCTCGAGCCACCCGTTCTGCCCCTTCGAAAACACGTAGAAGATTTTCCCCCGTAAGTCCTTTGAGCTCCTTCGCGGTCCAACCGCGGTTGAAGAGCTCAGTTATCTGGGGGATATTCAACACCTGAACGTTCAAAACGAGCCTGGGACATTTACCAATGCTGGATACTTAGAAACATCTTCCAATCCCACTGGTACATCCTGAACTCCGTCATAGTCGCTTCCCAATCCCACGCTGATGATAGGCCTGAGACAAAAGGCGCAACGAAGGGAAAAAAAGACACGAACTGTTGTCTTCCGGCCACATTGGCAATATGATCCACATGGTTTGCTACTGACTCAAGAGTCGCCTCACCGTCTGGGGCAATGAACTGGGGTCCAAAATTAACCTACAGCCACAAGTTGTTTAGGTTTCAACAACATGGTTTCGAGAATAACGAGGTCCGCTTACCATGACGACTGCATCGGTATCCCCTGCTTTGATCAATTCCAGTATGTGGTCCGGAAGGTTTCTGCTGACATTGTGGACTGCTCGAGCAGAGGAATGAGACCAGATGACCGGCGCCTTGGAGTACTTTAAGCCTTGTTCCGCAGTTTGATCAGAAGTATGCGACAAATCGACGAGGATTCCTAGACGATTCATCTCGTCAATTAAGCGGTATCCAAACTTGCTTGCGGGGTGTGAGTACGCAAACATCGATCAGAATAATATTCGTGAGATTCCTACCTCAGTCCCCCGTGCAAGGGATGGAGAGGCGTGAGGTATCCTCCAGAATCAGCAAACGCATTATGACACATGTGGGTCAGCGTCATATATCGCACGCCCAGTGGGTATAATTGTCTCAACACCGCGATTGAATTTCCAATTTGGTGAGCTCTGTGCGACTGTTAGACCCAGAGCGAGGTCCTTGAAACCGGACTCACCCCTCCACGCCGAAGAGACTGGCGATTTTACCCCTTCCGATTGCTTCCTTGATGCTTTGAGAGGTCAGGGTGAGTTCAAAGGTCTAAAGGGTACTTTCAGTTAGTTCGGCACGGGGTTAGAGAGAGTAGGACACACCTCCGGATATTGTTTGATGAGAAGGTGAGAGACGTCGATTTGTTCCAGGGTGTCTCTTGTTCGGAAAGTCAATATCTCATGCGGTTCTAGTGGGGGTAACAATACCGGACACTCCAGCTGGGGTCGACGAAGTCCGGACCCGCATCTTTGGGGCAACCAACATAGACCGACCTACGGGGTCTTAGAACAATGCGTACTCTCACCGTGAATTTATACACTTACCAGAAGAAACCACCAACTCTTCCCTTCCTCAATCTTGGTATATCAACGTGCCCCGGCATTGGCTCATTGAGATTGAACGCAGACACGTTGTTCGCATAGTACGACCGAACGAGTTCGGGCAAGTCTGATGGCATGCACAAATGCGTAATAAGCCGAGATGCTGAGGGTGGTAAATATGTAGGATGAACTGACCAATGTGACCATCAATTACTGGCGCGGACTTGAGGATCCTCTCAGGACTTGGAAACGGCTCGTCCCAGTCTTTAACCGGGAGAGTGAAGACAAGAATGAGACCGACAGCAAAGACTCCGGTAAGAACTGTCCAGATAATAGTCGTGACTTTCCCCTCCGGTTTCAATCGTTCGTTGTCCAGGTCATCACTGGAAGAAGTCCGGGCACCCAAGAGAGGGCTTTGTTCGCTTGGAGGTTGTACACCCTGTTCCGCGTCGCCAGCAACCATGGCGTGAGTTGAGGATTGGAGTCAAGTTGTCAGCGTCTTACCAAGAACTTAAGGGAAAGACTCCGTTTTGATCAGTGGCGGGCTTCTTCCCAGTCTCCGCTAGGTTCTTGCAAACTGATGACATGTGACATCAGAACCTCCGGCCGCTGTACACCCTTGCCAATCTTCCGTTCGGCCTGCCACGCCGGTCGAGTTTCATAGTGTCCATTTTACGACCAGAGATGCACTCCGTACATTATATATCTATAGTTCTTCTACATGCAGATCTTGGGGTTTCCTTCTGGCCGCCAAACTTTGCCCAGTGCTAAAAACAGGGACAAACACATAACGAGAAACCCAAACCCCGCACACACGGAAGCGGGCAGTTTGGCCCTTGAGTACCAGGGCTTCCCCGGAGATGCCAACCGCAGGTAGCACACGGCTGGGAAGATATACGCAAGCGCGGTGGCAGATATTCCACCGGTTATCTCCAGCATTACACCAAGATCACACGTAACCAGCGAGACTGAAGAGCGATGAGACTCAGGACTGGAGCACGAATGGACGTTGGTCTTACCGAACATGGATGAAAAAAGGATCACGGTGGTGAAGATTAGATGCCGCTGGTAGCTAAACCCTTCATGCGAGAAGAAAAACTGTTCCACAACCTGGAGTATGGTCAGTTCACGTCAGTCCACAACACTCACTCGCCCGTACCTCTCTACAAACAAACAACTCCAACGGTAAAGTAGTAAACATGTTGAGCCCAAAACAGAAACGGGCAACATTAATGAGGGTATCATCCTAGAGTACATCATTAGCTTTCTGTCTGCATTTTGCAACGCTTGGGTTACTTACCGCGGGGAAATTATTAAGAATGTTTCCTTGCGTCTTATTCGTAAACACCCAGAAGGCCGGGATAGCCAATACACAACAAGAGAGCAAAGAAAACAAAGTGGATACATGTGTAACCAACGAAAAGCGATCGATTGTCGGCGTTCTCATACTGCCGTAGATCAAGAGGGAGTTGTGGTGACAGACGAACGCAAAGCTAATAACGCCGATTGCCTGGAAGATCCCAGGTTGAATGATCGTGAATCGCAGTTCCGCGTCGCCCTTTAGTTCCGTAGGTGACTGTGGCGCCCGCATCAACACAGAAGTGACAATGATGATCATGCTAAGCAGGGCGAGACCAGAAGCTCGTGACAGTTTGTGTATGTCGCGATACAGAGAGAGTGGGTAGGAAATGCATGTCGTGCACAGTGCTATCACGAACTGTCGGTTGCCAAAGATCGATAGCACTGGGGTAGTTTCGATGTGCGGGAAAACAGAACGAATGACATGGGGGATGGTGTCGCCTTTACAACGTGTTAGGTGCCGAACAGACTATAATTTCTAGGGGAAGTTACCTATGATGATACCGAATGCGCACATCCCTGGAAAACCCAGTTAGCCAGGCGGTCATGGGTTCACGAGGTAAGACATACCTCCAAATGCGAAAGCGAACTGGAAAAATGATACGGCGGCACGCCCGCTGGAACCATAACAGTGGTGCATGATTTCGATGTAGGAATTCCCGCCGCTGAGTTTTGCATTGACGACGATGAGACGGATGGTCCAATCCGTGACAATGCATAAAACTACCAGTAGGAAAATTCCGGTGACAAAGCCGGCTTGATTCAGGGCGTACGGTAGACCTAGGACGAGATCTCAAGTTCCGTTGAGCTTCTGTGAATGCGCCACCCCAGCTCACCGATAATCCCTGGATACCTTGTGAAAAAAATATTCCGAAGGAGGTTGAACATACACTGACCTGCACCGAGGATAGAATTGGCCATGTTTGCAACTGAATCCAGCATTCCACCACCATGTTTTCCCTTTGCTATAATTCCCTCGAGTTCTTCGTCAACCTCGCCCCGGCTTTGACCACTATGTGTCAAAAGTATCTCCCCGTCTTGACTGCGTTGAATATGTGTGGAGTCGAGAAGGCCAACGAGCAAGGGCATTCGCTGGTCTTCCTGGTCTGGAACAGTTGGAACATAAGTCCCGTCATCAAGATCTTCTGAGTCGAGGTCGAATTCTGGTGTAGCGTAAGTTCATGCGATCCACACAGTCACCAGTGTACGAACCCGCTTCCCTACTCGCCGCTGTAGACCTCAACGGAGGAGCGATAACCTGTACATCTTCTTCGAATCTGACCGAACGACCGCTCGTTTTGTTCGCCAATGGATCCGGCAACCGCGCGGGAACTTCGAAGTCATCGTCACTGTCGCCGCCGGTTGCGGTGAATAGAACGTCGTCGTCATCGTTGTCGGGGAGTAGCTGATATGCCTCTTCTGGCCGGCCAGGCTGTTTTGCAGAGCGTGGTATCATACCATGAATCTGTCGTCGTCGATGTCGTTGACTAGCCAGTTTGACAGCGGCCAGATGCGCGACTATAGATTTAAAATAACAAAATCAAAGAAGACGTCACGTGACATCCATGCTCGTCCCCCACCAGCCTAAAGACGACGACGACGGTACCTTGTCCAGACGATTTCCGCGTAGTGCGACATCTTCTCGCCTTCGGAGCACATTCGTAAAGTATCCTGTTCCCAGCCTCAGTCCTGGTATGCATGCGTGAACATCATCCGTCTCCTACTAGTGGATCACACGTCGGAAAGAGTTCCATGGAACATCCCCTAGGCAACTACAGACCTTTTCTCCGGAGAGTCATCCTCATCTTCAGTTCGATAAGACCGTCGTCTCCGTTGACCTCGTCGAACCTGGTAACCAAGTTTACTGGATGTCCGCCCTTTGCCCAAAATACCAGCAGCTAATATAGGTACTCCAGGGCATTATGATCTGGTCCACGCGGTCGAGACAGAATATGCCGGTGCTGGAGATTCGTCCGTGCTATACATTCCCGTCGTACCTCTTACACTCAAGTAACATTCATCCCCCTACTCGTGTTTCATTTTGACCGGTTGAAAACCCCACTCACCTAGCGGTCAGTATTTGAAAACGCAATACGCGCACTTCGAAGCTGGACTGCCTGCTCCGTGAGTTTGACCACTGACCGGGAGGTGGAGCCAAATTCTGACCTTCCGATAGAGATATGCGAGGGAGAAAGTAAATTCTCGAATCGCTTCACTCCCACTGACGTCGCTCAGGACGACGTCAGTGGTCGGAGGATGCTTGGCTTAGTTCCTTTTGAGGTTCTCCTTCGAGAAACGGTAGGAGGTGTGAAGGTCATTGAGGAAGCGAGCAGGATATTGGCTATTACTGCTTGAACCACCTGCTTGAGTGTACGGATTAGTCATTTGATCAAGAACAACCGAAGCCTCGAATGCGTATTATCGATAACGATATAAATGCCACGAATGTTATATATACAACCGTTGCCGGGGGAAGTCGCTGGCACTGCAGCGTTTTAGCTTGCACGGGTGATACTGGTAGGTTGCGTTGTGCCCCAGTAGTGGACGCACCGTCCGATGGGTACCAAAAGTCCAGCACTAACTACCTCCAGTCACAGATACGTGTTTGTCCTAACGTCAGTCTCACTCCAAGTTGCATCATAACAACAAGCTATAACGACTAAGGTGCTACATGGTCCAAACCTCGTCGGAGTGGTTGAGGTGGGTCGTTGCGGGAATGAGCGACCGTGAGAACCTTCCACGTTATCACTGTAGAAACCCGAGGGTAGCCACGACACAACTTTCGACCTCGACCCTCCCAAATCTCAGGTCGACAACTCTTCTTTAAATTCGACCGACAAAAATTATGTTTCGTCGTTTTGCTTACTCGCTGCTGCTCGTGGCATTCGCCGCGTTGGTCTCTATTCATGGGGTAGAGGCTGCAAGGGGACCCAAGGTCACTTCAAAGGTCTACTTCGACATTGAACACGGCGGCAAGCCTTTGGGAAGGGGTACGTGGTGTCGTCTTTGTTTTTAGGCAACTCAAGGCTCATTTATGGTGTTACACCGCGATTAGTTGTCATTGGGCTCTTCGGTGGTGTATGCACCGTTTAGGACTCTTCAACATCCATGTGGGATCTGACTGTCGTTTTCTCGTGACAGACTGTCCCCAAGACGGCCGAGAATTTCAGGGCTTTGGCCGTTGGTGAACATGGATTCGGTTACAAAGGCTCCAAATTCCACCGTGTCATCAAGAATTTCATGTAAACTCGCTTCTTATTCCATGTCGGACTGCCTCCTAAACTGACTGCTTCCTTCAGGATTCAAGGCGGCGACTTCAGTAAATAGGCGATCCTACGTGTTTCTGCGTCAACTAATGTCCATGTAGCTCGCGGCGATGGTACTGGTGGAAAGTCCATCTATGGCGATCGTTTCGCCGACGAGAACTTGTGAGGGTCAGCTTAGGATTACTTCTTCCACGTACTCATTTGGTCACAGCAAACTCAAGCACACTGGTCCCGGTCTCTTATCTATGGCTAACGCTGGTGAGTTGATCATCTAGAACCATGTGTATCGACAGTCTCTCACGGTTTCCTCAGGACAGGACACCAACGGTATGTAGATCGTAAGACGGGATCGAAAGAACGTAACTTACATCTCCCCCCAACTAGGTTCACAATTCGTACGTGAAGGAGTGAAATGCGTGTTATTAAAGCTCACTTAAAGTCATATCATAGTTCATCACCACTGTCAAGACCTCATGGTTGGATGGAAAGCACGTCGTCTTCGGACAAGTCCTCGAGGGTATGGAATTCGTCCATAAGATCGGTTCGTACATCCATCCAGTCGACTGTTTACCGTTTGTTAATACTTATAACAGAGGATGCCGCTAAGGACGGTCGGGATCGCCCTCTCGAAGACGTCGTCATTGTTGACTGTGGCGAGGTATGTACTACTTCCGCCTTCTAATCCTTGCTAGCTCATGATTTACAACAACCACAGCTGGAAATTCCTAAGGATGAGGCAGGAAACCAGGTACCTATCCACGCTGAGCTCTAAGCTTCTGTGTTCCTTCTGTAAAGTCAAAAGTTACCAATAAAATCGCCCTTCCGTTTCCCTGCAGGAAGACACTGGGCTTGATGTCCCGAAAATTGAACAACCACCAGCCAAGAATACCTCTGAACCCCCAGCTGAGAAGACCAATTCCGAGGTCGAAGCTGCTTTGGACAGCGATGTGGAGGTCTCCTCTGGTCTCCCTTTTGGCTCCCTGCTTTTCGGTTTCGTTTTCGTGGCAGGTTGCGCTGCGTTGTTCGTCAAGTTCAATGGTTTGGAGAGGATCACCAAAGCGCTTGGAATTGGTAAACATAGATACCGTCGAATGGGTGATATGGATCTCGAGCAGTGAACGATGGTGATGTCGTGCGGCGTGCTCACTCATTTATCCATCCTCTCCCGTTCGTTTAGACGAGCCGTGTATTATGCGAATAAGGTGTGCGGTGGTTCCCTCGAAACGTTTACGAGAACGAAAACGAGTGAATCACAAATAAGGTGTGCGGTGGTTCCCTCGAAACGTTTACGAAAACGAAAACGAGTGAATCACAATATCAGATATAAAAATAGTGTGGAGAGCACGACGGAGGTAAAGAAGGGTATCGAGAATAGGGTGGGGACCCACAGCGATTGCGCGTCGCTCGTGGTGGTATCGGGTGGTATGCCGTTCGCATCGGAGTATGAGGGGCAGGTATCTTCTTGACTTCCCTGAGATAAAGATTAGAGTTTAGAATACCGCCTTCTTGGGAATTGGAGAGCGTGATACGTACTGTTGGGTTAGCAGGGCAGCACCCGGTTATATTTGGCGCGCTGCCTTTGGCGGCTTCGTCTCCCCAGCCTTTCCACTCCTCGCACGAGACGGATGCGTAGGTTATATTCCAGACGCCAAAATCCTGGACCGTGGAAATGGACATATTAGAGAGCCGTGACTAACCAAGTACGAGGGGCTGTGGGAACATGGACATGTACCTTGTATCCGTACAACTTCTCGTCCGAGGGAAAGAAATCGTCTGGGATCGCAGACGAGGGGTATGCAAGATCGAAATTAAGGTATTGACCACCCCTGCGATCGCATCTCGTGTCAGCCTCCCGTAAATACGTCAACTGTAACCATAACCCTGATAGGGTATAAAGAACGAGAGCGAGAGAAAACGACCACAACACAATGAACGAAGACATACGGATTCGTCTTATTTTCAGTCCCAGAACACCACCCATTCTCACTCAACGGGCATAAATCCGTAACCTTCACCACAACACTAGGATGCATGTCCGGGAAGAAAGGCGGTGTTCCTGTGTACGAATTCAGCAGGGTCAACTTGAAGCACCTCCCGCAGCCGGGTCCGTAATTATCACTGCTTCCGAATGCCATTTGACTCAGGGCTGCGGTTGGGTAGTGTGTGGATTTCCCGGTGCATCCGCACGAGGCAATGAAGTCCTGTGTGATGTGGAAGATAGCGTGAATTCTCTGGGATGGGGGCGCCGGGGGTTGAGAGTGATTTTTGATATACCTTTGGAAGGTCATAGTGGGTCAGCGTAGCCGTACCGTCTAAAGGGTACTGAATCCACGCATACACCGAGGGTTCTGAAAGGAGAGACTGGACGGTGAATAACCGTAGAATGTACAGCAGCGGGATCATAACATGGGAGAAGGTTAGTACTTGACAGCAGTGACACTGACGACCGCCGATCATCACACAAAATATATTGCCCGGGCGATCCTTGCGAGATAGACTGCGAATGAATCTCAGGTGATCCCGGACAAATTTTTCTGGTACTACATAACATTTGCAGAGGGAGATGGGAGAACTACCAGATGAATGCTCTAAAACAAAGACAGGGTGAAGTAAATTGGTCGAGAGAACAGATACCGATACATGCCAAGAACTACAGACGAATAGGAGCAGATATTAAGTAAGAGAGAAAGAAGGGGGTGTGGGGGATGGGATTAGAGTTCAGGGAAGAACCCGAGGACGCCATCCTGGTCGTCAGCGGTTCCATTACCCTGCATCTCGGCCTGCCAATTCCTCAGCCTGATTTTCATCAACTCGTCCAAAAATATTGTCGCGTCCTGTTGACCACCTTTCATGAACACTTTGATCATCTTGAACCACTCCTTCATAAGGCGATATTTATCATCCCCTTTCAATGGGGATGTGAGTCCGAACGGTGGGAATCCCTTGACGAATGCCATCAAGGACACCTGTCCAACCCAGTAGAACGGCATCGAGTTGTGTAGGAACGGGACTTGGTTTGGGTCCTTGTACTCTATCATATCAGGACAGAGGTACCAAGACTTCAACCACATTTCCAACGCGTTCTGAATGTACACGACTCTGTCCCTGACCTCCTTGCAGCTGGCGATAACTTGTGCCATGTCGGTGGGGGCATTGACGTGGGGAGAGCCAGTCTTCGGGACGCCGAGAAGGTGAACTTTGACAGTAATGGCATGAATCAATATGAAATGCGCGAGCGGACTGATGTGGAAGCTTAGTTCGGCGTCTCTGAACATGTGACTGCAATCGCCCATAGTGCGTCCCCTCAGGCGGTCGATGCGAGTGCCATAGAGCGAGGGCTTATTGAGAGACTCGAGCCAGCCCTTAGAGGTCTTTGCGTTCCACAGGGAATCTTCACAAGGAAGAGGGATGTAGAACTCTGAAGGGAAGATGGTCGGCTAGAACCTCTGTCAGCCGAAGCGCAAACGAGTCGAGGTACGAACACACTGACCTTGACGGCAAAGTAGATGCAATGCGAGCAATCATGAAGAAATGCCAAGCAAAGCGCTCTAATGTTACGGGTATCAGGAATGCCTCAGGCTGCGCTGATACTATACGCACCTTTTACCCATCTCAATGACTGTCCAATCCCTCCATGCTTCTTCGATTGCGGCATCGGACACATTGTCTATATCTGGTATTCTCCAGGCTGCAATCTCCGCCATAATCCCGCTTCTCCTTATCATCTAAATTGGTGCTTTAGTGTAATCAAACAGCGGGACGACGGGAAAACTCACAGACACCAACATAGAATGATAGGTCATGGCAGTTGAACGTTGTTCGGAGTGTTGATGGAAGAGGCCCAATGTCTGTAGCAAAGCCACAGCCAAGATTGTGTATATTCGGTCACTAAGGGTGGCAGTTTCTTTCGCCTGTGGATATATCGGTTGGGGGACTATTCCGACAACGAAGCCATCCACGCTTACAAATTGAGCCACCAAAGGATCCCGTGCCTGGGCCAGGGTTGAAGTGATGAAGGCGTTCGCCACGCGCGTCTTCACGTATAGGGCGCCGCACGCTTGCATCGCCCCAACGAGAAGCGGCGGTGTTCGGCTCAGGGTCCAGGTGTGTGGGTGCACTACCGGCATTTGATTCACAAACGTTGAGAAAAATAGCATGACTACAGAGCGCTCCCGCTAAGCATTCCGGCAATTTAAGGGAGAGGTGGATTGACAAAGAAACGTACGATAATAATGTAACTCCGTCTCGGATGGTCCACTGACCATAACCGAATCGAGTTTTGCTTCCAAGCCTCCGTTGAGGAAGTCGCCATTCATGGCTTGCGCATACAAAGTCTGATCCATCAAAGGATCCGCGACCAACGATGAGATTATTGCATCAATCGCCGGGGAGACCTGGAAGGGATGTGCGAGGTAAGGATCGGACGGGTCGCCAGCCGAGAACCCGATATCAGGCAGCGGGAGCGGCAAACGCCCTTGGGAGGTGGCAGTCGTGAAAATGTTATCCAGGAATTCGTTGAAGAAATCGTTGCACTGTTGTTGGTCGTTTGGGAGGGCCAGAAGGGAGTAATCTTCCGATCGGGTATAGTCAAAGGTTGACACGTCGTTCGCGAAGTCATCCGTGTCGGCTCGAATGGAGGCAGGGCCAAGACTCGACGAGTCACTGGAACGAGGGCCTTCAGCTTGTGGGTTGGCAGGACGATAAGAAAGCGGCTCACTCGGAAGGGGACGCGTGAGGCTGTGAGAAGGTTGGCGTTGGGCTGATGGACTGCGTGACTGGTGTTCTCGGAGCGCGATTACGATTATTGGCGATATCTTCAATGTAGACGCATTCCTTTCCGCGCGCCCTACACCGAGAGCATGGCCGCTCAGTGTCACATTTTTGTTTCGCCTCGGCGCACGCACGACACGACTTCCGCCTCGACCGATTTCCGGACCTGAGTTAATATAAAGAGCGTGGCGTCAACTAGACTGCAGAAGACGGGAACAGCAAATGGGAGAGGCGTACGAATTGCAGCTGCGCTGATGCCTAGTGAGGAGATCTTTCCGCGTGAACTGTGCACCGCATTTCTATAACCAGCTATCAGTCAAAGGAACTGGAAGGATGAAATGGGCCACAAACGTCACAATGGTGCTGTCTCTCGCTGAGATCTGAGAGAAATCGCCGTCAGGAAGCTGAATAGTACGGTAATCAAGGAACCCTAGGAACTTACGCGTCCTCAAGTGGCGATTAAGGTGAGTGCTCCTATCAACAAATCCCCCAAGGGTAGTTAGCCCAACCATCGATAGCACTGAGGTAGAGGTTCAAAGGTAGCCCACCTAGTGAACTTTGCAGGGCAATGAGGGCACAACTTATCCTGGGGTATCGTAGGGATATTACCCCCATGGAGCCGCATCTTGGGTGGTGCCGAAACGTTCCTATGGTCAGTCTCACCGGTAGTGGGGGGGTTGGAAGGGCCAGGTTCCATGTCTCTCGCGTAATGGGGCGTAAGGGGGAGGAGGAAAGTCCTTATGTATATACCAAAACCGAGGCGCGATAACGGTCGGAATAGAAGGCAGGGGAGGATTGAAACCCACGACCCACTCCGCTGAGTGCGATCGAAGTCAGCGGGTGACATTCCCACGATCACACCATCCGCGGAACCGACTGGGCGAGTCAACGTTACTCGTTGCCGAGCACCCACCCTCTTCCGCTTGTGTATGCATTCTGCATGTTGTGACGCAGGAAATGTTTGGAGACCGACAGGCAGAGCACTCCTGCACCACCCGGGTGTCCGCCTTCGGGCCGACAGCCTACCCACTCACCTTCAGGTTCGAGATTGACCCCTGATGGGAAATCAGGCCTGGCTGTGCTTACAGCGCCAAACCTTGTTGGTATCACCCGCATGGGCTTTGTTTATCAGCGGTTGATAAATTCGAAGACAACCAGACACGTACGCATCTGGCGGGGTTAGGAAGCAAACAAACATCGTTTAGGGATGTATAGAAGTACATTGGTTGCGACTCACACGAGAGCAACGAACAAGACGGTGACAGTCAAGGACAATTGTGGGCGGGTGCAAAAGAGTGATCTCGAGACAAAATAAATAACAAGCGATAACAGGGAGAAATCTCCGGTCCACACGAGAAAGGGGGGCTTCCTGTGGTGGTACATACATGCACGAACCTGATGGGGACGGGATGATTTAATGTAATTGTAGACCCATCGGGAGGAAAGGAGAGGGGAGGGGGGGTTATACAGCAGAATGAGCTGCATACACACACTGATGATAGATA
>Ga0307512_10003284_pt1 | contig 19043 bp, 18 predicted proteins | sample 14_EM_MG_FD_200267 | JGI IMG/M metagenome (GOLD analysis project Ga0307512, IMG submission 200267) | Populus trichocarpa ectomycorrhiza microbial communities from riparian zone in the Pacific Northwest, United States - 14_EM | ecosystem: Host-associated > Plants > Roots > Unclassified | place... | reverse complement strand
ACATGGTTCAAGCACGCCCCGGGCAGACACCCGCGCGTTCACGAACCTTGACCGGCTACACCACCCGGCGGGACACCATCAGCAGGTCGAGGGCCCGAAACCACCAAGCAAGCCCGGTAGCTGGTCTCTGGCCCGAGCGTGGCAGGCGCTATGCAAGGGTCTGCGGCGACGCGCGGCGTTACATCTGGACTGGCAGAGGTGGTCTTCGCCCAGGGGGCGGGCCCTATGCAGCGGTCCTCGGTCAGCAGGCTGCCGACGCTGGGCATTTCAAGATGTTGGCGCTGATGTCGGGATGAGGCGGCGAGAGGGAAGTTCAAAACCACACAACGGAAGGATGTCCGGCAGCAATCAACCCGCTCCCTGCGTCCCCGTGGTGATCTCCGGTTACGGAAATCTTGACAGGGTCACGTTCATGTGGACGCCGACACGACCTGGCCCTGGCGGCACCTGCTCACGGCCGCAATCGCCCGTCCTGCCGCCCTACCCCGACCCGTCACCTGAGCAACGAACCCACCCCTGCCGGCCCACGACCGAAGGACGCTGGAGCACTCGGGGTGAAAGGCCGAATAGGTGAGCAGGCCAGGCAGTTCCCGGGCCAGTGGTGCGTGGACCCTTTCGTAGTGCAGGTCGAACGCTGCCGGGTCCGTTGGTTGTGCGTAGAGGGCGGTTTCTTCGTAGGTCATGACTGGGTCTCGGCGAGCAGCGGCGGCTCGGTCTTGGTCCCATCGCGTGGGGGCGATGCGCGGAGAGCCTCGCCTGCGGGCGTATGCGGGTAGGGGGCCGCGTGTCCGGCCAGCCGTGAGAAGGCCGCGCGGAAGAAGAGAAGCGGCTGCCGGTGCATCCCCAGCTCCTGGTTGATCTGCAGATCGAGCACAGAGCACACGACGATGTGGTGGTCCCCGCCATCGTAGATGTTCCGGATCCGCGCCTCGACCCACGCGGAGGAGTCGGAAAGTATCGGTGATCCGGTGTGCACACCGGTCGATACGTGTACGCCGGCGAATTTGTCCGGCGACTTCGACGCGAACTGGCGGGCAAGCGGGCCCTGGTACTGCGACAGGATGCTGGTCGCGAGTCCCTCGCCGCGCTGGATCTTCGGCCAGGTGGTCGAGGTCTTGCTCACCGACAGCAGTGTCCAGCGGCTGCTGCCAGCCCGGCGTACGGCTGGGGCGTTGCCATCGGGCCTGGGTGCCAAGGTCATTGCCATCGCCTCGCTCTCCGGGGTCGCGAGCGAGCCGGGCCTGGCGGCGTACGGCGCGACCAAGGCGGCACTGATCTCGCTGTGCGAGTCGATCACGGTCGCCGAGGGGGCGGCGGGTGTCAGCGCGACCGCGCTGTCACCGGGATACGTGGACACCGACATGACGGCCTGGGTCCGTGACAATATCGCCCCGGCCGAAACGATCAGGACCGACGACATCGCCGAACTCGCCCTGTCCATCTGCAGGTTGTCGCGCTACGCCGCTGTGCCGAATGTCGTGGTCTCCAGGACCGGAGGCCCGTTGTGGCGAGGGTGACCGTGCCCGGCGGCCGTCCACACAGGATGGAGTCGGCGTAGATGTCCTTCGACTTTTCGCCGGGGCGGCGATCCCGGTCCAGGTCTCGAAGGCCCTCCACGAACTCCGCGCGCTCGGACGGTCGTAGGTGGCGGTACGGCCACGGGGCGGGAACGTTGAGGACACTCCCGCCAACAGCACAGCACTTCTGAACCGGCAGCTGCCTTGGTGAAAGCCCGGTATAGAAGCCGTCCGAGTCCGCCAGACCGGCCACCACCGTGAAGTCGGCCTGACACCGGCCCCCCTGCCTGAGCCGTCCTCGACGGGCGAGGAGGCTGCCGAGGTGACGAAGCCGGCGTATTCCACCGGCTACTCGGTAGCGGCCTGTCGAGGCCAGGTACAACGGTCAGTTGACGGTGAACTCGCTGAAGTCGGCCTCCCCCGCGACGCCGGAGGAATGGGTGGCGGTGAAGACTCCAGTGTCCTGGGTCGCGGCGGCGGAGCCCACGGCGGCGGTGCCGACCTTGGTCCAGGTGCTGGGGCGGCCACGGCGTCGGAGACCTCCGACAACCAGGTGGCGACCTACCCGATCCCCGACGGGACGAGGCTGGCACCGGCACCGATCTCGCGGCCATGGCCGCCTGGACGAAGGCCCGCGACCCGGACCGGCTCATCCACTACGAGGGCGACTACGACTGCCCGTACACCGACGTCTTCAGCCTGATGTACGTCAACCACGGAGAGGTAGGTCTCCTGGGACGGGGCCAGGAAGCGGTCGCCGAGGACCCTGCGCTGGACGCGCGACGCCGCGAACTTCCGGTCATCCTCTGCGAGTACGCCCACGCCATGGGCAACGGCCCGGGCGGTCTGAGCGAGTACCAGGAACTCTTCGAGACCCACCCCCGGCTGCACGGCGGTTTCGTCTGGGAGTGGATCGACCACGGGGTCCGGCGCCGCACCCCGGAGGGCCGCGAACACTTCGCGTACGGCGGCGACTTCGGCGAGCCGGTGCACGACGACAACTTCTGCTGCGACGGACTGGTCTTCGCCGACCGCGCCCCCTCCCCCGGTCTCACGGAGTACAAGAAGGCCATGGAGCCGGTTCGGATCACCGTCGACATCGCGTCGAGGACGGTACGCGTCCGGAATCTGCTGCACACCCTGGACACCGCCGGTCTGCGGTTCCGCTGGTCGGTCGAGGACCACGGACAGCCGCGCGGGGACGGGGAGTTGGCGGTACAGCCGGTGCCCCCGGGCGCCGACGGGGAACTGCCCTGGCCCGAGGCGCTCACCAAGCTCTGCGACGCACCCCTGGAGGACGGCGAGGAGCGGTGGGTCACGGTCGTCGCGGAGCTCGCGGAGGACGAGTCGTGGGCGCCGGCCGGCCACGAGATCGCCTGGGAGCAGGCTGCCGTCGTGGGCCCCGGGCCACAAGCTCTACCGGTGGTCCGGCCCATGGTCCCGGTCCTCGCCGACGGCACGTACACCCTCGGACCCGCGATCTTCGACGCCGTATCCGGAACGCTGACCGCACTGGGCGGCCTCGAAGTCGACGGCCCCCGCCTCGACTTGTGGCGTGCCCCCATCGACAACGACCTGCGCACCTGGAACGGCCCCCTCGTCGAGGCATGGCGCAAGGCGGGCCTCGACCGCCTGGAACACCGGCTGGTCGGCGTCCGCCCCCACGACGGCGGCCTGGAGGTCATCACGCGCACCGCTCCCGCGGGCGCCGACTTCGCCATGCGTACGGTCTTCCGCTGGGCCGCCGACACCGAGGACCCCGACCGGCTCCGGCTCACCCTGACCACCGAACCCGTGGGCACCTGGCCCTGCCCGCTCCCTCGCATCGGCATCCGTTTGGCACTCCCGCGGGACATCGAGACGGTCGACTGGTTCGGGCTCGGCCCCGGTGAGGCGTACTCCGACACCACCGCCGCCGTCCGCGTCGGGCACTTCGGCGCCGCTGTCGACGACCTCCAGACGCCGTACGTCCTGCCGCAGGAGAACGGCAACCGCCGCCAGGTGCGCCACGCCCGCCTCACCGGCCCGGACGGCGTCGGGCTGACCGTCACCGGGTACCCGCACACCGATCTCACCGTGCGCCGCTGGACCAGCGAGGACCTCGACGCCGCACAGCACACCAGCGACCTGCGCCCCCGCGACCGTGTATACGTCAACCTCGACGCCGCGCACCACGGCATCGGCAGCGGCGCCTGCGGTCCGCGCACCCAGCCCCAGTTCCAGCTCGACGCCCGACCGGTGACGTTGACGCTCGGCTTCCGCCCGTGCTGAAGCTCTGGTACCGGCAGCCCGCGGAGGACTTCCTCGCGGCGCTGCCGCCGGGCAACGGGTCCCTGGGCGCGATGGTGCACGGGCGTGTCGTACGGGAGCGGATCGACCTCAACGCCGACACCCTCTGGTCCGGCGGTCCCGGAGACCACAACGACGACGGGGCCGCCGCGCACCTTCCCGCCCTGCGCCAGGCGGTGCTCCATGACCGCGACCATGTACGCGCCGAGGAGTTGGCCACGCGGATGCAGGGGCCGTTCACGCAGGCGTCCTCCGACCACTCGGGCAGCGGCTCCCCGGCCACGCACGCCACCGGGCGCAGCCGTTTTCGGGCAATGCGCAGATCGACGGCAACTTCGGTGCCACGGCCGCCATCGCCGAACTGCTCCTGCAGAGCCACACCGGCGAACTGCGGCTGCTGCCCGCACTCCCGTCCGCCTGGCCGGGCGGCAGCGTCCGGGGGCTGCGGGCCCGGGGCGGCGTCGGCGTGAACCCCCACTGGCAGCGCGGCGCGCTCACCGGTGCCCGGCTGACCCTCACCGCCCCGGGCTCCTACACGGTGACCGCCCCCACCGCCGGGCACTTCCTGCGGGTGACGGACGGCGAGGGTCGGCCCGTCGCGGTGGACAGTACGCCCCTGCCGGGCGGGTTCGTACGCACGGTCTTCACGGCAGACGGGACATCGGTCCACCACGTGCGCCCCCGCCGACGGTGACAGGCGAGCGGATCACGTCCAGGGCGCGACAACGGTGAAGGAACGGCTGGCGCGGAACGCGGCGGTGTTCTGGGCCGGGTCGACCCACAGTTGGAGGTTGTCGCGGTAACGGAGGTAACGACCGGGGTAGTTGTACGACTCCAGGGAGACCGACCCGTCGGCGGAGCCGGGCCGGGCACAGAAGGTGGCGTCCTTCCGGAAGACGGCCGATCCGTCGTTGGCGTCCAGCCGGATACGGAAGGCGTAGTGGCGCAGATATCTGCCCGAGGCGTCCTTGAGCGAGTAGCAGTGGGAATCGGCCAGCCCTGGGACGAATTTGAAGGTGGCCTCCTGCTTCGCGAGCCCGGAACTGGTGGCGGCGACCGGACCCAGGACGCCGAGATTGCCGGCTTCGCTCACATAGCGGCCGGACTCGTCGACCGCTCGCAGGGCGTGGCGCCCCACGAGCGTCGAGGCGGCCGTCGGCGTCGGGGTGGCGGACGTCGTCGGGGTCGGCGGTGCCGACGAGGCGGCGGGCGATGCCGAGGCGTGGGCCTGGGCGGCAGGTGATCGTACGGGCGCGTCGGACCGCGTGTAGGCGTACAGAGCTCCGCCGCCCGCGAGGGCCACCGCCCCTGCCGTCAACGTAGCCACCGGCTTGGCCGCCAACTTGCCCAGCAGGTGTCCCACCCGGCCCACGCTGTCGGGAGCGTGCGTGACCCCACCCGCCGCCGAGGCCGAGGGCATCGACTTGGCCAGCAACAGCCCCGCCAGGCCGATCGGTACCGGCACCAGCGCGAAGCCGCCCAGCAGCCCTTCGGCCGGCATCAACTCGGAGGTGTGGAACAGGCATTGCGGGCAGTCGCGGACATGGCGCGCCAGCCGCTTGCGCCACCGTGCGGACGGCCGGCCGTCCCAGGAGGTCACCTGCGCCTGAAGCTCCGCACAGCGCGGCGATGTTGCCAGGGCCCGCACCACGGCCCGCGCGGACTCGAGCCGCTCCTTGACCCGCTGCACCCGTACCGCGGCATGCTGCGGCTCGAGTTCGCATGCCGCCGCGAGTTCGGCGCGGGTCAGCTCCCCGGCGGCCTCCAGCCACCACAGCGAGAGCACCTCGCGCTCCTCGTCCTCCAGCCAGCGGGTCGCCTCCACCGCCTCGCGCCGCTGCCCCGACAGTGCCAGCCGGAGAATGGCCAGATCGGCGAAGTCCGCCTCCGGGGCCACCTCCTGGACGGCCTCCTCCGGCAGATCCGCCTGCGGCCGAGCCTGACGGCCGCGCCACCGGTCGCGGACCTGCCGTACGGCGATGGCGACCAGCCAGGAACGGAACCGCTCCGGGTCCTCCAGGCCCGGCAGCCCGTCCAAGGCCCGCAGCATCGTGTCCTGGACCACGTCGTCGACGTCACTGTCCCCGTCGAGAGCCCGCCCGACGATGTTGTAGACCAACGGCAGACAGCCCTGTACGAGGTGCTCCAATGCCTGCGGATCACCGGCCCGTGCCGCCACGACCACCGCGACGTCCGGCCGTTCCCGCACGTCCTGCGAGCGAACCCGTCCCACCTTGTCCCGCCCCACCTCGTCGACGAACGCCTGATGCTGACGTTCCGAAGGGTGGCAGTGTGCCAGAGCCGTTCGAGATTCCCTTCCGCGGTTCTGTTATCCGCGTTCCGCCCACACGTCTCCTGCTGCGTACGGCCGAATCCGACAGGAGCCAATCAGTGTCAGTGAGCCACAACAACAGCCGTCCGATGATGAGCCGCCGCAGCGTGCTGCGGGTCGCGGGAGCAGCCGGAGCGACGGGCATCGGGGCAGCCGCCGTCGGTGCCGGAGCCGCTCCCGCCCTGGCCGCTCCCGCCGGGGCGAGCGCCGCGTTCGTCCATCCTGGACTGCTGCACACGCAGGCCGACTTCGACCGTATGGCCGCCAAGGTGAAGGCGGGCACCGGCCTGTGGAAGGAGGGCTACGCCAAGCTGGCGGGCAACCCGCGCTCGGCGAGCACCTGGAAGGCGAACCCGCTCGCGACGGTGATACGCGGCGCCACCGGTGACAACGTCGCCACGCTCGCCTTCGACATCGCCGCCGCGTACCAGAACGCGCTGCGCTGGAAGGTCACCGGCGACACGGCGCACGCGGACGCCGCCCGCGACATCCTCAACGCCTGGTCGGCCAAGCTCACCACACTCGACGGCAGCGCCGACCGGTTCATCGCGGCGGGCATCCACGGCTACCAGTTCGCGAACGCCGCGGAGATCATGCGCGGCTACGACGGCTTCGACGTGGCCCGGTTCAAGAAGATGATGTTGAGCGTCTTCTACCCGATGAACCACAGCTTCCTCACGAGCCACAATGGTGCGTACGACTCCAACTACTGGAGCAGCTGGGACCTGTTGAGCGTGGCTTCCGTGCTCGCCATCGGCATCCTCTGCGACGACCGGGCCAAGGTCGACGAGGCCGTCACGTACTTCAAGTCCGGCAAGGGCATGGGCTCCATCAAGAACGCCATCCCGTTCATCCACCCCGGTGGCCTCGGACAGATGGTGGAGGTCGGACGCGACCAAGGGCACGCCCTGCTGAGTGTGGGCCTGCTGGGCACCATCTGCGAGATGGCGTGGAACCAGAGCATCGACCTGTACGGCTACGACGACAGCCGCGTCCTGAAGGGCGTCGAGTACGCCGCCAAGTGGAACCTCGGCCACCATGTCCCCTTCACCTCCTGGACCTGGCACAAGGGCGCGCCCGGCTCGTGGGAGGGATGGGAGACGATCACGGAGGCGTCCACGTGGGCCCGCGGTCAGGTGCGCCCGATCTGGGAGGGCCTCTACAACCACTACGTGAACCGCCGCGGCCTCGACGCGCCGTACGTGAGCGAGATGGCTGCCAAGGTCAGGCCCGAGGGCGGCGGCGGGGACTACGGAACCGGCGGCGGCCTCGACCACCTCGGCTTCGGCACCCTGGCCTTCACCAGGCCCAAGGCGATCGTCTCCGCCACCACACCGACTCCTTCCGCGAATACGTCCGACACGATGTCCTCCTCCGACACCGGCGCCGCGACGGCCACCGCGACCCCCACCACCGACGCCTCCGGTGGAACCCAGCCGCAGGGCGGCCGGGGCGAGAACCTCGCCGCCACCGGCGCGGGCGGCATCACCGCCGCGGCCGCCACCGGCGTCCTCGCCATCGCGGGCGGCTTCATCGCCCTGCGCCGCAGAGGCACCCGCGGCAGCAGCTGAACGCGGATCCCGTGGCACCTCCCGGCGGGGTGCCACGCCCACCCAGGTGTTCTGCCCACGGAGGTCAGGGACGGTAGCTGGTCCGGGAGCAGTGTTGGTTCGCGACCGAGGAGTACCGGAAGGCGCACGAACTGCGGTCGGCGTACATGCGGGAGACGTCCGTCGGGATTCATTCGGCCGTTCTGGACCGCAGGGTGGAGTTGGTCTAGGAGTCGTCGCGACCGTGCTGGTCACAGCCATTCGTTGATGGCCGCGACCAGCACGGTCGCTTCGTGGCGCACGGCGAGTTGCCGTATCGCGTGGCGGCGGCCCGGTGTCGTTGGAGACGCGGTCGATGCCTCGTTCGACCGCGTGGCGCTCTTTACAGTCCGCCTTGTCGAACTTCGGTGGCCGGCCACCCTTGGAGCCGACTCTCCGGCGGTTGCGGCGCCCCGCTCCGGGTGTCCCCTGCGGGCGGTAGCTGCGCAGGGTCACATCGGGTGCGCCCTCCGGCCCGGGGACCGCGGACATCGCAACCGGAGTCAACACCGTTGCCCGGCAGCCGGGTTCATACCGGCGGCAGCCCCTCTCAGAGGCGGTCGCACTTGAGCCCCGCGGGGGTGTTGCGCGCGCCGGCGGCCACGCCCCGGGGCGAGACGGCGTCGATGGCGGCACCGCGGCTGGCACATCCCCCGACAGGGCCACGACTCACGACTGAGAAGCCGGTGACAACAACACCGGCCCGCACCGCACCGGCCGCTTGACCGATCAGTAGAACTCGACGGTGTTCACGCGGTTGAGCAGGCTCTCGCCGTCGAGGAACCGCGTGGCGTTGGCGGCGAAGAGTTCGGCGATGAGTCGGTCCTCCGCGGTGCTGAGCGCGGCGGTGTGGGGGCTCACCAGCACGTGGTCGTGGTCCCAGAGCGGGCTGTGGGTCGGCAGCGGTTCCGTCTCGAAGACGTCCAGCGCGGCGAAGCCGACCCGACCGGAGTCCAGTGCCTCGATGAGGGCGGCCTCGTCGACGACGCTTCCGCGACCGACGTTCACGAGGGTCGCACCGGGCCGCAGGGCGTCGAAGAACCGCTTGTCGAGCAGATGCTCGGTCGCCGCGGTGCCGGGGAGCGTGTTCACGACGGCGTCCACCGTCGAAGCCACCTCGACGATACGGTCGAGCGGCACGACCTCATGGACACCCTCAACTCCCGCACCGTGCCTACTCGTTCCGATGATCCTTGCGCCCAGCGCGTCCAGTTTCCGGGCGACGACCCGGCCGATGCCGCCGAGACCGAGCACCAGGACGGTCTGCTCGCTCACCTGCCTCATCGTCCAGCGGCCGCCCCACTCGTGGTCCCGTTGCCCGCGCATCAGGCGCGGAAGACCCTTCGCTCCCCCGAGCACGCCGAAGACGGCGAACTCCGCGAGCGGTTGCCCGTGCACTCCGGCGGAGGTGGTGAAGAGGACCCGGTCGAGTTCGTCGGCGGTGAGGTGCGCGGCCTTTACCTGGCTGCCGCCGCCCGCGGCCATCGTGTGCACCCAGCGCAGCCGCCGGTTGAAGCGGACCGTTCGGGCCAGGGCGGCGGGGTCCGCGTCGGGGATGCCGTACAGCGCTTCGGCCGAGTCGAGCGCTGCTTCGTAGGCACGCTGTTGGTCGGACGTGCGGTGCCAGGTCGGGTCACCGGCGAAGTCGGCGGGCCAGCGCATCGGCGGGAGCAGGGCCTGGTCGACGACGAGGTCGATCCGTGGTTCCAGCGCGAGGATGCGCGCACCGTTCTCCTCCGACAGCGGCGCGGCGACCGCGACCCTGAGCCTGCCGGGGGCTCGTTCCTCGGTTCCCATCAGGCGAGTCGGCTTCGCAGTTCCACGACCTCGGCGTCGAGGTCGGCCTCCCGGGCGACGATCGCCTCGACCGCCGTCAGAGCCTCCTCGGCGCGATGCGGCGGGATGACGATGACGCCGTCGCCGTCGGCGACGACGATGTCGCCGGGGTTCACCACGACGCCGCCGAGAGCGACAGGCTCGCCGATCGTGCCCGGTCCGTTCTTGAAGGGGCCGGCGGGCGTGAGCCCCCGTGCGAAGACGGGCACGCCGAGCTTCTCGATGATCGCGCCGTCGCGCACATAGCCGTCGACGACCGCACCCACAGCGCCGAACACGTCGAACCGCTGGGCGAGGTTGTCGCCGATGACGGCGCGGCCGTCGTAGCCGAGGGCGTTGATGACCAGGATGTCCCCGGGGCGGATGTGGTCGAGCGCGGCGATCACGGCCTTGTTGTCGCCGGCGACGGCGAGCACCGGCAGCGCGGCGCCGACCGCTTTCGCCCCGTTCCAGATCGGGGAGATCCCGCCGTCCACGATGTTCAGCCGGTCCAGGGCATCGCCGAGATTGGCCACGGAATGCTCGCGGAACCGCTGGAGCAGTTGCTGGTCCGGGCGGTCCCAGGCGGGGGCCACGCGCACGTTGTCCTGGGTCATCACAGTCTCCCGCTCAGAACTAGAAAATGCGAAAGATTTCGCGTTTCGCGAGCCAGTCTGCATCCATCCGTGCCGTGAGGGCAAGAGCGCGCTAGAGGGGCGACATGGAACCGGAGGGCGGCAGTCGCTCCGGCGAAGTTCCGGCGTGCAGAAGTCGAATCACACACGAAGCGCAGGTTTTACCTGGCGGCAATCCAGATCCTTGACCCCCCAAGAGTGCGAATCTATTCTCATTCGAGATTCGAGTCGCAACTTGGCTCGGATACGCCCCTGAGCCGCGCTCCGTAACGTGTACCCCCTGGCGCGAGCGGGGCCGTACATCCCCTGACGACACCGACGTACGACTTGTTCAGGACACCGTCCCGGGGTCCACGACCGAAGGTGAACGCATGACAGCGTCAGATCGGCTCGACACCACGTCAGATCGACCCGAGGCAGCGTCGGATCAGCTCGACGCGACCACGGTCGCTGTGGTCACCGCGGACGGCAAGGTCGTCCGCAAGGCGACCGTCGCCGGAGCCGTGGGCTCCTTCGTCGAGTGGTACGACTACGGCATCTACGGCCTGCTCGTCACCTATCTCGCGATCAACATCATGGGCGGAGCGGAAGCCGGAGGGCTCTTCCTCACCAACGTCGGCTTCCTGGTCAGCTTCATCGCGCGGCCGTTCGGCAGCGTCATATGCGGATACCTGGGCGACAAGCTCGGGCGGAAGAAGCTGCTGGCCACCCTTCTGGTGCTCATCTCCGCCGCCACGGCGGCGATCGGTCTCATCCCCTCCCACGACGCGATCGGCGTCGCCGCGCCCGTTCTGCTGGTCGCGCTCCGTGTGCTGCAGGGCTTCTCGGCCGGCGGCGAGGTGGCAGGCGCCATGTCCTTCGTCGGCGAATACGCCCCGGACTCGCGCCGCAACTACATGATGAGTTTCATCGCCGTCGGCTCGTTCATCGCCCTCATGGTCGGCAGCGCCTTCTCGGCCATCCTGATCTCGACGCTCGGCGACGACGCGATGGCCTCCTGGGCCTGGCGGGTGCCCTTCCTCGTCGCCGTCCCGCTCGGCTACGTCGGCTTCTACATCCGCCGCCAACTGGAGGAGACCCCGCACTTCAAGGCGCTGCGTGAGCAGAAGACCGTCGTACGCAACCCGCTGAAGGACGCGTTCACCTCCCCGCGGCACCTGAAGGCGATCGTGCTCACGATCTTCCTGCCCGCGCTCAACGGACCCGGCTACTACCTGCTGTTCGTCTACATGCCGACCTATCTCAAGACCTCGCTCGGCGACCACAACTTCTCCATGCTGCGGGCGCTCACCGTCACCGCGGTCAGCCTGGTCGCCATCGCCGTCTGCATCCCCCTCATGGCACGGCTGTCGGACCGTGTCGGCCGTAAACCCGTGCTGGTGATCTCCGCCGTCGCGATGGCCGTGGTCTCGTACCCGATGTTCCTGCTCATCACCACCGGCGAGTTCGGGCTGGCCTGTATCGGCACCACGGTGCTCGCGATCGCCTTCTCGGGCCACGCGGCCGTGGTGCACACCGTGCTCGCCGAGATGTTCCCGACCACCGTGCGCTACTCCGCCTACAGCATCGGGTTCAGCATCTCGACGATCATCTTCGGCGGCAGCGCCCCGCTGCTGATGACCGAGCTCATCGACGCGACCGGGTCCAATCTGATCCCGGCCTTCGCCTCCATCATCACGGCCCTGATCACGCTGGTCAGCATCAAGTTCGTACGGGAGACCAAGGGCCGTCCGCTGGCATCCCACTGAGCCGCCAACACCTGGGAGACACCATGGGAATCAACTCGGTAGCCGTCGTCGCCGACCTCGGCGAGAGCTTCGGCAACTACACGATCGGCGACGACAACGCCCTGCTCGGCCTCGTCACCGCGTCGAACATCGCCTGCGGCTTCCACGCCGGTGACCCGCGCGTCATGGACAAGACCGTCGCCGACTGCGTCGAGCGCGGCATCGAACTCGGCGCGCACCCCGGCTACCCCGACCTCGTCGGGTTCGGCCGGCGGCTCATCGAAGCGTCGGAGGAGGAGATCCGCACCGACGTCCTGTACCAGCTCGGGGCGCTCGACGCCTTCGCGCGGGTGCACGGCGGGACGATCACGCACGTGGCACCGCACGGCCGCATGGGCTCCATCGCGCAGACCGACGCCAAGCACGCCCGCGCCATCACGGACGCGGTCGCCGCATACAACTCGGACTACGTCGTCATCTGTCAACGCGGTCTGCTCGCCGAGGAGTCACGCAAGCGCGGCCTCGAGGTCGGGTACGTGTTCCTGGCCGACCGTGGGTACGGCGACGACGGTATGCCCGTCCCGCGGTCGCACGAAGGAGGCCTGATCTACGACCCCGAGCTCATCGGCGAGCGCTCCGTCCAGGTCGTGCAGGAGGGCACCGTGCGCTCGGTCGACGGCAACGTCGTACCGCTCGGCCACGACGCCGACGTACTGCTCCTGCACGGAGACCACCCGACCGTCCTGCAGAACGGTCTCGCGCTGCGGGCCGCGCTCGACAAGGCGGACGTCCGCGTCGCGGGCCTGCGGGACGTCCTGAAGGAGAAGGCCGAGGTCGCGCTCGCCCGTTGAGGGCAGCGCGCGGGAGCCAGCCGATGACCACTGCACCGTCCGGTGACGTCGCCGTCGAACCCTTCGGGGACTCGGCGGTGATGGTGACCGTCCCCCACGCCGACCAGGCGATCCGCAGATCCGCGATCGTCGCCTTCCGCGACCGGTTCCTGGAGCACCGCCCCCACGGTGTGCTCGACGTCGTCTCCGGTCTGGAGTCCCTGCTCATCGAATTCGATCCACTGCAGACCGCGCCCCAGCACGTGGAATACGCGGTCCGGCTGCTGGCTCGATGGGCACCGGCCGATGGTCCGGAACAGCCTCGTACGGTGCGCGAGTTCGCCGTCCCTGTCGTCTTCGACGACGAGACCGGTCCCGATCTGGTGTCCGTCGCCGAGGAAGTGGGCCTGCACCCCGCCGAGGTCATCGAGGCGATCGCCAAGTCCACCTTCACGATCGCTCTGTTGGGCGCGGCAATGGCTCCGATGATGGACGGGCTCGTGCTGCCGAGGGCGGTGCGTCGGCGGGCCGAGCCGCGGACGGACGTCGCTCCCGGAGCGATCATGATCGCCGGGGACAACGCGATCATCCAGCCGTTCCCCGGCCCGACCGGCTGGCGCGTGGTCGGGCGGACTCCGCACACCATCGTCGACATCTCCCGCCCGGATCCTGTCTCGTTCGGCACCGGCGACGTCGTGCGCTTCGTTCCCGTCACTCGGGACGAGGCGGCGGCGCTGGACGCCGGCTTCCTGCTGCCGGTGGAGGTGTCCGTATGACGACCGTGGCGCTCGAGTTCACCGGCACCGGATGGACCACGACGTTTCAGGACCTCGGCCGCCGGGACACGGAACGGCGCGGTGTTCCCACCGGCGGCGCGGCCGACCAGCACTCGGCGGTCGTCGCGAACCTGCTCGTGGGCAACCCGCGCGGCGCGACTCTGATCGAGAACCTGGGCGGCGAGTTGGCGCTCGTTCCCGACGCCGATGTCCTGCTCGCCGTGACCGGCGCGCCCGCCCGGGTCACCGTCGGCGGCGCTCCCGTCGAGAGCTGGTCGCCGCTGGTGGTGCCGGCGGGCCAGGAGGTAAGGGTCGTCGGCGATGCCGGCCGGGGCACCCGCACCTACCTCGCCGTGAACGGCACTCTCGCCGCAAAGACCCTGCTGGGCAGCGCCGCCCCGGACGCCCGGATGGGCTTCGGGCAGCTCGTCACTCGGGGCTCGCGCGTACTGCTGGAGACGGAGTTCCGGGGGTTCCGACGCCGCTTCTTCGAGCCGCCGTTGTTCCGGCTGCCCGTCCCCGTGCCCCGCTTCGACGAAGGCCCCTGGGTGGTCGATGTCGTCGCGAGCCACGGTATCCACGCGATCCCCGGCATCCGCGAGGTGATCGAGGAGGCGGAGTACGTCGTCACCCCCCGTTCCAACCACGTCGGGCTGCGCCTGGACGGCCCGGTGCTCCACCCGGACACCGACGCCGAGATCGTGTCGCACGGGGTTCCCGTCGGGGCGCTGCAGATCCCGCACGCCGACGAACTCATCGTGCTCGGCAGATACCGAAGCCTGACGGCGGGCTATCCGATCGTCGGGGTCGCCTCGCGGGACTGTCTGCCGCTGCTCGGGCAGGCCGGCCCGGGGCAGCGGCTGCGGTTCCGCTGGACCGACCGTGACAGCGCGATCCGTCGGCTCGCGCGGCGCGAGGCGGAGGTGTGTGCGCTTGAACACGCGATCGCGGAGGCGTTCGCCGCCGTCGGATTCGAGACGCCCTTGCCCCAACACTAATTGAGAAGATATTCTCATTTGGTATCTGAATCTCAAGACACTCATGTTGATCATGGAGGAGAATCGGTGACGACGTCGGCCGGCGGGATCGCGCTCATCACAGGAGCCGGCAGCGGGATGGGACTCGAGACCGCACGGCTGCTGGCTCGGGGCGGTGCCACAGTCGTACTCGTCGGCCGCAGACAGGAGGCACTCGACGAGGTCGAGGCCACCATCCGCGCGGAAGGCGGGAATGCCCTCGCCCTCGCTGCGGACATCACCCGCCCGGACGACGTGACGCGGGTCCTCGACCGGGTCCACGCCGACCTCGGCCCGGTTGACATCCTGGTCAACAACGCGGGTAGCGCGTCGTCGGTGCTCAACCCGCAGTGGCTCCCGCACGACGAGTGGCGCCAGGTCCTCGACGTGAACCTCACGGCCGTCTTCCAGCTCACCCAGGCCGTGCTCCCCGACATGCTCGGCCGCGGCACCGGAACCATCGTCACCGTCTCGTCGCTCGCCGCCGTCAACCCCAACCTGCTCGGCGGCGCGGCCTACGGCGCAGCCAAGGCCGGGGTGCGCAACTTCATGACCTTCCTGCACAACACCTTCCGCAACCAAGGACTGCGGGCCATCACCGTGCTGCCCGGCGAAGCGGACACGCCCATCCTCGACAACCGTGCACGGCCGCCGGCCGCGGAGGAACGTGCCCACATGGTGCAGCCGGAGGATGTGGCCGAGGCCGTCCGCCTGGCCGTCGCCCTGCCCCAGCGCGTCGTCCTCCAGGAGATCGTCGTCGCCCCGACCCGGCAGCGGGACACCTCCGCCGACCTCGAGATCAGCCGCTGGGCGGGCGCCCCCGCCGGCGCAACACCCCAGCCCTGACCCCTACTTCGAGCACCCGCTCCCAGCACCTCGCTTCCAGGAGGAGCCGCATGCCGTCCACCGTCTCCACGCACCCGCCCCGGTTCGCCACCGCCGAGGCCGTCGCCCGCATCGTCGCCGCCTCCCGCCGGACGCAGCAGCCGCAGTCCCGGGGCGACCTCGTCTCCCTCGCCATGGGCGAGCCCGACTTCGACACCCCCCACCAGGTGACCGAGGCGGCCGCCGCCTCGCTCCGTGCCGGACGCACCCACTACTCACCACTGCTCGGCGAACGGGACCTGCGCGAGGCACTCGCCGAGAAGCTGTGCGGCATCGCCGGAACACCGGTCTCCGCCGCCGACATCCTCATCACCCAGGGCGGCACCGCCGGCCTCGCCGCCTCGATCCTCGGCATCGTCGACCCCGGCGACAAGGTGGTCATCCCCGACCCCACCTACTCCCTCTACGCCGACCTGGTCAGCATGGCCGGAGGCATCGTCGTCCCCGTCCCGCTCGCCCCGGACCTGCACTGGGACCTCGACCGACTCGCCAACGCCCTGGTCGGCGCGAAGCTCTTCGTCTTCTGCAACCCGAGCAACCCGACCGGAATCGTGCACAGCCGCGCCGAACTCGACGCCCTCGCCGACCTGTTGGACGGCACGTCCACGATCGTCATCTCCGACGAGGCGTACTCCGACCTCGACTACACCGGCCGCCCCTTCACCTCGGCGCTCTCCGTCGACGGACTGCGCGACCGTACGGTCTACTGCCAGACCTTCTCCAAGAGCTACGCGATGACCGGCTGGCGCGTCGGCTACCTCTGGGGCCCCGCACCGCTCATCCAGGCGTCCGCACGCATCCACAACACCTTCAACGGCTCCGTGAACACCTTCATCCAGGACGCCGCCCTCGTCGCCGTGCAGACCGGCGGCGCCGACATCGCCAGGATGCGGGCCGCCTACGAACAGCGCGGCGCGATCATGCGCGAGGAACTCGCCAGGATCCCGGGCCTCACGCTGAGCGCGTCGGAAGGGGCGTTCTACCAATTCCCGCGCTACGACCTCGACCTGCCCTCCACGGAGGTCGTAGCGGCACTGCGCACGCACGGCGTCGCGGTCCGGCCGGGAAGCGAGTTCGGCGCCCAGGGCGAGGGGCACCTGCGGCTGTCGTACGCTGCGAGCCCGGAATCCATCACCGAGGGCGTCCGCCGGCTGGCGTACGGTCTCTCGGCCCTTCAGTGAACGCCGTACCGCAGGCAACCGGGGAGTCGACCCATGCGCAGTGACACCGAACGCAACCGCAAGTACCTCATCAAGGCCGCCGCGCTGCTGTTCGAGAACTCGCCGACACCCGTGAGCCTGGCCGAGATCGCCAAGCAGGCCGAGGTGTCGACCGCGACGGCGTACCGGCACTTCTCCTCCGTCGAGGACATCCTGCACGCTTTTCGGGCCCAAGTCGGCTCCGAACTGCGCGACTTCAGTGCCCGGCAGACCACCCGGGGCATGGCGAGGCTCGAGGCGGTGTCCCGCTGCTGGGTGTCGCTCGTCCTCGAACACGGCGGGGCGATGGCGCAGATGCGCTCGCACCGCGGATACCTCGAGCGGCTGCGCGAGAACACCGGCTATCTCACCCCGCAGGCCGAGGCACTCGCCGAACCGCTGCGCCAGACCACCGAGGAACTCGGCCTCGTCGACCTGGGCGACGAAGCCCTGTACCTGTGGAACGCCCTGTTCGACCCCCGCGACATCCTCGACCTCATCAAGAGCGGCCACACCGAGGACGAGGCCGCCACCCGCCTGGTGGCTGCACTACGAGGCGCCCTCATCGGCTGGTCCGCGGCGACGGCCGACGGGAACCACTGAGGTCCGTCCGGAGCTGAGACCGCCTCGCGCGCAGTGAGCCGAGACGAGCGCACATCGGTCGGGGCAGCGCGACCCGACCGCGCCGAAGAACGCCTGACCAGTGCCGGGGGTGCCGGGTGGCGCGGTGGCGAAGAGGCCGAGTTCGGCGGAGGTCCACAGGGCGGGGAGGGCTTGGAAGCCGTCGAGGGCGGTGGTCCATTCCCCGTCGGGAGTGGTGCGGAAGCGGAAGGTGCACAGGCCTTCGTCGGTGGAGGACACCCGGAGCTGGACGGGGGTGACGGGGCCCGGGACAGGGGCGCTGAAGTGAACGGTTTTGCTCTGACCGGGGGTGTACGTGCGGGCCTCCACCCGGCTGCCCTCGGCGTCACGGGTGAGGCCGATGTACGCGTAGTTCTCCCCCAGGACGACCAGGCCGGCGCGGGTGCCGGGGTCGGTCGCGTCGAGGCGCAGCGAGTCCCCGATCCGGCAGACGTCCACCACCGCGCCGATCGCGACGGCGAGCGAAAGGACCATGATCGCGCCCCGGACAGTTATCGAGGGTGACCGTGCGGCACCCGACGAGTCGCCTGGGGCGGGTGTCGAGCGGTGGACCGTCCAGCACACCAGGGCCGAGATCACCAAGTGCACGCACAGGCGCGCCAACTCTCCGTCGCCTGGTGCTCCATGGGGGGCCGACGTCACCTACAAGCCCGTCGCGCTGCCCGACCTGGGGCGCACTCTGATCAACCGCTTCACCCCACTGCTCACCGACCAGAGCGACGCCATCTCCTGGCTGACCGACCACCTCGACACCCGGCCCGCCACCTCCGACTGCGCCGGCCTGCCGAAGCTGCCCTGACCGGTCTGCGGCGGCGTTCCCGCTACAGGGTGATGGCGCCGTCCGCCGCCCAGGCGTGCGCGGCCAACCCCTCGGTGCCCGGATCCGGTCGCAGCATCTGGGTGACGATCCGGGCCGTGGCGTGGTGCCAGTCGCCGCTGCGGCGAAGCATCGCGTGGTCGCCGCCCCTGACCGTCACCAGGCCGGCCCGGGCCCCGGCCTCGCGCGCCCTGCGTACGTAGTCCGCCGATTCACCGGGAGGCGTCACGCGGTCGCGGTCGCCGTGCAGGACCACCAGGCGCACGCCGTCGAGGTGGCCGGCGGAATCCTCGGGCGGACACCACGGTGCCAGCGCCAGCACGCCCCGCACCAGCGGGTGCGCCGCGGCCCGCAAGGCCGCTCTGGCTCCCATCGAGTGCCCGACGAGAACGGTCGGCACGGCTCCCGCCAGCCGCTGGAGTTCGTCGAGCGCCCGCAGGGCGTCGTCGGCGGGATCGCCGCTGTTCCAGCCCCGGTACCGGTAGCGGACCTGCCCGAGCAGGACGTCCGGGGATGCGGCGGACGCGGCCGCCCGCAGGACCGGATGCATACGGAGCGCGGCCAGTTGCCAGGGGCGCGCCCTGCGACGGCTCTGCTCAAGGCCGCCGTGCAGAGTCATGATCGCCGCGGCCGCGGCTTCGCGCGGCGCGTGCCGCACGATCAGCGCGGACTCGTTCCGCTGCACTGCCCCACCGTTTCTCACCAGTACGGCACCTCTCCACTCCGGACACCTCATCCTCCCCCGAAGATCCGCGGCGGCCCTGCGGAGGGGGGCGCACGCAGTAGATCAGTGAGCCCTGTACGCGCCTGCACGCGGGCGGGGAAAATGCGCCACGTCGGCGGTCTCCTGACCGGGACACCGTGCACCTCAGCTCCAACTCGTCGAGAAAGCAGGTCGGCGCCCGTGCTGCTACGTCTGCCCGAGTCCGTGTCCGAAGCGCAGGAGTGCATCGCCGAGGGAGCCGTACCCATTG
>Ga0307512_10003283_pt1 | contig 19044 bp, 21 predicted proteins | sample 14_EM_MG_FD_200267 | JGI IMG/M metagenome (GOLD analysis project Ga0307512, IMG submission 200267) | Populus trichocarpa ectomycorrhiza microbial communities from riparian zone in the Pacific Northwest, United States - 14_EM | ecosystem: Host-associated > Plants > Roots > Unclassified | place... | reverse complement strand
GACGAAAGGCTGATGAGGGGCGACGATACCGCAAGTGAGAAAAGCTTCAGAAGTGATATGAAGGACGCCATAAACAACATTCGTCGTAAGGGAAACCCCACGAGAGACGTCAGGTTTATCTACAAAACTGGCGCAAAAAGCGGATGGCGTGGTGGCTGACCATAGTAATGAAAGGTTTGACGCCCAGTGTCCGAAGGCTGGATGCGTCAGCCGGCACCGCCGGTTGGCCTCGTCAATCATCGATCATCTACAGAGCTACAGTACAGCATGAACTTCGGCCAGGCTTGGGGTCCGACAAGAGGTGATATTTCGGGTGTGTCACAAATGAGAATCGTGGAAGTGAAATCCCCGAAAGGGTCATGCTTCAAATTCACAAGTCAAGGATCATTTGATGATTTGAATTCGATATAGATGAGCTAAAGCACCACAATAGTTGACCCTGTCCATGTATTAAACTTGTTGACTGCACGACGCTCTTCACTGATATGCATACCCAACTGCGTTTGCTCTTATGCTGGGATACCTCCACGGCAATTTCAATATACCCCAGCCTTTCGTTGTGGGTCCCCACCCAACGATATGGATCGGGTGCACTAGAAGGTGACGTACAAGTGGTGTCAAGGAGCGCTCAACAGCAACCCTTGGTGGCGAGGCAAGTGAAACGATGAACGTAAGACAGTCGTAAAAGGACAAGATTGCACGTGCCATATGGAGATCGCTTCGTGGTTCGTTCATACCGTTTCGGTCAAGGTCAAAAAACGACTTGAAAAACAAATTATCCACGCGACGTCCATGACGGGCGCAAACTACACCGGAGGAAAACGGCGAGTGTCTCAAACTCGCGTCAAAATAATACTGCAGTCCCCCTAACCAGCGGTCCCATTACCTGAATTCCAGAAACGTTGCCCGAACGCGCTTCCGTGACTCTACCCGGCGCGTCCAGAAAAATCACTTTGGCCGTCGGCGACTCGGTATCCTCAGCCGCGGCCTGGTGAACGGAGCACATACCAACAGGGCGGAAGAGCCCGTTTGTGGAATATCTGGTATCCTTCTCGAACACGCGCAGAGAGAAATTTCCCGTCCCCCAATCTCGAGTGTCGCCTGCGACACGGGGGCCCTTGACGCATTTTCTTTGGATCGCTCCTCGGCTACTGGCCCTTCCAGGACAGGTTCCAATGTCAAGCCGTCTAACTCAAAAAGCACGCATGTACAGGAGAGTGGAAGTTGTGAGTCCCTGCAGCCCCTTTCTTCCAGCAGAGCAGGATATCTTTTTTTCCAAAGACTCTTCTCTTCGAGCAGAAATGGACCGTATTCTCGAATTCTCAAGGACCGTCGGACTTTGCAATTATGCGACCTCCTCCAAACAGCATGTGCCCGGGCCGACGTCGCTAGTATCTCGCTTGGATTCTGAGCCACAAGTAGGCGTTGTTCCACTGATCTCGCTTTAGCTCACCACGACTTCCTAGCAGTCGAGCCCCCACCAAAAACGAGATGAAAACTTCATGACCCCCATGAGCAACTCGTCTGGAAGGCAGCATATAAATGCTTGCATCGGCCATGCTGCGCAGGTCCCTGGTATATCTCGTTAAAGCAAAGTTGCGCTGCCACACTGGAACTAACGACTTTGTCAATAGACGATCTACAAATGCCACAACCTAGACCTCGTTCAAAGTCGCCTAGAGAGACAGCATCTTCCGCGTACGACTACGACCATCTGGAGGACTACGTCTCTCAAAGCACTGCTCGATCCATACGCACCGTGGAACCCCAGGTTTGTCAGGACCAGGGGTCGCCATGGTTATTGGAAGGAGACCCATACACAACAAATCCTTTAACACCCTCATTTACTGCCTTGGAGTTCTCAACGTCGCCATTGCCACCCTCATCCCCCTTACCCAGTAGTACAACTTACGGGCTTCTCCTTTCTCCTCATCAGGAGTCACGCGGAGCTGAGAAGGCGATTCCGGACTCTGACAGAGCCCCGTTGCCCTTCTTGATATGCGGTTCTAGTGAGCTCGGAACTTCTCGCTACGTTAGTAGCCGTCGCATTACACCTGATCTGGCGTCCACGTCACCCTTGCGGCCCCATCCCCCCTCGGATCTCGCTGACGAGGTCCCAACGCTTCTGGCGTCGTCGTCTGGGGCAGATATCATAACTGACCTCCTAGCGTGCAACAATCCCTGGAATGCCATCGGCGATGTGCTGGGCCTTCCTCCGATCCCTTCACCAGATGCTACGTACTTCGATAACATTCGGTCCCTCCATACACTCTCGCCTGAACGTGCGTCATCCCTAGCTTGGCCTAGCCCGGGACAGACGGATATAAGAGAGCCTTCGAGCCCGGCTCGATTTGAGCGTACCCGGTTGAGCGGGGTGCACTCCGACGGAGATCTACTTGTTGGCCGTGACCCATCTCAAGTCGAGTTTTCACGCGAGCCATACCGTCGTGCCTCTTCTCTGCTGTTATCCCGAGACTTATACGCTAAGATGGTTCTTTCTCCTGCACCACCATTTCATTCTGGTTGCGAGGCTCGCTACACTAAATCTCACAATCTCTCACCTTCAAAGACCATTCCCGTTCCTAACGAGCCTCCTCAACCTATGCTGATGCCTCAGGACCTACCAGTATCACCTCATCCCCCGGACAGTATTTCTAGAGCGGGCCCCATAAGTCCCTCGACTCTAGCGAAGACGCTTTTTCCCTGCGCCACTATCTTGATGCCTCAAGAATCAGCATCACCTTCCCCAAAGAATCTGAACTTGCAGAATACGTCTGTACCCCGTTCTCCAGGGGTCGTGTCTACGCAGCAGAACGCGATCCCTGAATTCGATCTTGCTTCTCTCCTCTCTAAAGTATCGTCCACAACACAAACTGCCACATCAAAGGGGAAACTGCCAAAGCTTGAATGTCCTGATTTATTTCAGGACTCGGATGACGGTCTCACGGGTATATTCTAAGGGCTTCGACGATGGAGGTTGTTGGCGCGAAGTGACTAATATGATGTACTAATGAAAACATTATGCGTAAAGACCTTACTTAATTGTATCATGTCTGCCGTATCCCCTTCAGCCTCTTGGCGAACGTTTCGCGGCAGTGATAGTGCGTGACTTCGCCACTACAAAACAAGTTATTTTAGAGTCTCAGAGTGTAAAGACGTGAACTTACCCAGGTGCATGTACGACAATGGCACTTGGTCCGATCCTCTTGTGACATTGCGGACAACTAGAGTAATCGTGATAAATAAATTGTTAATGCATCCATGCGCACAGAAAAGACGCACATGCGGCTGTCCGTGATCTTGACACGATTCGCCTCCAAGTACATCAGCTTGCGCGCCACCTGGTCCTTGCGAGAAAGCGCGACTTCGCGCACGACGCGTGCATCGAAACGCGGTACGCGCAGAGCACCAGTCAAGAATACGCGCACGTCACGCGCAGAGACCAGCGGAGGCAAAAGTTGAAGCGTCTCCTCGGGGTCCAGTCGGGGACCGTGTCGTGCGATCAGTTCGAGGGCAGGCCGCAGAAGGTCATCTGTGGTCTTGACCAGCGGGCGCAGGTAGATCCGAAGGAGTGTAAGGAATATGTTACGGGTTTCGGTGTCTGGCTGATGTATTCGTTTGCAATATCTGTGGAGGGAGGGTCAGAGGTCGCTCCATAGGAGATAGACGGTCCAGCATACTGTTCCGCTTTGTCGTAGTCGCGCAACCGATACACGTACAACTCCAGGGTGCTGTCATGGCGTCCGAGTTTTCCAAGGAGAATCGCTCTTGCCTCGAACAAGTCTATGCGTGTATAATATGAGTTTCCACCTCACGGCGCATATTCTGAACTGCGTACCGTCGCTCGGGAGCAACCCGAGTAAACGGTCAACACGAAAGTGGGAGGTGTTATCGATGAATAGTAGCAACTTCCCATACGCCCTGTTCCGACTTTCTGCGGAGCGAATGTCAATGAGTCACATAACTAGTATTTCTGTCAGCAAATACCTTCGTCTCGTGCTTTCCTTGCGTCTACTGTCATCTTGAGACACAATTCCGCCAGACGATCATGATATATGGGCGACTCCTCGTGTCGCTCCTCTATAAGGAATTCCAGATATCGTGCACAGTACTCTCTGTTGACACCCTCAAGGAAGTTGGCGACATGTTGCGGAGGTAACACCACTTCTTCGGATGTAAAAATCTTTGGATCCATCAACAAGCGGTATACAAGGCATATACGACACTACTGACCTCCAATCCCATCTCAGAATTTTCACCAAGGATCCACTCTGAATACTGGAAGACCGTATCCAGGTATTCCGAGCCGAGTCGTTGAAGATATGTTATAGATGGTCCGAGCTTATCCCTCATATCCATTTCCTTCTCGCTCAGCCTACGACGCGTCTTAGAGGCATTTAGCACAGAAAACTCGAAGTACCTACTTGCGAAGGAGCTCCAAAGCTTTAGAATGCATCTTCCTGACATTATACAAATCAATAAGCTCAGAGAATTTCTAACCGAGAATACATTGAGTTCGTCGTGTCTTGGAAAAGAACGGGAAAAGGGGTACACACCTCGCGTGCGGCAAGCGTCTCCTCGACCTCAGCAACCTCGCACCAATTATCACGCCTACACAATGGGCCAAGTAACCCCGGCCGTACTACCAAGTACGACTTGAAAAGTGCAGTGTCGACGACCTGTGCGCACAGGACTAGTTGTCCAGGCGTCAGAGATGAAAAGGGGGCATCAGGAATTTCGCGAAGGGAGTCGCTTGTCGTGTCGGACAAGGAGGGATGACGGTGGGAGTGCGCAGGTGTAATATTGAACGCCTCGAGCGCACCAAGAAGTTTCTGGCGCCTGTCCGGGAGATACTGTAGCAGGCTTTCGATCGAGCGGCTGAAACCATCTACGGAATCTCGATGAGAAAATCGCCATGTGAATGACGATGTACGGACGTACCTTTTCGCTGCTTGCCCTTCTTGCTTATTATTGACGACGTTTCCGGATCCTTTAGGCCGGAGGACAGAGTCGCATCGAGCGAACTCTTCGACTTGTTCACTTTAGCTGCGTTTGATATCACTGTCTGTCCCGATGGTCCTGGCTCCTCCACATCGCCACCATGTTCTGACGAGCTAGAGGACGACGGTGATCCGTCCCCTCGCGTAGCGTTTGGCGTGGGTCCGCCAAACATCTGGATCCAGTGCTCGCGTGGGACGGACAAGCGACCTGAAATCGACTCGGGATATAGGGAGATGACCTTGGCCGGGTTTATATTCAACTTGACGAACGAGTCGAGTGCGCGGTCAAATTCGGCTGAACGGAATTGCGATACGGCGTCTAGTGCCATGGCCAGGCTCGTACGTCTATCCTTTAATGATGCAAGCATCAGCAGGAAGTCATATGCAGGTTGGTGTACACATACTTTATCTGGCAGAAGGACTGCATCGATGGTATCGAGGAGAGCGAGAGCTTCGGCATACTTTCCAGCATCTACGAGCTCGTCAACTTGCTCACCCCACGGCTTCATGCGAAGACACCATATCGAGCTGCCCTCTGAGGCTGCGGTAGCCCGGTCCGTAGGTGTGCTAACCAAGAAAAGGGGAGACTTGGCTGACGGAGATGGGGTCAAAAGGCGCAAGGTGTGGTTAGAGGGGGCGGGAGCTAATGTAGGCAGAGGGGAGTTGAACGGAAACGGTAACAATTGAGATATTTGGAGAGAAATCGAGGAATATATCTGGAGGACAGGACCAAAGTGAAAGGCTGGCTGGCCAGGTGCTGATCCCGCATCACCACCGGGTGCTTTCGGCACACTCCCTGCAGGGAGGATGACAAAAATGTACGGTTTGACAAAACCTGACAAGAGGGCGTTACTTTGCAGTCAGACTTTGCAGGTTCGCACGACGTACTAACATCCTCGGGAGGCGCTGGCCAAGGTATATGCTCCTTACGGGATGGCTTGCCATCTGGACCGACGAAGAGACCCTCGGCTGCAGTGCGATTAGACACGGGAGGTTCAAGAAGTCTCGCACGTACAGTCCTTGGCGACCAGCACCTGTGCGTCACCAACATTCGTGACGCACGGCCTGAGTTTCGATCCCAGACCCAAGGTCATGTATCCTCCCAAGCCCGATAAGGCACCCATACCCACGTTACCGATTCCGGCCACGGATTTAGTCGTCGTGGGGGCAGAGGCGATCTCGATCGTTGACATGGTGTCCAGGGAAAATAGGACGCGATCCGCCTCATATGCTAAACAAACGACTTCAGAATTCAGGAAGGCGATGGTCCGCGCTGAATGCGGGAGAAGTGCTTCCTGTGCAAATTGTCACGAGGAAACAGGGAAGCTTTGTTCTGGTTGACGAACCTTGAGGTCTTGTGCCTCTCCATCCTTCCAAGAATAAACGACCAGTCTCCGATGACAACCGACTACGAGATATGTGATGACGGTAGGTACGGGAAGTATCGGAGTGCTGAACTCTCCATCCTGTGGACGAGTCTTTCTTCCATCAGGGGGCAGGTGTTGCACAAATGTCTGGACTGCAAAGGAAAAGGCGGTCTTCGCCTTCGGGAGCGGTGTGGGTTTAGATAGGTCCGGAAGGTTATACAACGTAACCTGCGACTCTTTTTGGTTGTCAAGTGACTGGAGAGAAGTAACAATAAGCTACGCACGCGACAGCACGACAAGCGAGTTTATATCCTTCACGAATCCAAGCTGATCAATGGCTCTCCTTGTGAAGTTTCTCTTGGTCTCCAAATGAGTTAGGGTATAAGAGTCTATTCTTAGTTACAAACAAGTGGCCATGCGAGTCAACACTGATACCTACCTGCTAGGCTACCGACGCTGTACACGGACAGGTTTCCGTTCGCGGTCCCGATGTAGAGGCGGTCTCCTACGTCACAGATCAGCTGAGCGGGCACGCCTGAATTGGCTGCTGGTACCTTGGAGAGAAAGTGCCTCGACTTTCTCCTTCAATCCCGTTAGTACGATATCTGGAGGCTCGAACGGGGCCATACAGCAATGGTGACTGCGCCGCAGACGGACGCGACACCCGAGCCGAGCGCTAAGAGAGGCTGTGGTCATATGATCAGAAACCTAATCCCGTGACTTCTCCCTCTTGCCCGTTGCCCGCATTAAATCATTTTTCATATATATATCAGCGGGTTTAATTGTTTTTCCTCCGTGAAGAGTGCGTAGCCAAGTGTAAGGTATTTATGGTTTTCGATAACAATGTCAAGTTTGAGATAGCCGGAAAGATCGACAAAAAGATCAAAAAACAGATCGGTGGAAACGAAGAGATGGACGATGAGCGTGATACATAAGAGAGATTTCCTATTTACTCGACTTCCCATTTGGTTGGTGCATATACTGATGCGACGTCGAAGGAACGACCTTCACCGAGGGCACTGGTGGTGGTGGATGTGGGCGAGACTGGCGATAGTAGTTTGTAGCTCGTTGGTCTGCTTGTGCGGCCGCGGCAGCAGCGATAACTGGAGATGTATTCGCGGCGACCGTCGGCATCGGCCAAGGCATATTTGGAGGGGGTGGACCCGGGGCCGTGGTTGTGGGACGGCTTGGAGTTGGCGTAGGAGTCGATGTCGCTGAGTGAGGCTGTGGTGGAGGGACTGGATTGTGGATTGCCGGCGACGGCTGGGTAGATGATGTGGTAGTATGGGTTTGTGCAGGAGATGGCACTGCCGCTCCTGCGTTAGTGAGAGGATGCATGGGTGGTGCAGGAGCTGGGGTTTGTCCTTCAGATGGATTTGGTCCATCGCCTTCTCGCCTTCGTTTGACACCGCGAGTTGTGCTTTCTTTGAGGCCAAGCGATGTCGCCTTGAGAAGAATTTGATGTCTAAATATAGGTAGTCAGTGTCACATACAATTGATAAGAGATCTTGCGAACCTTGTGCGAGTGTTGCCCCATTGGCCAACAACCCAATCCCAGTCAATCTCGTTTGACGATCCAGTAGTTCGACTTTGCTCCGCAAGGCGCTTCAGACGTTCAAGCTCATCATCCGCCCAAGCCCCAGACGCTCCCGCAGGATTGCTAGAAGCCATGGTCAATGTTGGAGCAGTAGTTGTAGTCGATACAAATTGAGTTGCTGGAGGTGCAGAGGAGGGTGTTGTAGGCTGTATGGGAGCCGACTGGGTAGGCATGCCCGGATAGTAACCAGGAGCATGGGGATATTGATAGTAGGGTGCAGTGGGGTACCGTGGCGGGGTCGTGGTGTACATCGTAGGATAAATAGGTTGTGAAGCGCCAGGCATACTGAGAGGCATTACGAACGTGGAAGGGTTAGTGATGACGGCCGATGGCTGAGATGTCGTTGCCGGAGGTGCGGATGTTGATGCTTGGGATGGAGGTGGATAGGACACGGAGGAGTAAACGGCCGGTGGTGGTTGACCAACGAGCTGGCTTGGATTTTGAAGCTACAGCAAGGGTGTTCATGAGAGGTGGACAAGTTATCAGGTCCAAACTTACGAGTTGGTCACAAATCCGTTTGGCCTCGTTTAGCATACTGAGGGGATCGACCTTGCTTGATGGCCCCATTTGGTATGACTGTGCGATGACAATAGAAGGGGTTGCTTTCTAAAAAAAAAAAGTTGAGAACTATCGAACTATCGTCGTATCAGTCACAACTGGAACGTACGATGAGTTCTTCTGCGGCCCCATAGAACTCGGAGCACAGGTTCAGTACCCTCCATTGAAATTCGTAGTACTGCTGATTTTGAGCGGTGACGCCGGGCAATGGTGGTGCACCAGTTTGCGAGATAGGGTAACTGGGGAACTGGGACTTGCCAGCAGAGCCAACGCTTTCGCGTGGTTTCCTATTCCGAGAACCTTTGGGACGACCGGGACGGCGCTTCTGCTCAGGTGAGTCGGTGCCGGGAGCAGAAGATTGGCCAACAGATGTGATCTGGTTGGACTGCTCTTGGGGGGTAGGGTTACCCGCAGCGGCCGGGCTTCCGGTATAAAAAAAAAGAGAAAAAATGTACACTCAGAAATATTAGAGCGTGACCAGATTTATACACACCCTACGACTTGCTTGTTTTGAGGAGACGCTGAAGGACTCAGTTCCCGGCGATCATTGTCATCCAATTCCTCCTCAACAACATCTTCTTCCTCCTCCTCTTCCTCTTCCCGCTGGGTGCCGGTCACAGAGTATGGCTGTGCTGCATTTGGGGTGGGAAATGTCGGATATTGGGAAGGTTGTGGGAGCGGTGGTTGTAGTGCGTGTGAAAGGGGTAGATAGTGCTGCGGGTTATCCATTTATAAATCGGACGACAAGAATCAGACTTGACTAGGGCAAGAATGGTCCGAAGTAACCCTAGTTAAAGGGAGACACTTGAATACGGCGGTGACCGGGAGGGATCAGCTACTGTAGCGGTCTGTAAACAAAATAATGTGGGAAAATCGAAACAACTCCTCATGTCAATGTCACGGCTTAATAAACATCCTCTCCCCTTCCCCTCGAATCATACAGGCACCTCTCGAGCGTTACATTTTCTCGTGAACAGTCTTGTAAAAAGTAGTGTCAACATGCAGTGCACTTCGGGCACCGTACTGCCACGAAGAGTGGTGTATTGTGTATTGTGTTTGCAGCAGCATTCATACGCTGCCGCTTAGTCATCACATGCGGCCGTTATTGTTTGTGACTCTTGGCCGCCGTGACTCTTCTTACAAGTCACCCGCATCAAGCCGGCACCGGAATCCTTGCTGTCGTGCAGTACTCCACCCGCCACAGTCCTCTCATCCTAGTCTTGCCACCATCTGGCACCGGACTATTCTACCTCAAATGCTTCGAACCTCCTCTCCCTCTGGCTCCAGTGTTCTCGCCAATACCGCTCTGCGCAAGGCCGGTCTCATGGATCGAGATGAACGCATGCGCGACACCTCAGACAAGCCAGGTGGACGCAAGGGCTTGTCTAAGCCACGCTCCCATCGACCGCGTCTCATCGACACTATTAAGGGTCAACCAGGACCCAGTCGTAATGCCATGGTAAATATCAGGTTACTTTTACCACCTACTCCTGTTTGTGCAGAACCCCCCCACAACCGGTGTCTTGTGCTCGCCTAATTCCGAATGATAACACCAAGCTCACATTATTCATCTTGCTTCGTCAACTCGTCCCCTCGTGGTCTTCCACCAGCTTTCCGCCCGGATCGCCCCTCCTTCCTCGGGCCCCCTCAGCATCCGTGGTGCTGCGCTCGGGCGTGTCCGTCGTAACGCAATATCGCTAAACGGCGACAAAACACTACCAGGGACACGAGTGGCTGTAGGAAAACCTCTCGAAATATGGAGAGCATTCGTTTCAAAACGCTGGGACCCCCGATCACGCTTTCTTAACCTCGAGGTTTGTAGAACTCCTCTCGATGCCACCTACCTTTTATTCACGCTTCGGTCAGCGAATGTCTGAAGACGAGATACTCTCGAGAGCTAGCCTCCTACCACCTGGTGTGCCCGGGGCCACAGGAAAGGAGGCAGCAGTGATTTTCAAGCTCGCATCACAACTCAAACCACCTGTGTGTCACATCTATACTCTTCTCACATATCCTTTCTCATTCATCCAGGTTCGAACAATATCTCTCGCCAACAACAACCTTCAAAGCACGCACGTCATTACAACCATCGCCCACTACCTACCAAATCTTGCCAATCTTTCACTCGAGAACAATAATTTGCGTGTGTGGAAGGACCTCGATTCGATATCCCAGCTGTCAGATAAGAAGGATAAGCTGTTGAAATTGCGCGAGCTGATCCTTATTGGAAATCCCATACGAGAGCTAGAGTATAAGAACAATCGCGTGGACTCATACAGAAAGTGGGTACTTCCTGGCCTATCTGTCGTCGGGTGGTGTTTACAATGTTCCAGTAATATCATGCGACGCTTTCCAACACTTGAAATACTGGACAAGGAAGCCGTCACAAAGATATCTTTCGATGCCCCACAGACACCCCATTCAATTGGGCCCCCTGAATCTCATCCGACAGCCAAAGACTTCCCTGCATTGATGCAGCCCCCCCTCATTGCTGGGGTGGACGGAGGCATTATTACATCATTTTTTGCTCGGTATGCATACTCCCTGCCTCCTCTTCTGGCTTCTTTTTATGGTACCCTTAGCTTCTTTCCGCTCTTCGATACACAAAGAGACATGCTCTCAAACGTGTATAACGAATTCGCCACGTTCTCGTTCCAAGCCAACACATCCATTCCAGCCCGTGCCAAAATCCAAGGATTCCAATACTCAAAAGAGATGCCGAATCAACGCCATCTGGATTGGTCCCCATGGTTGGGTGCAGGATCCAGAAATCTCAGTAGGGTGGCGGGTGCGGTCGATAAGGTGTTGAAGAGCATTCACGTGGGACGGGAGAACGTCCTAAGTGCTATGGCATCTCTCCCTACAACGAAGCACGATATCGTCGGCGCGGCAGAAAAGTTCTGCATCGATTCATGGCCCGTCACTCACGAAGAGCGGACGTCCCTTTTCTTGTCTATCCACGGACAGCTTGTTGAAGGTATGGCGTTTTTTTTTTTCGTTTCGGACCGCTTAGCATGTAACCTGGTTTGGGACAGAACCTGTCGGAGGAGTCCGTTCATTCGATCGATCGTTTATTCTGGTTCCTGCGCCTGAAGGATCGAGGTACGTCTGTATTTGTTTGTAGATGATTGCATATTAGTCATCCTGCAAACCGTAAATCAGGGCGAAAGCAAACGGTTGGGACGTAGAAATACTCTCAGATCAACTGGTGATCCGGGGTTATTCCAGCCACGAAGCATGGGCTCCTGGGCCACTTCTTGTACAAGCAGCCCCGACCGGCAATCAGTCAGCGTTAACGTCATGCATCCAGCGAGAACTCGAAGCGGTTGTGCGTTTTCCTAAATTAACATTCACCGTTATCCGAGGTTAATCAATGAATTGTCTTAGCCCGAACCGCAAAGATCACTCGTAGCACAAATATGCACGCTCACACACCTCACCGTTCAGTATGCTGTGGACTGTCTCCAGAACAACAGATGGGACGTTGAGCAGGCCCTTGCAAATTTTGAACAAGTCAAGGTATGCTTTCCGATTTTACGATACTTTGGTACTAACATTGTTGCTCTCAGGGAACGCTTGGACGAGATGCCTTCCTCTAGCATATGAATTTTTTTTCGCTATGAGCAATATGAACTCCAAGCCTTCCGTCCTATTTATCTGTCTCGTTTTGTCACTTTGATCTTGCCTTTGCATACATACTCGCATACTTAGCCGTTTCAGTTGTAGCCTTTACACTAGTTGACATCGACTTTTGTTGGAATCATTGCAAGTTGGTGCCTGGACATGGGAAGAATAAGTATGATATGATACATTACCTGAAATGAAATGCAAGCTGGTCAAGTCACGTGAAAGCTCCGCTTCGTGTTTTCTCACGCTAGTATAAACTTTGGGTGGTGAATTAGTACATTCTCGTATGAGAACACGTTGCCTGTCTATTGTTTTGCCAACGGCGTTGGGTTTTTCCAGCTCAGTTCGAGTGACGTTTGGCAATACTTACGGGACAATCGGACCACGTGTCGGACGAATACCCTAAAGCGTATGGGCGTAGCGGAGAGCGGAACGTTGGGCGGTGCAATCTAGTCCGGCAAACTCGGGTTCAGACAGAACGGCGACCCCTGGTTTACACGCAATGAATGACCGCGTTCGTCCAGTGTCCGTCCTAATGATTGCCTTGGCCAAATAACATTGCAGGCACCAGCAAGTGGGGTGCTTGGGGTTCGTGCTCCAGTAATGTGGTCATTGCTTTCCCAAAGCGATAAAAGACGCCTGCGGGATATTTGTCTCCCGTGGGGGGGGCCCAAGGTTCCCAAGGACCTATTGTCCGTCGTTCTGCTTACCTTTCCGACTTCCCATCACCCACCCTGTGCCGCGTCCGGCCTGCTCCCCCCCTTTTCCCTTACCGTTCTCATTCTCGACCTTCCTTCTTTTTCCCCACCCTTCTTCCTTTTCTCGCGCATGCCCGACATAGCCCCGTCCACGCCGGGAGGAGGCGCACAGCCGGTACTGCAGTCCACGACATCATCGATCAACGCGCAGTTCCTTAATGCAGTGACGCGCGGAGACGAACAGTACGCGCGTTCCCTATTGGCGCGCGGCGCGGATGTCAATGCCACGGACGCGACGGGACGCTCCACCGTCGCGTGCGTGCTTGCGGGTGAGAGGTGCGCCAGCGCGCGGGTGTCCGGTTAGATTGGCTGAAAAAATAAATCGTGTGTTCTCTCTCTGGTGCAGTTGGCAGACCGTCGATCCTTCATTTATGACGACGAACCGGTTGAACGTCCTCCGGGTGCTCGTGGAAGACCGCCACGTATCGTTGCACGCGCTGAACGCCCCGCAAGAGGCGATGAATGGGGTTACTCCGCTGGGGTTCGCCGCGTGGATGAACTCTCCGAAGGCGGTCGAGATTCTGCTGGAAGCCAGCGGGCGCGCGGTGTCCGTCGATGGTAAAGATGCTTACGGTGTCACACCGCTGATGTGTAAGTCGCGGCCCGTTCTCTCTCTCTCACACCCTCGGATCGAGCTTTGATCCGATGAATTTCCGAAAGACGCGACCCGTGACGGCAACTTGGAGGTCGTCAATTGCCTGGTGAGCCACGGACCGCTTTTTATGCCGGGCCAACACACCCATCCTTGGTTCATGTTGCCCCAAATATAGCTCTTGCATGGCGCGTGCCCTGACCACCGAGATAGAAACCACCGAACCTCCATACAGTATGCCTTGGCCCATCCTCAGATACTTTGGGCTTGCGAGGAGGCACTTCGGCACCACCGAGCTCGGGAAATTCGGGCACGTCACACTTGGTGTATTTCCTCCTTTCTCTCACTGACCGTTAGCTTCCGCTGTAGTCTGCGAATGGGGGAATACAGCCCGACACACCAGAAGCGGCCCTATTACCCGCAGCAGGTTCATCACAGTTTTATACGCCCCACCTTTTCACCCCCGCTGAGGTCCTCGAATGCACAAACGCGCTAGTCAGGGCCATCGTCTCGTCAGAAGTGACGACGTTGTACACCCTCCTCTCTTCACTCTCGACCGGTTCTTCCTCGGAGACCGTCCCTTCGCTCGTGAATGCGCCAGATACCCAGGCGTGGTCTCCGATCCATTACTGCGCTTCCCTCAAGCAGCCTTCCATTGAGGTATTGGACATCCTCTATTGCGCTGGCGCCGACGTCAGTCTTTTTTCTAAAACGGGCAACTGCACGCCCCTTCATTGTCTGGCCCGTAGAAAACGGGGGCCCGACGCGCTTCGAGATCAGGCTTCTAATGACGCCTTATACCGATTCGTCGTTCACCTTGTCCGTAATCTCCGTGCTCCGTTGCAAGCTCTGGATGGCAACAACGAGACATGCGTACACGTCGCGGCCGAACATGGAGATAGCGCCGAAGTTTTACGCGCCATGCTCGACTCGGACCCCGAGCACACCGTGTCTGAGATACGGGACTCACGGGGGTACGTCATTGATTTTTTATTTAGATGGACATAACAGACACCGACATATTCTTCGACCTAGACTCACGCCTTTTGAGGTAGCCAAGCCGGAATTCCGTGCATTGTTCAGCCATTTCCACGAGGAGCGGCGTCCAGTGTCGTCCGCCTCTCACGCTACCGTCAGGCCCTTGCATAACTCCGGTTCAAACATGAGCTTATCGACCCTTACGCCTCGCGCATACTCCGCCGCTCACTCTCCGCCGTTGGATGACAGCACGAGTAGCCCGTCGGTGTTCGAGAAAGTGCTGGAAAGTCTTAATGCTATCACAACGGGCCTGTCGCTCTCACCGGGCTTTACATCATCAGAAGCCGCCCTGGACCGCTTTGACGCCTTACTCCGCGACGCGTCCTCTGTGAGCCAAGGCGCCATTTCACAACTCCACTCGCGCGTGGATGAAGCCCGCGAGGAAGTCACTCGCGCGCGGGAGCAATGGACAAGCGCGGACACGTCCTTGGACACCATATCACAGGCCATCGAAGAAAGACTGACATCAGGGCCATACGCCACTCAGGAACCCGCTGCTGGGGTCTCATCTCGTCAATCCGTCGCGACAAGGCGGAGTAGCTCGGATATCGAGGACGACGTGCCGATCTCACCTGGGTTTTCGACGGACTTGTTGATGCTCGACGCGTCTGAGAATCATGGTACACTTCTCAAGCCGTGGCCGCGCGCCAGCGATTCTGCAGACGCATCAAACATGTCGAGTTCACACGAAGGCGATCCTACGGACTCCATAGCGCATATACGCTCGCACAAGAGCATGAGTGACCTCCGCCTAATCACCCCACCACTTACCCAGGATGACGTTGGCACCGCGTCAAAACCTTTGAGGCGGGCACGAGCGGATACCCTGACGGACATTGGCTCGAAAGGAGGAGGGTCGCGCCACCTTTCTGGAACGGGGTCTGAAGGAGAGGGAAAGCGTGCACGATTAAAGGCGTGGCTAAAGCGCACGTTTCTTCCGGAACGAGTGCCAAGGTCACCTGTGCAGAAGGTGGAGGAGCCCCCATCTTCCCTAACGACGCTAGTGGAGAAGGATGAGAACGTCACGATCCCGAACCACCCGTTACACCCTAGATATCGCGTGCTCGCGACTGTTGGTAAAGATCTCGCGCGTATCGACGAGTGTATATCCAATGTGCGTGCTTCAATTGTATCGGTCATTTTTTTATTGTGCTGATCGTTGTATGTATGTCAGACGGAAAAGCTAGTCGCATCGGCACACCGCGCAGTTGTCCGTGCAGAACACAAAATGAGAAGAGCCCTGCAGGTCTGTTCATATTCTACGTATATGGGGTAATAAACCTTGACGGATTGTGATGTCCGCAGGCACGAAAAAAACTGATTCACGATTACCGACGGACACGAAATTGTTCCTCAAAGGTTGAGGAAATTCCGACGGAGCAAAAGGGGAGATATCAGGTCTCCCCACCCCTCCTCCGTGTGGTGATACCTCGGACCGAGTCACCGGCAACGAGTCCTGCTCAGTCGCCGACGACGACTCGATCGACGACATCGTCGATATCGTCACTGGCTTCGGTACAGAAGGAGAGCGATGGGACGGAGACGGAGACGGATACGGAGATATTGAGACGATTTTACCTAAAAAAAGTGGAAGGACGATTGGAGAGGGCGTACGAAGGGCTGGAAAAAGCAGAGGTTTGGCTCGAGATAGTCAAGAGGGTACTTTTGGATGTAGAAAGGCGGGGATTGGATGAGAGGGTGATGTGACAAGTTTGGTGTGACACGGAAAGACCCAAATTGGGAGAAACGGACCAGACCACCAACTGAAACGAATAATCAAGCAAATCAAGTCGTCAACTCGCTCGCGGCGTGGTTCAATCCATTGCTCGAGCTCGTCCTCGCCACGGGAATGGCTGCTCAAAGGCAAGATCTCTTCCGATCTCCCGTCACTTATATACCCCCGCTTTCTCACCTTTATCTCCCTCCAGTCACTCCTCTCTCCCAGACAACGCCGTCGACCATGGTCACGTAGATCCCAACGGACAGGTGAGCGAACCCCCACTATCACCGAAGTCATTTATATCCGACCCCTAGCAGTCTTTGGACCAAGCGCTAGACCCTCACCTCTCCCAAGTTGGCCTCGATTCTCGCTCTCATTACCACAGTCACTACCCCGGTTCTCATATCATCACCTCTGACCATGCGGGGGCACCCCATCATACAGACCACATGTCGTTCTACACCGCACCCCATGAGATGCCCGTGCAGACCGTCGATCGCCAACCCACGGCCTCCTCGTCCAAGCGCAAACAACTCGACTCGCAATATACTCAAGGCGCCGGGAAGAAGCGAAGATCCGATGTTTACGAAGATGAGCCGGACGATCCCGACGTCGGTGAGGATGGCGGTGCCAGTGGGGCAAGACACTGGACGGACGAAGAAAAAACGAAGCTGTTCAACTGGCTCATGGGACCCAACGAAGACGAACATTTCGATGCCCTACGGACCAAGAAGAACACGTGTTTCCGAGATGTGGGTCGCCGATGCAGAGGTCCATGCCCTTTACCTCATCTCATGTTGTCATAGTGCGCATTGGATGCATTCGGGGGTCGCAAAACCTTCCTAGCTGTCAAGGGTTGCTATGAACGCAACTTCGTGGTCTTTAAGCAGATATATGCGTTCGAAACGTTTACGGCTGGCATGCAACAAGCCGACGTTGATTCCGACAGCGAGGTGGATCGTCTACGTGAGTACGAACGTCGGATTTATGCTGCGCGCAAGGCGGGATTTCATGTGGGCAACTTGTCTTCACGGATTCTGGATCACTGGCACCGAATGGGATGGTATGCGACATTCCATTCCAGGTAAGACGCTTTTCGAAATGAATAAACCCGTCTCTGCCCTGCCGAGTGTCTAAAACGTCATCCAGGTGGCATGGCGACCCAAACGTTCGCCGCCCCCCAGCCCGCCCACGACCCATGGGTCCACCAACATTGCCCTTGCAGCATACCCAAGCAAGCGAACCGCCGCAGGAGCCCGCACTTCGAACGGAGGACTCTCCTGTACTTGACCGTGCAACAGGGGACCCACCCGTTGCTCACTTCGAACGAACGCCGTACGACCTCCAGTATCCGTCCGCCCCTGACCCTGGTGAAGCTATCCCCTCACCCCCCCAAACCCCGAGCACGGCGCCGGTGGGGCAACATCACCTAGCGCCCTACGCAGCAGCCACGACCCCAGTTGCCATCGCTACAGAGCAACCGCCTTCAAATGCGGGTGCCATGGCACAGACACTAGTGACCGCGTGCATGCGACTATTGCAAGCCCAGGCGGACGATAGCAAGATGCGGTTGGAATATATGCGGCGCAGGGAGGAGAGAGAGGAGGCAGACTCTCGCATGCGGGTGGAGATGGAGAAGAAACGCCAGGAACGCGAGGCAGCGGACTCGGAGCGATTGCAGCAGAATGCAAAGATGAAGCAAAAGTCGGAACTTGCCACCGAACTCCTGTCGAACCCCAACGTCGACCCGTCCGTCAAGGCGGCCGCGGGGGACTATCTGAAGAAACTTTTCGCGAACGACTGACCGTTGCCGGAGGATGCGGTTGAGATCTATACATTTTTGGACCCTTGACTGACAAGCACGAGTACTGACGGAAACACTGGAATCTTATGGACTACTTACCCGGGGTAATTCTATGCATCTCCACCATCTGTACATACCATATATGGTCTTCTCTTCTATACTGAAAAGAAACCCGTTTCGGCTCAAGGAAAGTTGGGTTTCGGTCAAACCTTGAACGGACCATTTTACGTACATTGAATGTGCGATCTTCGGGTGCCTGGAAGCAGTTTATCTCAGCAAAAATAGACGGTGGCACAACCGTACGATTGATTGAACTCTCACCCGGGTTCGCAAGCTTGACTGGGACCTGGCGGCAAAGACGACCACCAGACTGGAGCTTATCTTATGACACCAGCTCCGTTCACCACGGTTAAAGTGAGTCGCTCTCACAGATCAACGCGTGTCCGAGATTTCATTACAGAGCTCGCTTTTATAAAGACCAAGACCAAAGCAAAAAAGAGATACCTCAAAGCGAAAAAGGACAGGAAAAAACATCGCAGAGTCGCCGCAGCAAGGTCTGCTGCTGCGGACGGCACATTTGGACGCGATGACGCGGGGGAAGATATCGATAGTAATAATAAAGGGGACACGTCGGATTCTGACGAGGAATCCGAGACTGTCGTAGACGTGGGCGGAAAGGGTGCGCAAGCTGAGCACGAGAATACTTCCATTCAACCTCAACCGCGGAAGAAAAGGCACCGTTGGAAGGAAACGAGTGAGGCCGTCATACCCACGGAGGACGGGGGCGTCTTGCGACCGCGCAAACGTCGGAAGCTGGACAGGGAGGACGCTAGCCCCGGTCCTTCTCGCTCTGCAGCTGTCGACTCGTCGTCACCGTCACCGTCACCGGCGCCGCCCTCTCCCGTCTCGAGCTCCCCCAATCCGCCGGACGAGCCCCCGCCCCTCGATCATCGCACGCCTCCCCCTCCTTCGCTACCGCGTTT
>Ga0307512_10003282_pt1 | contig 19048 bp, 29 predicted proteins | sample 14_EM_MG_FD_200267 | JGI IMG/M metagenome (GOLD analysis project Ga0307512, IMG submission 200267) | Populus trichocarpa ectomycorrhiza microbial communities from riparian zone in the Pacific Northwest, United States - 14_EM | ecosystem: Host-associated > Plants > Roots > Unclassified | place... | reverse complement strand
ACGAAAATGTTCGCCGGCTTCAGATCGAGATGGAGAATCCTGCTGTCGTGGATGAACATCATGCCCTGTTTACGTCATCACAACATGGGAGATAAACCCCGGTGAGGACATGGTCAGAAAAACGCCACAACGATACTAAGGCACGCGCACCTCTGTTAGCTCTGCCAAGATCTTCCACACCCGAGCTTCATCCAGTCTTGGGAATTTCCGTCCGTAGTCCCACAGGAATCTCCCAAAGCTTCCGAGCGCGCAAAGTTCTGTCTGGATGAACAACAGACTGTCCTGCTCCCAGCTATCGATATATCTTAACACGTTTGGATGACCACGTCGTCCTTCCGACGCTTCAGTGAGCTGCTTAAGGATGTCGACTTCCTCTCGCAGACGTAGCCTGACAACGGTACCATCCTTAGCCCGTTGTACCGCAACGATGAACAAAGAGGACCACATACCGGTGCTTCATGCCTTCGATAGGCTTCGATTTCTTGATAGCGTACGTGTCGTCGCCCTTCGCGCTCATGGGGCCAAAATCGTCATCAACCTTTCGTCGGACCTTGAGTACACGACCAAATTCCCCACTTCCGAGGTCTTCGTCGAGTATATCAAACTCTCGCTCAAACCTTCCTGGACATTCGTCACCAGACACCACCGGCTGGGCGTATCGGATGCACGTCCGCTGTTTCAGCGGGCTTGGTCCGATTGGTCTTCGTCCCGACTTCAAGAACCGTGGCGAAGTCGGGGAAGTAACCGTAGAGTTGGATGACGAAGAGGCAGAGCGTTGTTGGTCATTAGACAATCGCCCAGGTTTTGAGGCAGAAAGCTGGAGGTTGGGAAAACGAGGAGGGGGTAGATGCCATTCATCTACAATCAAACCTAGGTCAGCGACTGAGACGGGCCATAGCCCTAAGATGATTCGGTACCTTTGTCTTTCGGTCGCGTCGGAGTCGCAGCGGTAGAGGTATCGCTCCCACTTGACATGGTCGAGAATGCGCCACTGCTACTCCTTCGCATCAACCAGTGAGTGCGTCCGGTCGCAGACTTGGTGTTCTTGGGATTTTCTCTTGGCCGACCAAGCCCTAGACCGGCATATTTGGTATCCTTCCTCTCCGTTGGACTATCCGCATCTCCTCCACCAGAGAGGGCAGGGAAAGCCGCAGGCAGACTCTTCCTGGGCTTCTTGCTAGGGCCGATCTTCTTTTCTCCACCTCTACCAGGAGGCGGGGCGAGGTAATCAAACTCTTCCGAGCCAATCTTGCGGGTGAATGCGCTTTGCCAAGGTCGCTCGACAGCGAAGTGTGTTGTCTTCAACTTCTTGACTGGTGTATCGGGCATCCGCTTCGAGCCACCTTCTTTGCCGTGCACAGGCTTAGTGCTCCCTGTCAGTAGGTGCATGATAAAGGCGTCAGCTTCAGAACGAGAATACGCGTCCGGATCGTGGCTGAAGAAATCGTTATCGAGGCCAGCTACGAGTGGGCCGTCACGGGATGGCCAACCGGATGATTGCCCGGGGTATATTGGCGTAACGAGACCGTCACCACTGTTGATTGTGCTTAGCGAAGTGGATGCCCCAGGCATGTTCGGAATCCGATCGTCGTCGCTCTCGAATAAGACTGCGGAATCTCGAGGCTTGTACTTCTTCGGCAAGAAAGTGATGGGGTTTCGCGGACGTAAAGGAGTGCTGTCGATGACTGTGAAGGCGAACGAGGAATCTGATGGTCCACTGAAGAAGTCGTCGATGTCGGTATCTTCCTCACTGCAATTCGGAAGAGGCTTGAAGGGAGGGGATTTGGAAGGTGTCGCTTCCCAGGTGGCACGGATGTCATTTCCAGAATGGGTGTGCCTATTTCCCACCTTGACTTGCGTTCGGTGAGCAGAATAATTGGGTCGCAAAGTGGATCGAGTGGGAGACTTCGCCTCAGGCCCAGGGATCGAGGGTCCAAAAAAGAGGGAAGCGGAACTGTTGCTAGTGTGACGCTGGATAGGTCGCCTCACAGCCGACTGAGACTGTGTCCGAGAGCGAGGGCCGGCACCAGCCTGAGCACGGAAGAGGGAAATTGGGGATGGAATGTCGGTGGAAGAAACAGAAGATGTCGACCCACGACGGGACCGTGAGTGGCCAGCCGAGGGAAAGGCAACTGCTCCGCCCGTGGGCCGCTTCACAGTTTTGGATGTTGACTATAGCAATCAAACATGAGGCACTATGATGGGCATGTCATACAAACGAAAACACTCACGTGTACAATGAAGGGAGAGTCGGCGAGATCTTCCAATAACTCGCTCGAGCTAGGCTTGGAACGAACCCTTCGCTTTGATACATGGCCACTGGGAGAAATGTTGGTCGCAATGCCATCATTACGGTTAAGCAAGAGTTTGGGTTGATCCAGATCGCTATCGGAATCGCCCGCATAGGCGGCCAAGTCTCCAATTTTCAACTTGGTCATGGTCTCCGCCTGGCGTCTGAGAGCGTGGTCGGTGTCGGCTTTGGTTTGGGGTGTCCTGGAGGAGAAGCGAGGTGCTGAGAGTGGCCCAAGCCGGTCAAAGGAGACGGAATCGATCGATGAACGAGTGGGTAATGGAACAGCAGATGTAACTTTGAGCGGCGTAACAGCAGGTTTCCGCAAGGGTGTAGTCTTGAATAAAGGAGCGGGTTTCCGTTTAGCACCAACTCCTGCGTCGGTGTGACGAGTAAACTCGTCGGGAGAATGAAAAAGATTCGACGGCGAATCTTTCACCGGTGTCCGCAGAGACGCAAAATTGGAATGGGTTGGAAAACGGGGTGGAGTGGAGTTGGGACCGTGCTTGCCCACCAATCGTGAGGTCGAGGGCGATGAAAAGAGGTCGTCAGTGTCCATCGTGCTGCGAGCTTTGAGCGGAGATGGGGTCACAGTCGGAGAATAACACGAGGACCTGTTGGCCGACTCTAACCGCGGTGGAGTGCTAGCCATCGCTAGAGGTGAGCTGAAGGGTGAATCGCGGGAGAATGGGGATGTATAGCGCTGAGATGAAGAGGATGCAAGCATTGTTTTCTAGGTTGAAAGAGGGACGGAAGAATAGAATATTTGAGTTGCTGTGGACCCTTGAGTGTCGTCGTCTTGGAAATTGGAATCGATGGTGGTGTCGCTGAGAGCGCTAGTGAGTTCGATGTCGGTCCCGCAAGGCGGCGGCGTCGAGGATTGTGGGGTGTGTCGAAGGGCGGCGCGTCGTTTTATGGTGTGGTCAGGTTGTGCGGGTTCGGGGAACTACAGCGTGGCACCAGAGTCAACACGTCACGTGACCGCGTTTTACTATTCTCGATTAGGAAACACGCGTTGCTATTGTGCGGCTCAGAAAAGAAAGGTGACTGCCGCAAAGTTGAATTGTCAGGTTGACGCATCGACTCGCGTCGTGGCTGTTCTATGAATTCAGTCATAAAATAATCCCTCTGTGTGAAGAGGATATAATTCACCTATCGTGCTTTCTCCACAGCGACTGCGGCGGTCCTGCACGACTCAAAGGGATTCCCCTCACGTCAAACGTAGCCCAAATGTAGCCGATGTTGAAAGGAGAAGCCCCTCTTGTGCCGGGTGCTATATCGGCACTCTGGCAGGGGACAAACAGTGATGAGCGGAGCTTTTACTCTGAAGATGCACGAGGTTGACTCGTGGACGAGTTCGATCAGCGTTACTTGAGCACGAGTGGGCAACGTGTCTTGAAGTGGGCCATACGCGCCGCCACGATCAAAGTGAGAAGAGTTGAGGTTTTTGTTTGGTTTGGTGGCTTTTGCCAAACAACGCCCTTCTTTGCCACCGATCATGCTGAGTGCACAGAGGATAGTCTCCAGCGCCCGCAGGTTCGCAGTGTTTAGAGCATACAGTGATGCTACTCCCTGTAATAATGGTATGGGACGAGGGTAGTGTAAAATCTCTGTCTAAACACCTTGAATAGCTTTACGGTCCCAACTGCTCGCAGACCTCAAAGCCGCCATGAAGGTGAGTAACCGTGAAACCCCGTTCCTGACCCGGTGCTTTGGATTCTAAACCCTGCGGTAAATTCTTGGACAGAATAAGAATACAATGGCCTCCACCACAATCCGGGTAAGTCTGCAGACACCTGCTGGTAACCAGGGACACGCTTCTTGACACGGATCGCTCCAGGCCGTGTTGGCAGATGTGTATGCAGCAGATAAAGCCCAACCAGAAAAAATCCCGGATTCAGGCATTGTATTACTTCTTCGTAAGGCCGCCCAGAGACGTGTAAGTCTTTTGATGTCCATTTCTGTCCACATTTTAGAGTTTCTCGACTAACAACACCGATCTGCAACCGTAGCTTGACAACGCGAGCCAATTTGAAAAAGGTGGGAGGGAGGACCTCGCCATGAAGGAGAAGGAGGAGCACGCGTTCCTCATTCCTTACCTCCCTTCGCTACTCCCAGAAGCCGAGATCGACAAGATTTTGAAACCTATTGTCGATGAGCTGAAGGCGAGGGCGAAACCGGGTGAATCAAAGAAACTGATCGGTCTGGTCTTCAAGTCATTTTACTCCCAAGTGGACCGATTTGTGGATCCTGACCTAGTTAAAAAACGAGCCGACGCCTTACTGGCCGTCTCTTAATTACAAGATAACTCATCTACGAGCCCTTCGTACAGCATCTTACTAGCCATATAATATACCTCGCATTTCCCAGGGCGCCGGGGCAAAGAAACATAGAACTGAAACAATTTGATGACTATGCTGGCATGTATATGACAAAATCTGGGATAACCAAAATAGCGATGCACGAGGACCGTTTAGTTACGGTCTTTCCTCCGGAACAACTTCCCTCTGTTTTCCGGTATCGCGTCCCTGGGTTACACTGCTTTCCTCAACAACACCGCCCACGGTGGGCCGGAGATCAGAGATGGTGCCGTCCGAGTTGGGAAATGTACTCCTTAACCTCGTCAACTCGTCAACCAGTCGGTTCACGATCTCATCTACACGATTCAGAACCCTTAGCCTCTCGTCAATTGCCTCCCGCGTCACTCGATCCCAATTTCTGATCTCCTCTTCACTCAATGTGCTGGGTAATTGTCCAAGCAACTCATCAAGTGTGTTGCGTCGGGAACCTGGCTCAGTACCCAAACGGGAAGAAAGTATCGGAGGCGTCGGGTAACCCTGCGCGGAAGGGTAGTAGTAAGGAGGCAAAGGTCCTGGAGGTCGGGGGGATTGTGGATATCGCGTGTATTGGGTCGTAGGAGTCGGCGAGCTGAAGACAAAACTCGGAGTAGAGGGGAAGGTCGTGGGTGTGGGGCTGAAATCCGTAAGTGGTAAAAGTCGAGGAACAGTCGTCGAAGGGTTCTGGTCAGCGGAGGCAGACGATGATGGGTGGGGTTGGGTGGAGGTGGATGCATGTGTCTGTGAAATCGTCGGCTGTGCGGAGGAGTGGTTCCGAGCAGGTGTGACACTGGTAGTGAAGGAGCTCGGCGATGGGATAGAGGCCGTCCCATTGGTGCCGGGTACCGTGGTATCCCTCGAATTGCTCGCAGGCTGTAACCCCAAACGACGAAGGGCTGCATTCAAGGTAGCTTCGCGCGTTCCTGCAGACCCCCGAGGAGAGTCGGCGGTGGTGGAATCTGAAGATTCAGACTCCGTGAAGGAACCTGAGGCCGTATCCGAAGCTGAGGAGGTAGAATCAGAGGCAGACCTGCTTGTGGATTGTTCTAGAACCGGCGCAGGAGTGTCCTGTTCCGCAGGTCGGGGAGGCGGTTGGGCCAAGGGTTGTTGCAGCGGCAACTGCATACCCCATGGATACCAAAGACCGTCTGGACCGTAGAAACCAGGGAACTGAGGGGGTGGCTGCAACTGAGCGGGAGGTGGGTGACCCCATGGGAATGGTGATGCTGGCATTTGCTGTTGATTTCTGACGGGCTGTTGACCCCACGTAAAACCCGGTGCACCGTTCTGCACTCCATTGACTCCGTTACCGGCGTTCCCGAACTGACCTGGGACGAGAGGGGGTTGGGCAGCGACATTGAAGAATCTGTTGAGCCAGTTAGGTGGTTGTTGTCTCCCAATATCCCCTGGGAGAGCCGGGCCGCCAAGGAATGGTGCCGGACGTGCGGCAGGCTGTGGCTGGGGTGGTGGGTTGCGTTGTGCTTGCTGACCCGCGCGAGGTTGTGGGGTAGACTCTAACACGGTACGACGACTTGGAGGAATTAACATACGTACAGTTCTGGTTATGTGAGTATTTTTGAACGTACCAAGTAGGACAGTTTTGCTGTCGCTCAAGCCATGACCTGAGACAGTTGAAGTGGAAAATGTGCCCACACGGGAGTTTCTTCGGCGTGGTGTTAGGTCCAGCTTGTCCCTGAACTTGTGGGTTGGGGAGTGCAAGTTCATCGCGGCAGATAATGCAGGTCCTATCCGACATGTCGCCTAGCTCAGCCTCCGTGGCATTGGGATACCGACGATCCATATCCCGTGTAGCCGAGAGGTACCGAGTAAGTGCACGGAATCGTGTGACGAACGAGCGAGCGGTGACGTATACGTCTCGGATCATGTTCAAAGGAAGGCCGTGCTTCACGACTATCAGCGAGAAGAACAGAAGGTAGGTTGTAAGCTTCATGAAATCTATGACGTGTAAGCATGAGATCCTAAGACTGGGGACAGGATATAGCCCACACACCTGTGCAGAGTTCGATATAAAATAGATACATTGACTTGTTTTCCCATGGAGGCGCGGTCTCCCCACCATTCGCCCGCGCGTGGCGGAATTCGATGATGTTGATGCAGTACTTGGAGATAGAATTCAAGGCGCTGGCCAACAGAATTGCGTACTAAGGGTTGGTCAACAGCTGGGAAAGACTGGATGCGCTGGGGGCATACCTCGTTTGCAAACAGAACCGTCCCGCCAACACCTTCCGTGAATATAGTGTTCATTGCAACACCAAGGGCTACAACATCGACTGTGGCCAGTATGGTGGACAATATGACCATTCGAACGTGAAACAGAACACCCGGACCGGGATACGGTACTTGGTCCATCTAGACGTGGGTTAGTCATCTCTGGAGGAAAGCCACACTTCGGAAGCCACTCGCCGATTCCATCCGGTCGCTCATCAACCAATGGAAGCACTTTACAAACAGAAGAAACCCGAACATAATGGCGAATGGGATATCGAACTCGTCGCGGAAGATGGTAAAGGCCAGCAAGGACTCTGTAACGAACATCCATGTTTGGTCGTATAGCCGCTATGGGTAAGTTGTTAACGTTGATACATTCTGAAATGCCTTGGAATCATACCTCGACTTCACGCGGTTGCAGTTGCCCAAAGAAGATCTTCTGCAACACCTTGCCACTCACAAGAGCCAACACCACGCAGAAGTTGGCAAGGAACTGAACGATTGAGGTTAGGCAGGCTGTCGTCGACACAAATGAGAACGCACCAGAACGCTCCGTCCACTCCGACCAAGATAAACAGCGACAGAGTAGAAGTTTGAGTAATTCCGACAAGCATTGACGATCACAGCCACAACCGCAATCGTACTGGCCAGAGAGTATAGGGTAAACCTCTGGGCGGTAACCACGTTCGCCAATGGCTGCACACGTTGACGTAGCAGATCGTTAAAGGGCATCGCGTCGGTTCAGTCCCCTGGATCGCGCAAGGACTCCCCGGAGTTGTTTAGGTTTGAACTTGTGAGGAGAAGCTAAATGTGATGACGACGTGTCACCAATCCACCATGCGAGCTTTCCCACGATTGCTTACACCTCCCTTGGCGGACATGGAGGGGCAAGCACTGGGGGAAGAGGAAGCGTCATCTGATTCGGCTCCTTGCTCATCTCTACTATTACTACATAAAAAATAACGGAAGTAGATACGCGACTTCATAATTCTTGTTCGATGTCATTCGTGATAACTTTCCAGATTGGTGGGTCAAGTACCGGAAATTGCTTGTAGCCCTGACCCATGTCCGGGTCGTAAATGTCGTCACTGTCGTAACCGGAGCCAAGTTTCTGAACCATGGACTCATGCCACGAGGGAGTACAATTAGGATCTGTCCCGAAATTGCCAAGAAAAAGTGTCACGAACCTGGATCGAACAGGTGACCTGTCGCATTGAGGCCGTTATTGGCCTTAGTCTATCTCCCGGCTGGGCTATCGCGGCTGGAAAAACTGTTTTCATGATTACAGTCACCCTCCTGAGCGGGCCGAATTTGAAAGTAACAACCTTTAACCCGAGATCGTTCGAAAGGCCCGAATATCGGATGCGAACTAGTGCACAGACGGGAATCCTGTATTGGGTTTTGCCCGTGATTATCGTTCATTTGTTGTGATCTCCCCTCGCGAAATTTGCTCCACACATCATGGGGGGGGCAATTATGGTCGCCGCTGTCTAGAGGGCCAACAAGGGGCGAGGTGATGGTCGTGGTGAGACGTAGCGAAGGGCCGTTGGACACCTCGGCCATCTAGCATGTTCCTGGGGAGACCCCCGGAACTCCAGCATGGACAAATGACAACGACGTTCGCAATCCTAAGGTGGAGTGATAGGCACAAACTGAAAGGTCCGAACGCCGAAGATGAAGCTAAAGCTCGTGATACACGCGTTTGATAAAATCTGATAAGCCGCCCATCGCTGCTCGAAAACGAGGCAAGGGGGCATGGTGAAGACGGGTGACCTCACCACGTGTTGCTTTACGTTAGGAACCAATGTCCTCCAACAAACCAAACCCACTTCCGCTGGGAGAAGTCCTCCGAGACCTCGCAGTCTTACGTGCTTCGGATGTTGATCTGTCGGATGGGACGACCTTCCCAGATGCAGAGTCCACCGATAGCGCGAATGAAGCTGATGGCACCCAAAAATCGGTCCAGCAGTCTTATCAACTCGTGAAGGAGGCGAGGGAAGTGTTAAGGGTCCACCAACGAGGTGATCTCGATAAGCAGGTGGAAAAGTTGGGCGTCTTGCGCAGCAAGCTGGAAGAACTGCGAGGCGGAGCGCGGGATGACAATAACCAAAGGTCAGTCGGTCTTTTGGTTCCGCCCCATATGCTTGGGTGGCTGATTTGCTGCGGAATGTTTCCCAGTCGTAGTGATGAGCAGATGGGATAAGAAAGCGAGATGTGATAGCCACTACAAACCCTTTTGTCATCAATAAAGAGTGTTCGGGGTCCCTCCCTCCGTCGTCTAATCGGCTCTGTGCCTCGTGTCCGTTGAAAAGGCTGCAGTCGATCGCCCTTTTCTTCAGGACCGTCTCCTTGACGTCTCACGACCACCACACCATCTACCAGCAGACCGGTGTGTGTGCTTACGACTTTGAGCTTGAGGTCGCCGGCGACGACAACGTTCCCCATCAGCCTCGCAATGACGTTTGAACCAGCACCACTTCCGCTCGCCTTGTTCGCGGTCAGGGTTACCGCCCCCGCCCTCGTTCTCCTCTCCGCCTTCTCGGTCATTCCGACCAAGGCATCCTCAAGCCCGCCCTCACCAATCACATCGGTGGTTGTCAAATCCCAAGTGCCCCGTCGGGGACTGATCCTGTCATTTCTCACCCTTGCCTCCTTCTCCTACTTTTCCGATGGTCTCACTTTCGTAGTGTATGCAGTTCTCAACAAGTATTGGCCACCTTTTACCGCCATCGAAATCAGCGCCGTTTTAGGGATAATTGCCTACGGTGGACTGGCAGCTCTTGGAGCGTACAAGGACGTCAACGGCGTCAATGTCTGGTCATTTGCTTCCGTCAAATACGCAATTATGTTCGCTCTTCTATCCGATATCGCACTAGTGGTTTTACTTTCGACCACGTTTAAATCAGGTTGGTGAAATCCTTCCCCTCCTTCGGCAGCGTAATCAAACCACATTTTCAGTGACTATACCTGCAGTCTTGCACATCGCATTCCCCGCTTTCCGCATTCTACTCTTAATTCCCCTCTTCCTTGCACTCCACTACCCTCGCGTTGAATTCTCTCCTGTTGAGAACGCTGAAGAACGTGAGACGCAACCCACAGCCTCCAGCTTCTTGATTGCTCCACAACCGATCCCTGCTTCGACTGGTCTCAATTCTCTCTCCGCCAAGTATGGAACCTTCAGTGACCGCTCCCTTGCGCCAAGCTCGAACCCGTCAACTCGCGCTCCCACCCCGGTTCCACAACACGCTGGTCCCTCCAAGAAGAAACAGAAGGATCAGGTGACCTACAATCCGTCATGGAGCGAGTTCCGACAGCGCCTGAAGAACATCACACCCTACCTATGGCCATCCAGGAGCAAGTCCCTTCAGGCGGTTGCTGTGAGCATCCTGATGTTCTGCGTCTAGTTGTGGTATGTGCTCACCCCCCTTCTAGGGCGTCTGTATCCTGTTGTTGGCTGTCGGCCGCGTTGTGAATGTCTTCCTTCCCCTAACTCTTGGAAAGCTAGTCAGCGTCTTTGAGAAGGACGACGGAACTTCATTCTGGCCATACCTTCTTACTTACATTGGTTTACGATTCCTCCAGAGCAACGGCGGTATTGGCGCAATCCGTGACGTAAGTTATGGAATCTCGAACACTCCGGCAAATTTCTAAACCCAACTTTTCCCCAGACTCTTTGGGGACCTGTGATGCAATACTCCGATCGCGGTGCGCATTGATTTCGTTTCTAATGCTACCATACGCCTGATTCTTTGTATCAGCTATGTCTCAGCTCGCGTTTGACCATCTCCTGAACCTTTCCTTGTCTTTCCATGTGCGCCGCAAGACCGGAGAAGTGTTAAGGATTCTGGACAGAGGTGCAGCCATAAACCGCACCCTTGAGGTACGCACTTCCATGACTACGATAGATTTCTGCTCACTCATGAACCTGTAGCTCATACTTTTCAACATCGTTCCCACATTTGTCGACATCATCATCGCACTTGTTCTCTTCGCGTTTATCTTCGATTGGACGCTGACCGTTGTCATCGCAATCGCTACAGGCGCATACAGTGCGTCTGAAATTTGTCGTTACTAATGCATACTAAACTCGTCCCTCAGTTGTTGCCACCGTCGTCTTGACTCGTTGGAGAACTAAGCTCCGCAGACAGATGAATGATAGGGATGTCGTCACCCGAGGCATCCACACTGATTGCCTTCTGAACTATGAAACCGTGAAGTACTTCAATGGAGAGCATCACGAAGGTGAACGATACCGCGCCGCGCTTGCGGAATACCAGGCACTTGAATATCGTGTTATCGGTGGGTTGCGTTTTTTGAAGTGTCTATCATAACCTTACTCTGCCTCTAGTTTCCCTCAACTTGCTGAACCTTGTGCAAAATTTGATTCTCGTATGTCTAACTCCAAACTCAATCCTTTCCCTGGTCTGACCACATTAGACTCTTGGTTTCCTCGTTGGATCGATTATCGTGGCCCTGCGAGTCACAAATGGGGACAGTTCCGCCAGCGATTTCGTCATCTTCATTGCATACCTCGTCCAACTTTACGAACCCTTAAACATGCTCGCTTCCATCTACCGTTCCATTAATACCGCCCTCGTGGACACCGAGAAGTTGCTCAAACTGCTCAATGAACCTGTTGGTATCAAAGATAAGCCCAACGCCCCGGATCTCATTGTCACTAATGGAGAAATCGAGTTTGGTTCGTTGATCCCCCCAGTACCCAATCGATACGTAACTCACTCCTTCCATGCCTTCATGTAGACAATGTCAGCTTCTCGTACGATGATCGCGTCACTTCTTTGGACAGGGTCTCTTTCAAGGTCCCCAAGGGCTCATCTGTTGCTCTTGTTGGTGGCTCCGGCTCTGGAAAGTCCACTATTCTACGGCTCCTTTACCGATTCTACGATCTCAAAGAAGGCCAAGGAAGAATATTGATTGATGGTCAGGATATCCGAGATGTTACTCAGGCCAGTCTGAGGAAAGCAATCGGCGTCGTTCCGCAGGATAGTATCCTGTTCAACGCAAGCATCAAGTACAACATTGGTTATGGCAGACTCGGCGCCTCAGATGAAGAAATCGTAGCTGCGGCTGCGGCTGCCCAGATGCACGAAAGGATTCTGAGCTTCCCCGACGGTTACGAGACCAAGGTTGGAGAGCGTGGTGTCAGGTTGAGTGGTGGAGAGAAACAACGTGTGGCCATTGCCAGGACCTTGTTGAAGAACCCGCCCGTTCTTCTGCTTGACGAGGCTACCAGTGCTCTCGATACTTCTACGGAAAAGGACATTCAAAAAGCTTTGGAGGATTTGGCCCAGGGTCGTACTTCCTTGTCCATCGCCCACCGTCTCTCGGTACGTTATCACCTAGTTCGTTCCTCCCGCGTGTGCTGATCACATGCACATATATGTTCAATAGACCATCGCTACCGCCGATCAGTAAGTGCCCTTCTAGCCCCTCGATAGTGCACCTGCTTATGTACTCTACAGGATCCTGGTTCTAAGGGAAGGTTCCGTGATTGAACGTGGGAGCCACGGTGAATTGCTCGCTTTAAATGGCACGTTTGCGGAGATGTGGAACGATCAGGTCTCCGCTTCCGACGCCGCCTCTACTGTTGCAAAGCGACAGTCCATGGTTGCTGGTTATGATGCCGAGCAGGACACTACCACCGCGCAGGACGTGGCCGAGAGCGGAGATGCAGCAGAATACGAGGTCAACCACTCTGGCGTCGGTGCTAACATCAAACTGGCTGAGAATAACCCTAACGCCCCCGCGGATTTCCCGACTACCGACCATGACCAGGAGGTGGAGGAGGTGCCTGCCAAACCTAAACGAGAGCCGTCGCAGCCAGCCACATTCCCCACCACAGTCGCCTTCCCTGGTTCTGGCGACACAGGGTCTCGTGAAACCCCGTCTATCGCAAATGGATCCCGATCGCAAAGCCCAGGAGTAACGTTCGAACCGCAACAACCGCCATCCAGGAACGAAACCCCAGATCCGGATGCAGAGCAAAGGAGGAAGCGCACCGCATCACAGAACTTCCAGCGTCTCGGTAGAAGAATTTCAATTGGGACCAGGAGGGCTGGTTCTGCTTTAGCAATCCCAATCCAGAACATCCCCGGCTTCAGGCGTGAAGGAGCCTCGACCTCGAGCAACAAGGATGAGCCCGTGACAGATGCGCCTGACACCGGGAGCCCATCACCGAGCTTGGACGATGCCGCGAAGGCGAAGATGAAGAAGGATAAGAAGGAGAAGCGAAAGACACTTGGTTGAAATACGCTCGGAGCGGCGTTCCATTGGTGGATTCGCATATCTTATCATTGTTTTTGCACATGGAGTCGATTCACCTTGTTCCCTCATTCTCTTTCATTCCCGTACAAACGTACAGCATGTTATCCCCCTGTGTTCGATCACATCCTTCTCTCTTGTCGCCGTTACCGAATTCGATGTAGTCGGCTCATTACACATGGTTCTACGCTACGCCTTGTATGTACATATACATAAATACTCGTGCTTGTCTTTTTCGTTGATGATGTTTGTATGTCTCAGTCGAGACACGGGACTGAATACTGAGGAGAATAACAAGGACAAACAACAATTACCGGAGTTTGAATGAGAGAATATAAACCTTGCAACTGGAATCGCCCTCCCCCTCTCTCTCTTTCCTTACCCCCACAACTTACCTTCCGTCCCTCTGTCTGCCCTTTGCTTTCGTTCTGGTTCGGTATTAGCTTGAGGTACGAGAGAACGCCGATAATCATGTCTGCAAAATTATATGTTGGGTCGGTTGTCTCCCCTCTCATCGCTACCCTATCTCCCTCTTTCCGATACTGATTGCCTTGCCTTGTTTTTGCCCCCGACCCACTCCGTCCTCTCCTTTCCCTATCCCCCCTACCCTTGTCCATGATTACTCTCCTTTCATGTTGCTTCAACCGTTATGCTCCTGTCTGCGTCTCGGTTTTTGACAATATAGAAATTTGAGCTGGAACACTACCGATGAAACACTGCGCCAAGTTTGTATAGTCCAACGCGTCCTTCCTAATTTCGTGCCCTGATCGTATTTTGTTTCTTGATCGCTCGTGTTGGCTCCCGTCCGTCCCGAATGTTGTCTCCGATCCGTCGTTGTCCCTGGATTATCCTTGCAGGCCTTTGGAGATTTCGGCCAGGTTCTTGATGTGTGTACCGATTTGATTTCATCCGTTGTTTTTCATGCACATCCCTCGTCTCTACCACGGCGTCCCATTCGAGGATGATCTCGAAGTGGAATGTAGTACACCAGGAAGTGATCGAAGCGTCTGATCAATTCCGCTTTGAGGGGTGATCCGTCAAGGGGTCTGGACGGGGTCGCTGATTGTCTTTTCTTCCTATTAGTCAATCGTGATGCGCGATCGTGACACCGGCCGCTCTCGTGGCTTCGGTTTCGTCACCTTCAGTACCAACCAGGAGGCTGAGGCTGCCATCGCAAGCCTTAACGAACAAGAGCTCGATGGACGTAGGATCAAGGTCAACCTTGCAAACAGCCGCAGCTCTGGCGGTGGCGGTGGCGGTGGAGGTGGAGGTTTGTTCCCCTTCCACGCCGTTCGTACGCTTTCTCACTCACTGCCAACGTTATAGGATACGGTGGTGGTGGAGGATACGGCGGAGGCTACAACCAAGGTGATTATGGTCGTGCATCTTGAGATCAGGCTGGCCAATTCACATTTTAGGTGGAGGAGGAGGAGGGTACCAGGGAGGCGGAGGATATCAAGGATACGGCGGCGGATACAGTGGCGGATACTGAAGTCAGCTCCCCTTTCTACCGGTTGTCTTTAGTGCTGACGAGTGAATCCGCCAGGTCTGACACCCCCCCCCATCACCGATTCGAGCCGCTATTTTCGTTCCCCTGTATCCTTGGATCACATTCGTGTCAGGTCCTTGATTGCGGAAAAAAATATACTCCTAGGGATTCTTGTGTACCATTAGTGCCCCGTCTCGTGTGCATCACCCCTTTCTTCTCATTCACAATGTCGCGTCCCTTTTTACATGTACGTCTATAGCTGTGTGCCTTGAGCAACACAGGATTCATTCTATGCCAAAACTCGCGTCTGAGATCTGATCTGTCGCCTGTGTTCGTGCATTGCCACCGCCTCACTCTAACTTGCACTTGATTACGCCGTAAATAAGCGCATTCCGCCCACGAGGGCCTACTCGGAGGGCGACTCGGACCACAGGTTAGGTTGGTAAGGTTGAGTTCTCATTGTGGGCAAAGAAGAATGCGATGATAAAATGTCAAAAATACAGTTGAGAGCGGGTATCTGTATCCCAGAAACAACAAGGATGTCTATACGAAGAGGGAATAGGGAGGATGGGACGGGTGAACGGTGTCAAGCGCGTGCTGGAAAAGGAAACGGTGACCTCTATATTGGGCACTCCACGTGAATCAACCCTCGTGTATCAATTTGCTTGAGGTGGTGGGCTATACACTCCTTCATTTTCTTCGACGACTGGCAAGACTCCGCTGCAACCATGAACCGCACGCTCTTCAGCTTCACGAACCTCGTTTGTGTCAACGCGTTCCAGAGCGAAGGCCAATCGAACCGATCGAAATCGTCCGGAGCGAAGATATCGGTGATCCCGAGGTCGATTTCTTCGACGTGTGGGGAGGATATTTGGGATATCACGAGGGGAATCCATGCGAGGGTACCTATCCCAGCGAAGATGAAGTTGAGTGTCCGGAGGTCCGTGCAGTGGGATATAGTCGGGAAAAGATCTGCGTTGCCTGTATTCGGGAGAACGAAGCTAGGTGAGTATGGGCGCTCTACTCTGGAAGTGAAATGAAGGGACTAAAAAGTGGGGTCTCGACGGCCGAAGGAGAGAGATGAACGGAGTGAACCAAGAGAGCGGCGTTTTCTGAATCGATCGCTTCCGTCCTGTTCATCTGGAAAAGGGGGAGACGACGGACTTACCGTCTTTTGAATCCGGCGCTGTCGGGAGGAACGCATACGAAACACTCAGATGGCGCAAATTTGACCCGACAGCCGGTAACAGACGCGTGATGGCCGGACATTCGATGTGTTGTTGGAAAACGACGAGGAAGTCGACGTGGATGCAGAATCCTTCGGAAACGAGCCAATCTATCACCACAGGCATGTGGACCGACGAGTAGTTGATGATCATGAGGAATTTGAGTTCCGGGCGGGGGACAGAGGGAGGTCTGGGAGTATACGCATCCACTTGGTCGAAGGATATTGTATCTATTCGAAGGTTCTCCAGCGAAGGGCATGACCACACGAGTTCCACAAAGCGGCTAAAGTTGGAAAAGTGGCACATGCTGAGTTGCACAATTTTGGCGGTCGACAGGCTGGAGCAGATTTTGGTTAGGAAAGCGTCCTCTCCAAAATCAGCTCCGACGAACATGAGTTGTCGAAGGATTCTGAGCGTGGAGAATATGGGTATTAGAGTTTCCGTCATCCATGTCGCCTCGGCCTCTCTAGAGGTGTCGTTATTCCGGTCTGTTGGGAACTCGACCGTCAGGTCGACTATGCAGGATGTGATGACTGGAGAAGCCTTGAGAAACTCTGCGTAATCGGTTCCGTCACCGGAATAACGCAAAACGACACGGTTCCAAAGGTGAAACCGACTGGCGGGAAGCCATGCCTTGCAGGTGAGGCTGCAGGTCTTGAGAGCAGCCAAGTCGTCATGGAGGAAGTCGATTACCCTGTCCGACAGCTCTGGCGGGATGCCAGAGTGGACGAGCGACGACGGAATTTGTGGGGAAGTAACGTCCACAATGATGGCCATGGCTTGGGTGTCGGGTGAGCATTTTGATTGCTGAGGGCTGAAGTGATGGGTATGTGCTCACCGGGGGCTGGAACGAAGGTGGTATTTGCGCAGAAGCAAAGATTGCACTCTCTTGAATGAAACGCTTAGCGAACGCAGGCCAGGCTCGCAAAGTGTGCACTGTTAGAGAGACAACGGGGGGGTGAGCCGAGAGGGGTCGGGGAGGAACTGGGTGGGGACGAGGGGGAGAGAAAGCTATCGAGCGATAGGCTGTGGGTAGCAAGGAACGGACTGGCTCTCGAAAGACTATGGGGAGAAGGAACGTAAACCATGGTCGGGGTGTTTTGTCGAGGCGTTTGCGTTCGTGAGAATTTAGTCATTAGGATCATGTGCCATCAAGCGAATGATGATTCAGGGATGGGCTCTTGAGCTGAACGCCACAGCATCCGACAGTTGGGATCATCGCACTCACAGCAGTTTCATACGCACAGGATGGGACCCGCAGGCATTCAATCTCTTGCCCGAACGCACATTACGTTACCAATACCCGGATGGACGGTCCTGTTATCGTACAATGATGTCGAATGTGATTCATGCAGAGCCCTCTATCTGTTACAAACACGTCCAGATTACATACAAAACCTCGGGAGAGACTCGCCAGCTACACGAATGAGAGGAAGGTGGAAATGGATCATCCGGGTCTTCCCGTAGCCCCAGCACGACCTTCCCCAGGCTCCATGAAGCCTCAAGTTCCGCTGAACTTTCCGTTCGCTCGATCACAATGCCCCATATACGGCTTTCCCGTCCATAACGGTGGCCAGCACTTTCGTTTCCAAGACTCGGTCAGCGGATACTTCCATAATGTCTTGCGAGAACACGACGTAATCGGCTCGTTTGCCAGGAACGATCGAACCCAGGATGTTATCTGTGAACGATGCGTAAGCAGGATCGATAGTTATTCCTGAAATGGCCTCAGACATCAGCTATTCCTTGCTCGAAAAAAGATTTAGAGGTCGTGAAAGGGTCTCTTCACCTCTCAATGCTTCTTTGCGACTGATCCTCTGCTCGGGAAACCAACCGCCGGGCCCATGGGGCGATCCCCCGTCGGGAGACACTCGCGTTATCGCGGCATAGAACCCAGCCAGTGGATTTATCTCTTCTACCGGCGCGTCAGACCCCAACGTGATCCTGGCCCCTTCGTCGATGATGGATCTGAATGCATACAATCCTTTCACCCGCTCCGGTCCCTACACAAATGTCGTCAGCGATTCCGTGAGCTGAATGCAAACAGACACTCACAAGTCGACTTTCAGCATACCACATGTCACTGATGCTGTATCCAAAGGGTTAACGTCGGAAGATCATCAGAAACCTATTACGTCCTAGACTTACGCATGGGTGGGTTGAACGCTAGCGATGACTGAATCGTCCTGTTGATCAACACGAGCGTCTGAGGATGTATAGGTCCGGTAGACTTACCTCCGAGCTTTCCGAGCCGAGCCATATCCCCCTTCGTCATAATCTGAGCGTGCTCGAGTCGGGGGCGCAGGGCGGCAACGTTCGTGTTCTTGAGCGCGTTCTCGAAAGCATCCAGGATTATCGCGTTCGCCCGATCTCCGATGGCGTGGATATTCTAAACCAAAAATAAAATAAAATAAAGTTAACATAAGAAGCGTGGGTAAAAAGCCACCGGACTGACAACTTGCCACCCGTCACGCAGGAAGTTTGGAATGATCTCGTTCAGAACCTTGGTAGATAGGCGCATGAACCCGCGAGTCTCTGGGTTATCCGAGTATGGTTCATACAACTGGAGGAGAAGAAGAAAAAAACAAGCGCGTTGAGAACATGTCGGAAGCGAACAGAGCGATGACATACAGCTGCTCCTCCAGACCTTAAAGCGCCTAATACCTAAAGTCAGCGAACAATCGGATCCTTACACACATCGGATCTGCTTACCATCGCCGAAGATTTTAACACTGCGAGAAGTGAGGCGGTCGTTTCCGGCAGAGACGATTTTTGCTGAGGTATTGCCCCAATAGGGGCCGTTTTCATCGAAATATTGCATTCCGTAAACGCGTAACTAACGTCATGCATCAGCATCGTGCATCGAACGTTCCATTGTGAAAGCATACCGGTAGGTTGTTGTTCATAGCTTGTCTGGGAGCGAATCAGCAGGTGAGGAGGGGGACACAGGGATTACGTAGAACGCTTACCGCTCGAAGAACTTTAATGAAACAGGGCTGAAACCCGCGTCATGGACCGAAGTCAAGCCTACGGCGTGCGCGTCCTTGACCATAATCGACCATCGTTTGAGGAGCTGTTTCTCGGTAGGAGGAGGCCTGGGAACGAGGTCTTGGGCATTATCCAGGAACACACCTGGGGATCGTGTGTCAGGGAAACCTGGAATCATGCGATCGACGGAGCGCACTGACCTGTGGGG
>Ga0307512_10003281_pt1 | contig 19048 bp, 21 predicted proteins | sample 14_EM_MG_FD_200267 | JGI IMG/M metagenome (GOLD analysis project Ga0307512, IMG submission 200267) | Populus trichocarpa ectomycorrhiza microbial communities from riparian zone in the Pacific Northwest, United States - 14_EM | ecosystem: Host-associated > Plants > Roots > Unclassified | place... | reverse complement strand
GCAATTTTGAAAAAAATTACGGGATTTACAAGGTGCCCCGCTAGCAGCTTGTTAGGTGTGGGCGCTGGGCGTGCCCACGCCCCTAGTAAGGCGCCTGGGCTGTATGCATGAGGTGTTCGCCCAGATCTTTAATTGCTTGGCGTTTACACTTCGCATCTCCGCTCTTATTCATCACTGACCTACGCTTCGCTTCTATAGTGGTGGCTACACCCCTCCTTCGCTACGCTCAGGCCTCAATAAAATAGTAATATGACGACTCATCGAAATTGCAATGACTGGTCATAATACTTCCAGTGACAACTCAATAAATTAATGATCAAATCATCTCAAACAAAAAGTACAAACTCCACATTGGAGCGAAACAATATCGGTAACGCCGTACCCTTCTAAAACACCTAAAACCATAAAACGCCTACCAGCCGACAAGTATCTGAAATAACGGCTGTACACAAAAACAAGCTACGTTTTTGGTTCGACCTTGTGGGCATCCGCTGGCCTAGAAACAACTAGAGTCGGTTCGAGACTACTTTGAGGCATTGCACCCGGCTGCTTCTTGGTGAAGATGTTGTGCTGATCGAGGTGAGTTTTAACGAGAAACACCACAACCTAATGGATATTAGCATTGAATCGATGGGCGGTTCGTAAATAAATGTATTATACGTACCAGTCTAGTAGTGTTCGGCACGAGACGAGACGAGACGAGATCTAAGTTGAGCCCGGGACGTCTCGTCTCGCTGCTATCTTAAACAGGTAGGCCCAGGACCTTGTGACTGTCTTGCTCCGGGATGTCCCGTCTATACATGGCTTAGCAGTGTAACTGATCCACCGGATGATTTTTTGCCTAGATACAGCCATCGCAGTAAATTCAGGGCTCCTATTCGCATCCCAACCCCATGGCCTCGTGGTCGAGGATTGTCGAAGTCAGTTGTGAATGGTGCCTGCCGCGCTGCCGGCGTGCTACTTACTTGGTGACATTGTACCCCCAGCCACTTATATAATTATCTTCTACAAATGAATCATTCATTATCACTCACTGAGTCCCGGGACGTCTCTGTTACTATATGACCTGAGAGGAAGTCACCCCTACACTGAGATCACCGAATTGACTCACAGGCTACGCACTCATAGTCGTAGACTCATCCACGAGTCTTCACTCGCCACCGCCACCGCCTAGTATTTGCAATCGTGAGCTTCCACGGACTTCCATGGTGTTCCAGGCTCTCATGTATATAAAGACAGAGTTTCTCCTTAGACAGTTGAATAGACTTCGTCCGCTTCACATTCGTAACAGTCTCTGTTACTTTGGATGCATCTTTGACTTGTTGATTGACTTGATTGACTTGATTGACTTATCTCTCGAGGCCAAAAGGCCCGTATATGTACAATCTCTCATATGCGTACGCGTATGCTCTGACATGAGACGCATCGCCCTGGTCCTGATGCATATCCTCATACAGCCACCATCTTCATACAAGTCTTCATTCTCATACAAGACGTCAGACGGTGCTGAGACTCACGATCCAAGTACACATGAAACATTGTCGCCTTTTGCTATTTACGTGAACTTATTAAGCTTTTTAATTCTCCTAAGATATTCCTCGATTCACTTGATGTGGCAGATGAAACTGGTAGGAGAACTACGTGAAAGTCCCATAATCACTGGAATTGGACCGACCCTCGCGGATATGCGACAACTGATAGTCCTTCAGTCCAAACAATTCCTAAGATCACAAACCATAGTCCGGTTGAGGCAAGGCATTCCCGGATGGGAAGAAAGTTTTCCATCCATGCTCGCACCCTTTCTAGCTAAAGGCCCAAAGCCTCTCCAACAGTCTAATTATAAATTCATTCAACATGACCATCAAAAAACAGTACCTGAAATGAGACCATTGAAACCTGTACGAAATATGCCAGCTCTGAAATAAAATTCATCTCCCCTGCTATAGGTGTGGCCAATAATCGCCCCACACAGGGGTTACAAACGTCTCTTCGGGAGGATATCGTAAACTTACGTAGGATTCTACCGTTATGAATAGGATGCATGAAATATAGACGCATAATGCAATAGTCAATGTGAGGCATAAAAACATATGCGCAGCGTACCGTAGTCTAGAACCCCGCATGCGTATACTACACTGTTCTTTCAAACAACGGATGTATTCGCGCCCCATCTCGGAAAGGCTCATTCGTTCGTTACTAGCCTTCCGCAGCCTCTCGATGACCTCCCGATTATACGATGTCGCTGCTGCTGCGATTGCACCGAAAATAGGTATAATACACATTCCGATCGAGGATACTTGCCATAACCGACGCTCGAGGACAGTAGGGAAATCGACATTCCATGCCGCTGCATGAAGGATACCCACGACACAGACTAGGATCCCTTCAGCAATTATTGCTTTAAATTTTGCAATGCGATTGCCCGCTAGATCGGTTTTTGCGTATTGAGCTTCAAGTTCCGTGCTTTCGTTCTTCTTGCCCGCACTCAACTCTTGCACGTCAATATAAACACCAATACCGTATATTGCTCTCATAGCCACTGCCATGAGGTTCGTGGGACATCGGTGGAAGGTGTAGGGCAGGTCCTCTGGCCTCTGTTCCTCTTCCTTCAGCACCTTTTTCCGGCTTTTGTCTTCCATGTCGAGCCAGCATCCATCCAGATCCTCAGGTATGTTGATTATGATTGGTACGGTTATTGAGATTGGTTCATAGACGTCCAAAGGTTTGTGCCACCAGCAGGCATATGTGATCAACGCACACCCAACTTGTATCAACACATGGATCTCCAGTAGAGTAACGGGTAAGCCGGAACCCCATCGCGTGAAACACTGGATGATCAACCAGACTGCCTGGAAGCTGGAAACGATTTTGGCTATATCGCTAGCTTTCCCCTTGTCGACGATCTCTCTCTTGTTGAATGTTGTATGCTCAATAAGTCCCTGATTCATGTACTTCAAGAAGCCTTTGGGGGTCAAGGTCACTGTATAGTCTGTGTACTCCCTGTTGTATTGATGGAGAGGCTGAGAATTTGAACCCGGGTGTGTAGTCACTTGACAATCTGGTTCGGCGCCTTCAGGCTTCCCATGAATGACAAAGCCCCCCATTACTACAAAAAATGCCCCATCCATGCCCAGGTAATCAGGTTTTGTCTCCTTATATTTCTTCTGCCAGGCACTGTTGAGTTCACGCGCCTCTCGCCATTGACCGAAGGCACATACAATAACACCCTCGGGGACGAAAACAGCAAGTATCATCAAAATAGCTTTGGAGAAGATTCGCTGCGAATTAGATGCCTTGGCAATGATATCCGGATGTATCGCTGTCCAAATACAAAACCCAAAGGTGATGGTACAACCGAACAGGATACCCCACGTACCACGGCCATGTGGTTCCCGACCAAATTTGATATCTCCGATTGCGGTATCTTTCGTAAGGATGGTAGGGCCGTCTGCAGCATCTGAGGTTGGCGTTGCCGTCGCAAGGATGGTCGTAAGCGCAAGCAACACCCAGATACAATCGAATATCATCTCTGGAGAATGTTTCTGACAGGGCAGACTAGAGATTGTTCCGGTCCTATGATACTCGTTGGAATGATCCCCACCAGTGGTCTGTCCGTCTGCTTTCAGTGTTTAATCCCTATATTGAGTAGCTCTGCCAGTTACACCCACCTTCTTCTGGCAGCCTAACACGCCTTTGAAATCGGCCAAAATGACTAGACTCGACCGCAAGTAAACAAGATATCTAGCCTGGCTTAACTAAAATCAGAATACCAGCCAACCATTTGAAGTAGTTGCATACATGGGGGACCTCAAAGGTTCACGTCGCGTTCCCTCGATAGGGGTAGAAGATAATGGATGGGAGGAGTTATGGAGGAGCTGGGGGATTGAATTTTGTAGGTCCTAAAGCGAAGGTTATTAATTGACTGTATGAATATAATCCGCAAAAGTTGACTGATTTTCGGCTAAGCGGCGTCTCGGGAGGTATATGTTGAACGGATGATGGGAATATAGTGAAATAAAACTTCCAGTCCGGGCAGCTCCGTTTCTGGCCACTCTGCCAAATATGCACGATCGTTGCGCGATTGTGCTCAGATGGTGTAACCCCATCCACTCAAAGAATTCTTACTGGCTTGCGTACCTGTTGTAAACGAACAGGAGACAACTAGGCGATTTATTTGTTGTCTCAAACGGAGATTGCTGTGAAATGCGTTCGTTCATAGAGACACCTAATTATAACAACGTGCGACGTGTCAAGCAGTGCACCTGCCAGACACTCTGCAAACCGGCAGATATGTGACGGAGCAACCCATGCAGGGATGTTTCAACACACCAACGATGCCATAATTTTTGGAAGTTAGAAAGAATTTGCGAACCAACGAATTTGACGACTTCAACGAATGCTTCAGAAAGTTGTGAATAATACTATTTACATTAATACATTTGGGCTGCCCTCGCTACTTACGGCAGAGGCAACCTCCAGAAGCGAAGTACGTGACTTCCTCGTTCAAATAGCAGGCAGCTGAATTCTATTGCTGGAACATATTAAAAAACTTATAGTTTTTATCTGAAATAGGCTAAAATGCTTGCCTCTTGCTTGCTTCAGAGGTGCGCTGGCTTATATTAAGTTTCCAGGGACTTGAGACATTTCTTCGGATGCAGGTTGTGATAAGTGAAGAAGGACCTATTGGACTAACTCTTGTGCAATGGAATTGTGCTTTTAGACCATTGCTGACTGCAGGGAGTTACCTTATCGCGGCGTCTATGAATCATGGTTGGCTCACATGCAAACGGTGCACTGCGCACTAACCAACCTCATGCATAGTGCAAGAGAAATATTCCCACACTATCAGCCGCAATCGCGATCGAGAAAGAAAGATGCAATAGAGGAGAATTAATATGTGCTGAAGTACATATATGGTATGATCTTTTGTTGCTAAACGCAGAAGGTGATAAAGAGTGGTTTTGTTTTGTTTTAATCATACTGTATTCACTCTAATTAGAGTGTGATAGCCCCTTAATCCCCTCCGCCTCTGGGCAGGCCGGCTAGATGGCGGAGCTCCACTCCTGCTACCCGTCATCCCCGATAAAGAGTGGTTCATTCGTGCAGTTTGTGACGCGTACAATCCAACTACGCCATGATATGAAAAATTAGAGTCTTCCAAACGTTGCAATCTATTTCAGAGGTAGCGTGAGCGACACCGTAGACGGGATAATATTTACATTGTCTATTGGCTGAGCTAGGGGTGGGCAATAGGAGGTAAAATATATTCACGAGATGAACCATGACTCGAGTATTTTCTTTCCAGCCCAACTTTCCTCCACCACCTCCACCATCACTGCTTCCACCAGCGGCTGTATCATTATTAACACGAAAGTTCAGACAAGTGCCTACAGCAATTTAAATACTACTATGTCGATAGTAATAACTACTCATTATAGAACAGATAACTATACCGCACTTTTGAAGGGAACTCTCGAAAGTAGAGATGCAGCCAAAACTGTTACTATGTGTGATGATTGATTCTATCTACGAGAAGAGACTCTCGATATATACAGAGATTCCGTACCCCAGCGCAATGCCTTGTGCCCTACCAGCATGCCTGAACCCCATAAGCCCGTATCCGTAAGTTAAACCGACCTTAAATACTAGGGCTCAAATGAAAGTAAGGAGGAAGCAGAATATATACAGGGCAAATAGTAGGACTAGTTGGTGATTGCTTCGACGGTTACTCAGCTAGCATATGGGGCAGTCTGGTAAAGAGTATGCGTCTGGGTGTAAAGCTCTACCTTTAAGTGGTGTGTACATAGTCTCGTTTCCAGGTGATTCGTACTGTCTCAGTTCTAATTTCTCTCTTCGGGATTGGCTTGGGCTATTCTTTACTCTGAATGTCACAGTGAAATCTCGGGCTAACTACCTTGGCGAATTGTTGCGTCTCAATTACATTACAACTAAAACGCCTCAATGCTAATAGAGACTGGAGGATCCCCCATACCACACACCCTAGAGCTAATAAAACCGTTCATGATTATTCTGCATGGCATCACATGCTCACGCGAGATGCGGAAATGGCGTGAAATCGGAAGTGACTACATTAAAAATTCCTGCTGGAGCTTTGCTACTGGCTTTGGGGTTACTATAGCATCGGAGGTTGATGCTATATATCAGCGTTTTCGGGGAATTTGTTGCCGGTGTCTGCCAGAATTGATGCTGTGAATAAATTTATTGGTCATTAAGCCGTGCGCATACCTCAAGTTTACAAGTGGCATGGAGAGCTAATATGTCGTTTGAAATGATCTATTTTACTGGTTCGAAGAATGGCTTGATGCGATAGTTGTAGTCCGTTCGTTTCATGTGAATGATGAATGTTTTGAAAGAACCTTCGGCTTTTAGTGCCCATGCTGACTTCGATGTTACACAAGTCACCTACCATTTGTGCCACCGCACGGTCAACCTGAAGCAACTCGTCTTTGAGAACCACATATTATACCCAGCTGAAGTTCACATAATATTGGGACGCTGTACCCGATAGGATTGAAAGCTGGTTCCCAGGCAGAACCGTGAGAATTTGCCTATTACTGAGAACTTTCCCATCGACGCGATACAGTCACTGGTGCATCTCAGTCGGATTCCGCACACAAATCCAAAAATCGATCCGAAGATATTCGATTCTTTAAATGCCAGAACGAAGGGAAGGAGGAGGAACAAATTGGGGAGGAGGAGGCAAACATAGAGGAGGCAGAGATAGAGGAGGCAATGCATTGTAGATACACAGAAAAGCCAGTAACGAGGATGAACTAGCGGAGGAACCACTATTGCCGGAGGAGAGTGAAGTTTCAAGCAAAGATCCAGATGTATACAGCTAGTAGATATACAAATGCAGTGCATACTTCATGTCATGGCAATAAACACTGTGTTGTTTTACAAGCGCGACACAAATATATATAGGAAAATAATCAGTCATACGTCGTAAAAGGAAACACACCGCGAAAGCGTTAGAAAGCTGGAAAGTTTACAGTACTTTCCGAAATTAGGAAAATCACTGTGAAAGCTTGAAAGTTGATATTGCTTTCTGAAGTTTGTTCGAACTTTGAAAGCGTCCCAGAGTTTTGCGCTATGGTCCTAAGACCGTCACTGCAGCCGGTGGAAATACCAGTAGCGGGAGCTCTGGAAGGAGGTGGGGAAGGCAATGGGCTGGAAAGTGGGCCGGTGCCGGCGGGCACAGGTATCGGAGCTGTTTTCCATGGAGATATGTGATAAGGCGGTGATGGACTTCCTGGCGGCCAAAGTTCCCGCCGGGATGACGCATGGAGGCCGGAGCGGACAGTTTTATAGAGCACACTACGTTACATTACTTTACTTAACTTTACTTTTCTTTTCTTTTTGTCAGCGGGGACAAAGGGTAGTAGGTGGGAGCTCCGCAATCTGACCGGCTCGCTCGGAGGCGGAGGGGGATAAGGGCCTGTCATACTCTAGCTAGAGTAAATACAGTATGAATAAACAACAACAACGAGTGGTTATACTGATACACAGGCGATGGATACTGGTAGCTTTACAACCCATCTCTAAATGCCAGTGTGAACCACTTCAGTATGTGCACATACCTTGGTTTCGGGGTGTCCTTTCCCGGGATAAATCCGGGACGCCCCAGTCTTGGCCTTCCTGGGCTTTTCTGCATCTAGTTCAGCAGATATTGGAAGATATTGCGAGATTGTTGAGATATTTTTGAGATGCCGTCGGTGGTATGGTTTGGTTAAGTGGTGGCTCATGTAGGGATAGGGTTATGGGAATCATGCAGCATGTGGAATAAAGGTAGATTTAGCCGGTAGCAGCCGCTGGGCTCATAACCTATACGATTAGATGATACTGATGACCTCTGATGTATCTAACGACTGAATTGATGCCTTATATATGATGAATATCTAGAGATCTTGTCAGCATCTGGAGGCTGCCAATAGCGGCAATCAAAGTACCGTGTACAGTCTAGTAGAATAGCAGGTAGCACGCGCGAGAATTTGTGTATGGGTGTGCTGGTGAGTCAGATACGATTTCCAGACCTCGTACTGGTCCCTATTCCAATAGTTTAGGCGGACAATAAATCCTATCTATGACTATATTGCACTTCATCATTCATCCCCAGGTTAAGTGACTTCGTACAAATGTCTCGTAAGAAATCAAACAACCATCCCTTTCCGTTAACAATGTTAATGATTATACCACTTCTGCATAAACTTTCTCAGAATAATCTCCCAAATTGCAGTGATTCGGCCCTGTCGGTCACACAACCCCTTGTCCATCTGGATTGTTATTCTTACTTGCCCCATCCTGATAGGAATATATTGACTATCGCTTCTGTTTAATCACCCTGTGTACTGTTCCGTCTTGCGGGAAGTGCGGTGAAATTCGGCCGCCGTCCTCGTCTGCCCGCTGAATTAGTCATATGAAACTGCGGTGGAAGGATCAGTACAGATGCGCTATGCGAAGCTTTTCCGGACAGGGCGTGGCGACTGTACAGCGCTAATACAGACTGTTCGACTCGGCTAAAGTGATAGGCATTCTAACCCTGAAAGGCGATGATGAACAATTGGCGCCACGCACCACTAAATAATTTAATTGGCAGCACTTTTTCCTCTATAATCGATGCGTCGCTGCCCTTCATTCATTTGGTCTTTAATTTACATTTCAGTCTCTTTGCAAAGCCTTGGGTTCATTTTTGTAACACTTTGAACCATCTCCACACCATATGCAAGGACTTGGTGCGGTGAGTGTTTCATTCAGGTGCTTTGAGTAGGCTGCAGTATTGTCCAATAAATGGCCTAGAAACGCACTGCCTACTATTGATCAGCATAAGGAAGTGAAAGGATAAGCACATATACCTACCCCAGCGCGGTCACCGAGTGTTGTAGTTTGACGTTACAAATCAGTGCTTCGCTTGATTGCACAAGGCAGATCAGATACGAGGCAGTGAACATATGTGCTTATCTGTCTCATTCGCGGTTTTGCTTGCAGGGTGTACCTGGCTGCGGTGATTATCTTTTCTGGTGGGCTATACTCTAGATATTGGAAATATAGGGCAGACGAAAAATACCATCTGCAACCACCCGTTGACTTTACTCCCGCAATTCTCTACAGGCCGGATGTCATTTCAACACAATGTCGGTAGACTACAGTACTATCTCCACCTTTATTTTCTAATAATAATATTGGTTGTATAGAACGTAAGCCACTACGCAGAAGTCCAATAAGTCTCTCTTGGTAGAAGACAGTACATCAATCCTCATTTGTAAAGTCTTGATTTATTCTTATATTCAACAGTATCAGCCTTCCACCCATCGCTCGATATTTCGCCAAAACTTGACAGTTGTAAGCAATTTAGTATTCAACTGAGGCGAAAGTCAATCACACAGGCAGGCAAGCAAAGATGGAGCAACAGTAGGTCTCAACCCTGAACCCAGAGCCCTATGCTTACTGACCTATAGCAAACACCATTCACCACTGTTACACAAATTCTTACAGAGCCACCTGCATATATCGCGCCACAAGCTTCAGCATGGAACTCCGCCACAGTCGTCAGTGTCATCATTAGCTCTGGAGCGATCTTAGGGTCCATCCTGGTAGACGTGTTCAAATACCACTAGAAGAAGCGGGTGGGTATAATCCTTTCCGAATGTTCCTTTCATCAAAATGATGGCCATATTTTTCAGTTGGGAGATGAAGAAACGGTATAACTATCTAGGAAAGCTTACAGACTGTAGGAACAGTGTTATGGAGTATTTGGGAACGGTCGTTGGTCACATCGGGGAATTCTGAAGAAGATTTATTGCCGTTGTCTGTGCCTGGATTGGTGCTGTGAAGCGATTGGTTGGTCATGAAGCAGCGCATCGGTTTACAAATGGCATGCGGAGGTAAGATTTGTTCGATATAATATATGATTTGGGTTCGACGCATGGTTTTATTCGATGGTCGCACTCCATTCCACAGATGTGAATGACGCAGACTTTGAAAGAACCCTCGGCTCGAAGTTCCTTACTTCGGTGTTGCACAATCGACCAATGCTGCATTAACGTGAACATACTTCATCTCGGCACATCAGCGCCGTACACCCAGTGTACTGCATCAAACAAATTAACTTTAAAAAGCAAATCCCTTCTTGCATCTCTGAGAAGCATTGCAACAGCAACGCCGCCTAATTTTACACACCCGCCATTGCAACTGGAATAGTTCTTGACGTGCCCCCTTTCGCCTGCGCCACATTTCGCGTCGCTTCCTGATCTCTGATGGCATATTCCCCACTAGCCCTTCCGAACATTATGGAATCAATCGGTGCCACCACCACCACTGTTCGCAGTTCGTTCTTTAGCTTTCAATTTTTATATTTCCTTCTTACTGTTGAATTCCTGGCTCGGGGGTTCATTGTCAACGACGATATGTTGCAAACTGTGCCTTATAGGTCACCGCAGGGCGGAGGTGCGGAGGGGAGCGAACTCTTTTGGCCAATTTGCCTACATGATCAGTAGATAGTCGGGCTGTGAGATCTGTCATATTAGAATATCGCTTTAGAAGTGTTTGGTTATGACTGTCTACGGTAATCCAGTGCTAATTTGCTCGGTGGTTTAGGGCTTATATAAAATTTAAGAGCGCTGTGAGACTTAATCAACTCCAAACCAGATTATTCTCGATTCTCTTTTTCCAACTCTGACGCCCATTGGCTGTTAAGCTGAGGATCAGGTGGTGTGAGGGGTGTTAGGTAGCAATCGTTTAGCAGCACGAACCGTCCTCCCATAGAAATAAGCGCAGCCGTAGTTGCGGCGGCGTCACCCCAAGAACTTAGTTATCCGGAACCGCGCTTCCGGTCGTCTGGTAGCAGTTAATGCCGCTTTCAAAGAATCTGCAAGAACCCGGAAGTCGCGGTTTATGAACTCGTTCCGATTGTTCCCGTGTTGCCACACAGATCTGCCGTAACATTACTATGACGTCGATACCACAATTTTTTCAATTTTGAGGGTAAGTGAGCGGCATGTTCATGGCTATCGGGAATACACTTGTAATTGTCTCCATTAATCATAGGAATAGATGTGTGGTAAAAGTGGTCGGTGTTCACAGCAATCAGCAATTCAACATTCATGGTTGCTATCAGGGATAGCTTGTGAGGGTAGGTTTCAGAAGTGTTCTCATTTGGTTATGTTAAATTGTATTGCATCTCGGCAAATCCATGTTATAGCCGAGATTCACGCCGCAACAACCCAGCGTTGTATGCATTGTTACGACAATTATCGCTAGCAATGAATAAAAGTAGGGTTGTTGCACATAGTTCACAGAAGTTGTCGGTCCCTAGCCATATTTGCGGTTCAACGGGGACTATTCGCTATTTAATTGCTAACTTAGGCCAAAGCCCTTTTTTGACGGATTTCCAGAGCGTATCATTACTAAGTGTCCCTGTTGAAATAGTGATACTTAGAGAAGCTTAATTGTATATTATCTAAGAGTGCCACAAGGCCATATATATATGAGTACAAGTGTGAACGCGTGCGTACGCATCTAGGTATAGACTTATCAGGCCGACAGTAATCTCCGGCCATACGAGACTCATCTCTAGCCATACGAGACTCATCTCTAGCCACAGAAGACAGAGACCTATCATGCAATACTCCCCCTCTTGCTATACACCGTGGAGCAAGAAAACAGATTAAAAGAGATGAAACAAACAAACAAAGAAAGTGATTCCCATAGTAGCCTCCTTAAAACCCTGCGAGAGTGAGCAGGGAAAGAGTACTACCGTAGCCTGAGGATGGCCATCCATAGAGAAACAAGGAAATCGGCGTGCCCAAAAGAAAAGTCAAACAACCTGAAATCAACCTCTATTACCATAGCCCCATCGCCTTTGTGAATTTCTCGTGCTTATCCTTCGTCAAGGCCTTGGTTAGTATGTCTGCCACGTTCTTGTTTGTGTGCACTTAGGAGTAGTCAACAATCTTGTGGGCATGGAGATCTCGACTATTGTGATAGCAAACGTCGATATGCTTTGTGCGAGCCTGTATGATCCGAGTTGTCATATGACTACGTGCGCCCTGATTGTCGCGATTGATTGGGAGTGGAGATGCGTCTCTGCCATGTATATCACGGTGAAGCTGGAGTACCCACTTGGCGAGAAGGGAGCCCTCGGAACAAACGATGTATTCGGCTTCGAGGGTTGACTTGGCGATGATATCTTGCTTTCATGACTGCCACGAGACAGCTCCGTTGCTGAGAAGGAAGACATGACCACCGTGAGATTTGCTGTTGGCACTATCATTGGCCCAATCCGAGTCTGTGTAGCCAGTGAGTTGATCATTGCTGCCAGTGCTGCTGCTGTTAAAATGCAGTCGAAAGTTGGCGGTGGATTTGAGAAACTGGAGAACTCTTTGGTGGCGGTGAGATGGCTGGTGAAAGGACAGGAATTGTATCAGCAAAGTGCAGCGACTGCAAATAAGATATCGGGCCGAGTTGCAAATGCTGCGTACATCAATGAGCCGACAATTCCCTGGCAGCCTTTGATATCTTTTAGTTCTTTCTCCCCCTGATGCTCGGCCAGATCTAGCTTTACATTAGGATCCAGTGGAGTTGGTGCCCCATGAGCATTCTGCATATTGAATCGTTTGAGAATTTTGCTGATGAAGGCATTCTGGCCAAGACTGATGGTGGTGCTGGTGCCAGTACCGTTTTACTCGCGGTGCATTTCAATGTCGAGGAATTGGCGTGCCAGGCCGAAATTTGTGATGCTGTATTTTTCCAAGAGCCTGGCCTTGACTTCGATCGCAGCTTTGGTAGTGTCTTCCGGGTACAACATTGAGATGTCGTGGACGTACAAAAGAATCAGAATACCATCACTGCTGAGATAGAGATTGGGGTCGGCCAGGGATTGTTTGAACTCGAAAGAGAGCAAGAAGGTGTCAATATCGTTGTGCCAAAGTCGTGGTGCTTGTTTGAGGCCGTAAAGTGCTTTCATTAGTCGAACAACGATCATAGGTGTTTTGAGGCCTTCCGGCCCGCCTTCGGGCAGCGTCAGATTGATATCATCGTCATTGACCTCAGGATTGAGAAAGGCAGTGACCTCATCTAAATGATCGATGTCCCAGCCATGCTTTCCAACCAGAGATATGAGATATCGAAAAGTGGTGAGTTTTCCGACAGGGGCATAAGTTTCTCTGAAGTCCGTTTGTTCGTAGCCTTTAATGACTAGAGGTGATTTTTATTGTATGGTGCCGTCAGGATTGTGTTTCGTCTTGGAGACCAATTTAGAGCCAATTCTCTTGACTCGCAATTCCCTTGCTTCCCTGGTGTTGACAGTTGTGAATGTGTTATTGAGCAGAATCGATGTGCACTCTTCTTCCATTTCTTGTTTCCAGTGCCAATGTTGTGGGCTGTCCATTGCTTCCGCGTATGTGAAAGGATCGCTGGTCGTTGATGCGAGAGCCTTTCCCATAATGATTAGTGCATTTGCGGAGATCTTGACCTGACCTCTTGTGATACAATTCGTGCGTGGTTGGCATGATTGCTTGGGCATGGCCGCCATTTGGCAGGCGTTGTCATGTTCGCGGCGGTGATGTCGATTGCGGACAACAGTTTCTCTGAAACACCGGTGGTGCATCCTCCTCGTCAGGATGGCGTGATCTCACACCTGTACTTGCAGGGAGACTACGACGATTGTCAGTGTCGGGCAGATTGTGATCTGTATTGTCGTCAGTACACTCATGATCACCACATCGGTGGCCTGCACCTGTTCGACTGTTTCCTGCGTGGTCATGCACAGGTCCATCTCAACCCATTTCATTGTCTTGTGCTTGGAGAAGTCCATCTCCACTGTCGATATCCTCAATATATTCCGTCTGTTCTGGTAGCTCAATGATGTTTGTGTGGTCTCCGTGTAGGCATGAACTGTGGGTATTCCTCTCCTCGTCGAAAATGACATTCGACTGTGATCTTAATATTTGGAATGCCGGGTCCCATATCCTCCAAAGTGTAGTCGAATCGTGCACATAACTGACAATCATACATGGCTTGGATCCTGGGCTGAATTTTCCATGGGGTTGCGGCTCAGGGATAAGTCGACTGGCGAACTAGCCGAATCGCCGAAGGTGGTGGGGAGGAGCTTTGTACGAGATTTCATTGCCATCATTGTCTTGAGAGGGCTTGCCAAATGCTTGCAGCATCTTGTATGGAGTTGGATATGGTGCCTGATAGCCGTCGCGGTTGTCTCTTTTCGTTAGGCCTTCGTGTGGGGTTTGCTGGTGGAGGTAGACTGCGGTATTGACTGCATCTCCCCTAAAGACAAGTGGTGCCTGGGAGTCAATCATCATGGATCGTGCTTTTTCGGTGATGGTCTGGATCATGCGTTCGGCAACCCCATTCTTATCATGAGCGTAGGGAGGACATGGTTCGTATGTTGTGCCGGGAGCGGCAAGCATCAGTCAGAAGGTCATGTTGTCATATGCACCATGGCCATTATCGCACCGAAATCATTTCACTTCATATCCCATGGAGTCAACTCGGGCCTGAAATGATTGGTACGCTGAGGTGCATGTTTTGGACTTCTTATCTGGAAGGACCCACACAGAGGTGTAGCATGTGTAATCATCGATGAATAGAATACAGGAGCGATGGCCGGCGGTGGGGGGCGTGGAGAATGGTGCACACACATTTGAATGTACGAGTTCAAATGGCTTTGTAGTGCGCTTGGTCTTGACTTTGATGATCTGCTGCTTGTGCTTGGCCTGGATGCATGCGGTGCACATTGAGTCGTCTTTTGAATATCCATCAATCAGAGATCGTAGGGTAGTAGGATTATTGTGGGCTAGACGGCAATGCCACAGTTGTGATTCTGAGATTGTGAGAGACTTCCGAGTGGTCTTTGTGAGAGTTATGGTGGTAGGTGGACTTTGAGGTACGGTGCTGGCTGCACTTGGAGAGGCGGTGTGGAGTGAGCTTGTAGTAGTAAACTCGGTGGAGTGCGCAATTGATGGTACGGTAATATGTGCGCTCGATGATGGTCCGGTGGTATGTGCCCTCGATGATGGTATGGTGATATGTGCGCTCGATGATGGTACGGTGGTATGTGCGCTCAATGATGCTCTGATTCTCTTCTTCTTTCTCCTTCTTGTCGTGGACTTCGTAGACATGCTTGGTACTGTCGAAGTGAGTGCAGTTGCAGGAGATATGATATAGAGGTCATTGACCAGATTGCCTGTGATGGTGATTGATGGAGATGATATGGAGCACTTGCCGCGTCCAAATGTGGATGTGTACCTGGCTGTGTCCAATTGATTGATGGAGAGAAGTGAAAGCCGGAACATAGGCATGTAGAGAGCATTGACTTCCTACTCGTCTGAAACGTTAATGAGTCCATGGTGGTTTACTGTGACTTGATTATCATCTCCGAGCTCAATGACTATTGGCTGACGATGATTCTTTGTTGAGTTGAATTTGGTGCGGTCATTGCACATATGGTGAGATGCTCCGGAGTGGATGACCCATGAAGCTGGAGCGGAGGCTACGGTCAGTGCGGTTGCATTGTCGGCTAGTCAGGTCAGTTCGCGATCTCCAGCTGTAGCAAGCAATCCGGATGCTATGCCTTTGTTGACTTTGTTGCGGTGATCCCAGGCACGTTTGATGTGGATGCAGTCGGCCTTGAAGTATCCTGTGAGACCGCAGTGATGGCATGTTCACTCGTCGTTCCTGGAGGTGTTTGTATCGCAGTTGTCGTTTTCAGTGCATTTTCTCTTTCCGCATGCTTCGGTGGTATGATTGTCCATGATGCAGTATATGCATCTGTGCTTCTGACGTCCGTTTCCTGGTCCACCCCCTCGTCCGTCAGTTCATCTGCGACGGCCACGATTTCTGCCACAGGAGTATGGAGCCGCTCCGGTGGATGCATCTCCGATTTCTTTGAGGAGGGTTGTTCGCTCGGCATATTCGCGGATTGCATCTATACACTGCTGGGCCGTGGGAGCGGGGATCCGCTGTTCAAGGATTTGGATGGTCGTTTCATATCAATCTGATAGGGTAGTGAAGATATGTGTCTTCATGGCGTCATCGGTGATATTTTCGGTGGTGCTGATTAGCTTGGTGGGGAAGGCGATTAATTTGGTAAAGTACTGGGTGACAGTTTCGTCTGGCGATGGTCGAGAGGCGGTGAACTTCCACAGGACTTGAGTGCGGCCAAGTTTCGTTGAGGCATTGTCAAGTCGGTCCCTGAGTGCTTTCCACATTTCCACAGGGTTGTCGAAATCGTTGGTGTGTGGAAGGAGTTCATCGCAGCATCCGAGGTGTATCAGCGCTATCACCTCATTGGCAATGTCATGCCAGTCATCTTGCAGGGCGCGTAGGGCGATACGGTTACAGGGAGGTAGGGGTTTGACAGCGGTGACAATAGTGTAGGCTTTCTTGGCGCTGAGGACTCGGCGGATTTTTTGCTTCCAGATAGGGTAGTTTTCCTCAGTTAGCTCGGGCACATAGCTGTGACCAGACTTGAATGTTTTGTTTGACATGTTTAGAGTGGAGGAGGTTAGGAAGGTGACGATGTAGAGTGATGGGTGGTGATGGTGTTGCGGCTGATGAGCAGGGATGGTTGTGAGTGGGTTAGGGTTTTTGAGGCTCTTAAGCGTAACATATAAATAGAGTATATTTTTGGAGTAAAGATTGCAGCGGGCGCCGGGCTCATAACCTGTTGAAATAGTGATACTTAGAGAAGCTTAATTGTATATTATCTAAGAGTGCCACAAGGCCATATATATATGAGTACAAGTGTGAATGCGTGCGTACGCACCTATGTATAGACTTATCAGGCCGACAGTAATCTCCGGCCATACGAGACTCATCTCTAGCCATACGAGACTCATCTCTAGCCACAGAAGACAGAGACCTATCATGCAATAGTCCCCAACTACGTATATCATTTGCTGCTTTAAGTAGGCTGTCTCTATAAAACTGTCCTATATTCTAACTTGCCGCTCGAGAAATGCGTGCTGTCTCAGGATTGAAGAATGCCGAAAAACATGTACTTCCAACACTGCTGGAAGCCAATAACCAACAACCAATATTCCCAGGAGACAACCAGCTAATATTATACAGACTCGATAGGTAACAATTTCAGCTGTTTCTACATTATATCTTCGATGCAGTGTTCTCAACTGTCCCATCCTGTCTGACGGCTGGGGACGGTGGTGCCGTCCGAGATCTTGAAAGGACGGACGGACGGCAAAAAATCCGTCCGACCTGTCCTAGCATATAAATGACCACTAGACGGGTATTGTCTGCCGAGGACGGCGAATTCGCCGTCATCTGCACTCATCCGCCGTCCCCGGCCGTTATTGGGCGATTACAGGATATATTTAGATGTTTAACTATTCAGCCATGAGAGCAGATCCTTAAGGATCTTGCTTCAAGGGCAGGGTAGATGATTGTAGCGAGTTTCATATGAATATTATGTACACTGAGAAAGATCCACGGATGTCGGCAGATGACGGCCTGGGACGGCAAAAACTCCGTTCCCAGCCGTCCTATCCGTCCGTCGTCGCCCTACCGTTGGATGGATGGCGTGTTGCGTCCTGTCCCCGGCCTGTATGATCCCGGACGGACGGGACAGTTGGGAACACTGCTTCGATGTTTCCTTCCTAGCAGTATAATGAAAACGTCTGCTTGATACAATGTGGCCAGCTGTCCAACTACAGAACCGTCCAGACCGGTACAGTCAGTGTCAGTGCAGTCTAGTGCGAGAACTTTTGGCACCGGGATTGGACTAGTGCACAATTTTTGTGCACTGGTGCGGGATCAGTTTGGACTGGTACAGACTTGATACGTAAGGTTAGGTTTAATATGCGGTATTATATTGCCGTCTATGGGTTTTCTTGTAATAAACACACATCTGTTACCCTATAAGCTTCGTTTGAACCCTCAAAGGTGGTTTAACAGGGTGCAAGTTGGTGTGAGCTCCAAATTCGACAAGTTTCAAGCGGCTTTCTCTGCCAAGAAATCGGCAACCGAGAGTTGCCGGGCACATGATTGATGGACTCGAGGCTTTTGAATGTCCGAAAACGTGGGACAAGTTGGACATACCATAAGTTATTGTAATGGAAGCAGGGTGTGATGAACTTGAGCTGGATGTTGATGAAAAGATGGATATGTTTGTAGATTTGTAGCCATACTTAAGTTGTTAGTACTGGATTGGTCCGCACCACTTTGGTGCAATGCAGCTCTGAACTATTCTGTTCCAGTGCGGTCCGACTTTTTCGGGCACTGAACTGCGCTGAGCCCTACCTCAGACCGGGATCGTCCGGAGTACTGGCCACATTGGCTCAATATTCCGTCCGTAGTTCCTTTGTTCAAAAATACATGCAGAGGAGTGCGGGGTAGGATCATGATGTGAATTCTCATCAGGCTATGCCCACTGCTCTTCGGATATCACAGCGCGTTCTCCACCAAGGATCCTTCACTATCTGTCTTATCAAGATTAGCTTCCGATTAGGAAATCACAATCAGGGCTCTAATAGCAATCTACACTGCGGCTTGGGGATGTAGACTATTACACTGAGAGGAGGTAGAGGTATGTACACATCACGATGAAAGATGGGATTGACATTGCAGGTATATTATGATTGCACTACACCTGGGAAGGAACAAGAAGACTACAACTCGACGTTCTAGCACTAGCGTTGCTCTATATACGTTCCCAGCAGTGCACCATGTATTCGAGATTTCAGTAGCTAATGTGCCTAAAATCAGGTGGTCGCCGTAATGGAGCCCTACACCCTGGTATTATACTTTGGGAATATACGATACGCATGCAGTGTTCCTAAGCGGCCAGGCCGGCCCGCCAGGCTTTTTCTTGGCGGCCGGGCGGCCGATCTGCAGGCTTTCTCTTGGCGGCCGGGCGGCCGATCTGCAGGCTTTTTCTTGGCGGCCGGGCGGCCGATCTGCAGGCCCAGGCCCAGGCCGGCCTGCAGGCTTTATTTGCCAACGTATAAGTTCAATCGAACAAGCATAAACATATTTTGTTTAAATGACACCCATTGCTGCT
>Ga0307512_10003280_pt1 | contig 19050 bp, 14 predicted proteins | sample 14_EM_MG_FD_200267 | JGI IMG/M metagenome (GOLD analysis project Ga0307512, IMG submission 200267) | Populus trichocarpa ectomycorrhiza microbial communities from riparian zone in the Pacific Northwest, United States - 14_EM | ecosystem: Host-associated > Plants > Roots > Unclassified | place... | reverse complement strand
GAGCACCACGCGGTCGACGCTGCGGCCGTTGAGGACGTTGTAGAGGATTCCCAGGGTGCAGACGGCGGCGGCGAGATAGGGCGTGAGGGCGGCCAGGGAGCCGGCGATGGGCCGGGCGGCCGGATACCGGCTGTGCTCACCTCCCTGTGGCGCTGCATGGTGCTGGTGCGTGCCGCCGCGCCGGCCCGGCAGGTGTTCGCGCACCACGCGCGTGTGCCCGTCGGCTTCGCGCCTGTCCGGCTCCGGTTGTCCGTTCCGGGGCGTGGCCCAGGGCGCATAGGCGAGGAGCAGGGAGCCGGCGAACCAGCCCGCGTCGAGCAACTGGCCCGAGTGGTAGTTGTTGTGGAGCAGCGGCGAGGTGAACAGGGCGTCGCACATCACCGTCAGCGCCAGCGCGCCGATGGCGGTGTTCACCGCCGAGCGGTTCACCGCCGAGCGCCTGAAGTGCAGCGCGAGCACCATGCTGACCAGGGCGATGTCCAGCAGCGGATACGCCAGCGACAGCGCGGTGTGCGCGACGCTCGGCCCGTCGAACTTGGCCGCCTGGGCGAGCGCGAGGCTCCACGACAGCGTGAGCAGCGAGCCGCCGATCAGCCAGGCGTCGAGCGCGAGGCAGACCCAACCGGCCTTGGTCACCGGCCGTTTCGCGAGCACCAGGAGCCCCACGATCGCGGGCGGGGCGAAGCACAGGAAGAACAGGTCGGCATAGCTGGGAGTGGGCACCGGCTCCCCCAGGACTACCTCGTACCACCCCCAGACCGCGTTGCCGAGGGCGGCCATCGCCGAGGAGAGGGCGAACAGCAGCCAGGCGGGTCGAAAGCGGATACGGCGGCTGCGGGCGTACATGAAGAGCGATACGGCGGCGGTGGCCGCCGCGGCGCTCAGCCCGAAATCACCCATGATCAGCGCGACTTCGTCCGAACCCCAGTCGAGCGCGGAACCGACGGCGTATCCCGCGCAGATCAGGGCCAGGACGAGCTGATGGACCAGACAGGGCCGGCCGTCGACGGCCGGCGGACGAGGCCGCAGCGCCCCTCGCGAAGGCCGTACCCGCAGCGCTCCGTCGAGGGTGGTCGTGGAAGGCAGGGGCGAGCTCACCGGGCCCACCCGGTCCGCGTCGCTCCCGCGTCCCGCGGGTCCCGGTGCGCTGGGTGCGCATGCCCGCGGCGGCTGCTGTGCCTGCAGTGGTGATGGCCGTGACGGCAGCCGTGATTGCCGTGGTGACCGCGTCTGCGTGCGGCCGTACGCCAGGGTCGCCGTCGGCGGCCCCGTCGCGTGGGATCGCTCGTCCATAGGCCGTGCATCGCCCGTCGCCCCCCTCGCAGTCTGAAATGTCCATCCCCGGCGCCGAACGGTGCACGGCGCAGCCCCTGCTCGGGACGATACACCAGTCTCGTCACTCAGGGACATAGTTCCTCTACGCTCCGTGACGACCAGCGGTAATGCATGCACGGACCGCATCCGGAAGGTAGCGGAGGGTACCGGAAACGGATTACGCGCCTGTTGCGCCCGTCGCGCGGGACGCTCAAGTCGTCGGGGTCAGGCGCCGGTTGCGCCTGTCGTAAGGATCACGTTGCGCAACGGCTCCCGGTTCACGAATCGGGTCAACTGGTCGACAAGCAGTCGCTCGGCGCGGGGCCGGAACGCGGACGTGGGTCCGCCGACGTGAGGGCTGATGAGGACGCCGGGCGCGCGCCACAAGGGGTGTTCGCGGGGCAGCGGTTCGGGGTCGGTGACGTCGAGGGCGGCGGTGATGCGGCCGGTGTCCACCTCGGCGAGCAGGGCCTTGGTGTCGACCACGGGGCCGCGCGAGACGTTCACGAGGAGTGCGCCGTCCTTCATGCGCGCCAGGAAGTCGGCGCCGGCCAGGCCGCGCGTGGTCTCGGTGAGGGGCGTGATGAGGATGACGACGTCCGCTTCGGGGAGCAGGGCGGGCAGATCGGTGAGCGGATGCACCGGGCCGCGCGCCGTGGTGCGCGCAGAGCGCGCGACGCGCGCCACCCGCGCGACCTCGAAGGGAACGAGCCGGTCCTCGATCGCGGATCCGATCGACCCGTATCCCACGATGAGGACGTTGCGGTCGGCCAGCGCGGGCCGGAACCCGCTGAGCCACTCACCCCGGTCCTGGGCCCGCACGAAGTCGGGGACGCCGCGCAGCGAGGTCAGGATCAGAGTGAGCGCGAGTTCGGCGGTGCTCGCCTCGTGCACCCCGCGCGCGTTGCACACCTGCACGCCGGGGCCCAGGTGCTTCAGGCCCGGCTCCAGGCTGTCGATGCCTGCCGACAGCGTCTGCACGACCTGCACACCGCTCAACTCGGGCAGGGGGCGTACGCCCACCTCGCCGGGCTTCATGTAGGGAACGACGTAGTAGACACAGTCGGCCGGGTTTGCGGGGAACTCCTCGGCACCGTCCCAGAAACGGTAGTTGAGGCCCTCGGGGAGCCCCTGGACGGTGTCCGGCGGGAAGGGAAGCCACACGTCAGCAGTCATGTCAGGAGGCTATGTCAGGCCCGTGGGGGCGCAGAGGTTAGGTTGGGGGCCAGGAGAGGGAGGGTCACGAGCAGGTGGAGCGCAGGACGATCGGCGCGGGGGCACTCGGGGTGGGGGCCGTCGGCCTTGGGTGCATGCCGATGAGCTGGGCCTACAGCGGGTCGCGGCAGCGGGGCGACGAGTCGCTCAGGACGGTGCACCGGGCACTCGATGCGGGCTCGACGCTCCTGGACACGGCCGACATGTACGGGCCGTTCACCAACGAGCTGCTGGTGGGGCGGGTGTTGAAGGAGCGCCGCGAGGATGCCTTCGTGTCGACGAAGGTGGGGCTGCTGGTGGGCGAGCAGCACATCGTGGCCAACGGCCGCCCCGGCTATGTGAAGCGCGCCTGCGACGCGTCGCTCAGGCGTCTGCAGACGGACATCATCGATCTCTACCAGCTGCACCGTGCCGATCCCGAGGTCCCCGTCGAGGAGACGTGGGGCGCGATGGCGGAACTCGTCCAGGCCGGGAAGGTGCGGGCGTTGGGGCTGTGCGCGGTCGGCGCGCGCGGCGGCCGACGGTCCGGCGGGCGGCTGCACGACGCGACGATCAGGCAGCTGCAGCGGGTGCAGCAGGTGTTCCCGGTGAGCGCGGTGGAGGCCGAGCTGTCGGTGTGGTCGCCGGAGGCGCTGGAGGCGCTGCTGCCCTGGTGCGAGGCCCGCGGCGTCGGCTTCCTGGCCGCGATGCCCCTCGGCAACGGTTTCCTGACCGGCACGCTCACCCCCGGCGAGGGCTTCGAACCGGACGACGTCCGCGCCCGCCACCCCCGTTTCACCGCGGAGATGATGGCCGCGAACCAGCCGATCGTGGCCGGCCTGCGCCGGATCGCGGCCCGGCACGGCGACGCGGTCTCGCCCGCCCAGGTGGCCCTGGCCTGGGTGCTGGCGCAGGGACGCCACGTGGTCCCGGTCCCGGGCACCAAGCAGGAGCGCTGGACGACGGAGAACGCGGCGTCTGCGGCACTGCAGCTGACGCCGGCCGACCTCGCCGAGGTGGCCGAGCTGCCGGGCGCGCGGGGATCCTGGGACTGACGACGCCGGCTCCCGCGCAAACCATGCCGCGAACCAGCCGCCCGCCGCCCGCGACAGCGCCGGGGCCAGACAGGCCGAGGTCCTCCACGCCCGGGCAGCAGCGCGAGGACGACACGTCATCCCGCTCTCGTGTCACCGAACAGGAACGCCGGGCGACGCAGAACGCGGCATCCACACCGCTGCGGCCGACGCCCGGCCGATCTCGCCGAGGTGGCGCAGCTGCCGGGCGCGCGGGGATCCTGGGACTGACGACAGCGGTCGCGGGACCGAAACGCGAGACCGAAAGCGGACGGGTGGCCGGGGCGCCGGAGAGTCGGGATCCGTTGATCGGGAACCTGCGAGGCGCGAGCGGTGTAAGACAAGTAGAACCTGCCGCTGGACCGCCGCCCGAAGGGACCAAGAACGTGCTACGACGAGCTGTGCCGGCCGTGCTGGCCGCGACCGCGCTCCTGCTGACGGCCGGCTGCTCCTCCGACGGAGGGGGCGGAGGCTCCCCGGGCGGCGGTGACGGCACGACGCCGGGGAGTACGACCGCGAACTCCTCCCCGTCCGAACAGTCCGCCGAGCAGGCCCCGCCCGCCAAGGGTTCGGTCAAGGTGCTGCGCACGGTCACCACGGGCCTGAACACCCCCTGGGGCCTCGCCCCGCTCCCCGACGGCGGCCTGCTCGTCGCCTCCCGGGACAAGGGGACGATCACGAAGGTCGACGAGAAGACGGGCCGGAAGACCGAGCTGGGCACGGTGTCCGGGGTCTCCCCGGCCGGCGAGGGCGGCCTGCTGGGCATCGCCCTCTCCCCGGACTACGCCTCGGACCACATGATCTACGCGTACTTCACCTCGGCCTCCGACAACCGCATCGTCCGCATGCTCTACGACGCCAAGAAACCGTCCGGCGAACAGCTGGGCGCGCCCGACACCGTCTTCAAGGGCATACCCAAGGGCTACATCCACAACGGCGGCCGGATCGCCTTCGGCCCGGACAAGATGCTGTACGCGGGCACGGGCGAGAGCGGTGACCGGGGCCTGGCCCAGGACAAGAAATCCCTGGGCGGCAAGATCCTCCGGCTGACCCCGGAGGGCGACCCGGCGCCCGGAAACCCGTTCCCGGACTCCCCGGTCTACACCTACGGCCACCGCAATGTGCAGGGCCTGGCCTGGGACTCAAAACAGCGCCTGTTCGCCTCGGAGTTCGGCCAGGACACCTGGGACGAGCTGAACTCGATCAAGCCGGGCGACAACTACGGCTGGCCGGTCGCCGAGGGCAAGTCGTCCGACTCCAAGTACCACAACCCGATAGCCCAGTGGCACACGGACGACGCCTCCCCCAGCGGCATCGCCTACGCCGAGGGCTCCATATGGATGGCGGGCCTGAAGGGCCAGCGCCTGTGGCGCATCCCGCTGAAGGGCACGGAGGCCTCGGCCGACCCGCAGGCCTTCCTCACCGGCAAGTACGGCAGGCTGCGCACAGTGGTGTCGGCGGGCGGCAACAAGCTGTGGCTGACGACCAGCAACACGGACGGCCGGGGGGACCCGAAGAGCGGGGACGACCGGATCCTGGAGCTGGAGGTGAAGTAGGCAGCTGTCACTCCTCGGTGGGCTCCGGGTCCTCCGGTGCCGCAGTCTCCTCAGGCTCCGCAGTCTCCTCCGGCTCCGCAGTCTCCTCCGGCTCCGCAGTCTCCTCCGGCTCCTCCGGCTCCGCAGTCTCCTCCGGCTCCTCCGACTCCCCAGAGTTCGGACGCCGTACGACGACCTTCCCGGACGCGAGATCTATCGGGCCGCGTCCGGGATCTGCGTCCCCCACGTCCTCGCGGGTCAGCTCCAGCCGCTTCTGCTCGTCCCGGGTGTGCTTGCGACCTGGGGCGAACAGCTCATCGAAGGCGTTGAACACGGTGTCCCCTCTCTCATCCGGCGGCCAACCGGTCCCCGTCCTCCGTCGGAAACAGCCCCAGCCGATGGGCCACGGCGGCGGCCTCCCCTCTTCCTGAGACGCCGAGCTTGGCCAGAATGTTCGAGACGTGGACGCTGGCCGTCTTCGGGGAGATGAAGAGTTCCTCGGCGATCTGACGGTTGGTGCGGCCGGCGGCGACCAGACGCAGGACGTCGCGTTCCCGGCTGGTGAGGCCGAGGGCCTCGGCAGGGTCGGCGGACCGCGGCTCGGGGACGCGGCTCAGGACGAGGCGGGCGCGCTGGGCGAGCAGCGTGACGGCGTCGGCGAGAGGACGGGCGCCGAGGTGGTCGGCGACGGCGTGGGCCAGGCGGAGCAGTTCGGCGGCGCGGTCGCGCTCGTCGTCGCCGCCGACCGTGAGAAGGGCCTCGGCCAGGCGGTGGCGGACGCGGGCGAGGTCGTAGGGACGCTCCAGGCATTCGAAGGCGGTGACCACCTCCGACCAGGCGTCGGCGGTGTCGCGGCCTTCGGCACGGGCGAGTTCGGCGCGGACCCATTGCTCGTGGGCGAGCCAGATGGGGGCGTCGGTGGTGGTCTTCTTGGCGGCTTCGCGGAGCCGTTCGAGGACGTCGGCGCGGCCCTGGGCCGCGGCGGGCAGCGTGCGAGCGTCGACCTCGGCGCTGGCGGCAGCAAGCAGCAAAGGCCAGCCGTGGCGCTGGGTGCCGGGAGGGATGTCGGAGACCAGGACGCGGGCGAGTTCGGCCCGGGCGTCGAAGAGGCGGCCCTCCCCGGCGGCCACGCCGATCTCGATGCGGGACAGGAGAAACGTGTGCTGAGGCATCGGATCGTGCGTGCCCAAGTGGGCGCGGGCGGCGGCCAGTTGGCGGGCGGCCTCGGGCAGGTCACCGCGGCCGAGGGCGACGTGTGCCAGGCACATGGCGCCGCCGCCCTGAGGCTTGGCGCTGCGCCCCATCCGCAGCGCGCCCGCCGCGGCGTCGGCGGCCTCGTCCCAGCGGCCCAGGGAGTACAGCGACTCCGAGAGGTTGGCCCACACCCAGGACTCGGAGTCGCGTTGACCGAACTTCCGGGTGTAGGCGAGGCCCTCCTCGAGGAGGGGCACGGCTTCCCGCGGGCGGCCGACCGCGTCGAGCTCGGAGGCCAGATTGACGTAGGCACGGCCGGCGACGAACGAGACGCCTTCCGCCAGGGCCAGGTCCTTTACCTCGTGCATCTCCGCGAGGCCCGCTTCGGCGGAGCCCGCGTCGACCATGAGGCCGCCCAGGGTGAGGCGGGCGTTGAGTTCGATCTCGCGGGCGCCGACCATGCGCGCGTACTCGACAGCGCTTTCGGCGGCCGAGAGGGCGTCGGGGCCGGGTTCGTGGAGCATGGACCAGCCGGCGACGGTGGCGAGCACCTCGGCATGCACCTCGGAGGGCGGCAGGCCGCGCACCAGTTGCTGGGCGGTGCCGAGTTCCTGCCATCCGTCGCCGCGGGCCAGGGACTGCACCAGCCGGGAGCGCTGGACCCAGAACCAAGCCGCCCGCAGCGGATCGCCCCCGTCCTCCAGCAGATGCAGCGCACGCTTGGTGATCTTCAGGGCGCGTTCGCGTTCCCCGCACAGCCGGCCGGCGACCGCGGCCTCGGCCATGAGGTCGAGGTAGGTCAGCGGGGTCGTGGCGGGGTCACAGCCGCAGGGTGGGTAGACCTCGGAGTAGTCGATGGGGCGCAGTTGGTCCCGCACGTCCTCCGGGGCGCTGTCCCACAGCTCCATCGCCCGCTCCAGGAGCCGCAGTTGCTCGCTGTAGGCGTGGCGGCAGCGGGCCTCGACCGAGGCGTCCAGGACGGCGGGGAGGGCCTTGGCGACGTGGTGCGCGTGGTACCAGTAGCTGGCCAGGCGCATGACGCGCTCGTCGGCGGGGACGAGCGTGGAGTCGGCCTCCAGGGCCTCGGCATAGCGGCGGTTGAGGCGGGAGCGCTCGCCGGGGAGCAGGTCGTCGCTGACGGCCTCGCGGACCAGGGAGTGGCGGAAGCGGTAGCCGTCGCCGGCGGGCGTGGCCAGCAGGATGTTCGCGTTCACCGCGGCCCGCAGCGCCTCGATGAGGTCGTCCTCGGCGAGCCGGGCGACGTCGGCCAGCAGCCGGTACTCCACGGTGGAGCCGCCCTCGGCGACGATCCGGGCGATCCGCTGGGCGCTCTCGGGCAGCCCCTCGACGCGGACCAGCAGCAGGTCGCGGAGGGAGTCGGTGAGGCCGGTGCGGCAGCCCTCGGTGGCGCAGACGGCGAGTTCCTCGACGAAGAAGGCGTTGCCGTCGGAGCGTTCGAAGATGTCGTCGACCTGGGCGGGGTCCGGTTCGGCGGCCAGGATGCCGGCTATCTGGCGGCCCACTTCCTCGCGGCTGAAGCGGCCGAGTTCAACGCGGCGGACGGTGCGCAGCCGGTCGAGTTCGGCAAGCAGGGGGCGCAGCGGGTGGCGGCGGTGGATGTCGTCGGCGCGGTAGGTGGCGAGGACGACGAGGCGGCCGGTGCGCAGGGTGCGGAAGAGGTAGGCGAGGAGGTGGCGGGTGGAGGCGTCGGCCCAGTGAAGGTCTTCCAGAGCGACGACGACGGTGCGGTCGGCGGCGACCCGCTCCAGGACTCGGGCGGTGAGTTCGAAGAGGCGGGCCATGCCCTCCTCGTCGTGCCGCCCTCCGCTGGACTCGCCCAGCTCTGGCAGGAGGCGGGTGAGTTCCTCTTCCTGTCCGGCGGCCGCGGCGGCGAGTTGGTCGGGCAGTTCCCGGCGCAGGGCGCGCAGCGCGGTGGAGAAGGGGGCGAAGGGCAGCCCGTCCGCGCCGATCTCGACGCAGCCGCCGAGCGCGACGACGGCGCCCTCCCGGCACGCCGCGGTGGCGAACTCCTCGACGAGCCGGGTCTTGCCGACCCCGGCCTCCCCGCCGATCAGCAACGCCTGCGGCTCGCCCGCGGCAGCTCGGGCGAGCGCGTCGTGCAACGTCTTCAGCTCTTCGGCTCGGCCGACGAACACCGGACTGACGGACCTGGTCTCCACGAGCCCGAGCATCGCACGGGGGTCCGGCAACGCGGCACCGGTTTTCGGCGGGAGGGCCCTTTCCGGGACCGCGGCGGTGTGCGGCCGGCGGGTGTCCCGGGAGGGGACGCCGGCCTTCGAGCGCGCCGCTGCCCCCACCGCGGGCAGGTGCGGTGAGGGCGTGGGCGGGGTCTGTGTCGTGCGGTCCTTCTCCTCCCGAGGACGGCCGTCCCCCGCGCGGCCGTCCTGCCGGAGTGCCGCGCTCACGCCGCGCGGGCGGACCGGAGCCGGCGAAGACGTGGGCTATGGCCTTCGTCCTCGGCGGCGCGGCCGGCGGCGTCACGGCGGGCTGCGCGGCGGCCCCGGGCGACTTCGCGGGCCAGGCGCTCCTGCTGCGCCTGACGGATCAGTTCGGCGGAACGGAACTGCGAGATCTCGTACTCGTACATGTCGTGTCCCTTGTGAGAGGCGGGTTGTGCGCTTCGCTTTCTGCGATGCCTCAACCTTCGTCTCCAAGGGGGGTGCGCCACATCGGGAGAGTTCCGCATCTTCGGCGGTGCCCGGGGCCTTAGACGCGCGTGAGGGGCCTCAGGGCATCCGTAAGGTGCTTACGGATGCCCTAAGACCCCTCAGGACCTGCGGTGATTCAGCCCGCGGAAGGCGCGGAAGGCAGCGAGAGCAGGACGTCGGTGTACTTGAGGACGGCCAGCAGCAGGCCGATGACACCGAGGGCCACGCCGCTCCAGGCGACCGACTTGATCCACACGGCCTGCGGCTTCCCCGGGGCCCCGAACGCCGGCCGGGCCAGCACCACGACACCGACGACCAGCGCGAGCAGGGCGAAGACCCCGCCCCACAGGGCGGTGGCCTGCCACGCGTCGCCGTATCCCTCGTCGAGCAGCTTGGCCACGCTGGAGGACGACTGGCTCTGTGCATGCATCTGGCCGATGAGCGACTGGCGAGCGGACGCCACGGTGCCGACCCAGCTGCCGGTCAGCGAGACGAAACCGAGCGCGGCGGAGACGACGGCGCCGGCACCCTGGACGACTCCGGAGGGTTCCTCGTCGTCACTGCCGGCGCTCTCGACAAGGTCGGCCTCGGCGGTCGCCTCCTCGGGGGTCTCCTCGGTGTTTTCCTCGCTCGCCTCGGTTTCGGTGGCAGCCACCGTCTCCTCCTCGGGCTTCACTTCGGTGGCCTCGGTCGTGCCGGCCTGGTCATCAGTCTTGGTGGTTCCCATACCTCGCACCGTACGGACGCTGTCTGAGAAGTCTCTAAAAGATCGTCGAGGTGATCGTGGAGACCTCTTCTTACGGATCGTTGCTGATCGTTGTGTTCGGCACGGGCGCGTGCTTCGCGCCACTCCGGGGCGAGGATCGACCACACCTCGAGGCCGTGCCGCACCCCACCATAGGGGTGCGCCTGGCGCCGTGGGCCATCGCGGGTCATTCCGAGGCGGCGAACCGTTCGACGCGGCTCCGTCGTCACCCAGGGATGTCGCGTACGTCCTCTTCGTCCCGCCCCTTCGCCAGTACGTCCGCCACCTCGGCGTCCGTCGCGGCGGCCAGCCTTTCATGGGCGGCGCGGCACTCGGGCGGTTCGATGCTGATGCGGGGCAGGCGCGCATCGAGCCGGCGGGGCAGCCACCAGTTGGCGCCGCCGAGCATGTGCATGAGGGCGGGCACGAGCAGGGTGCGCAGCACGAAGGCGTCGAGGGCGACGGCGGAGGCGAGCGCGATGCCGAACATGGCGATCACGCGGTCGCCGCTGAGGACGAAGGCGAGGAAGACCGAGATCATGATGACCGCGGCGGAGTTGATCACCCGGCTGGTCTCGGCGAGCCCGACGCGGACCGCGCGCCGGTTGTCACCGGTCTCCAGCCACTCCTCGTACATCCGGCTGACCAGGAAGACCTGGTAGTCCATGGAGAGCCCGAAGAGCACGGACACCATGATCACGGGCAGGAAGGGCTCGATCGGCCCCGCGCGGCCGAGGCCCAGCAGCTCGCTCCCCCAGCCCCACTGGAAGATCGCGACGACGACACCGAACGCGGCGGCGACCGCGGCGACGTTCATCGCGGCGGCCTTCACCGGGATGCCGACGGAGCGGAAGGCGAGCAGCAGCAGGAGACAGCCGAGGCCGATGACGACACCGACGAACAGGGGCAGCTTCCCGACGATGACGTCCGCGAAGTCGTCGTAGCTGGCCGTCACACCACCGACGTGCACATCGAGCGAGGTGCCGGTCTCGGCGCGCGGCAGCACCTCGGTGCGCAGCCGGTCCACCAGGTCGCTGGTCTTCTGCGACTGGGGCGCCGACTCGGGGACGATCGTGAAGTAGGCGGTGTCGCCGCCGGTGTTGTAGGTCACCGGCGTCACCGACGCGACGCCCTCGGTGGTGCGGATGGTGGCGTCGAGGTTGTCCAGGGCCAGCCTGTCCTCGGCTCCCTCGACCTTGGAGACGAGGGTGAGCGGCCCGTTGACGCCGGGGCCGAGGCCGTCCGCCAAAAGGTCGTAGGCCTGTCTCGTGGTCGACGACCTGGGGTCGTTGCCCTGGTCGGAGGTGCCCAGGTGAAGGGAGAGGGTGGGCAGCGCGAGGACGGTCATGACGCACAGGGCGACGATGCCGAGGACCTTGGGGTGGCGCTCCACGAACGCCGACCAGCGGTGGGCGAACCCGGTCGGCAGCTCGGGTTGGGGCCCGTGCTCCGCCAGGTGCCGCCGCTCGCGCCGGCTCAGGGCGTGCGGGCCGATGAGGGACAGCAGGGCGGGGAGCAGGGTGACGGAGGCCGCGACCGTCAGGACGACGGTCAGGGAGGCGGCCAGCGCAACACCGTTGAGGAAGCTGAGCCGCAGGATCAGCATCCCGAGCAGGGCGATGCAAACGGTGGCGCCCGCGAAGACGACGGCGCGTCCCGTGGTGGCCACGGCGCCCGTGACCGCCTCGGTGACGGACAGCCCGCGTTTCAGTCCGCGCCGGTGTCTGGTCACGATGAACAGCGCGTAGTCGATGCCGACGCCGAGCCCGATCAGCATGCCGAGCATGGGCGCGAAGTCGGCGACGGTCATGGCGTGCCCGAGCAGCACGATCGCGGCATACGCGGTCCCGACGCTCACCAGCGCGGTCGCGATGGGCAGCACGGAGGCGGCGAGCGAGCCGAAGGCCAGGAACAGGACGATCGCGGCGACGACCACGCCGACCACCTCGGCCGTATGCCCGCCCGACGACTCGGTGAGCCCGACGGCACTGCCGCCGAGCTCGACCCGGAGCCCGTCGGCCCGGGCCGCCTCGGCCGTCTGGACGACGGCCTCGGCCTCGGACTTCTTGATGTCCTCGGCCCGCTCGTCGAAGGTCACCGTGGCGTACGCCGTGTGCCCGTCGGCGCTGGTCCGGCCCGCGCCCTGGCCGTCGTACGGACCGACCACGGACGCGACGCCGGGCAGATCCCCTATCTCGTCCAGGGTCTCGGTCATCGTCTGCTCAACGTCGGCGGCGCGGACGGTGCCGGACGTGGTGTGCCAGACAACGGTGTCGCTGTCGCCGCCGAACCCCGGGAAGCCGTTCTGCAGCAGCTGCATGGCCCGGCCGGATTCGGTGCCGGGAGCCTCGTAGTCGTTCGAGTACGCCGAGCCGGTGACGGCGGCGGCCGCGCTCACACCGCCGAGGGCGAGGAACCACAGCAGGACCGCGACGAGGCGGTACCGAACACACCAGCGTGCAAGGGCTGCCACGAACGTGCTCCCGGGGGCCGATTTGTGGATCTTTGACCGGGAATCGTCGTTCACAAGATGAACAGCCCGCAAAGAACGCATGAGCAATGCGAGGACCACTCTTGCAGGCAGAATTGATCGTTCATGCCATTCGTGGGCCTGTTCACAGGAGTGGGAGGCAGATCACAGGACAGTAACGGGAACTCTGTCACCTCAGTCGAACTGGTCCCCCAGCGCCATCACCATCGCCCCGACGACCAGCAGCCACAGCGCCCGCCGGGTGCGCCCGCGCGATCCGAGGAACGAGGCCAGCGCGCAGACCGCGGCGCCGAAGGCGTAGGCGGTCGGTACCAGCGTCGGCGCGGTCCCGGAGGCACGGAGCACGGCGGCGGCCAGCCCCGCGACGGCCAGCAGCGCCCCGGTCCCGGCAGCGGTCCAGCGGGCCCGCCGCGCGTCCTGGGCCTGATCCTCGACGTCCTCGACGTCCAGGATCTCGGTCAGGTCCGAATCACCGCGTCCACTCATGCCGGGCGAGCGTAGCGCGTCCTCCTGAGAAACCGGCTGCGGTGGGTTTTGTTTGAAGGTACGTCATAGCTCCTACGTATCCCCCTGCGCTGCCACGGATTCCAAGGACCCAAGGAGCCCACTCACCGATGTCCGACCCCGCACCCGGCAACCTCACCGACCGTCTGAACCACCCGAGTTACCCGCGCAGCAGCCAGTACGACGCCCGCTGGACCGTCGAGAACCAGATGGGCCCGCACGCCCTGTGGCTGCTGGAGTGGCTGGCCCCCGCACTCGGCCTGGACGCCCTGCGTCCGTGCGCCCGGGTGCTCGATCTGGGCTGCGGCCGGGCGATGACGTCGGTCTTCCTGGCCCGGGAGTTCCACGCCCAGGTCACCGCGGCCGACCTCTGGGTCAAGCCCGACGACAACGCCCGGCGCGTCGCCGAGGCGGGGTTCGCCGACCGTGTGCTGCCCGTGCACGCCGAAGCACACGACCTGCCCTTCGCCGAGGGGGGCTTCGACGCGATCGTGAGCATCGACGCGTATCAGTACTTCGGCACCGACGACCTGTATCTGCCCCGCCTGACACGGCTGTTGAAGCCCGGCGGACGGATCGGCGTCGTCGTACCGGCGCTTCGGGAGGAACCCGCAGGCGTCGAGCCGCCGGAGCACCTGAAGCCGTGGTGGGAGCCCGACTTCTGGTGCTTCCACTCCCCCGACTGGTGGCGTCGCCACTGGACCCGCAGCGGGGCCGTCGAGGTCGAGGCGGCCGACTGGCAGCCGGACGGCTGGCGGGACTGGCTGCAGTGGTGCGAGGTGGTCGCCGAGGAGAGCACCGACGAGTTCCACGTCCGGATGGCAGGCCGGTGCGCGGAGATGCTCCGCGTGGACGAGGGCCGCACCCTGGGATTCGTACGCGTCGTCGGGCGCCGCAAGTAGCCGCACCTGGCCGCACGCAGGTGTACGGCCCCGGAGGGATCCCTCCGGGGCCGTACACCATCCGGCCTCAGCCCTCGCTGACGCCCAGCTTCTCCAGGATCAGTTCCTTGACGCGGGCCGCGTCGGCCTGCCCCCGGGTCGCCTTCATGACCGCGCCGACCAGGGCGCCGGCCGCGGCCACCTTGCCGCCGCGGATCTTGTCCGCGATGCCCGGGTTGCCGGCGATGGCCTCGTCGACGGCGGTACCCAGGGCACCCTCGTCGGAGACGACCTTCAGCCCACGCTTGTCGACGACCTCGTCCGGGGTGCCCTCGCCCGCGAGAACGCCCTCGATGACCTGGCGGGCCAGCTTGTCGTTGAGATCACCGGAGTTGACCAGTGCGGTGACCCGGGCGACCTGCTCCGGCGTGATCGCCAGCTCGTCGGGCGCGACGCCCGACTCGTTGGCGCTGCGGGCCAGTTCGCCCATCCACCACTTGCGGGCGGAGGTGGCGTCGGCACCGGCGTCGATCGTGGCGACGATCAGGTCCAGCGCACCGGCGTTGAGGATCGCCTGCATGTCGGTGGCGGAGATGCCCCACTCGGCGAGGAGGCGGGTACGGCGGGCGAGCGGCAGCTCGGGAAGCGCCGCCCGGATCTCCTCGACCCACTCGCGGGAAGGGGCCACCGGCACCAGGTCGGGCTCTGGGAAGTACCGGTAGTCCTCGGCCTCTTCCTTCACCCGGCCCGAGGTCGTCGACCCGGTGTCCTCGTGGAAGTGGCGGGTCTCCTGGATGATCGTGCCGCCGCTGTTCAGCACGGCCGCGTGCCGCTGGATCTCGAAACGGGCCGCACGCTCCACGGACCGCAGCGAGTTGACGTTCTTGGTCTCGCTCCGCGTGCCGAACTTCTCGCGGCCGTGCGGGCGCAGCGACAGGTTCACGTCGCAGCGCATCTGGCCCTGCTCCATCCGGGCCTCGGAGACGCCGAGCGCCTTGATCAGCTCGCGCAGCTCGGCGACGTACGCCTTGGCGACCTCGGGTGCACGCTCCCCCGCGCCCTCGATCGGCTTGGTGACGATCTCGATGAGCGGGATGCCGGCGCGGTTGTAGTCGAGCAGCGAGTGCGAGGCGCCGTGGATACGTCCCGTCGCGCCGCCGACGTGCAGCGACTTGCCGGTGTCCTCCTCCATGTGGGCGCGCTCGATCTCCACGCGGAAGGTCTCGCCGTCCTCCAGCTGTACGTCGAGGTAGCCGTTGAAGGCGATCGGCTCGTCGTACTGGGAGGTCTGGAAGTTCTTCGGCATGTCCGGATAGAAGTAGTTCTTCCGGGCGAAGCGGCACCACTCGGCGATCTCGCAGTTCAGCGCGAGACCGATCTTGATCGCCGACTCGATGCCGATCGCGTTGACGACCGGGAGCGCGCCGGGCATGCCGAGGCAGGTCGGGCAGGTCTGCGAGTTGGGCGCAGCGCCCAGCTCGGTCGAACACCCGCAGAACATCTTGGTCTTGGTGCCGAGTTCGACATGGACCTCGAGGCCCATGACGGGGTCGTACGACGCCAGCGCGTCCTCGTACGACTCCAGGTCGGTCGTGGTGGTCACGGTGAAACTTCCCTCTCAGCCCAGCAGGACGTCGTCGTCGCCCAGCCGCTTCAGCTCGCGGTACAGGATGGCGAGGCCGGTGACGATTCCGACGGCGGCCACCGTCGCGTCGATCAGTCGCAGCGTGTCGTGTTCGGACTTGGCCTTCTTGATCCGCTTGGCGACACCGAACGCGCCTACGGCGGTGGTGGCGATGGACACGTACGTACCGGACTTGGACTTCTTGAAGTCCTTGGCCTTGGTCAGTGCCTTGGTCACAGCGACGGAGCCTCCTCGAGGAGCGGGTGCCCCCACTTTTCCACGAAGGCGGCCTCGACTGCGGCGCCGACCTTGTAAAGACGGTCGTCCTTCAGCGCCGGGGCGATGATCTGCAGACCGACCGGGAGGTTGTCCTCCGGAGCCAGACCGCAGGGCAGCGACATGGCCGCGTTGCCCGCGAGGTTCGTGGGGATGGTGCAGAGGTCGGCCAGGTACATCGCCATCGGGTCGTCGGCGCGCTCACCGATCGCGAAGGCGGTGGTCGGGGTCGTCGGCGAGACGATGACGTCCACCTGGTCGAAGGCCTTCTCGAAGTCGCGCGTGATGAGCGTGCGGACCTTCTGGGCGGAGCCGTAGTACGCGTCGTAGTAGCCGCTCGACAGCGCGTACGTGCCGAGCATGATGCGGCGCTTGACCTCGGGCCCGAAGCCCGCCTCACGGGTGAGGGAGGTGACCTCCTCGGCCGAGTGGGTGCCGTCGTCGCCCGTACGCAGGCCGTAGCGCAGGCCGTCGAAGCGGGCGAGGTTGGACGAGCACTCGGACGGGGCGATGAGGTAGTACGCCGACAGCGCGAGGTCGAAGGACGGACAGTCCAGCTCGACGATCTCGGCGCCCAGCTCCTTCAGCAGCGCGACGGACTCGTCGAACCGCTGGATGACACCGGCCTGGTAGCCCTCGCCGCGGAACTGCTTCACGACACCGACGCGCATGCCCTCGACGCTGCCGTTGCGGGCGGCCTCGACGACCGGCGGAACCGGCGTGTCGATGGACGTGGAGTCGAGCGGGTCGTGCCCGGCGATCACCTCGTGCAGAAGCGCCGCGTCCAGGACCGTACGGGCACAGGGGCCGCCCTGGTCGAGGGAGCTGGAGAAGGCGACCATGCCGTATCGCGAGACGGCACCGTACGTCGGCTTCACACCGACCGTGCCGGTGACGGAGGCCGGCTGGCGGATGGAGCCGCCGGTGTCGGTGCCGATGGCGAGGGTCGCCTGGAAGGAGGCGAGGGCGGCACTCGACCCGCCACCGGAGCCGCCGGGGATCCTGGTGAGGTCCCAGGGGTTGCCGGTCGGCCCGTAGGCGCTGTTCTCGGTCGAGGACCCCATGGCGAACTCGTCCATGTTGGTCTTGCCGAGGATGACGACGTCGGCGGCCTTGAGCCGCTTGGTGAGCGTCGCGTCGTACGGCGGGATCCAGCCCTCGAGGATCTTCGAGCCGACGGTCGTCGGGATGCCCTCGGTGGTGAAGATGTCCTTGAGCGCGAGGGGAACGCCGGCGAGGGGTCCGAGCTTCTCGCCCCGCTCCCGCTTCTCGTCGACGGCGCGGGCCTGGGCCAGGGCGCCCGCGCGGTCGACGTGCAGGAAGGCGTGCACCTTCTCGTCGACGGCCTCGATGCGGGCCAGGTGGGCCTCGGTGACCTGGACGGCCGTGAGCTCGCCGGAGGCGATCTTCGCGGCGGTCTCGGCGGCCGTGAGCTTGATGATGTTGACGTGGTCCGTCATGGCGGTTAGTCCTCCCCCAGGATCTGCGGCACCTTGAAACGCTGCTGCTCCTGGGCCGGGGCGCCGGAGAGCGCCTGCTCGGGGGTGAGCGACGGACGGACCTCGTCCGCCCGCATGACGTTCGTCAGCGGGAGCGGGTGCGAGGTCGGCGGTACGTCTTGGTCGGCGACCTCGCTGACGCGGGCCACCGCGCCGATGATGTCGTCCAGCTGGCCCGCGAAGTGTTCGAGCTCTTCGGGCTTCAGCTCCAGACGCGCCAGCCGGGCGAGGTGGGCGACCTCCTCGCGCGTGATGCCAGGCATGCAGCGTTCCTCTGGGGTGAGTGTGTGTGGTTTGGGGCCCCAATCCTATGGGGCGGGGGCCCGTACCCGTTAAACGGTTTCCGCGCGGCCCGCGCCTCGGCGGCGCCCGGCCCGCGCCGCGCCGGTGATGTCACTCGTCGGTCGCCACGGCCGGCAGAGCCGCGCGCGGCCGTTGCCAGCCCCGCGACCCCCGCGCCCGCAGCCACGCCGTCGTCTCCTCCGCCGGCATCGCCGCAGCCACCAGCCACCCCTGTACGGCGTCGCAGCCCATGTCGCGCAGCCGCTCCCAGGTCTCGTCGTCCTCGACGCCCTCGGCGACGACGAGCAGGCCGAGGGAGTGGGCGAGGTCGACCGTGCAACGGACGATCTCCGCGTCCTCCGTGTCGACGGCCAGCCGGGCCACGAAGGAGCGGTCGATCTTCAGCTCGCTGACCGGGAGTCGGCGCAGGTGCACCAAGGAGGAGTAGCCCGTGCCGAAGTCGTCCAGCGACATCTTCACGCCGTGTCCGGTCAGACCGGCCAGGGTGTCGGCGGCGCGCTGCGGGTCCTCGAGCAGAACGTGTTCCGTTATCTCCAGTTGGAGCGATCCCGCCGGGACCCCGTGCCGGGCCAGCCGCGCGGCGACGGAGCCCGCGAAACCGGGTGTGTGGACGTCACGCGGGGAGACGTTGACCGCGACCGGCACATGCAGGCCCTGGGCCCGCCACTTGGCCACCTGACCGAGCGCCGTCTCCAGTACGTACTCCGTGAGATGGGGCATCAGCCCCGAGGACTCGGCGATCGCTATGAACTCGTCCGGCGGCACCTGACCCCGCTCGGGATGCACCCAGCGCACCAGCGCCTCGAGCCCGGCCACCTGCCCGTCGAAGCGGACCTTGGGCTGGTAGTGCAGCTTTACCTCGTGCGCGTCCAGGGCCCGGCGCAGATCACCCAGCAGTCCGAGCCGGTCCGGGGTGTTGGAGTCCCGCTTGGACTCGTACACCTCGACGCCCGTGCGGTCCCGCTTGGCCTGGTACATCGCCACGTCCGCCCGCCGCAACAGCCCCTCGGCGTCCAGGGCGTGGTCCGGGAAGACGGCGACGCCCGCGCTGGCCTCCAGGACGAGGGTGAGCCCGTCCAGGTCGAGCGGGGAGCTGAGCGCGGCGACGAGACCGCGGGCCACCCGGGTCGCGGACGTCGTGGAGTCGGCGACCGGCAGTAATACGGCGAACTCGTCGCCGCCGAGCCGCGCGGCCTCCGCCCCGCGCGGCAGTGCGACCCGCAACCGGTCGGCTATCTGCAACAGCAGCCGGTCACCGGCGAGATGCCCCAGCGTGTCGTTGACCGAGCGGAAGCGGTCCAGGTCGATCAGCATCAGGGCGGCGCGGGCACCGATCCGTTCGGCGTCGTCCAGCGCGGTCCAGATGCGCTCCAGCAGCCACTGCCGGTTGGGCAGTCCGGTCAGCGGGTCGCGCAGCTGCTCCTCGGCCCGGGCCCGGGCTATCCACAGGGTGGAGTCGAGGGCGACGAGCGGGATGGCGAACAGCGGCAGCAGTACCGGCTGGGCGGCGGCGACCACGCAGACCAGCGGGGCGATGCCGAGCAGCGCGACCGCGACCAGGCCCTGTCTGGCCAGGGCGGTACGGGCGACGGTGGGCAGGCCGCCGCGGCGCGGGGCATGCAGGTACCAGAGCAGGGTGCGGGTGACCAGGAGGTACGCGGTGGCGACCAGCACCACCTGGGGGGCGGTGTAGAGCGTCCAGCTGTCTGGGTTCCAGGGTTTCTCCACGGACGGCACGCGTCCGAAGG
>Ga0307512_10003279_pt1 | contig 19055 bp, 22 predicted proteins | sample 14_EM_MG_FD_200267 | JGI IMG/M metagenome (GOLD analysis project Ga0307512, IMG submission 200267) | Populus trichocarpa ectomycorrhiza microbial communities from riparian zone in the Pacific Northwest, United States - 14_EM | ecosystem: Host-associated > Plants > Roots > Unclassified | place... | reverse complement strand
CTCGGACTCTTTGGGTGTACCTGGACGTGAATGAGCGCTCGGAACCGGCGTGATTGACTATTCTTCAAGTCGCATGTCTGCCGGCATACCGTTCTGTACCGAAGTATTCAGTGCCTCGCCCGACGTCTCCGTCTGGCACGGCAAGTGATTATGTGGATTCATCCGCGATAATTACGGAGCCCCAAAACGTTGATAAGAAGAATCAATGAATCACCCCAAGTGTGGGGTCTTCAGGTTCGAAATTTTTTCGTACGTCAACCTCTACCTCGACACTGGCCTCAACATTTTCGGCATTGCCAAAAGTCGGTTTAATTGTCACCGCGTGTAAATGGCCTAGAACGGTGAACCAAGCCCTACGGTACCGTGTATCTCCGGACGCTTTGCGTAAGGCGGGACAATAACCATGCTAGCCGTCGAACGTGCGAGGTGGGGACTCGGCCTCTACGTTATGGCCAGGAAATTGCAATCAGGTGTCGTCAGTTTCCTTACCTGTTTTCAACGATTTATCATGAGAGGGACGAGCTATCAGCTAATGATGGCTAGCCAACACGAAGATTTTTGGAAGAAGTATTTCTGGGAAAGTTCTTGAGACCCCAATCCCGTACAGAGGACTCGGCAATTCCTGCCGTGCACCGCGATCAATTATGCAGGGAAAACAAGCGGAACGTAAGGCCAACGTATCCGGGGCCCTCCGGCAGTATCGGACGGTCGCACTTCAAGTTCTTCTCCAAGAATCAACGTTCAACCTTGCGTCCGACTTATTCAGTATGAAAATTAATGCCATCATAACCAGATTAGGACCTATTGCGGTCGAAAGCTATTTAACCCCCCCCGTCTCTCCTGTCTAACGTGTCCCGTCGCTCCACGCAATTCTCGAGACACTCTTCATCGTGCCTTCTATACACCGTGCTTCACTGCGCTGCTCCCGTCCTCTGATTCCCTCTTGTTGTGCTCTAGTAAGCCCCTCGCCACTCCTTGTCGCTCCTGCCGAGTCTCACCAGCATTCTTATCATCATCCTCCTTCCGCTGATCAACGCGCCCTGCAGACCCCTTTTCTGTTTGCCTACTGACTAGATCTTCGCAATCATCAATCCGGTACCATGGTACGTTCCGCCATAGTCCACTGCCGTCGCTGCAATTTTAACGGGGTCTGTTTTTGGCAGTCAGACTCGGACATGTATAAATACACAGTCTACAAGCCCAGTGGCGGCGACGCTCGCATCAAATCTGGCCGCGAGGAAATCTATGTCACCCATGGAGATGAGGCCCTGTATGCCGTGGTCGACACCTATCTCGTCGACATCACCTGGGTCTCGAAGATGTCCTGGAAGAACGATACCGACGCAACTCAGAAGTACTCTTACTCTTACACGACTGGGCTGAAGGTCACTCAGGGCAGCGAAGTCAACAACGGATTCTCCTTGGGCGCCAGCTTCAAAGGGGTGGGTATCACTGTCGATCACTCGGAGAAGGTCTTCAAATCGAGCGAAACCACGGAGTCGAGGACGGTCACGATGGACGTAAATGTACCGCCTCGCTCGCGCGTCATCTTCTACCAGAAGAGGTACAAGTTCAGGAAATCAATGTTCTTCATTCTCGACGCCTGGAGGCGGGAGTGGAACGTAGGTAGTTGGGGAAGCTATGACATTAGGAGGAAGGAATGCGAGTGGAGATCGATAGCGAGGATTTTGCGACGCTTCAGGCGGAATTGGATGGATCGAAGACGGGCACGATAGACGTCAAGACTGTTGGCGGTACTCACGGTGTGGATGTGACTAGGAAGAGGGAGGATTGTACGTCGAGGTGCAAGAATAAGCTTGACGAGATGGGTGCTTGAGTACGTGATTTGCTTGATTGATGAGTCGAAAGGTGCGTCCATGCTTTTGTAACAGAATCCAAGCGTTGTTCCTAACATCTCGATAGATTCGCTCGCTGAAGTGTTGGTAGAGTTGCTGTCGGTGTTAACTGCTGCGATTGTAGTAGCTGATATGCTCCCCCCCTTTCCTTGTACGCTCTCGTGTTTCGCCCGGACGAAGTTGAAATCGATGGACTGTTTTCCGTACTATCCGAGACTTCTCACTGATGTGATATTAGTTCGAGTGAGCGAGGTACAGAGCGGAGCACTTTGGTGTTCTGCCCTTAACGGTAGCCCCTAGGCTGACAATGAGTCGTCGCCCAGCTCATGCTTGATCCGGTGTGGAGTAATGTCACCCTAATATGAAAGTAATAAGGCACGTCGCGCGTAGTGCGTCGTTTACCTTGTCAAGAAAGGTGTAGTACGACCACAGTCGGAGGTGCCAAGTGCGAGGTGAGGGAGATGGAAATTACGAATACACGTCCATTAAGGTACCATTCATGTCGGGGGTGTTCCCCACCGCGGTCTCGTCGGCGGTTGCGGCGATAGTGATCACCGTGGGGATGAGGACTAACGTGGGTAGGAGCAGTAGTCAAGGTGACAGCAGATAAAACGTAAATCGCAGAGTCGAGGTAATGTTCCAAGTATCGAGGTCCCGCATGGCTTAGCCCTCCTCAGAAAGATACGCGGAGAAGGATGACTCCGTAGGGCTCGTTCCACGACGAATGAGGATCACGGGGCGGCCTGAGTTCTGGCGGGCATCAATGAATGCCGTAAACGCGGCGTCATCATCGTCGATCGCAGAATACGAGAGCTCCTTCAGCTCGGGTAACAGCTCCAACGGTGCTTCTCCATCTTCTAATTGCAAAGAACGAGAGAGCTGTCCGACAAAGTTATCGCCGACCCCAATACGAAGGACCTTCACATTGCTAAACGACCCAAGAAGTTCGCGCCAGGGTCTGCGGTCGACTTCATGGCGCCATTCCGACGGTATAAAGGACCCATTGTACTCGAGAGTAAGAGACTCCACGGTTGAGAAGGCTGTCCTGAGCGCATTGAAAACTTGCGCTGCGGATGCCACCTGCCAGTCTATCGGTTTACAGCTCACCTCGACGTATAGGGTATACATCTTGGCCCCCTGGTGAGGATACACTCGTATTGAAACGCCCTCCTCATCGAATGCGACCCTAGCCATGCGGAATGTGAGGTTCTCTGCTGTGTTTATAAATTGCAGGAGGTGTGGAACGGGATATGTGAGTTGATTGAAGAACAAGATCTGGAGCTTCTCGAGGATAGGGGTGGCCATCCGCGGGAGAAGAGCTTCCAGGTAGGCGCTGGCGCCTTTGAACCCAAACCACTGAAGGGTGGGAAGAGTGACATGTGTCGTGGTTGGCGTGCTCAACAACTGCCTCTCAACGTGACGGTTGCTAACAGGGGAGTGAAACACGATTCCGAGGGTCTCAAGCTGAGGCATCAGTGATAGGCGTTGGAGCAGGTCATTCGGGGAGAAGTAGGCAGATGGATGGATGTTTAAAAGCGAGAGTGTGAGGAGGCCCATAGTGGGCGTAAGCAGTGGGGAGCCGATGGGACAGATGATGTTATCCAATACAAGGCGCCGTAGATGCGGTGCTTGGAATGTTTGCGGAAGTACTAAGTCCGTCTTTTCCTTGGTCGGGGCCGCGACATACAGATAGTCCAGCACCGGAAATTCGTCGCCCATAGCCGTCATGAGCCTCTTCAGGTTGGGAACAGGCATCTGGAGACGAATGTGGCGCACGCGATCACGAAGCCGAAGCGCAAGGACTATTCCTTCTTCGTGTTCTGTGGTGATGTCGTGGTCGTCCTCAACGTGGTCGATGACAAGCGGTAGGGGAGGTGAATGTGCCAACATATCGGCTACAGGTGTACCATATGTACAGACAAGGTGAAGACGCAGGTGGGACGCAGATGCAAGTATAAGGTATCGCCATCTTCTGCAAACGTGGGCGAGCTTGTACCACCAACGTTCGCGACCCCATTCTCCACCCTCCAAGATACGGTCGTCGTCATCCTCGTCTTCTTCTAAGATAATCGGTCGATAGTGATGAAATATGTTGAGAACCGAATCGTTGTCGAGGATATGGATAGGGGAGCCATATGGTCTGCCGCAGGTAACCGTATTTGTTCACAGGCTAATGAGAAAGGGAAAGAGCACGAAGGTGAGGAAACGTACCTCCACCGTTGGGACTCACGACTCATTCTACCTGCTGTGCCTTGGCTAATTGTTTGGGTGGATTGAAGGCGAGGAATGGCAGGGAAGTAAGTGTTGAGGAGGGTATGGGCTTAATTGCGGCCTCATATAGTAGACCTCGTGTAGAAACAGCTGAACATGGGTGTGATGGCCTTCCAGTTGGCCGTGACCGAACGCAACCAATATCACGTAACGACTGGCACTGGCATTCGCTCAGGCTAGCTCGTACAGCATTGTATCATTGAGTACCCCATATTTTCCGTCTCATTTGCCCCACGCCTTAATTTCTCTGACTACACAGCAAATCTATACTTTATCTTGACAGGGCGAGCTACACGCGACGTTAAGCGCGACATGCATTATTTCTTGCCCCTTCAGGACCACGGCGAAACGGCTGCCAAGAATGGGGTCAAAACCAATCGAGAGCGCCTCGAGTTGAGGCATCAAACGAAACGCGTTTGTGAAGGTCATTTGGGGAGAACTAGGCGAGTCGATCTCCATAAGCGGGATTGTGAGTTTGTGACGAGGCCCATGACAGGCATAAGTACTATGCTACGCCAGGCAAGCGCGTTCTGTTTCGACTCGGAAGTGTCGTTGGGTGGAACGCCACCTCGTGGTGGAGCGTCTAGAATCGGCGTCCACCAGTCCTATCGCGCGGAGATCAGGCTCCTTTCAGTCATGACTCATGTGGGAATAGCACGGCGGCAATGCATCCAGGTGTGACTGTCCGTCTGACCAGTGCGTTTTTTTCTTCTCTTCCCAGGGTTCTCCGCAACTACAAAGTTATATAACGTCACACCCCCATCGCCCTCAGCCTGTTGACCTTATCCCTTACCTCTTCACGGCCTTCGACAACCATCCTCATCTCCACGCCCCACGAGCGCTCCTCCTGGTCGTCGTGCCGCACTGTTTCTGTTCCCGTCCCTGTAACCCCAGGTTTCTCAAACACCTTCGTCATCCCTACGGCTGTTCGCTCCTCCGAGTCCCTCCGACTCTCGCAACTCCCCTCGTCCATCTCCCTTTACTCAACGCGGCCCTGCGGGGTATCTGTTTGCACGCCTAATATCTCTAACTTCATCAATATCAAGCCGGTGGAATGGTGCGTTTCCATCCATCGAATGGTAACATAGTCTTATTTTCTTTCTCTTTTTCCTTCACACGACGCTTTTCGTAGACCGACTTTTATCAGCACGTGGTCTACAAACCCAGTGGCGGCGATGCGCTGGTCAAATCCGGGTGCTATTACGTCTATGTCTCCGGTGCTTACGACTCTCTAATTGCTGCGGTTGACACATATTTGGTTGACATCACCTGGGTCTTGATGATGTCCTGGATGAACGATACGGACGCAACACAGACATATCCTTACACATTTACGACAGGGCTCACGATAACCAAGGGAATCGAAGTCAATAAAGGACTCTCCCTGGGATCCACATACAAAGGGGCATCTTTGACGATCGATCACAAGACAAGGGTCTTCAAGCCGACCGAAACTACGGAGGCGAAGACGATCACAATCAATTTGAACGTTCCACCCCAGTCACTTATCGTCGTCTATCAGAGGAAGTACAAGTTCAGGGATTCGATGTTCTTCGTCCACCAGTCTTCGAGAGGACAATTCAATGTTGCTCTTCAAGGGGGAGAAGGTCCGTTTAGAAAGGAATGCGAGGTGGAGATTATGAGCGAAGACTTCGCGACTCTGCGAGCTGAATTGAGTGGAACGGGGATGATAGACGTCGACACTGTCGGTCACGCTCAGGGTGCCAACCAAACTAATACGAAGGGCAATTGTACGCACGCGTGCATAAACAAACTTGATGAGATGGGTGTTTGACCAAGTAGAGGTGAAAAGGGGTATGTCTGCCCTTCTTGCTGACCTCAGTGTGAACTAAACCCTCGTGACTGTACCAGCTCTATTCTTCCTTGTACGTCCTACATCCGAATACAGTCGTCATCATGTGTTTCTCATCTTTTACAATCGGCTGATCCCGATCTATAGGTGATGCGTCGTGCATCACTGAGAAGATTGTTCTGTTCACCCGGGTGTATTGAAATGTCAAATGGTTGCCCCTGTACCATCTGAGATCGCTGGTACTCCGAGTCCGTACTCGCCTGGTGGCGTTCCATGGGGGAGGCCGCTCTTCCTCGTCAACGAAGGCGTCTTTTCCGTTATTTGTCTTGATCTCGCGGCCCCCTCAATAATACGTATCGGCTTGGCCTCCCTTCACCGCTCGACCCGAGAGTTGCGTGCTCCTGCGCTGTGCAACTGTGAAAGGCTACCCCAACACTTCGATGCCGGTATCACCAGTTTCCTTATGGGTCCCATGAGTGGTAGTCGAAAAAGCGCTAGTAATCCAACATGCAGTCCAATTCGTCAATGGCACACATTACGATATGACGTTAATTCTAGAAGGCTTCGTTTTCACGTGGGAGGCTAGGGGTTTAGAAGAGGACGCCGGATATTCATTCCTGAGCAGGTAAGAACCATGTTCTTTACATGTGGAGGAGCGAGTCTGAGCGATGCGAGATGCTGGCGCACGAGACGGGGACAAGACACATGTAACGCAACAGCATTAGGAAAGGAGAGCACAGATACAACTATAAAGGAACACCATGACCCACCCCCACAAATTTACCGAGAAACTCGCCCTGAGCTCACCGTTGCACAATCACGCTGTTGTGCAGATTGTCTCGATCGTAGCGCTATTGTCGTCGAGTGTGCGGTTCGAGGAGGTCGTCCAGATGGTATACTGGCGCGCATTGTTTGAAGGATACGAACTAGAAGGCAGATCAGCTTCCTGGATACGGAACGAGAGCAAATTACAACGGGGAGGGCACCCACGCATTGATAAATCTTCGGATATCGCCGTCCGTGTGAGTCAAATTCATCAATTGTAACCAACGTCGAAACAATGGAGATGGAACGGGGATAGGTCACGCAATGGACTACCGTAAACGAGTTGGATCGTACCATGCGTTCCCAATCCTGTCATCCCTCATACTTACGTCTTTTATCGCGTTTTCGTTGCCTTAGACAGTTGTACTTTATGGCTTTGACGAAATCAGCGATCTATCAAGTGCCAATACCACAAAGGCCTCACCTTCGGCTGTCTTGAGCGCAATAACTCTGGCAACTTTGGTCATAACCGTAATTGACTACGACCTTTCTATCCAACAGCGTCATCGCATCAGGGATCGAGACGACTTCAACCATGAGATAGTAAATGAGACCCTATAAGTCACTTCCGACACCTACTCTCTGCTATCACATACAGGTGGGCCCGGGGTTGCCGTGCCAGCGTGACAAAACCCAGTTGAAGTACACAGCGTCGTGACATTGTCGATACCTCGGGCGATGTAAGCTCACGCAAAGGAAGCGAGAACAACTTTGCATCGTGTATGGCAAGTTATTGGTTGTTGTGTACCTTCAGGGGGAGGATGACGAAAACTTGAAGGGGAAAAGGGCACCAGAGCGTGTCAGCAGGGGCAACGAAGTGCTAAATGGATTTTAGATCACAGGGCGTGAGAGGATGGAGACCAGTGCGAGACGGCATCTAGAGGTCGTGAGAAGATTTCGTTAAGGACGCGAGCTGAGGAGCCGAGGAGTGACGGGGTCAATCGTGACGATGCATCAAACTGGCATCAAGGGCGTCATTCAGCGTGAGAAACGTTTATGGGCAAAACCACGAGGTCGTTTGGATCCCGGTTTATTAGCGATACGATTTGTCGTTCAACACTGAGCGGATTGTTCTGTTTTCCCGGTGTGTTGAAATTGATGAATAGTTAGTTGTCCCTGCTCCATCTAAGATTACCAGTGATCCGGTCTCGCCCTGGACTACTGTATTAGCGTTTCATGGAGGCATATTGTTCATACCCGTCGACGATAATAGGTCCTTCTGTTAAGTCCCTGATACGTCTCGCCTTGGCCTTCGTTCCTTGGGCAGGGATTATGTACGCTTGCGTCGCAGAACCGTGCAAGGCTACCTCCAACATTTCGATAATTTTCTGATGGACGCTGTTAGTGGCAGTATCGAAAGAGGGCAGGTACTCCAACAGACCGTCCAAAAGGACGTTTGTTCTACGGCGCAGGAGGCTTAGTCTCCGCGCGAGAGGCCAGGGATTTAGGATAGAACACCAAGGTGGTCCACCCAGTCATCGTTGACGTAGCCACCGATGTACGGTACTGCTGCCAGATGGCACGCGAAGTCCCCACTCAGATTTACCCTTAAGCCCAGCTGAAAGCCGAGCGGCGCAAAGATACTGGCCTACGAGACGAGGTCAAAACTCTTTGTCAAGGGACTGTAATGCGACAACATTGGTGGAAGAGAGGGCAGATACTACAACAAAGGAAACCATTCTCGCCAGAAACTCGCCTAGGCCCACCGCTGCACGATCACGCTGTTGCGCAGACCGGCCGCCTCGATCGTCACGTTATCGTCGTCGAGCGTGCGGTTCGGGAAAGTGGTCCCAATGGTATAGGGGCGCGCGTTATTTTCAGGGCGTGAACTGGAGAGAAAGTAGATCAGCTCGACTACGGGGACGAGAGGGTATCGCAACGGAGGGGGAGGGAGACACCTACGCATTGATGAAACTTCGAAGATCGCCGACCGTGTGAGTCAAGTTCATCCGCGCCACCATCCTAGAGAGGAAGGCAAGAAAGCGGACACATCAGCACATACAATCGCAAATGGCCACAAAGCTATGGCGCGCTCGAACCTCGTGCCATCCGCGAGGCGAACTTGTACGCTGGTGGTCGGTTTCGTCTGGTCGACGGCAAAGCGAGTGCCGACGCTCTCCTGCTCCCGAGTCTGCGCGGGTTGTGGGGCAGAGGCGGCGGCCAAAGAAGAACCATCTGCCACTGGAAAAGCGCCCGGAAAAGCGCCCGGCATTCCAACTTGAGGTACGGGCATAGAAGCAGGAGCACCGGGAGTCTCAGGGACGACGCCACCGAGTCTGTTGCCCGAACCCGCGAAGCCTCTCCGAGGTGTGGGGACGTAATCCTCGTCCGTGCGCCTCGAGACGCGAAGCTCTACCGGCTGTCCTGGAAGCACATCAAGAATGGACGGCGGAGCGCGACTGTAGCACTTTGTCAGCTCAGAACGTCGGGAGGAAAGGAGGGTAAGCGTACCCGGCATTGATCTCGGAAAGGATCTGGGCTTGGGCGGGATCGTCGTAGCGTCGCAAATCGCCGTCCTCCACGCTGAATCCGTCGCGCCAAAAGGTGAGATGTCGAATTGCGGTTTCCTCGGCTAGGCCACGCCGGAAATATATTCACATAAATATGCGACAAGGGAAAGAAGTTAAGGAGAGTCACACACCTGGGTTTGGCGGCTCATTCGGATCAGGGATAAAAGTGCTCTCGATTTCGTCCGAACCTAGCGTATATCCGGCACCCGCGAAGGCGGACGACCTCTGACCTCCTGGCCTCTCGAGTTCAGGCTCAGCTGGACCTGCGTTGAGTGCGCGTGCTAAGAGATCGCGCATGAGATTGCGACCAGGCACATCGGGGTCTCGATCCGGATTCTGTACGTTGATCCCGCTGACGAGGAGACCATAGTAATCAAGCTGAGTGAGGCATCGAAAGGTTACGTTTAGAAATACCTTCTCTCTCCGCCTGCAAAATAGTTCTGTGGCTCGTCATCGCCATCGTCGCTATCATCGCCGAGAGTTCCGAAGCGACGCCCACCACCACTGCAAGTTGGGATAAAGGGATTCAGATCCTCAGGTGGGTTATAATGATGTGATACGAAACGCACGTTGAGCCTGCGCCTCCCCAACCGCCGATTTGGCCAAAGCGTTGGCCAGACGATGCCCCTTGACGCGGCCAAGAGGAAAGGTCAGGATCGTTCGAATTTCCACCGCCTAAGGTTCGGGGCCTGTTTGAATTGTCGTCGGACATGACTGATGATCTTTTATACGAGGAGATCGAGGGGTGTTACAAGTCCAAGTCCAAGGACTGGTCTATCAATATCATGACGCGTTCCGATGATAACGTAAAACCACGTGAGATACCAGAGGTCATGTATGTATCTAACTCTCACTGTATTAGCACTTAAATAGCGTTGCTTTCCTGATATATGCAGGAGACTCCATCCACTTCTCTCTATTAGATATTATAAAAGCGAGGCGAGGTGCAAAGACCAACATGCAAATACAAATGCACATATCGACGCAGACGCAACGCCTCATTCTTCATCCTCATAACCCTGCACTGGCCGTCTCGACCGCTTCGGAACTACCACCACCCATCCAACAAACACACAAAAAGACACGAACGACGTCAGCGTTTAGGTGCGGGGAGAGAGGGAAGGGGACGCACTCGGATACGTGGTCGGTATGGGTTCTGGCGGGCGGTAGCCTAGCCGTTCACGGATGGGCGGCACAGTGAATGCAAGAACAGGGCCTATGGAACCAAGCACGACGGAGTAGAAGAGCACGGGGGACTCGTGCGCCTGGCGTTGCTGTGTGTGCATGCGGTGTGACCATCAGAAACGACACGAGGAATACGGAAATAAGATCAGTAGGTGGGGCATACCAAGTAGCGATAGGTGCTTCGGAATGGCGAAATGAAGGACGCCATTGCTTGACACTTTTGGTTGGTTTGTTACGGACGACGACCTCTCGTCAATGAATGAAAAGGCTGGCCTAACTAAGGTTGTCCTCGGAGTCCGACAGGTTGTTTGGCCTTATTTATAGTTCGGAATAACGGACCGGCCGGTCCATCGTTGTGCGAGTGTGAGTGGTGTCAGTTTCGTCATTTAGAAAGCTCTAATGTAATGTCTAAGTGTAAAGTCTAGCTTCATACATAGTCGACTAATAGTAGTGACCAGGGCTAAACAGACCAAGGGCGAAGAAAAAAAAAATATGCATGTGATCGCCCAGACACGGGACAGACACAAAGCTTGCGCGTCCGTCCCTCCGTTCGTCCAGTCTACTTTTTGTTGTGTGGCAGAGACTTGCGATACGCTTCCTGCAGCTCAACCTGCACATTCGGCAACACGGGCATGTGGTTCTGCATCAAAAATTGTCAGCCCTCATTGCTCCCGCTCGGCTCTGCATTCGAAAGATGACTGTACCTTGTACTCCATGCTAAACTCGCCCTTGCCCTGTGTTGCGCCACGGAGCTGGCTCGAATACCCAAACATGTCATTCAACGCGACCTCCGCGACAGCCGTAAACTCATCCTCGCGGACCTCACTATCGATGATCGTCCCACGCCGCGCGTTCAAACCGCCAATCACAGCACCTTTGTCGAGGGCGACCCATAAAATATATATGTCTCAGCATGTTGGATGAAGAGGAAAGAAACGCACTCTGGAACTCGACCGGCGCGACGACTTCTACAGTCATGATCGGCTCGAGGATCACCGGCTTCGTTTTCAGGAACGCCTCGCGGAACGCACCGATGGCCGCGAGGCGGAACGCGAGTTCGGACGAGTCAACTGCGTGGAATGCGCCATCGCGAAGTACCATGCGCACGCCAGAAATGGGGTTTCCAGACAGCGTGCCCTTCTCGAGCGCCTCGTAGAAGCCCTTCTCGACCGCAGGGATGTAATTGCTCGGCACGTTCCCACCCATGACCACGCTCTCGAACGCGGTGTCCTTCCCAGACTCGGCGTCCATCTCCGTTGGTTCGATGTGTCCGATGACACGCGCATACTGACCCGCACCGCCCGTTTGCTTCTTATGCGTGAACGCAAACTCCGCACGCTCCGTCACCGTTTCGCGGAACGCGACCTGCGGCCTGCCGGTGGAACAAGCGACCCCATACTCGCGTTTCATCCGTTCAACATAGATCTCAAGGTGTAGCTCGCCCATACCCGATATGATCGTCTGTCGTATACACACAAAGGATCAACTCAGGTGATGACAAATACTTTGGAACAAACGTACCTCCTTGCTTTCGTGGTCGACGTGTACCCTGAATGTGGGATCTTCTTTCTGGAACCGGTTGAGCGCGCGAGAGAAATTCGGCGTTTCAGTACCAATTGGCTTGATGGCGAGTGAAATGACGGGCTCAGGCACGAACATGGAGGTCTGCGTACAACGCGTTTCAGTCATGTCGTTGTCCTATCAGGACAGCACAGCTCACGCACCATCGAAAAGTTCGATGTTCCATCGGTGAACGTGTCCCCAGACGCGCACTCAACGCCAAAGATAGCACAAATTTCGCCTGGACCAATCTCGTCGATATCCTACAAACAAGTTAAACCTCATGTCCGGGCAGTGATATGGGCCCTCTCGAGGACACACCTCCATCTCGTTACTGTGCATGCGCACCAGCTTGGGTACCTTAATTCGCTTTCCGGATCGCCCGTGGAAGATGAACTGGCCTTTCTTCAAACTACCTTGGTACACCCGCATATACGTGAGCTGCCCGAAGCGGCCTTCCTCGAGTTTGAATGCAAGAGCAACAAGGGGCGCTGCCGCTGCCGGGACGAGCTCCACCGGTGGTGCGCTTGCCGGCTGCGTTGTATCGTGCGCGACAACTTCACGTTCTGCTGGACTTGCGAGGTACGCACAAACGCCATCGAGAAGTGGTTGTACTGCCGTATTCTTTACCGCAGAGCCGAGGAAAACAGGTGAGAACTTCAGAGACACTGCCGCACGGCGGATTGCCGCGGCCAGTTGTGCATTGGACGGGAGCGCGTCGTTCAAGAAGAGTTCCGCGATTTCATCATCAACCTCGGCGAGCTGTTCGATCAACTCTTGCCTCTTTTGAGTAGCTAGTTCGAGAGAGGAGGCCGGGATCTCGTCAGATTCGACGACTTCAACGCTATGTAGGGTCGTCGCATTGTTTTAAGCGTTACACGGGGACAAAGACGATGATCGACTCACCCCTTTGTACCCTTGTTATAGACAGCCTTCCACCGAACGAGGTCAACAACACCTTCGAGCTGATCCTCCACTCCAATCGGAACTTGCACCGCGGCGGCCGGCATACGAAGCTTCGTGCGGATCTGGTTGATAACTCGCCATGGGTTCGCACCGGGTCTAAGAGGCCCGCGATGTCAGGGGGAGTCAGAGAATAATTCACAAACCAACACACCTATCCATTTTATTAATGAATGATATACGAGGAACATTATACCGACGCATTTGGCGGTCGACAGTGATGGTTTGACTCTGAGGGAACCACGTCACGGCATGCAGGCGTACGACCACAGCGGAACTCACCTGGACGCCAGACACAGCACACAACACCAGAACTGCGCCATCGAGGACGCGTAACGCGCGCTCGACCTCTATCGTGAAATCGACGTGACCTAGTTAGAACAGGACCTCGGTAAGCGGGACGCAGAGAACAACGGGGGGGAAGAGGAAGAAACTCACCAGGCGTGTCGATGATATTAATTGCATACTTTTCTTGCTCTCCCGTGACTGGCGAATTTGCGTTCCAATCACAGAACGTTGCCGCGCTCTGAATGGTGATACCCTTCTCGCGCTCGAGCTCCATACTATCCATCTTCGCGCCAACATTATCCTTCCCCCTTACCTATGGACCCCACACACACACCCTCGTCTCAGCGTCGAAAACAAAGGTTGGGAAAAGGCGGAAAGTGACGCACCTCGTGGATATCCCGTATCCGACCAGTGTAATATAAAATACGTTCTGTGAGGGTTGTCTTTCCAGAGTCTATATGCGCGGAAACCCCAATATTGCGCTGGTAATTTAACCGGTGGTTGTCGGCCTCTGTGAGCTGGAATCGTTGGGCGAGCGAGGGTGCCGGAGTATCGGTGGCAACTTGTGGCCGTGCCTTTGCAGCTACCGCGGCTGCAGAGGCATGGCGGCGCGGAACAGAGAAAGTTAAGGTGGCTGTCTTGTTCAAGACAGAGAGCGAGGTGTTTTGTAGCCGCGCCGAGCGTAGCGTCAGCATTGAGCGACAGGTTGGCAAAAACTCCGTAAATTGAAAGTCATTTTGCTAGAGTCGCAAAATTCCGTGAGACATTACGTAAACCATAAGACTTATCTTTACCGCTGTCTTTTTTTTTTTTTCTTCCTTTCCCCACCACGTTGGCTACAGTGGCAACCTCACCCCACTGGGCATCGCCAATTCAATGTGCTGAGACAGTTTGAACATCACAAACGTTGGCTAAGGTACTGAAAGAAGTTTTCAGGGCGTCACCTCAACGTCGCAGACGCCTCAGATATAACCACAGAATAAAAAATCCTTGATCACATTGAGCCTGAGATAGACTACATTTGTGCCGAAAGCAGAAACCGAAAACTGACGAGCACAAACGTTAGCGAAGTATGTGCACACAGAGATTACATTGTTACGATAGCGTCTACAATCAGGATCGGCACGATGAGTGAGGGGATGGATTATAAGTGATATGGAACGACGCGAAATCAGTATGATACCGTATTAGTGCCATGCCAAGCCCCTCGCTCCGGGTCTTGTCCGGCACAGCAGTTTACGACTGCTCGAGCACGCGTTAGGCGGGATCAAGGATGGACTATGGTCACGGGGAGACCTGCGTTTGTGCGGGTATCGATGAAGCCATTAAACAGGTTCTCAGCACTGGGGGACGCGGGATATTCGAGCACCTTCAGCTCGGGTAACAGCTCCATAGCTGATCCCCCGCCATCTACCTGTAACAAACGAGAGATCGGCCCGACAAACTCATCGCCCAAACGAAGGGTCGTCACGTTGCTAAACTGCCTAAATAGATCGTCCCAATGTATGCCATGGGCTTCATCTTCATCGTCCATCTCAGAGAATATTGAGGACCTTCGAAACTCGAGGGTAAGGTGCTCCACCGCAGAGAAAATTGTCCTTAGCTGATGAAAAATCTGCGTTGCGGAGGCCACCTGGCCCTCGACAGACATGCAGGATATCCCCAAGTGGAAGGTGTACATGAGGGCCCCCTCATGGGGATACATATACACAAAAACATAATTGTTTGCGAACCGGAGCCTAGCACTGCCGAACCTGAGGTTCTTTGCTGCACCCATGAATTGCAGGAGGCGTGGGATCGAAAAATCGGGTTGATCGAGGAACACGACTTGGAGCTTCTCGAGTAGAGGGGTGGCCATTCGAGGAAGAAGTGCTTCCAAATAGGTGCTAACCCCTCGGAACCCCAACCAGCGAAGGTTAGGAAGTGTGACGTCGGTGATGAGCGGCTTATGCAACAGTTGCATCTCCACATCACGGTGGGTAAATGTGGCGAAAAAGCTTATCCCGAGAGTCTCGAGCTGGGGCAGAAGTGCGAGTTGTTGAAGAATATCCTCTGGACAGGAGTTGGTAGATGGGTGGATGTGCTGAATCGAAAGTGTGACAAGGCCAACCGCAGTAGTGAGCAATGGAGACCTTATTGGAAAGGCAAAGGTGATGAGGATGAGGTGTCGTAAATGGGGTGCCTGAAATGCTTCGTGAAGTATCAACCCCGATCTGCGCTTGGTCGTGGGCTCGATATACAAGTATTCCAGCATCGGAAATTCGTTGTCAAAGGCCGCGGCGAACCCCTGCAATTTGGAGACGGGCATCAGAACGCGGATACGGCGCACACGACCACAGTGCTGCAGTGCGAATATCAGACCATCTCTGTCTTCCGTGGTGATGTCACGATCTTCGTCGACGTAATCGATAATGAGTGGAAGAGGGGGTGAATGTGCCAACATATCTGGTATCGGCGTGCCATATGTACAAAGAAGGTTGAGACCCAGGTGAGATGCCGACGCGAATATCAGGTGTCGCCATCTTCGACAAACTTGCACGAGCTTGTACCACCAGCGTTCGCGGCCCCAATCTCCACCCTGTAGGATTTTGGTATCATTAACTTCATCTTCGTCTAAAATAACTGGTCGACAGTGATAAAATAGATAGAGAAGCGAGTCATCATCGAGGATGTGAATACAAGTCCGCAGAAAGCTGTTGTCCGTAGACGGTATTCGTCAACGAGCAGGTAAACACAGAAATACAGGGACGTACTTCCACGGTTGAGGACTACTCCGTCCCATACATTCGCCGACTTGTTTGGCGGGTTGAACAGGAGCGTTCGGTGATTGGGCACGAAATGTAGCAGGGGAGTAAGTAATGTTTCTCAACCTGGAGTGACGTAGCCGTGACGCTTTGAATGTCTCGGGAAGTGATAGACCACTGTCATCGTCTGTCAAAGGTTTGATACAGAGATACTCCAACATAGGAAATTCTCCGTTCATTTCCACAACCAACTTCTGTAGACTCGAGGCAGGCATGCGAAGGCGGATGCGGCGCACTTGGAGATGATTCCGGAGAGCAAGCAGTATTCCCTGTTCATCCTCCAAGGTCACCTCACGATCTTCATCCGCGTAATCAATGATGAGGGGTAAGGATGGTGAATGGGCCAATATGGCTGCCACGGGGGTACCGTATGAGCAAACAATGGAAAGACCCATGTGGGGTGCTGATGCAAGCACAAGGTAGCGCCATTTCCGGCAAACGTGTGCGAGTTTGTACCACCAGTGTTCGGAGTCCCACTTTCCCACCTCCAAGGTATCGTCGTCGTCAGCCCCATCTTCGTCTAGGAGAAATGGTTGAGAGTGGTAAAATATCCTGAGGAGTAACTCATCACTGAGGGTGTAGATGGATCTAATTGGTACTTCGCTGCACCTGGGCGGTGTAAATTTGCAAACTGATAGGGCAAGTAAGAAGGGGGAGGGTACCTCCTGTGCTGCAGCTGAGAATCAGGACTCGGCGCACGTTGGTGAACAACTTCAACGTGTAAAAGACGGGTAATGTCAGACAAAAAGCGCGGCATTGCACCGGAATAGGTATTGATGATATGCTAGTGGTTCAAGTTGAAGACGTTCGTTTACCGTCCCGCCCAGGCCTGTCATCTCAACACGGAAAGCGCCGCGCCTTGTTCGGTTGTCAACATTTCCTGCTTTCCTTAATTAGGCTTACTGTACTGCACCGCTCTCTTGAGTCTTGGCCTCCTTCCTGCCAGTGCCACTCATGATCAGTGAGCTCAGTGGCCATCCAACCTATCAGACTCTACGATACAGTATTATAGAGTGGATCTGAAATGAGTGGACCTTCAAGCTTCAACGATCGACAGAGGTAAACCCGAATTAAAGTTCATACGTTCATCGTCCGGCCCGGGGAAGTACAGCAGCAACACATGCGAGGTCTCTGTATCTGAATTTGATTACAGTTACCTATAACACACATGAAGGAAACGCCGCCAATCCCGACGAATGTACATATTGTCACCTCATCTCCATAATCGACACTGCTGCTCCATAATATGGCTTAGAACATGCAGTGCTAGTGGGGACGTAGGCGCAGGTGCGCACAGACATTACATGGTTACCGTACTCGTACTAGTAGCATCGATAACCAATGTTGGCACGATGGATGAGAAGGGATATAAATGACATGCAAAGGTACAAAGGCCATGATATCAACAAGAGTTCCACGTCGACAGGATGTGGCGCCCAGGAAATCGTCAAGGGTTGAGATGATTGTGGTTCTAGTGAGGAGGAAGGGGTAAGGGTAAGGTCCTGATGATAGAAGAAAGCCCTTATTAATTGCAATATAGGTTAGGACCTGCATTCCGAGTACTGCCAAGTCAAGCCCCTCGTTGTGGCGCGGTCTCTCAAAGTGGCCCTGTAATAGCCGCTCACGACTACGGTGACGCTGCCAAGCATGAGTGAGGCAGAATCAAGGATGGACCACAGTTACGGGGAGACCTGCGTTTTTGCGGGTCTCCATGAGTCCATTAAACGGGTTCTCCACCTCATCTCGGTATGCAGGACATCCGATGATCTTCAGCTTGGGTAACAGCTCCATAGGTGATCCTTCACTGTCTACCTGTAGAGAACGAGAGACTGGCAGGACAAACTATCCTTGTTAGAGACAGCCTTCCACCGGACGAGGTCAACAACACCCTCAAACTCATTCTCTGCTCTTGAATGACTACAGCCGGCATGTGATGATGCGAAATCTTGAGTGGGTCGGATTGATCACATGCCACAGGTTCGCGCCAGGTCTAAAAGGCCCACGCGGTCAGTTGGCATTAAAAAGCAGTTAAGAAAATTCAAAGCTACCTATCCATCTTGTTAATGAACGACACTGGCATTCGGGGGACAGTATACCAACGCGTTCGGCGATCGACAGTGAGTATTTGACCCTTCGGCGGGGAAATTGGTGGAATCTGACGGTAACGAGGGAGCGCGCACTCAAGGGGCACCACTGTAATCGTGCGACTGAGCTGAGCCCGCGCTGCGTGGTTGGAATGGGGCAACCTTGTGGGCAACACCACTGCATGGGCCGGGGGCCCGCACTCACTCTCCAAGTTCCACTGTGCCATCTTATGCCCTCGTTGCCTTCATTTCTCCTTGCTTTCATCCACACGATCGATATTGCTTTCATTTCCTTATGATGGGGTCACTTGATAGTGCCCAGAAGTTTTCTTTGTTCTCGGACTATTTAGCTCGCCCTCAAACCACATGGAATGACATCTGGGTTTCTCCAACATCTCCCCTTGTGTGCTTGTCCAATTCCCTTTTGACTTGCACCCCCTATCTTCACATCGCATCACTCCCCACCAGCTGTGCTTCCTCATTACCCCTCAGATTGTCCATAGCCATTAGGAATCTTGTCACGATACGCAGGTGAAGAATGACAGTGGACGCCAGCTACAGCATATAGTACCAAAACAGTACCATACAGTATGCACAACATGGGCCCAACCTACAATTGACGTGACATATGGGGAGCATCAGGAATTTGGCGGGATTCCGTTAATGCCTCGCAAGGCAATCTCCTGTGTTGTGAGTGGCTATGAGCGGCATGACCCAGCTACCACCTTCTATTAGGCTCACTATGCCTCATACCCCTCTGTGACGACTCACAAGGTTATACAATCTGGCATTGACTCTATGAGTCTGGTGCCATCTAGTAAGTGTGTCATGAGTTCTCTCTGATCGTTTCTATGATGCATAAGTATGCATAAGTTGTTGGTCACAGTATATATCAA
>Ga0307512_10003278_pt1 | contig 19056 bp, 17 predicted proteins | sample 14_EM_MG_FD_200267 | JGI IMG/M metagenome (GOLD analysis project Ga0307512, IMG submission 200267) | Populus trichocarpa ectomycorrhiza microbial communities from riparian zone in the Pacific Northwest, United States - 14_EM | ecosystem: Host-associated > Plants > Roots > Unclassified | place... | reverse complement strand
GACGACAATGTCAATCGATGTAGATCCAGCATCCACCGAATTTTCGATCAGCTCCTTAAGCGCGTTGACAGGAGCAACGATAATCTCGCCAGCGGCAATCTTGTTGACGACGCTTTTGTCCAGAGCCTTGCCGTACAAGATCAGCTGCACGCACTTGAACATTGCGGAACGCAGGCGGTTCACCTTGATTGGTCGTGGGGAGGCCATTTGGTGCTGTGTTGTGAGGCGTGATGCGTGATTCGTGATTCGTGGGGCGTAAGTGAGCGTGAGTGGGAGCTTGACGGGGAGACGCGAAGTTTGGCATTACCGCGTACCAGCTCTTATGCACGTGGTTTGAAAGCTCTTGGCAACCAGGAAATTTTCCTAGGGATAATTACAGCCAGCAAAAATAAAGTTCAAAAAAGTTCAGAGGCCCGCTGCAACCAATCCGCCATCTCCTCCCCGCAACCAGATCGAAAAAAAAGAACGGGCTCACTCCGCAGCCATGGGGAAAGCAGCGAAGAAGTCTAGAAAACCTGACGCCCGCAAGGCTAGCGACCCTACAGGCGCTCGCCCAAAAAAACCTGCACCTCCAGCGACTCCGCAGACCGACGCACTCCACAAATCCGCAATCCTCCCCACCATCAAGAGTCTAGGCTCTGCCAGCGCGGCTGACCGCGCAGATGCTTTGTCGAGAGCATGCACCGAACTACTCAGAGATGGCACGTGTCGATTCTTATTACTGAAGGAGAGGATCGTGGCAAAGCTCATGGACGACCTGGTGCACGACACTTCAGAGGATGTGGTGGTGCTGGCTTGGCGTGCCCTCTATATCATCGCGAAGGAGGAGGGCTACGATCATTGTATAAACATGTACAGGAAAGATATACTCTCCAAAGTAAAGGCAGTACTAGAAAAGGTTTGCATCATCGCTTTTTGGTGTGGGCGAGGGCATGAGTTAATGGCACCAGCTCGCTGTGAGTATAGAGGCAATCACGGTACATCCGTCGAAGGCGGACACAAGTACGGCACGAAATATATGGTCCTTAACGGAGAGCGTTATCGGTCTTCTGAAATGCCTGAGGTCGGTAGGAGAGGCGCCAGCTGTTCGGATTGCTGTTGGCGGTGATGCGGTGATGCTGAAATACTTCCAGTGAGGAGAGTGAGCAAGCCCTGGATGCCATATCGAAGATCAACATACTTCCTATTCTTTTGGGTCTCTTGAAATCCGGGATTAGCGTGCCGCAAGGGATCAGGTCGATTGCGATCCAGTGTTTAAGCTCCTTGACAGAAGACAACGATCCTCTCACGTCGAAGATAATCGAAGAGCAATCTCAATATGTGCCACAATTGGTCCAGCTCAAGGACGACAAGTCTCCCATGGTGCAGATGTGCGCATGCGGTTCGTAATCCATGGCCATGCCTCAGACTTGTTTGCTGATCGTCTCATTAGCTGTACTACACAATCTCTCACTCGCACCAACGGAAATCAAGACCGACCTCACCGACGCCCTACTGCTCCCCAATCTCACCTCGTACATCAAACACACTGCTTCTCTCGATCTTGCATCTTACAACCCTTCGAGAGCTTCCCCCGAAGATGTGGCTGGACTCCGCACCGCAGAAATCGCGCTCGAAGTCGTGGCCTCCATTGCAACCTCGGTGGGCTATGAGCTCGAAGGCGCAGTGCCACCGGCTGCGAACCCGGAACCAGAATTTATTGATGAGAATGCGCCATCGGATGGCGAGGATGAACAAATGGCCGACGACATCGAAGATCTACGAGAAGACATGGACATGACAACGGTGGATGACAGTTCAGAACTCTACAGTGGAGCTGATAAGATCCTGCAGTATCTGCTCGAGACGACTGCGCCCGCCGTCATCCTCCTTTGCAAGCCTGATCTCCCCACCTCCCTCTCCAACATCCAACTCCGTGCGTTGGCGGCATTGAACAACATCGCCTGGACGCTCGACGCTGCTGTGGCCTCACGCCCCCGTCTATTGCCGAGATGGCGGAGCCACGCCAAAACCGTCTGGAACACTGTCGTCGCTCCTGTCCTGGCCGGCAACACTGCCGATATTGCTCTCGCGGACGCAGTTGCTGGTGTCGCCTGGGCGATCGCCAAGGCGTCGGGGGGCGTATTGGAATTGCAAGATGGGGCCCTACATAAGTCGTTCATCAGTCTATACCACGCGGCTACGACCGATGAGCTGCGCACAAAGTGCGTCGGCATCCTGGGGTGCCTTGCGATGCCACGGGATCGAATCGATGTGAACAGGGTTTGCAGCCTCGCCCTAGAGGTGGCACCGGCGCGTGTATCTGCTAACAGATTGGCTGCATGTAGGATGTCGGGATCTTCCTTGTGGGGCTGATCACTTCCTCGCTACAGACACCAGCGCCAGCTGTCGTCGAAGCCCTCAATGCCATATTTGACATCTACGCCGACACCGAATACCAATACGATAGTCCGGTCTTCGTGGAGATGCAATTCCTAAAGCATCTCGAAGCTGCAGTGCCAGGAGTCAGAACTATGGTAGCTATGACTCGTATTGCCCTTAACTGTCATACTGATGCGTCCCAGGTCAAGAGGATCGACAGAAAGAAGTTCCCAGAGCTCCGCGGACGTGCCGACGAAGCGTTGATGAACCTCAACAGGTTTATTCCGTACAAGAAGAAGGAGCAGGCGAAGCAGACGTAATGTGGGGTCTCTTGTCGTGCATACGATATGGGGTTTCAATGGGTGCCAAAAAAGCATTTGTATATCCAATAGTGTTTCATGGATATAGCTCGTGACTCCCATTTCCTCTCACTATCCAACCAGAGGACGATCGTATGTGATAACATTTGGTAGCAAAACTGTTGTACGGGTGATCTGTGATAGCTCGACGTCGAGAACAGACTTGGCAAGTGCATTCACAATTGATTATTTGGGGTTTCGTTTGCTTGAGGAATACGGTGTTATTAGGCGCATTCCGCCTCTCCCACCTGAGCAATGTCGGAAGATTCACTCGCTTAGTTTTGTCACTGGTCATAGTGAAACTTTACCTCACTTCTACCCACACTCATAGCTTCGCCCGAACATAATACATTGTGGCGTACATCTCTCTATTCTCCCCTACTCGATCACCTTTTTTCTTATTCCCTCACCAACCGCGCGCAGGTTATGCAGACTATGGCGATGTACGCGACCTGTTTCCCGGCCACTGGCGAGCCCGACCTCAATCAGTCTGCAGGCGGCCCGTCGTGCCCACTCTCCGCCGCGGCATGTCCCGTAGATATGAGCGCGCACCAAGGGAAGTACAGATGGAAGAGACAGAGGAAGCCGCCCTCTAAGGCCTCACTTCTCTCCTGGAGTTCTCACTCCTCTCCTGCCACCGCGCTCCCCCCCCGCTCCCCCTCCGAAGCTTCACTCTGGTCATCTGCCTTGCCAGCTATTGGCCCCACATCCGTCGTTGACAGGAGCTGCAGGGTGGCTTCATCGATCCTTTCCCCGGCCAGTCTCAGCTCGAGCCCATGCCCACAGCGTTTTCTGTCGACACTTGCACTGAGGGAAGTTCTTGAACAAGTGCTCGCGGGTCTGCACCTCGTACGTGCCTACCAGCACTCCGCGCTGGGGCGGTTCGTCGTTCATTTCAAGTACCGGTCAGTTAGGGCGTGGCCGGTCTTGAGCTGATAGAAACCTGCTCGGTCACTTTTTTTCTTGTTTCTTCGTTACTCGCATGCGACAAATCCTGATCATGGCGAGCCTGCCTAAGCAGGATTGGAGACAGGGAACGAAGAAACTACCTTCACCCGGACCAGGACGTCCTCAAGCTCGCTTCATCGGGGGTCACTTTCTCTAGCTCCCAACTTCCAAACCTCTAAAACTCAGAGCAGACACCATTCCCTCAACTTGGTTTAATTTCACCCCCGGATCCGTACGCTGAGGCTTCATCCTCAAAACCCTCTCCGGATGAGTTCTGCATGTCTTCCCAGAACACAGGTGAGCCTTCATCTGACATCCCGGTCACTTGAAATCTAACGACGTTCTATTGTCGGGAGAGCACTTCTCCAGGGGATGTGTTTAGGTTCCACCACGAAATCCCAGAAACGGGGTCCAGCTCAGAGGTATCACGCATCTTCCCTCACCGAGAGGTACTCAGGGGGTCTGTCCTTGCCTTGTCGCGCATTTCCGCGAGAGTCGTGGCTTTACGCGTCCACCAATGACGAGGATTCAGGTTTGTAAATACACCAAACAAGAGGCTCTCCCGTCGATACACTTCTCACTTGGCCACCGCTAGTCCCATAGTCCTGTAATTTTACACCATTCCCGATGAGGGGGGTTTGGGGAAGTCCCGGGTCCGTCTTACTAGGTCACTAAGTAATTTGACAAGCAACCTTTGCCACTAGTCGAGTGATATCGGGTGCAAACAACGATTGTAGTGCGATCTTGAGGGCCAACGTGACCGGCAAAGTGCACTTGGATAGCTGAGACCCTCATTATTGCTGCTAGTTGCTGCATCCACTTTACCGCGAGCATTCGCATACATTTTCGCGCTTTTCGCGCAACGCGGCTTGTGCTGCCCTCAGCTACATACTTAAGGCCGCGATTATATAATTATATAGTTACATAATTACGTACCGATGCTGCGGCATCAAGCTTCACCAACCGCCACCGGAAGAAATGGCCACCATCACGTCGCCGCGCGCATCCACCGCGTCCTCCGGCACCACCTGGCAAGCGAAGTTCGCACAAGGTCTTGCAGCCCGCGACCGGCGTGAGAAAGCCTTCGACGAGATCATCTCGGCCTGTTTGTTCCCTTCCCCCTCCGTCTCGTGCACCTTCCCCCCGCTGACACGAGCCACAGACTCGACGCTAGCGACGCAGCTGCGGTCGTCACAGCCGGCGCGGGCGGACGCAGAGCGGGCGCGGCTCGAGAAGCGGTGCAACGAACTCACGGACGAGGCGCGCGATCGCGAGCGGCTTCTCCAAAAGGCGCTCGACGAGCAGGTCGCCCAGGAACTCGAGCTCAACATGGCGTACGAGCGCGAGAAGGCGCTCAAGATCGACAACGAGGAGCTGCTGGATCGCTGGATGAAGCTGAAGAAGAAGGAGGCTGACGACATGAATTTGGCTAGTCAGTGGTAGGTGGTGGTGAATAGAAGGCTGGATTGTCGGACTGGCTGTGTGTGAACTGCGCGTTCTCCCGTGGTCCTGGAATTCTCCGAGAACCCGCCTGTCGGGTCGGATGGAAGATTGCTCCTATATAGCCCCATACTCACCTTTCTTAACCACCGACATCAACACCAGCGCCAATCCCCAGACCGCATGGGCAGACCATTACGTAGCCCAGCTCATACAGACCTACCGCCTATCATCGGTATCCCACAAGCGGTCGCTTCCACGCGCATTGACGCCATCTAGCGTTGCGGGAACATGGATATGACAGCCGAGAACTCCAACACGAAGTTCGTTTGGAATGACTTTTCTCACTCGGCTCGAACTACGTGAACTCAGCCGACCATGTTGTCCGCTGCTGATACCGTCTTCCCCCATGTCGACGCTTCTCTATGGGATCTGGCGCTACATAAGAGATGCGTCAGTGCACGACCGTCCAAACTCCTCGGTCGCCGCAACGTCGAACTTGTCTTCTCGCGAGACCGCAAGAAGGTTTCGCGAAGAAAAGATAAACCAAAGCCTTGTGGTTGTGCGAATTCGAGACGGATTCCAGTGGCTATGGAGCACATGTTCCAGCCACAGCCATTCGAACCCCACATACGATGTCTGTCCGTACTTACGCATTTCTCTCGCGGTTCCCCCACTCGCGTCCGGGTTCTCCGCGACCGCCTCACCCAAAATAGAAAATAGGCAGTGTGTGTGAAAGGAGGGGGAGTGACGAGTTGTGAAATGAGATATGAATCATGATGCCGCCGCGCCAACATGTAAATAGCCAGATAAGTGAGGTACGTACAAATCCCTCCTCCCGCACGAGAAGTACCCACAGTGTACCAACTACATACTCTCAGTAGGTACTCGGCTCTGCGAACCGTGTTGACCTGCACCGGCACGGACAGCTGAGCAGCGAGCACCGATTACTGTACGCCGGGCCAGAAAACACGCAGCCACCCTCAGCCGCACGCATATCCGCCAGGATGTACAGATAGGGTGGGCGCTAGTGGTGCAAGAATAGAATACTCAGCATGTACGCAGATAGCCCGGGCTCGGAGTTGTCGTCTTCGTCTTACAGAGTGAATATATACGTGTTAGCCACATCTTCTTAGCGCGACATGTCATCGCATCGGCCGAGAAGAGCTTTTTTGCTTCGCGTAGCTCTACATATTTCTCTCGTCCCGTCACTCGTGCCATATTACATACGGCTAGCTTGCACTGCCCCCATGCGCGAAGCCACAATGCGAAGCACTAGGCTCGTTGGGCAGGCAGTGGCTAAGCACCTTGCCATGTTGTCCTCATACAACAGAACCGCTTTGTCGGTAATCAAGGCACCGTGCCGCGAGCATTATAAAGTCTCGACGCGATTGGACATGCGGCACATAGGTATTACATGACTAAGCTTAGGTAACCATAAGTAGCCTAGCAGCAAGAAATTCACTAGTGGGGCGGGCTTTGGGGGAAAAAAAAGTAAAGTAAAAAGAAGCAAACATCCTATGGAAAACAGGGACTTCACCCACCTCCCCTCCGCTCTCTTTCCGGACCAAGACCAGACCAATCGCTGCAACGAGAGATTCAACATCTATCTAACCAATTAACGCCCCTCCTTGTATGAAATGTGAAAGAAATCGGCAAAGGAACACGGCAAGCAGGTATCTATGACCAGACGTCCTCCTGTAAAAGCGCGGCGGGTCAGTGCGCGACGGCCAAAGTTGGGGACGATCGAGGGAACATACCTGGTACAGGTTGCTACTCCGCAGCCTTTTGACCAACTCGTGTCCTTGCTCCTCCGTCAGTCCCCGCTCGGCAGACAGGATCTTGCCGAGCGTCGAGTTGACCTCTCGCGCCATGTGAGCGGCGTCACCGCAGACGTAGAAGAACGCGCCCTGCTTGATGAGATCATTGACCTCCTTGGCATGCTCGCTCAGTCGGTGCTGGACGTAAACCTTCTGTGGTCCATCGCGGGAGAAGGCAGTGATCAGCTGGAAGGCGTCACCTAGTTTCTCACCGTATTGCTGTCACATGTTAGCACGAGCTCGGCAGCGACAGCTCGGCACGATTACAACTTACTCTCCATTCGTCTTTGTACAAGAAATCCTCGCTCTCCTTGCGGCAGCCAAAGAAGAGAAGAGTCTTTCCGACCTTCTCTCCCTTTCCCGCGAGGGCAGCACGTTCCTGGACGAAACCGCGGAAGGGGGCAACACCGGTACCAGGTCCGATCATGATGATCGGCTTTGAGGGATCGCTGGGCAGTCTGAAGTTGGAGCTCCGGACATGGACCGGCACGTGAATTCCGTCGTACTTGTTGCGGGGTCCCGAGATGGCGTAGGTCAGTCCGTGGGGGTCCGGCGACGGGTCGCCTGCCTGCTTCTGTTTGAGGGCCAAAAGATAATTGGTCATGACACCCTTGAGAACGTGAGGGGCACCGGGCATGCTGATGCTCTCGACGACGGCGGTGATGGTGGGGACCTTGTTGCTGACGACGGACGAGGACGAGATCGAGTAGTAACGGGGCTGGATGCGATTGAGGCCTTCGATGATGATCGAGAATGGGACCAACGACCAGACTTGGCCGGGCGCAACGATCTGGAGGACTTGGGCGATGTTCAGGTAGCGCTGAGAGATGAATTCCGAGAAGTAGTCCTTGTCGCCTCCTAGACGGGTCATCTGCTCCTTGGCTGCCTCGGTGGGCGCAAACGCGGCGAGGGAAGCGACGTACTGACGGGAGACGGGCGCGCAGATTTCGATGTGGTAGCGGACAGCGGCGTCGTAGGTAGTCGGGGTGGGGAAAGGAACCTTGGAAGTGGAATCGAGACCTTTGACGTCAATGACCTGGTGGCGTTTCTCCTCCATTCCGAGGACCTTGAAGAGCCGGTCAACCTCTGCTCCGGCATTGGTAGGCCAGACTGCAAGATGGTCACCGGTGGTGTAAGTGAGGTTGGAGCCGGACAGATCGATCTCCATATGCAGGCAGTTGCGGCCCTTAACCGTAAAGCACTCCTTGGACTGCTTGATCGGAGCGATGTACGGATTGTGGGAGTTATAGGGTCCGACGGATTTGCCTTCGAGGTGGTTCTGGTTGGGTTCTCCGAGATAGACGATGTCGTCCTCAGGGGTCAGGTCGGATCGCTCGGTGATGGAGAAGACAGCCTCGTACACGGCTTCACGTTCCTCCAGGCCCATCTCTTGCTGCAGCTCGGACCACATAGTCTCTTTCCACGATAGGAAGTCCTCCTCCATGGTACCCGCTCCATCGTCACCTTCACCGGCAGGACCGATCCTCTTGGCGCCCAATTTGGTGAGTGCCTCGTTGATGCGGCGAACAACGGCATTGTAGTGCTCGTAGGTGTTGTTACCGAGTCCGAAGGCAACGTACCTGAGGTTGCTAAGAGGTTTGTCCGGGGAGTCCTGCGAGAAGGTGGGCTCGCCATTGTGGATAAACTCGTAGAACTCAACGGCGTTGTCAGTAGGTTCTCCTTCTCCGTAAGTAGCCATTACGAACACCGCGACCTTATCTTCGGGAAAAGTGTCGAGGTTGTCGTAATCGTAGTCTTCGAGGTCCGCGACCATGGTTTTGAGTCCGAAACGTGCTTGTCCCTCCTTGGCTAACCGAGAAGCGTAGTCCTCGGCGGTACCGGTCTGCGATCCGTACAGGATAACCATGTTCTTATCCGACTCCTCCATCTTCTCGATCAGATTCCGCGTTTTTCCGGATTTTCCGCCGGCGCTGAGAGCTTTGTTGTACGCATCGGCAGAAGAGGTACCCTTGGACCAGAGCGATCCTTTGGTAAGGTATGCGGCTGTTCCGAGAAGAAGGATCGCAAGGACGATAATGTCCAGAGTGTCGAGTGGGAGGTCTGGCATGGCTGTGTTGGTGAAACAAGCCTATGGGGTAGAGAGCTGCGAGATCAGCGAAGAGCTCTCTCAATCTGGTAGGGAAAACGTGGATAGACGAAGAAGATGGTTGTGATAAAGTGTTTAGGGAAGAGGAGAGCAGTTGTAGTTATGAAGATCCACATGGGACCAACCCAACCGAGGAACGATTTGAACAGATTGCAACATGCAGCATCAGATGTACTACCTACCAACAGCAGCCCACAACTGATTGGGGGACACGCGCAAACTTATAGACTCACCGCGGGGAGCTAAGTTGGATTTAGAGGAAGAGACGCCGCGACTTGCACAGTGCAAGAGAATTTGGAGATGGGGAAGCGCCCCCAAAAGAGACGTCGAGACGAGACGAGACGGCTTTAGCGTTGCTGAGATCGGTTGGCAAGCGTGGGGTTCCCGGGCTGGTGCAGCAGGGAGTCGAGCGATGTTTCCGTTGCACTCACCTGTTCGTTCGTTCGCTTTCTATTCTGGCCGGCCAGCGGGTCAGTTATAAGTCCTCTTCTACTGGGCGTTTGGGGCGGGAGAAGCTCTTGCCGGATGAGATGAGATGGCGCATGACATTCTCTGACCGAGTGGCGTTCAGGGCGGCGTGCGCCATCCCACTCTCTCGCGTTTCTCGCTGGTGCAACTCTGCATATGTCTCCGGATAGAATAAATATAGAAACGTTGACCGGCCGAGACACGGGTCCGCCGGCGAATGGAGTCTTCCCGGGCGCAATGAGCCTCGACGCGTCAAAGGTTTCTCGCTAACATACCCACACGAAACGAAGCAGCAGGAAGGATAACGGATCCCGCACGGAAGACTCCTGGAGGAATGTGATGTAATCTAGAGAAGCTTATGCTTCTCTAGATTCGGTGCATGGATGTTTAAATATCCAGAGCATCTACCTATATGTACGGTCAGTTTCGTGATCTGCTCGTCCTGCTCTGCAAAAGACAGGCGACGTATCTTGATACCGCCCGGTATAACTCGGTGCCAACCAGAGGCGCCGATGAGTACTCATACCTATTCTGGTTGTTGGGTGAGTGCGCATGTGTGCGCGCAAATCCGTCACCACCATGACAGGAGTCATCAGTCCTTCTTGCGCTGACCACCCGAGACACTCGGTTATCTGGAATTTCCCCCGCCACGCTGAGCGCCCGATCGACTGGTTACTACTATTTTCGCCCTGTGTAACGTCACCTGGTAGGAAGAAATTCAGCCATCGCAAAAGATAAAAAAAAGCGGTGTCTCCGGGTGTCATCGAAAACTCGCGGTCGATTTGTGGGGAATTTTGTGGGAAGAGGGGCTTGTGTGGTAGAAACGAGAGTTGGGGTTTCTGCGCTGGTTCAACTCTCGTGGGCATACTATGTGGGATTTATAAGTCCCGACTCGTGCGACGGACTTCACAGAACGGTTCCGTCTCATTACCCGGGGAAAGGTCCGCCGGCTCGGGCTGCGAGTCTTCTGACAGTATCTACGGCAGTTAAGTACGTATTTATGCCCTGATCTCGATCTTGCCATTATGCCGGCTCTGGATATCGTTTTTTTTTTTGCTCTCATTGCACCGCCGAGGGTCGTGGTTCCCTGCGAAAGGTCTCCGGATCTTTTGGTGTCGTAGTTTTTGATTCTCCTTCGTTTCTTTTTCCCTCACTTGATGAGTGTAGTATGCATTTCACTATTGCGTAGGCAAGTCCGAGGCAGCGAGAAAGATATCCGCAAGAAGTATATGCATAGGATACCGAGATGGGATCCGTATGGCCCCGTCCCACCTCCCGCAGGAATGTTGGATGTTCTTATTCCGCACCACTGATGTCGACAGGCAGTCAGGCCGCCCAATAACTAATTGGAAACACCCTGCCGGTGACATGCTAGGCTCAACTCTTCTAGAACACTTCTCACCGAGGTGAGAGATTTCATGAAGCGTGCTGTTACGATTCTACAGAATCACGGTGCAATTTATTTCCAGTGCTGAAGCTTGAGAACACACTAGGGGTCGCTCGTTTTCCTTGTCTAGACTGAACTTATACTAGTCTACGTACAAGAGAGAATAAGAGTAATATTCGAAAACAGGGTGAGAGATGATGTCGGGATGTTACCATACATAAAGTGGAAACGCAGGGAAAGGGGAGGGGAAAAAACGCCCAATCTACCCTTGTTTTGGCGGGTTGCGTCCATACTGCCGGAACTTTTTCTATCAATTTGTGTCCATGTTTCCTAAAGAAGAGTGATGTCCAGTGCGGCGCTACCTCCCACATGACCACCAACTACCTACACAACCCCGCCACCCACCGCCGCAGTGATACCCACCACATGGTGATGCGCATTGCACAATCTACCGAAGGGAAAAGGTTCAAATCCATAAGGTTTTTGAGTTACGGAATTTGAAACAAGTTCTACGGTTATGTCCGACCCTGCTGCATATACCACAGCCCTGTGAAGTATCTGGCCCAGTGAACCGCTGCAACTTGGAGAGTATCATGCGCTACTTGTCTCAATATCTTATCCATTTTACAGCTTGTGTTGACAGCGGAGATGGCGCGGTTTTGTGGCCAGTGTTGTGTCCGAGGCATGGGGTTGTGGGAGTAGCGCCGCACCAGGCATCACTCTTCAAGTTTGGGAAACAGGGGCACAAATTGATAGATAAAAGTTCTGTATGGTGAGGTGAGGGGTAAAATAAATGATAGTGATAGAGTCCTATAAGGGAGCGCATGTCATCCCCGAGAACAGTAGCGACGCTGTGTCAACATGTCAAAGCATGCGTTGACATTCGATTCGATTCGGCGTTGAGACGAATCAATATCACGCCAACAAATTTATATGGTATTGCTATCGCATGTCCTTAGAGGACGATATCACTACCATTCATTTTACCCCCTTCTCACTATACAGAAGGCAGTCTGGACGCAAACTATCAAACAGGGGCAGATAGGCGTTTGCCGAAAAAGAAAGGCACACTAACACAGCACTATGTAGTCATCTCTCGGCGCTTCTTTACAAGCCTCTTTTACTCTTCGTCATCTACCTCCTCATCCGTCTGGTCTTCTTCCGCCTCATTCACGGTTACTCCCTCCTTGCACGAGCACAGTCCCGCGAACTCCGACTCCTCCAGACCCGCCAACTTCTTCAGTGCAATCTCCGCCGCTGCAACACGCGCAGCCTTAGTTGTCTCGGCATTTGCCCCGGCAAAGACTTTCCCGTGAATAACTATCGCTGCAAACATAGTCGAGTGTCCCTCAACCTTGACTTGGTCCGAGTCCCAACCCCATTTTCGGCAGCCGAGGGCCTCGAGATTTTTGGTTATGAACGTGGTCGGATGTTGACCGGCGAAGTCTAGCTCTTTAGGTCAGTACGTGAAAGGCGAGGAGAATGATAGCAGACCCACCGTCATACATGCTCATGTCCTCGAAGAAGATGCGGATATGCTTGTTAAAGAAGTCTTCGACTACGGAATAGTTGAACCGGGAGTCGACAAACAGGGCGCCGATGAAGGCTTCTATAACGTCAGGAAGAACCTCTAAAGAACGCTAGGTCAGCAAGTAGACAAATTAGGGGTTCAGGGTACCTACTCGGCGGGTCATCAATTCCAGCATCCATCCAGAAATTCAACTTTACAGCCCTTTTCTTTGCCTCGAGCAGAACGCTTGCGTATCTGGCAATCGCGCTATCTAGCGATCCGTTCATCTTTCGAATCCTTCTGTGAAACCCGAGCAAGACACTGATAGCTCCCAAGAAGCGATTCGAGACCATTGCCATCTTGTGCTCTGTGAGCCACTGGGGATCGGCATCTGGATGGGCGAAGAAGATGTGATTCACACAGGCCAGATCAAGAAGTGCATCGCCTATGAACAGTTGGTAACGGATAAAGTAGGAAATTATAGGGGGCCGGTCACCACTTACCCAAGAATTCAAGCCTCTGATACGAAGGCACCTTCTCGAAGATGAACGGATTGGAAGCGTGAGTGAATGCAGACATCAGCAGTTTCGGCGAATGGAAATGATAGCCGAATTGCTCTGCGATGTCGTCGGCAAGCTTCATTTGAACAGCGGTGGGAGTACTCAGTTGGTATTCGGGAATCGTGTATTGCTGGTAGTAGTCGTTGAACGACCGTTGTTTATGGTACTTACTTCCCAACAGCGTGGTGACCATCTTAGTTGCGCCATCGTGGCCAAGGCCGACAAGCGCAGCCCCAATCAGAGCCTCGCAAACATCGGCAACTGACTTGTCCCCTAGTTTCACCGTACTTGAATTCATTGCCTCGGGCCCGGACTTCTTTCCGTGGATCAGCTTCATGTTCGGGTACCAAGTGCGCCTTGAGAACCCTATTGTCTGAATGAACTCTGGAATCCCAACCAATACCGCTCTCTTGAACAGATACTGGTTGCAGATGAGAGTCATGCGGTGGACGTGGAGCTGAAATTCGTCGATCGTATGTGATACGCAGTAAAGACTAATCGAAGTTGCTAGCTTGAGGTAGCAGTCACCGAGGAACTCGAGACGTTCGTAATTATTACCCATACCCGTTCTCTGCATCTCCACGGCGGTTATGCTTGTGTCTCGGGAGTCTTTTGTAATTGCTTCCAGTGCCAGCCTCAGATCTAGTTGGTTCAGTCCTAAGTTCTCGCAACTATCAAGCCTATTGAGCAGCTCCCAAGCATGGAGGTAAGAGTCTAAGCGCGTGCTGATAGCTGGAAACACGCCAGTGGATCTAACCAGACTTGCGGGCAAAATTGAGATCGTGAAATTTGACGGAGTAATGAATGCATCGTAGTTGCCTTCTTTCTCCTTTACGGCAGGGGGGTCCAAGAAGTTCAGGCGGTGCAAAAATCGTTCCGCGCGGAATACCGGCTCCTTTTTAGGAATGTCCCACTTGATACGAGTCCACTTCCTGCCCTTTCCAGCATTGTAGCTGTAGTCTTGGATGCTATCGAATTGCGTGTGGCCGCCGATCGATGACGGGACGGGATCCTGGCAGTTAAGGCTGGGTATGAATTCATACGCAAAGAATCGACGTGATCTATCGATCCTATCCACCCAGTAACTGTCCCGGAATTGGTCGAAATTTTGTGCGGTGGAGTCAATAAATATCTCCCGTTCAGCAGCCACGAGCCCAATCAGATCCCAATCCAGCAAAGCAGCCTTCGTCTTTTCGTCGAACCCACATCCAATCACAGGGGCGAACCAGTATCGAAGGGTGTCGTAGGTCATTTCAAAGCGCTTGTTGAACACGTCCATGAATACCCGGCCAGTAAACGTAATCAGTAGTTCCACTTGTGCCTCAGTGATCTCGAGTGGTTCTTCAAGCCGGCTAAACTTCACCTTGGATATTCCGCCTCTAGTACCGTAGACATCGAAACAAGGTATTTCCGGCAGTTTGTTTCGGGTTGCGATACAAATCGGCTGGGCTTTCTCGCCTAGAAAAATCTCGCCGGGCTCTTCGAAAGTGATTATTGTGATCCATAACTTTGTTGGCACCGTTCCATCTTCGACGTCCCAAAAAGCCGGCTTTCGGCGAACCGCATACGTGTTTGTCTTTTTGATGTCGAGAGCAAGCCGGGCGTTGGCGTACTTAGGTAATAGCTTCCGGCGCGGAGGTAAAAAGTGCTCATTGATCGCTTCCTTTTTCCGGAGAAGCATCACCATTTCAAAGGCCGCTGTGCTCTTGGCGAGGGCTTTTGTTCTCTGGGGCGTGCACTCATACACCCTTACAGGAGAGCCTTCAGGTAGAATCAATGTGCAAGTGAACTGCTCACGTCCGGCTGGCCGCAAGACATAGGTGGGCTGTTCGCCATACCCATTCTCCTGATTTACATTAGCCATCTTGAGTGCGAGAAGTGAGAGGAGATGCCATACCAAATGCGCGGCGTATGTTGCGATGAACTGCATAGCTACACTGTGGGTTAACTTGGCTCCAGTCCTTTTCTCGCAATAGTAGAGCTTGTTGGCTGAATTTTCTTGGGGCAGAGGCTCGGTGTCGCCTAGGAGTCTATCGGCCGGAAGACTTCTGCAGAAACTCTTCATTGACTGCTCGAACGCCAGGACGCCTTTGATGAGGTTGAGGTGCTCCAAATTTCCTTTCTCAATCATGTGGAAATACGTGGATTCCTGGTCACGAGCTCGCCCACGGGATTGGACGTACTGGATCATGGTGTTGTATATGTCGAATCTTATAACCAAGTTGCAATCCGGAACGTCGAGTCCTTCCTCGGCGACTGATGTCGTGAATAAGCAATTCAATGCGCCGATTTTGAAGTGATGGACGTTCAATATCTGCTGCCGAATTGTGAAGCCTCCGTCATAGTCACTGGACCGACTTCCAAGGAGCACGGCTGGACGAAAGTTCCGAGAGACTTGATCTTTGAGGCATTCGTAGATGGTTCTGGCGGCTAGCCGTCTCTCGACAAAGATGATACATTTTGTCTCAGGGTTTTCCTTGTACACATTCTGAAGTTGTTTCCAGAGTAGCCAGACTTTGGGACTGACGTCTCCTTCTAGCATCCTGGGAGGTCCGTATTCGTACTGGGCAACGTAGTCCTGAGCTTCGCGGATCAATTGGAGGTCTCGCTGTAATTTCTCACACCTCCCTGTTGGATCCTGGGTGGTGCTGGCCGCCTCCAGCTCGGCTTCCCGCTCGGCTTTTCTCTGCATCTTTTCGGCATGTTGCTCGGACAGTGCGAACGACCACGCTCGATCTGCACACCAAGGTCCTGAACAACATTCAATAATTGAACTCTGCTATTGTGAACTCGGGGTACCCACCAAGTTCGGTACTAGCCTGCTTCGCGAAGGCAAAGGCACCTCTCAAGCATGAAACATTTCCGAACCTGGAGTGCATTTGCTGGTAAAAATCGGTCTCAAAGGGCTGTTTCCCCGTTACTTCATAACTCATCACCCTCTCCTGAGGACGAAATCCATCGCGCCTGATTAACGAGCCGTGCTCCGACGTGCAGATCCGGCAATGCAGGAGCTCCTCTAGCTCGCTGGTCTGTGTTAATGGCATGCCAGCTAGACCGGACAAATTGAGATTCACTTACGAAGCTGCCTGCTTGATTTGCGTTTTGCTATTCGTATCGATTGGAGATGCCGTCATCCCGAATATTCTAGGGCGATCGCCTACTGCCTCATGGCTATAGAAGTCCCTCATGATTCTGGCGTAGACATGCTTCTTCTTTGCATGGTGAGCTTCGTCAAAGCAGATCAGGTTGATGTCCTTCATCAATATGAAGCCACGGCTGAGGCAGATATACAGCACGTCTGCGGTCATCACAATGACCAACTTTTCGTCGAGAATCTTTGACCAGGTCTCGGATTGCCACATCCTCTGGCTGTTGCATTTCGTGCCGTAGTACTTCCCAACCTTGACGTCGAGATTGTTGGCGAGAACTGAAGACTGTTGGAACACCAGATTCACGGAGTCCACCAGGAACATGCTGACGCGACGATGTTGACCAGCTTTGCGGTTTTCTAGCTCCTCGCTGATCATATGACGGATGAGTAAGCATGCAATCAACGTCTTTCCCGAACCTTTGACATGATCAGCACGATCTTCCTGGTCAACTCTAGGGTAAATTTACCAGTGTCGAGGACAGCCAGCACATTCATCTGCTTGGCTAACTCAAAAACCTCCAACTGATATTCTCTCGGAGTAGAAATGATCTTTATGGCACCTATATTCGTTATGTCTGCCATAGAGAGTTTGTAATCGGCCAATTCCCCTGGGGCCTTTATTTCAAGTTTGGGAATCTCTGTTGCAAGCCTGTCCATGCATAGGTGATCGGAATCAGTCTCAGGCGACTTTATTACTGGGGGCTGGAGACTACCATGCGTCGAATCCAGATCTCCTCTCGAGGCGAGCCTTTGTAACCTTCCGAGTACGACGCGATGCTGTAGAGACCTGAAGGGTGAAAGCTTCGTCCTCTCCCACTTCACTGTCATTTCCGTCGTCGGTATCTGATTCAGCTTCAGCGTTGTTCCCAACTTCATGATGGTTACCGTGGACGCTCGTGGAGTGGTCCTCGTTGAGTAGATTGATCGATGGTTTCTCTCGACCCTGCGGTTCCTTCTCTAGAACCACCTTCGGCAAGTCGGAGGTATGAGACATCGTGAACGTGCGATTGCGACCAACAGAGATTTTGATTGTAGTTTGGACGACAGGTTTGCGGGAATCGGTTTAGGTAGGTAGTTAGTAGAGGGGAAGGTGGGTGGAGATCAAACCTATGCAATATGCCGGTAACCATCTGCAATTAGCCGCAGAAACTTCTGCAATTCTGGAATCTGACATTATGTTGATTGATGGCAACGGTGGACCCCCCGTTTGCTACTTACAAAGGACAACGCAACGTTGCGCTTTCCTCCACAGTACCAAGTATGGATAGCAGAACCTTCCTTCCGTCTCACCTGATATGCAGTGTAATTATTGCTAATTAGGTCTATTGTTTGGATTTCAGCCTCCAAATTCATTAACTGTGCTGCAGTTGCTGAGACAACCGCGAAATCGGTCTATTGGCTTTATTGCGCAAGACCGGAGATGGAAGAGCTGTTGAGGACAGCTCCTCCGGATTCGAGCCTCCAGCATGGTGGCGATGATGATTCGTCCCGGGTATTGGGTTGAAAACTAGAGCGGTTATAGGGGAAGAACATTAATTGCAAACCAGCTTGCACGATAGTGTCGAGACCCAGAAGCCACAGGAGCGAGTGGTTCTTCCTATGGGCCGACCGCCACAGTGATTTGAGAAAGTGATGTAGCTGAGGATAGGTAGTTTTACATAGAACCCAAGATAGATACAATTGCCTCTTGATCGGTTCACAAATCTGCTATGCTCATGAACGGAACGCCGATGTGCCACCATCCACTTCCTATGCACCATCACTAAGAAACTTCCACTTCCTCGCAATCTCAAATCCTTCTGCCAGCGTTCCGACCCTAGCATCGATAGCGTACCCTTCCTTCTCCAGCCGTCTACATTCGGTGTACAACTCCTTCAGTGGCACTGAAAAATTCTCGATGAACTCATTGTCCTCCAGTTGCGGCTTTGGATTCTTGTTCTCCTCTTTGTTTAAATTGATCTTAACGTGCACCATATGCAAATTGGTATTGCACATCCCAGGATCGTTGAACATCAGGCAGCTCTTGTCCTGTTCCGCGATCTCGCCGCAATATCCTGTCTCCTCGTAGAGCTCTCGGATTGCACAGTCTTCGGCCGTCTCATTGGCGTCCACGAGACCTGCCGGAACTTCAATGGTGACCTTGCCGATTGGCGGACGGAATTGTTTCTGCAGGAGAAGCGCGGGGGAGGAGCCAGGGCGCTCAAGGATCGCGACGATGCCGACGCCGTCGTAATCGACGCCTGCGGGACGTGTGCATCGCTCGGCGGACTCCCAGTCACGCTTGGCGGAATGCGGGTCGGTGTAGACGGTTCTGCAAGGTAGATGATACTAACGTTAGTCATGAACTGCATATATGGAAGACAAAGGGACAACCCACTTGACGAGTTTGACCCATTTCGCATCACGGAGCATCAAAGGCTCACGGGAAACCACCTCACAGCTTTCGAGAGACATGTTGGAGATGGTTCGAGATATGTGGCGCGGTGCGCGGGGTGTGTTGTATGTATATAGTGTGGGGGGGCGGTTGCTCCGTTGTCGCTTAATTTTAGTGTCCGCCGCAGACCATGTGTGTTTTTCGTATGCCACACTCTGTTTCAACGTTTCTCTTTACCCCGCCAAACGCACCATGTCCAGCACCGACGACCAACAAAGCTCGATCTCCTCGCTTCTCCGAGACGCCGACACTTTAAAGGACCAGCTCGGCGGTTATCCGAATAGCACCGGCGATGAGTACCAGAAGAAGCTTGATCTCGCCATCAAAAAGTACCAGCAGTGCAAGGATCTAGTCGCGCGAGCATCTCTACTGAGTTTAAATGAGCCGCTAGAGGATCTGGCGACTTCGAATATGCGGTGGGCAACTACGGACGGAGTCCCATCGTCGTGTTACAGCTTCTGATGTATGCAGGTAGATGCCTGGCCATTCCATTCAACATCGCAGAACTCAA